>Ga0067045_1003572_pt1 | contig 18295 bp, 18 predicted proteins | sample TerdegcTABiofilm_FD_59184 | JGI IMG/M metagenome (GOLD analysis project Ga0067045, IMG submission 59184) | Combined Assembly of (Gp0054472, Gp0054536) Wastewater bioreactor microbial communities from Singapore -Terephthalate degrading... | reverse complement strand
GTGGTATTGTGTGCTATTGTTGGAATGACGATTGAACGAGTAGCTTATCGTCCCCTCCGATCAGCGCCACGTATTTCAGCCTTAATTACTGCCGTCGGTGTATCTTATTTTTTGGAAAATTTAGGCTTAGTAGTTTTAGGAGCGAGACCGAAAGGGTTTCCTCGTCCTGATCTCATGAAGAATGTCTATGTTATCGCTGGTGCGAAAATTCAGGGAGTGAGTTTTTGGGTACCGATCATTAGTATTGGTATTTTAATGGTCTTACTTTATATTGTTTATAAAACCAAAGTCGGGATGGCAATGCGGGCAGTAGCTAAAGACATGGAAACCACCCGGCTTATGGGAGTGAATATTGACCAGATCATTCTTTATACCTTTGCTCTTGGATCGGCGTTAGCTGGCGCTGGAGGAGTCATGTGGGCTGCCAAATTTCCTCAGATCAATCCGTTGATGGGAATTTTCCCGGGATGGAAAGCCTTTACCGCTGCGGTTGTTGGTGGTATAGGAAATGTAGTCGGTGCCATGATTGGAGGATTTATTATCGGTCTTGCTGAAATACTCATAACGGCTTTTTTCCCAAGCTTGACAGGATATAAAGATGCCTTTGTTTTTGGTCTACTCATTCTATTTTTAATCATTAAACCAAACGGGATCATGGGTGAAACTCTTAAAGAAAAGGTGTGATTCGGAAAAAAAAATGGGGAAAAGAGACTATTTACTAACAGCAATATTATTTATTATCTTTTTGTTTAGTTTATGGTTAGCCCAGAACTACCTCAATGCCTATATGATAAGAATATTAAATACTGCATTTATCTATGTTATTGCTGCTGTTGCTTATAATTTAGTCAATGGTATATCAGGTCAATTTTCTTTAGGTCCGAATGGATTTATGGCTTTAGGCGGGTACACTGTTGCCCTGTTAATGTTACCGGTTATTCAAAAACAACAAGTTTATTTTTTAACCCCTTTAATTTGGCCTTTTAGTGTTATAACTTTTCCCTCTTATCTCTTCATTCTTTCTTTAATCCTTGGTGGATTAATCGCAGCTGGCGGAGCTTTTCTCATCGGTTTTCCTACCCTCCGATTAAGAGGAGATTATTTAGCGATTGCTTCGTTTGGCTTTAGCGAGATAATTTTTGTTTTAGCCAATAATTTTATCCCCTTAACCAACGGTGCTTTAGGCATTAAAGGTCTTCCACAATACACCAATTTATGGTGGACGGGTGGTCTGGCTTTTCTTACGGTTTTTTTAATTCGGAATCTGGTAAATTCCAGTTTTGGAAGAGCTTTAAAAGCAATTCGGGAGGATGAAGTAGCCGCCCAAGCTATGGGTATTAATCCTTTTCGAATGAAGCTTTTAGCCTTTGCCTTAAGCGGTTTTTTTGCTGGGATAGCGGGGGGCCTTTTTGTTACCTTAATCAGCACAGTTTCACCAACCTTGTTCACCTTTGCAATGACTTTTAATTTGTTGATCATAATTGTGTTAGGCGGTTTGGGGAGCATTACCGGCTCAGTCGTTACAGCTTTTATTTTTGCCTTCCTTCAAGAAATTCTTCGGGAAGTCGAAGCTCCTCATACCATTGGTTCATTTTCTATCCCTGGCATCCCAGGTATGCGAATGGTAGTCTTCTCTGCGTTGTTGGTCGTTTTGATGATATTTTATCGACGAGGGTTATTCGGAAACAAAGAATTATCATGGGATTACATTTTTAGATTATTTAAGAAGAAGGAACCACAAGAATGAATAATAATGATACCATTCTCTCGTTAAATGGATTAACGATGGTTTTTGGTGGTTTAATTGCGGTTAATGATTTTGATTTCCAGCTTCAAACAGGCGATTTAGCTGGATTAATTGGACCGAATGGAGCTGGGAAAACAACGATATTTAATATGATAACGGGACAATATATTCCTACGAAGGGGAAGGTTGTATTTATGAATCAAGAGCTCAACCATCTCCCCCCACATACTATTACTTCGCTTGGTATAGCCAGAACTTTTCAAAATATTCGGTTATTTGGCAACCTATCAGTATTAGATAATGTTTTGGTGTCTTTCCAAAAAGAACTAAAAAAAACCTTTTTCAGTGCAATGTGGGAAACTCCTGGTTATATTCAACAAGAGAAAGCTATGAGAGAAGAAGGAAAGCAATTGTTAGAAGCGGTTGGTTTACTTCAAATGGAAGGCGAGGAAGCCAAGAACCTTCCTTACGGACAGCAAAGACGATTGGAAATTGCCCGAGCCTTAGCGACTCATCCCAAGCTTCTTTTATTAGATGAACCAGCAGCTGGAATGAATCCCCATGAAACGATGGATCTTATGAATTTTATTCAGAAAATACGCCGTGAATTTAATTTAACTATTCTTCTTATAGAACATGATATGAAAGTGGTTATGGGAATTTGTGAAAGAGTAGCAGTTATGGATTTTGGAATTAAAATTGCTGAGGGAACACCTTATGAAATTCGGAATAATCCTAAAGTAATCGAAGCCTACTTAGGAGTGGAAGGATAATGAACACTGAGCAACCATTATTAAAAATAGATAGCCTTCATGTCTATTATGGTGGTATTCACGCACTAAAAGGAATATCCTTAGAAGTTTATAAAAACAAAATTGTCTCTTTAATTGGAGCAAATGGGGCTGGAAAAAGCACAACGCTGCGAACAATTTCTGGGTTAGTTCGCTCGAAAACAGGAACTATTCAATTAAAAGAAAGTTTTATAAGCGATTTGCCAACTCACCGAATTGTAGAAATGGGAATTGCTATGGTTCCTGAAGGAAGAAAGATTTTTCCTAATCTTACTGTTATGGAAAACCTTATTCTTGGGTGTTATACGCGAAAAGATATGGTTCAAGTGAAAAAAGACATGGATTGGATTTTTTCCATTTTTCCTCGCTTGAAAGAGAGAACTTGGCAAAAAGGAGGCACTCTGAGTGGTGGTGAACAGCAGATGTTAGCAGTTGGCAGAGCTCTTATGTCTCGACCACAGTTGCTGATGATGGATGAACCATCACTGGGGTTAGCTCCACTCTTAGTGAAAGAGATTTTTCATATCATTAAACAGATTAATCAAGAAGGGACGACTATTTTACTCATTGAACAAAACGCTCGAGCTGCCTTAGAAATATCTGATTTCGCCTATGTTATGGAAACTGGTAAAATTACCACCAGCGGGGAAGGGAAAAAATTACTCTTTGATGAAAAGGTTCGAAAGGCATATTTGGGTGAAGAATGAAGATATGACTTGGTGTATTGTTTATTGATAAAAAAGATTTTCATTTTTATTGATAAAGGAGCGATAGAATTTGGCCGACCGTGATTATCTTGACAAAAGAATGTTCATGCTTGGCGAGATCCCTTTTGAAGAACGAATTGATCAATGGGTTTGGATATTGGATAAAAGGATTATTAAACGTTATACCACCCAAAAAGAACGAGAAACACTGGTTCAGGGGTTAGTTTGTCTCAAATGTGGATCAAAATGTCAAGGCCTTTGCGATAATTCTTGATGGTTCAAAGCTTTTATGAAGCCGGTGTTTAGAGTTCAATTATTTCCATTGCCGACTGGTGAATAGAACGAATAACGTCGAGAAGAGGTATTTGGTATTTTTGTGCAATTTTTTTACATTCTTCGTATTCCGGGGTTATTTTAAAACCCTTTTGGTACTTTGATATCTTTACGCGTATCTTGCCCCAAGCAGTATCTACCAATCGATCTTCACGAGCAAGGAATACTTTATGAAAATGAATGACTCGAAATCCTAAGGTTGTGGTTTCTTGAAAAAGAATATTTTTTACTTTTTCCAACAAGTGGGGTGGAAAGATAACTGACAATTGAATAGCCGGGCGTTGTTTTTTCATAAAAATAGGGGCAGTAAAAACATCAAGCACTCCAATATCAAACAGTTTATCACTCACATATTCAATGATTTGAGGAGACATATCGTCGAGATTGGTTTCGATAAGAATGTTCTCCTCCACCTGCTCGTTTTCGGGAACACGCCCCAAAAAAAGCCGAAGAACATTTGGGGTTTCAAAATCATGGTAACCAGCTCCATAACCAATTTTTTCTATGATCATATAAGGAAGAGGTCCAAATTCGTTCGCCAAGTTGGCGATGATAACGGCTCCGGTTGGAGTTGTAAGCTCGTAAGGAATTTGGCCTGACTTTATTGGTACGCCCTTTAAGAGCTCTACCGTAGCTGGAGCAGGAATGGGTAATTTTCCATGGGCTGTTTCAATAAAACCAAATCCAGTCGGTATGGCTGAAGCAAAAACCTTTTTTATTTGAAAATAATTGAGTCCAATGATAGCACCGGTAATATCGATTAAGGTATCTAATCCTCCGACTTCATGGAGGAAAACTTCTTCAGGCTTTTGACCATGAATTTTTCCCTCTGCCTGAGCGATTTTCCATAGGAGAGATATACTTTTTTCTTTAATAGCAGGAGAAAGATCGGATTCTTGAAGAATACCAATCAGCTCTTTAGCTGGTCGGTGATGATGGTGGTTATCGTGATGGATATGATGAAGGTGTTCTTCAGGATTCATGATTTTAATTTGGGTGGCTTGAATTGATCCCTTTTTAACCTTTTCTGCTTGAATGAGGAAAGGGATTTTTAATTTCCCAAGTTCTTCTCGGAGAATATCAATTGATAAGCCTAAATCTATCAAACTACCCAAAAACATATCACCGCTTATGCCAGAAAAGCAGTCGCAATAAAGAATCATAGTTTATTTTTCTCCTTCAGCAAGTTGATTAATGAGGTGAGCAAGGTACCCAGCGCCGAATCCATTATCGATATTCACAGTTGCGATGCCAGGGGAACAGGAGTTTAACATGGTTAATAATGCTGAAAGGCCTTGTAAATAAGCTCCATACCCAACACTGGTAGGTACAGCAATCACTGGTCTTCCGACGATACCAGAAACAACCCCAGGTAAAGCGCCTTCCATACCAGCAACCGCGACAATGACGTTGGATTGCCATAGTTGATCGAGGTGAGAAAAAAGACGATGAATTCCGGCTACACCAATATCATAAATTCGGTTTACGAAACTCCCAGCAATTTCGGCAGTTAGAGCGGCTTCTTCAGCCACCGGTAGATCGGCAGTTCCAGCGCTGATGATCGAAATGAATCCCTTTTTTTCGATTGGTTTTCGTTCTAAGATGAGCATCCGAGCCGTTGCATCGTATTTGATATCCGGTATTTCTTTCTGGACAGGTTGAAATTGATCAGGTTGAACCCGCGTCGCTAATAGATTGGGATATTGTTTGCTCATCTTTTTAAGAATGGTTATAATTTGTTCTTGAGTTTTCCCCTGACAGAAAACGACCTCAGGAAATCCTTTTCTTAAGGCTCGATGATGATCAATTTTAACAAAGTCGAGGTCTTCGTAAAGAAGTTGACGTAATTGTTTTTCGGCTTCTTGAGGTGTAATTTTCTGATTCCAGAGATCCTCTAAGGTTTGAAAAAAAACCGAAATATCAATCACCCTCTTCGTGATTCAAATTGTTACACATTATATCATTCTTGTAACTTTTATTTAAAAAAACAAAACCAAAAAAAAAGAGGATAAATAAGCGAAACCATGTTAGAATAAAAAAAAATGGAGGAGATATTTATGAAAAACAAGATCATTTTATTAGTCATTCTTATTTTTGTTTTTTCTATTTATTCTATTTCTTATTCTCAAAACATGTTGAATAATACTCTGGACTTAGATAGTTTAAAACATCAAAAGTATTTGATTCGACAGGAAAATGAGAAGGGTATAACTGAGGGAGCTCTTACCGTTGATGTGACGCCTCAAGACCAGGGGAAGTATCAAGTGAATATCGATTTTCTTTTAGGTAACAATCATTTTACCAATTCCTTCATCGCTTCAAAAGATGATAATCAAAATTTGTTCAATAATCTTTTTTTCTCCAATCCAATGGCTATGGCAATAATTATGCCGGTTTTTGCCGTTCAATTTATGTTATTACCAGTTACTTTAATGGGTGGTGAACTAAAAGAAGGTTTCATTTGGAACTCAAAAGAAGATAATGAAGAATTAACCATTCAGGTTCCTTCTTCTGAAGAGCGTTTTGGTTTTAAAGCTTATTGGGTGGAGATACTAAAGGATAAACAAATGGCAGTTCGGATGCTCTATTCGAAGGAAGCTCCTCTCCCTTTTGTAGTAGAAATCATGGATTCCGATACTCTTGAGGAAGGGCAGAAGTCATTGTACTTAGAACTTCAGGAATGGGAAACCAATTAATAGCAAACACCGTTGCTACAAGCGGATGGGGAAGTAGAGCCATCCGCTTTTTTTCTTTTTGGTTTTACTTGAGCCAGTTTATTATTTATAATTTCTTTTTCTAACGATTCAACAGCAATTTTACCATGCCATTTTTCAACAATTTTCATATTTTGATTGACCAAAAATGCAGTTGGAAATTCCCAGAAACCCCAGGAAGCCTTTAAATCGTTTGATCCCATGTAAACCTGTAAATCCAGATTCAAAGATTCAAGAATTCTTTTTACTTCTCGCCAATCACATCCAACACAAATAGGAATCAGTTGGAACTGGAGATTTTTTTGAAGCAATTGAGTTGTAAACAATTCTCGTTCACAAGAAAAACAATCTGGAGATAAGAAAAGAACAACAACCATTTGATCCTTGATTGAAAAAGGTATTTCTTGTCCGGCTAAATTATAAAGGTTAAAAGAAGGGACATCGCGCCAGGCAGATGCTTGAGATTGGGAAGAATAGGTGAGAAACGTTCCCAATAATACCAGTAGAATCCAAAAAGTTAGATGAATAGAAAAAGGCAGTTTTTTCATGGTTTCTATTTTACTTTTTTTTAGTAAGATTCGCAATTTAAATCGGAAAGAGACCAAGGAATTTTTAAAAAAACATCTACCAAGGAAAAATTGAATAAAAAGGGAATGATAAAAGGTGATTTTCAGTATAATGGTTGTGATCAGTTTTTTTAATTTTTCGATTTGACATTCTAACCAGGAAAAAGAATAAAAAAACCATTCGACGGAATTGAATTCGTATATAATAAGATATAAAAAAAATAGTGGTGGAATTGAGAGTGGAAAAAGTAGGTATTATTACAATTTCAAGGGAAACAGAAAGCCTTGGTGATGAAATCGCTCTTCAATTATCAAAACAACTGAATTACGAGTGTATTGATCGTGATCAGTTGGCGTTGCTTCTTCGAGAAGCCCATCAGGAAGATTTAGATGAGAACTTCGATCGACAGAAATTCCTTATTTGGGCAAAAAACGTTAAGGAAATCCTTCTTAAACAAATTAAAAAAGGTCCTATAATTTTTCTTGGCCGGGGAGGACAAACAATTTTCCAAAATGATCCCAGAGCTTTCCATTTATTAATCGTTTCTTCTCCTGAACTTCGCTTGAAAAGAATTATGGAGAAATATCGACAAGATGAGGTCACTGCTTCCCATATTTTAGCAGAGCTTGATAGAAAGAGAGAAAAATTTTTATTAGAAGCTTTGGGTGCTGATTGGAAAAATCCTCTTATCTATCATTTGGTTTTAAATACAGCCTATTATTCAGTAAATCAATCTTGCCAAATTATACAGGAAGCAATTAAGAATTTGGGCGTACATCATCGCATTCCAAAAGAGCAGCAATTGCTGTTTCCCAATCTTGATTTTGGTGGGAATCGAGTAGAGTTTGTTCATCCATCCGAAGAAGAGTTTGCACGGATACTTGATTTTTATCGAATCAAATGGCTCTATGAGCCCCGTACTTTTCCTTTGGAATGGGATAGTGAAGGGAATGTTGTTGAAGCTTTTTCACCAGATTTTTACCTACCCGATTTTGACCTTTTTATTGAACTCACTACGCAAAAACAAAAATTAGTTAGGAAAAAAAATCGAAAAGTGAAAAGGCTGAAAGATTTATATCCAAATATAAAAATTAAAGTCATTTATTCACGAGACTATACTCATCTTTTACGAAAGTTTGGAGTGGAGGCGGATATATGATTGAATCAAAACTGGGTGAATGTGTTTTCACTCGTTTAGAAATTGAAAAAAGAGTTCAGGAAGTTGCTGCTGAAATTAATCAGGATTATATAGGGAAAAGACCACTGGTAATTTCTATCCTTCGCGGCGCCATTTTTTTTACTGTGGATCTGGTTCGTTCCTTAACCATTCCTTTCGATCTCGACTTTATGGCTCTTTCGAATTTTAAAACTGGATTTAAGAAAGTTGAAATTGAAAAAGATGTTGATGAAGAAGTTGCCGATCGGGATGTCATCATAATTGAAGACATAATCGATACCGGTCTCACTTTAAATTATTTGACTCGAGTGATGGAAAAGCGATTTCCATCCAGTGTTGTTGCTTGCACTTTTTTAGATTGTCCTGATCGGCGATTCATTGAAGTTCCGATACATTATTCGTGTTTTAAAATCCCGGATATTTATGTGGTTGGCTATGGATTAGACTTTCGAGGAGATTTTCGCAATTTAATGGAGGTTTATACATTATATGACCCAAGTGGTCGGAGTACTCAAATTTTGAAGCAAATGGGGAAAGGAGTTCCTCGATGAGCTATTTTCGAAAGCAGTTGGATTTAATAGCTGGTTACCAGCCTGGTGAACAACCACAAAATGGTCACTATATTAAATTAAATACCAACGAGAATCCCTATCCACCATCACCATTGGTTGTAGAAACTTTGATGGAAAATCTGAGAAAGCACCGTTTATCTTACTATCCATCACCGCTTTGTGATGAATTGCGGGAGCAAGCTTCGAATGTATATGGATATCCTTCCAATTGGATCTTAGTTGGAAACGGTTCGGATGAACTTTTAAGTATAGTTTTTCGAGCATTTTTAGGAAAAGGGGATCGAGTTTTGTATCCCTATCCAACCTATACTCTTTATCGAGTTCTTGCCCTGCTACAAGAAGCTATAAATGAAGAAATCCCTTTTGAAAAAGATTATTCCATACCTGAAAAGGTTTTGACCGGTCAAGCTCAATTAAAAGTTGTCTGTAATCCAAATTCTCCAACCGGGACATTTTTAACGACGCCGGAAATTGAAAATTTACTTCAAAACTCAAACTGTCCAGTGGTGGTTGATGAAGCTTATGTTGATTTTGCCTGTGATAACGCTCTTTCTTTGTTAAAAAGGTATTCCCATTTGATTATTTTACGAACCTTATCCAAGTCATTTTCCTTGGCCGGAATACGAGTAGGATTTTTGATTGCCCACCCAGAAATGATTCAAGGTTTGCTCAAGATAAAGGACTCTTATAATGTGAGTTGGTTTTCCCAAAAAGCTGCTACGGCAGCTTTACAAGACCTTCATTATATGAAGAATAATGTGGAGAAAATTAAACAAACCCGCCGGGAATTTTCACGAGCCATGATCGAGCTCGGCTATGAGGTTCTTCCTTCGGAAGCGAATTTTGTAATGGTTCGCAAACCAGGTGAAAATTTAGAATCAGAATACCTTTATCTGAAAAAGAACTGGATTCTTGTCAGATATTTTCCTGAATATCCTGATTCTTTGCGAATATCCATTGGAACTGATTCGGATATGCAGTTTTTAATCCACGTCCTGAAAAATATGTCGAAGGATAATAACAAAAATGGCATTTAAATTAATGATTTGGGATTTGGACAATACGCTTATTGGCAGCTCAAAGCTCCTTTGGAGCGCTTTTAATATGGTTTCTGAAAAGTATACCGGCACCAAAATGACACCGCATGAAATTGTGCAACTTTATGGGCCTCCCGAAGATGCAGTGATTGAAAAAATTGTAGGAACACAGAGGAAACTTCAAGCCTTAGAAGATTTTTACACATTTTATCGAATGAATCATGATTTCATGGTCAATATATTTTCACAGGTTTTTGATTTGATCGGCAAGCTTCGACAGAAGGGGATCAAACAATCGCTTTTTACATCAAAGGGGAGAAGAAGTGCGGATATCACATTAGAAAAGCTGGATATGAAGAAATTGTTTGACTTTATTGTCTGTGGTGACGAGATTCCGCGGCCAAAACCCTATCCTGATGGAGTAAAAAAGATACTTTCTTATTTTTCTTTTTCTCCTCAAGATGTGGTCTACTTTGGAGATTCACCTTTAGATATTCAATCAGCACATCGGGCTGGGGTAAAAGGAGCCTTGGTTTTATGGGATTCAATTCACCAAGATGCTTTGAATGGTGAAAAGCCAGATTTTATTTTTTTAGATATACCTTCATTGGAGATGTGGGTTGAACAATATTGTATTGGAGTTAAATGAATTGAGGGTATTTCTGATAGGGTAATTTTTCAAATTGAAGCTTTATTCATAGAGAATAAATATTTATAAACGACTGATAATTAGAAAGGTGGAGATGAAAGTGGCGGTTTGGATTTGTGAGTCTTGCGGGTTTGAAAAAGAAAGCCGTTGTAAGCCTCAAAAATGTAGCAATTGTGGTGAAAAAGGTTCTTTTGTAAAAAAGGAGGAAAACCAAAAGAAGGAGGGATAAATTTGGTCGAAGACTCTTTCTCGCAAGTAAAAAAAAGAGATGGATCAATCGAACCTTTCACCATAAAAAAAATTATCCAAGCCATTGAGCATGCACTTCATGCTACTGGTTTTTATCAACCAGGGAAAGCCGAAGAGTTAGCTCGTGAAGTAGTCGAAAATCTTAAAATGAATCAAGCAAAATCAACCCCATTAGTGGAAGAGATTCAGGATGAAGTTGAAAAAGTATTAATGAACCATTCTCTTCTATCAGTTGCGAAAGCCTATATCCTTTACCGAGAGAAACGACGAGAGATTAGAGAAGCTAAATGGAAGTTATTTGGGGTTCACGATGATCTGAAGCTCAGCTTTAATGCGATCCAAGTTCTAAAAGAACGATATCTGCTTAAAAATGAAGAAGGGGAAGTTCAGGAAACTCCAAAGACTATGATGAAGCGAGTAGCGAAAGCGGTAGCCGATGCTGATGGTTTTTACGGGCAAGATGTGAATGAAAGCTACGAAAAGTTTTATCAACTCCTCACTTCTTTAGAATTTTTACCAAACTCACCTACCTTGATGAATGCAGGAACTTCACTGGGACAGCTTTCAGCTTGTTTTGTTCTTCCTGTTGAAGATTCTATTGAAGGTATTTTTAATACTCTGAGAGATATGGCTCTCATTCATAAATCGGGAGGTGGGACTGGTTTTGATTTTTCTCGGCTTCGCCCCAAAGGAGATCGGGTTTCAACAACTGGTGGGAGGGCATCAGGACCGGTTTCTTTTATGCGGATCTTTGATACGGCTACTGATGTCGTAAAACAAGGTGGTCGTAGGCGTGGAGCTAATATGGGAATACTCCGCTTCAACCATCCGGATATCCGTGAATTTATTAAAGCCAAAACCCAAACAGGGTTTCTCGAAAACTTCAATCTATCGGTCGCCATTACTGATGAAGAAATGGAAAAGGTCCGACGGGGTGAGAAAATCAACTTAGTTGATCCACATTTAAGAAAAGCGGTATCAATGGTTAATGCTCGGGAGTTGTTTGATCAGATTATCGAAAGTGCTTGGAAATCAGGAGAACCAGGTTTAATTTTTATAGATGAAATCAATAGAAATAACCCAACTCCTTCTTTGGGATTGCTTGAAGCAACCAATCCATGTGGGGAAGTCCCATTACTTCCTTATGAATCTTGTAATCTTGGTTCCATCAATCTATCCAAAATGAGCATTAATGGAAAGATTGATTATCAAAAACTTCAAAGAGTTGTTTTTGATGCCGTTCATTTTTTAGATAATATCATTGATATAAATCGCTATCCTTTACCAAAGGTTGAAAAAATTGTAAAAGCCAATCGAAAAATCGGTTTGGGGGTAATGGGATTTGCTGATTTGCTTTGTCAATTGGGTATTTCTTATTATTCAGATCAAGCTCTTCAAATCGCTGAACATCTTATGACATTTATAGCTTCTCAAGCCAAAATTGCTTCGAAAAAATTGGCGGAAATAAGGGGAGTTTTTCCCAATTACCCAAAGAGCATCTATGCTGAAAAGAATTTGCCCCTTCGAAATGCAACATTAATTTCCGTTGCTCCAACCGGAACAATTAGTCTCATTGCTGGGTGTTCCAGTGGCATAGAACCATATTTTGCCCTTATTTATCGACGTTTTGTTTTAGAAAATACCGAGCTTATTGAAATTAATCCCTTATTAGAAGACCAACTCAAACTTTTAAAGATTGAGGAGAAAGTTCGAAAACAAATCTGGGAAAAAGGTTCTTTGAAAGATATCGATGGGGTTCCCGAATCACTTCATTCACTTTTTCTCACTGCTCTTGAAATCCCCGCGACCTTTCAAGTTCAAATCCAAGCGGTATTTCAAAAACAAGTCGATAATGCGGTTTCTAAAACCATCAACCTCCCAACTGAAGCTACCCCTGAAGAAATCGGTCAAGCTTATTTTTTGGCTCATCAACTTCACTGTAAAGGGATAACTGTTTATCGTTATCAAAGCCGAGAAAATCAAGTTTTATATTTAGGCTCTGGTGAAAAGGAATGCGAAAACTGTTAAGAATAAAATATGCAATTTTTGGAATAGCACCTAAGTTGTTTCATCTTTTCGGTTAAAAATGATAATTCCAAGCAGGAAGCTGCCAAGAAAGTAACATCCCACGATAAGATAAGAAAAAAACAAAGTATTCCATTTAATAGACTGGGCCATTAAGTTTTGCCAGGAAAGTAAATGATGAGTGATCAGAAAAGGAGAAATAGGCTTAAAAACTTCAAGATTTTGAATGACTGTTGAAGCAGCGGTAAAAATTAAAGTAAAAATTGGACTTGCTAAAGAGTGGCTCATAAAGGAAGAAAGACATAAAGCGATTGAAGCATAAGCGAGAATATAGAATGAAACAGATAGACCAGCTAAAATAAGCCTTAAAATTGCTTCTTGAATACTAAGAGTAAAAAAGCCAGAGCTAATATTATTGAAATCGACTGGTAGAACGACCGAGCCCCCACCGAAAAGAAAGAAGCCTAAAAAACTGGTAATCAATAAAGTGGAAAAAACAATGAAAAGCGAGTAAAGGATAATTAAACTTAATTTTCCTAAGTAAATGCGAGTACGGGGAATGGGTCGAGTTAGAATCATTCGAAGTGTCCCTTTAATCCGTTCACCAGCAATACTTTCACCAGCAATTAAAACTGCAACAACTGGTCCAACAACTGCTAAAGGATAGAGAGTTAAACCGGGAATATAGAGACCACTTAATCGAAAACCAAGATGTTTTAATGGAAGGAGAGAAGGATTATACCAGACGTTTATTCCAATCAGTATTCCCAGTCCCCATAAGACGATTAACCCCCCATAAGTTCGATAGTTTGCCCTGATTTTTTGAATCTCGGAACTAAGAATATTCATTGATTTTCTCCTTCGACAGTAGCTAAAAAGGCTTCTTCCAAACTGAGTTGGTGACGGAATATTTCATAAATGAATATGTTTCTATTAGTGAGTTCTTTAATAATTTCAGGAATATGATTTCCATCCAAAGAAGCTAAAATATATTTTTCCTGAATCCGGTAGGGGATATTTTTTTCTTTTAAAAAATGAAGCAATTCTTCAACCGGAGATGCCTGAATACTGAAAAAAGAATCAAATAAAAAGTCCTTTACATCAACGGTCTTTATTATTTTTCCTTTATGAATTATTGAGATGCGATTGCAAATTTTCTGTACTTCACTCAGAAGATGGGAAGAAAAGAATACCGTTATTCCATGTTCTTGATTGAGTTGGAGTATTAAATTTCGAATATTTTTTACTCCCTGGGGATCGAGCCCAGAAGTTGGTTCGTCTAAAACGATAATTTTTGGTCGAGGAAGCAATGCTTGAGCAATTGACAATCTTCTCTTTTGACCATTGGAATAGACTCCAACCGGTTTGTCGATAATGGTTTCTATCCCAACCAGAGCTGAAACCGATTCGATTTCTGATTTACTGGCTCGAAAATTGGATAGAGAGGCAAGTAAATGTAAGTTTTCCCGTCCACTTAAATTATCATAAAACGATGGGATATCGATCACACCACCCATTAAATGTTTTGCTTGGTTTAATTGAGTTGGACAGAGATAATTAAAAACCTGGAAAGTACCCTGAGATGGACGCACCAATCCAAACAAAATACGAATTGTCGTTGTTTTTCCAGAGCCGTTGTTTCCCAGAAAACCAAAGATATCACCTTGATGAACCTCAAGAATAATATCCTTGAGGACTATATTTTCACCATAGCTTTTGGTAATATGATTAAACTTAAGAGCTGGATATCCGAATGGAGTTCACTCCTTTCTAAACACAAAGTATTATATTCAAAAAAGGGGTTGAGAAGAAGAGTGTATTTGACATGGGAGAGATATAAAAATTTTATTATCGACATGGATGGAGTTATTTATCGGGGAAAACAACCTCTTCCAGGCAGCGCTGAATTTTTTCAGTTTTTGCGAGAGAGGAATGCAAAAATTGCTTTTTTTTCCAATAATTCAATGATGACTAAACTTCAATATATTGATAAACTCCGAAATATGAATATATTTGCCAAAGAAGATGAGATATTCAGTTCGAGTTCAATAACAGCTTATCATATTTCGAAAGAACATCCAAAATCGAAAGTTTTCTGTATAGGTGAAGATGGAATTCGGGAAGAATTACAGAAAAATGGAATTGATATTATAACGAACGCTAACGAAGAACAAGCCGATTTTGTAGTGGTAGGTTTGGATCGCCAGTTTAACTATTTAAAATTAACACAAGCTATGCGGTGTATTTTAAATGGTGCAAAATTATTTGGAACGAATCCAGATTTAACTTTTCCCTTGGAAGATAATAAATTAATACCCGGATGCGGAGCGCTCATAGCTTCTCTTGAAGTTTGTACTGGAACGAAAGCCAGAATTTTAGGGAAACCCTATCCTGAGTCAATTCAATATTTACTCGAAAAAACAGGTTTTGAGGTCACAGAGACAATTTTAATTGGCGATCGATTACAAACTGATATAGCTTTGGCAAAACAGTACCAGATTTTTTCAATTTTGGTTTTAACAGGAGTTCATCAGGGAGAAGATGTGAAGAAAACTGGTATCATTCCAGATATGATTGTTGAAAACCTTATAGAATTAAAAAAGATTATGTTGATGAAGGTTGAAACTTGAAGTGACCTTTGAAACTGGAATGGGGGGTAGATTAATATGACCAAGGTTAAAATTTATGATACGACCCTACGGGACGGTTCTCAAATGGAGGGAATCAATTTCTCCGTCCAGGATAAAATCCAAATTGCTCAAAAGCTCGATGAGTTTGGGATCCAATATATCGAGGGTGGTTGGCCAGGATCAAATCCAAAAGATATTGCTTTTTTTGAAAAAGCTCAAAAAATTTCTTTCCGCAATTCGAAAATATGTGCTTTTGGAAGTACAAGAAAAGCGGAAACTGACCCAAGTCAAGACAAAAATCTCCGGCTTCTTCTCGAAGCCAATTCACCAGTAATAACGATATTCGGAAAATCATGGACACTCCATGTTAAGCGAGCTTTACGGACTACCTTAGATGAAAATCTGAAGATGATTGATGATTCCATCAGTTTCTTAAAGTCAGCAGGGAAAATGGTTTTTTTTGACGCTGAGCATTTTTTTGATGGATTCAAACAGGATGAGAATTACGCACTCAAAACCATAGAGGTTGCCTATAATGCTGGAGCCGATGCCATTATTCTTTGTGATACCAATGGTGGAGCATTGCCCTATGAAATTGAGGCTATTTTCCCGCGGGTCGTGTCTCTCCTCCCGGACACTTTTGAAATTGGAATGCATGCTCATAATGACAGTGGAGTAGCTGTCGCCAACAGCTTGCTTGCAGTCAGATATGGAGCAAACCAAATTCAAGGAACTTTTAATGGCTATGGCGAACGTTGTGGCAATGCTAATCTTTGCAGCATCATTCCCAATTTAGTTCTTAAAATGGGGATTTCTTGTTTACCTGAGGAAAAATTAAAAAAGTTAGTCGATATTTCGCGTTTCATTGACGAAACTGCAAATATGCGACCTAATCGTTACCAACCCTTTGTCGGGAAGAGTGCTTTTACTCATAAAGGAGGCATTCATGCCAGTGCAATCATGAGGGAACCTTTAACCTATGAGCACATCATTCCCGATCTCGTTGGGAATCAAAGACGAATTTTAGTTTCAGAACAAGCTGGTAAGAGCAATATCCTGTATCGAGCTCATGAAGTCGGGATTGATTTACAACCTGATGATTCTCGTGTCACGGCTTTAATAGAAAAGATCAAAGAATCTGAGTCTTACGGATATCAATATGAAGGAGCAGATGCTTCATTTGAGATGATGCTCCGTGAGGCTTTAGGTGAAACCATGAACTTTTTTACATTACAAGGATTTCGGGTTATTGTTGAGAAGAGAGGCGATGAGGGAGTTATTACTGAGGCAACTATTAAGCTGAACGTTGAAAATCAACAGGTTCATACTGCTGCAGAAGGTGATGGTCCGGTTCATGCTTTGGATAATGCTCTAAGGAAAGCACTTGAAAACCTATATCCTCAAATAAAAAGAATTCGATTAAGCGATTACAAGGTTCGTGTCTTAAATGAAAAAGATGGGACCGCTGCTAAAATTCGGGTTTTAATCCAAACAACCGACGGGAGCCATACTTGGGGCACGGTTGGCGTTTCTACTGACATCATAGAAGCGAGCTGGGAAGCCTTGGAAGATAGCATAAAATATGGACTATGGGAAAAAACCAAAAAAGAAAAATAAAATCCAAAATTATTTATAAAGGCTTTACGAAAATCAATGATGTCCATTTTGATTGGAACCTCAAACCGAATGGTTTTTTTGATGGTTTTCCTGTTCCTCCTTTTGTGAGCTGGACGATTAATTTTGATCGGATTCAAAGTTTTTATCGTAATATTTTACAATCAAGCGAAAAAATTGTTTGGATTGGCAAAGATGATATTATCCATTTCTTGGAATGTTTATATTCCGATTCAGAATCAATTCAAAACAATCAAAACTACTATTTTTGTTCATCGTCTCACCCCGAATATCTTTATGCATTAAGCCGTTCTATAAGTCAATTTAATACTGTTTTTGTAATTTTAGGGCGAACTTTAGATGAGCTTGATCTGATTAAATTGGTTATGATGTTAAACGAAGGAAAAAAGGTCTTCATTGGACCGGAAGTTGGAATAATGTCAGAGTTTTCTCGCCTCCTTTTTTTCCCTTTCTATCCAATTGAAATCACAAACTGTCGTTTCTGGCAGCATTCTGAATTATTGTATCTTCCACTTCATTCAATGGGCCTACCAATTCGAGATATTGTTGAAGGGTGTGAAGAGGGTTTTTCATCTTATAGGGATGAAGCGATGTCCACTGCGCAATTAGTTTATCAAATTCAAACGAAAGGAATCCAAAGGCTTTATTTTGTTGCTAACTCTTATCTGGTCTATGCTCTCTTAAAAGCTCTTGAGCCTTTATTAGAAGAAAGTTTAAATGGTGAGAATCAGTGTTTTAAAATCAAAATACTTACTTTTGAATCACTGAAGAGTCATTATTTGGAACATATTTTGTCCTGTAATGATCGGGACATGTTTTTTATTCTCAACCAAAGGACTCCAAGTCAGCGCCTGCAAGTGCCTATTCATTTACCTCAAAAAATTAAAGACGACTCTTATTTAGGGAAAGAACTGCAATTTTTAAATAAACAATCCTTTTCCGATTATGATTCGGCAACTATTGAAGCTCTGCAGTATCAAATTAAAAAAAATGAATCATCATTTATTCATTTACAATATCCCATAAATGATTTTAATACATTAGGTTTATTGATGGCGTATTTTTACTATTTTTCATGTTACAGCTCTTGGCTTCGAGGATATGATGTTTTAAATGATCCACCCTTTGCCGAATTCGATCGGCTTATTTGGAAATTTATAAAAAAGTATTAATATGCTCAAAATAATCATAAGGGTGTCCAGAATGAATTTTAAGTTGGGATTTGAATTTATCTCTGCTCCGTCATTGCGAGGAGCGTCTTATGCGACGTGGTAATCTCTGCCACCCAATATGTCACTCGAATGAGTCCGGTGTCTTCTCCCGGACGACGTGAGAATCTCATCTTTTTCAATACTNCAATTCAACACATCATAAAAGATGAATCATGAGATTGCCACGACCTCAAANAACGAGGTCTCGCAATGACGACTCAAAGTTCCTTCTCCCTTGATGGGAGAAGGTG
>Ga0067045_1003649_pt1 | contig 18297 bp, 14 predicted proteins | sample TerdegcTABiofilm_FD_59184 | JGI IMG/M metagenome (GOLD analysis project Ga0067045, IMG submission 59184) | Combined Assembly of (Gp0054472, Gp0054536) Wastewater bioreactor microbial communities from Singapore -Terephthalate degrading... | reverse complement strand
CGGCTTCGTTGGCTTCCACATTGCCAGGATTCTGGCAGAGGGCTACCGACCTCCCAGAGTCCTGGTCCGCCCGGACCACCTCGCAAGGCATACAGGCCCGCTGACCGCGCTCATCGAGCTGGGCTGCTGCATCGTTCCCGGCGACGTGCTGGATACCGGGTCGCTCACATCCGCCATGGCGGACTGTGAGGTGGTCTTCCATGCGGCCGCCGACTACAGGCTGTGGTGTCCCGACCCCGACTCCATGTACCGCACGAACGTGGAAGGAACCGAGAACGTTCTCCGGGCAGCCCATGACTGCGACATCCAGCGCATTGTGTACACGAGCACGGTGGGCACCCTCGGCATCCCTCGTGACGGCACACCGGGCAACGAGGAGACGCCCGTAACCATCGCAGATATGGCGGGTCATTACAAGCGAAGCAAGTACATCGCGGAGCGCAGGGCCAGGGCGCTTGCGGATGAGAACGCACTGGACCTTGTCGTCGTTCATCCGAGCACCCCCATCGGCGAGCGCGACGTGAAGCCGACGCCCACGGGCCGCATCATCGTGGACTTCCTCAATGGCCGCATGCCGGCCTTCGTGGATACGGGCCTGAATCTCGTGGATGTGCGTGACGTAGCCGTGGGGCATGTACTGGCGGCCGAGAAGGGCCGAACGGGAAGGTCCTACATCCTGGGATGCGCTAACATGACGCTGCGGCAGATTCTGGAGGCGCTGGCATCCATCAGCGGCCGAAGGGCGCCCCGGGCACGGCTGCCCTACTCGGTTGCGTATGGGATCGCGGTCGTAGATACACTGGTGAATGGCACGCTTCGGCGCCGCGAACCGCGCGCATCGTTGGAATCGGTGCGCATGGCAGCCAAGCATATGTACTTCGATTCGTCTCGCGCCGTACGCGAGCTGGGACTGCCTCAATCGCCTGTGGAAGCCGCGCTCCGTCGGGCCGTCGAGTGGTTTCGGCTTAACGGGTACGCGCGCTAGCATGACAAGGGGTTCGCACGCTATGGATCGCAACAATCGGACCATGACCTCGGCTGCCGGCAGGACAGTGGAGCTAGCCGATGAGGTCGGTTTCTGCTTCGGCGTGAAACGCGCCATAAACCTGACCGACCATGCGCTTGCCGCCGGCCAACCGGTCTACATATTCGGTGACCTGGTACACAATCGCAAGGTGACCGAGGCGCTTGAGCAGAAGGGCCTGCGGAAGGTTAAGTCTCTGGCAGACCAGCCGTCTGGCACCATGGTGGTGCGAGCCCACGGGCTGCCCAAAGACGAGATATCATCTGCGCGCGAGGCCGGCATGGATGTCGTGGACGCCACCTGTCCCATAGTTCACCGCGCCCAGGAGGCCGCACAGACGCTTGAACAGAGAGGCTGCCAGGTAGTCATCATCGGAGACTCCAACCACGCCGAGATCAAGGGCATTCTCGGCGCGCTCGAAAAGCCGGCTCTTGTTGTGGACAGCATCGAGGAGCTGCGCGCCGCCAAAGCGGATCGGCGCCTGCGCCGCAAGGTCGGCGTGGTCTTCCAGACCACCCATGCGCTGGAACTGTGCAAGGACCTGATCGGCGAGCTCGTGTTCATGTGCAAAGAGGTCCAGATCATCAACACCATCTGCCGGCCCGTGCAGGATCGGCAGGACGATGCCGTCGAACTGGCTGAGCGCAGCGACCTGATGCTGGTGGTCGGAAGCGCCACGAGCGCGAACACCGTGGAACTCGCGGCCCTGTGCGCCGAGCACAACCCGTGGACGATGCACATTCAGACCGCCGACGACCTCCGCGAGGAGGATTGGATATGGGCCACACGGATAGGTATCGCGTCTGGCCTCTCCACCCCGGTGGACCTGGTGGAAGCTGTACGCGACAAGCTCCTGGCATCGCCGATCCCCATCAGGCCAGAGCGCAGGCCTGCCTCTCACGACGTTCGCCGGCATCCCGATGGCAGTCGAAGCCATGGCGTCTGACCGTCCCGACGCCGGTATAGTCGTCGCTGTCGCCGAGGAACACCGCGCGATACTGAAGCGAATGCGACGCACTCGCTCGCGCTCATGTGACGGCCAGACGGTATGGCTTGGCGATATCGCTCAGAAACGTGTCGCCCTCGTTCGCTCGGGTATGGGCACGACAAGGGCAGAAACCGCCGCCAGAGCCCTGCTGGCCACGCTCGAACCTCGCACCATCATGGCCCTTGGGTTCTGCGGCGGGATCAGCGAATGGGTGGGGCCGGCGGATGTAGTGGTGGCGGAGTATGTCGTAGACTGGCCCGATTTTCCCGGTGAGACCGATCACGACACCGCGAGGGCGATTCTCCAGCCCGATCCCGCACTTCTCGACGCTGCTCGACGTCTTGCTGAGCCGCCCGATGACCCCGAAGCCCGGCCCCGGCGAGTTCGTGCCACGGTCGGAGGCATCCTCTCGGTGGATCACCTCGTCCAGACAACGGCTGTCAAGGGGTACCACGGTCCCCGCGCCGCCCGTTGCAGAGCCATAGACATGGAGTCCGCCGGAGTGGGCCGTGCGGCTACGGAGTCGGGGGTTCCCTGGATCGCCATCCGTGCGGTAACCGACACTCTCGAAGAGGACTTGCCGCTGTCATTCGAGGCATTCATGACCGGATCCGGCGACGTGAGCCGAACCAGGGTTCTGGCAGCGGCGCTCCGGCAACCCGGTCTTACCCCGGCTCTCGTCCGTCTCGCGCGTCAGTCCCTGAGGGCCGCTGCCAATCTTGCCCGATTCGCTGAAGAGCTGCTTGCCGCCACCTGATATCAGGTGATGGCGATCTCGCCCTCCTCGCCCGTGCGGATCCTGAGAGCCTCAACGACCGGAACAAGGAATATCTTACCGTCTCCTATCTCGCCGGTCCGAGCGGCCTCGGCAATGGCGTGGGCCACGCGCGGGGCATGATCGTCGGTCACCACCACCTCGACTTTGACCTTCTGGATAAGGTTTACCGTATACTCCGCGCCCCGATAGTGCTGCGTAAAGCCCTTCTGCTTGCCCGCGCCTCGCACCTCGCTCACCGTCATGCCGCGGATGCCAACCTCCGCTAGCGCCGCCTTAACATCGTCCAGTTTTTGCGGACGGATCAGCGCCTCTACCTTGATCATGATGCCGGTCCTCTAGTCCTTCACACTTGCTCGTTCGGTGTCATCATAGTCATGACCTGCGCCGTATGCTCAGATCCGGTTGCCGGACCGGCATAGCCGGACTCCCCATGTTGCGACAGGTCAAGGCCTGCCTCTTCATCATCGTCGGAGACTCGGAGCCCCAGAGTCGCCTTCACGACGGTCCCGATGGCCGCCGTGCCTGCGGCAGCCAGCGCCACCGCAACGCCCACGCCGAGCGCCTGCTTCCACAGGAGAGACATGCCGCCGCCACTGAGCAGACCCACCCCGCCGGCCGGGTTGACGGATAGCGATGCGAAGAGGCCTGTGGCGAGCGCGCCCCAAGTGCCCGCGATTCCATGGACTCCGAACACGTCGAGGGCATCATCATACCCGAACCGGCTCTTGGCCCTGATAGCGGCATACGAGACAATCGAGGCTATGCCGCCGATCGCCAGGGCAGCCATGGGTCCGACGAATCCAGCCGCTGGGGTGATCGCAACCAGCCCCGCTACCGCTCCGGTAGCCAGCCCGAGGGCCGTGGGCTTGCGATAGATCAGCCACTCGATGACCATCCACATGAGCGCTGCCGCTGCGGCGGCCAGATGCGTTGACACGAACGCCGATGCGGCGAGGCCGTTCGAGCCGATGGCAGAGCCGGCATTGAACCCGAACCATCCAAACCACAGAAGCCCCGTTCCGAGTAAGGTGAGCGGGAGATTGTGGGGTCGCATGTCCTCCGTCGCCGCATGCCTGCGTCTCCCAAGCATCAGCGCCAGAACCAGCGCCGATGTACCCGACGAGATGTGGACTACGGTACCACCGGCAAAGTCGAGCGCGCCCAGGCTCCTCAGCAACCCGCCGTCTGCCCAGACCATGTGCGCAAGAGGCACATAGACTAGAAGGCTCCAGAGACCGATGAACACGAAGTAGGCAGAGAAGCGAATGCGGTCAGCCAATGCGCCGCTGATCAGCGCAGGCGTGATGATGGCGAACATCATCTGGTAGATCATGAACACCGAATGGGGAATCGTGGCTCCGTAGGTCGGATTGGGCGAGCCGCCGACTCCGTTGAGCCCGAACCACCGCAGGTCCCCAATCACGGCGTTCCCCGGGGCGAACGCGAGGCTGTAACCCACGGTCGCCCAGAGGACGCTGATCAGGGCCATCGCGCCAAATGAATGCATGAGCGTGCTCAAGACGTTCTTGGCGCGGACCATGCCCCCGTAGAACAGGGCGAGAGCCGGCGTCATGAGGAGCACCAGAGCGGCGCTTATCAGGAGCCAGGCAGTGTCGCCGGTGTCAGGCGAGGCGCTGGCGCCCGAGTCTGCACGGCACACAGCAGGCGTCAACGCCAGCGAGAGCACGACGCTCAGACCGAAGGTGCGAGCGAGACGTGCGACCGATGCGTCATACAGGGTTGTGCATGTCGTCAAAGCATTGTTCCTCCCAATGGCCCGGGAAGCCGGCGGCAACCATGCCGCGAGCTGGCCGGAATGCTGTGCATGAGAGGGCCGGGCGACGATGCCGGATGGCCAGAAACTGGGTCGGAGGTCCCGCCGGCGAGGCTTCTGTGTAATGGCGGGAATCCGTGACGGATGGAAACCGTTGAGGCCGATGCAACGGCACGACCGGAGCGCGAACCGGTCGGGCTGCTACCGCAGGGGAGACTCTATCGTGTCTGCGATCAGAAGCGCCTCCGCGATCTTCTTCAGAGGAACGCCTCTTGTCACTGCCTGCGCCTGCATGCGGCGGTCCGCTTCGCGTTCCGAGATCGCATGGCGGCGCATCAGCAGCCCACGCGCACGACGAACGACATCGTCGGTCTCTATGCGCTCGTGGAGTTCGGTTCGCTCATGTTCCATGGCAACGAGCTCACGGAAGCGCGCCTGAGCTATCTCAAGGGCCGGGCCGATCTCCTCCTTGCGCACGGGCTTCACAAGGTAGGCCAGCACGCCAGCCTGCGATGCTTCGTCGATAAAGGGAGCTTCGCTGTAGGCCGTGAGCATGACGACGGGGCATAACCGTTCCCGGCTGATGGCGGCAGCGGCTTCCAGCCCATTCATACGCGGCATCCGCACGTCGAGGAGAGCGACAGACGGTCGGAGGGAACGAGCAAGTCGGCAGGCATCGTCACCATTGTCAGCCTCACCGACCACCGTGTGACCGAGGTCCTCCAACAACCCCCTGAGGTCCATCCGTATGACAGCGTCATCGTCAGCGATGAGGACGCTGAAGCTATGCATGACTAAGTATAGACGGCCGGCATTCGCCGAGTCAACGGGGCTCTCGAGCGTCTGCCGGTTACCACCGAGCTGGCAGACCGTCTCTTACAGTGAGCCATCAGAAACCGATGGCTCATTGGCGCGTATACTAGAGCGTGCCGGCGCCAGCGAAGGCGCCAATCTACGGGAGGACACTGCTACAGAATGCAGAATCCTGCAACCATGCGCTTGCGGCGCTTGACACTGCAATGGGGATCGGCCTGGGCCATGAGCGCCCTCGTGTTGCTGCCCGCCGTCGCCCAAACAAAGCAGCCCAGGGCCGTCTCTCTCGAGGAAGCCATCCGTCTCGCGCTGGACCACCAGCCTCAGCTTGTCATTGCGAAGAGCCAGCTCACTGCGTCTCGCGCGCGCTTGACCGAATCGAACGCCTCCTACTACCCTCAGCTCAGCCCCAACATCGAGTACAGGAGCAGCAGGAGCTCATACCACATCGGCGGCCAGACCGTGACGCAGACGGATGACCGATCCGAGGCCTCCATTGCCCTTCGCCAGCTCATCTTCGACACCGGCAAGCGGGAGTTGAGCGTTCAGGCAGCTCGCAACAACCTCCGTGCGGCGGAGCTGAGTTTCCAGAACACGCGGCAGACGGTCATCCTCAACGTGACGGTCGCCTATTACGACGTCGTGCGCCGCCGGGAGCTCTTGCGCGTCCAGGAGGCCACGGTCGAGCGCGCCAAGACCACCCTTGAGGCCACGAAGGCGTTCGCCGAGGAAGGAACGGTGCGTCGCATTGACATTCTGCAGGCGGAGGCCGACTATGGTAACGCGCGCGTCCAGTTGGGCATCGCACGCAACGATCTCCGACTGGCCGAGATCGCGCTGCGCAACGCCATCGGTCTCGAGACTACCGACGATGTGACCGCCAGCGCCGAAGCTCCGTCCGAACCGCCGGAGGCCCACGACAAGCGCTCTGCGCAGGACTACGCTGCCGACGCCCTGAAGAACCGACCGGATCTACTGAGGGACCTGGCGTACCTCGAGGCCGACCGGGCATCCGAACGCATTGCGCGCATTGTGGCCGGTCCGCAGGTGCAGGCCGACTTCACTGCCGGGTACCGCATCGACCCGGACCGCGGCGACAATCAACTGCTTCTCGCCACACTCACCTACCCCCTCTTTGATGGCGGCACGACGAAGGCGCGCGTCCGCGCGGCGAGCGAGTCCGTGAAGCAGACTCAGCAACAGATCGAGTTGTCCCGACGCGACATTCACCTGGCTGTCGAGCAAGCGTACCTTACACGAGAGGAAGCTCGCGAGCGCGTTGCCGCTGCCCGATCGGCAGCCGAGGCGGCGCGCGCTAACTATGAAGCGGCATCCGAAGGCTACAAGGAAGGCGTTGGCACGGTCGTTGATGTCATCACGGCGCGCACCCAGCTGGTGACTGCCGAGACGAACATGGTGCAGACCCTGTACGATTATCTGGTTGCCGATGCCCGGCTCCAACGCGCAGTTGGGGTGAATGATGCTCCGTGGGTTGGAGGTAAGAAGCAGTGAAGCGTGTTGTCACAATCGTAATCGCGCTCGCCGTGGTTGTAGCTGGAGGATGGTGGGCCTGGGCCAGAATGCGCGCGCCCAAAGCCAACCAGAAGACGCAGTACAAACTCGGCGCTGTCGAGATCGGCACGGTCAAGAAGACCGTATCGGCAACCGGTACGCTCAAACCGTGGCGCACCGTTGACATAAAGTCCAAGGCAGGCGGACGCGTGGACGCGCTGCTCGTGGACATCGGCAGCCGTGTGACCAAGGGCCAGATACTGGCCAAGATCGATCCCTCCGATACCCAGCTCACCGTAGGAACTGCCAAAGCCGACGTGGACGCCTCTGTCGCAAGAGAGCGCCAGAACAAGGAATCGTACGAGCTTCAGAAACAGGTCAGCGTTCTCGCGGTCCAGACCGCCGAGTCGCAGGTCGCGACGGCGCGCGCATCGAGGGAGGCAGCCAGATCACGGCTGTCTGTGGCTCGGAACGCGGCGACCAACCAGCCCACCCTGAGTCAGGCGAGCATCGCGCAGGCTGAAGCCAATCTCACCTCGGCAATCCAGCAGCGCGCGCAGCTGACTTCGACGCAAGCTCAAGAGCGTGCCTCTGCGCAGTCGGCCCTCGACCAAGCTGAGGCGAACCGCAAGAAGACGCTGGCCGACATCACGCGCTTGCGGTCGCTGTTGGCACGTGGTTTCGTATCCAAGCAGACCGTGGACGCCGCTGAGGCCGCCCACGCGGTTAGCGAGGCTCAGCTCTCCTCGGCAGCCGAACGCGTTCGTACGCTCGATGCACAGCAGAAATCCGAGCGGGAGGCCGCCGACGCGCGGGTCAATCAGGCGCAGGCGCAGCTGGAGACGGCAAAGGCCCAGGCCATCGAGGTCCAGAACAAGAAGCTGGCCCTAACAGAAGCCGAGGCAGCCTTTAGACAGGCGGAGTCCCAGCTTGCCCAGGCCGAGACCGCGCTCGCCCAGGCCAAAGCCAACCTTGCCAACATCGAGATTCGCCGGCTGGACATCGAAACGGCTCGAGCGACCAAGGCTCGATCGCAGGCGACATTGACGAACGCCATGACCACGCTGGATCAGACGATCGTACGCGCGCCGGCAGATGGCGTCATTTTGACGAAGTACGTCGAAGAGGGCACCATCATATCGTCGGCCCTGTCCTTTGCGGCGACGGGTAACAACATCCTCGAGCTGGGCGACGTGACGCGCATGTACGTGGACGTAACCGTGGATGAGACCGACATCGCCAGCGTGGATGAGGGGCAAGACGTCGAGGTAACCATTGACGCCTATCCGAGCCTGCCGTTTCAAGGCACGGTCGCTCGCATAGACCCGCAAGCGGTCGTCGAGCAGAATGTGACCACGATTCACGTCCGGGTCGAGATAGACAACACCGATGTGCAGTTCCGGCTCCTCAAGCCCGGCATGAACGCCACGTGCGAGTTCGTAAGCCAGCGGAAAGACGAGGTGCTCATGGTGCCGAACGAAGCTGTGCGCACCGACGACCAGGGCCAGTATGTCGAGGTCGCACTCGACAAGGGCAAACCCGCCCCGCCCGATCCCAAGACCGGTGAGCCGGCCGACCCATCCCTGGTGGTTGACGTGAGGCTTCGCAAAGAGCGCGTCAATGTGGCGCTCGAAGGCAACGAAACTTCTGAGATCACCGGCAATGTGAAAGCCGGCGACATGGTAGTCGTGCAGGTCATAGAGCCAGAGCCGGAGCAGGCAGGCAGCCCATTTGGTGGTGGTGGACCAGGCGGAATGCGCGGCATGGGTCGCATACGGTGAGCCGAAGTGGTTAGCCTCACCATGGCCCTGCGGGGCCTGTCCGCGAACAAGCTCCGCTCGTTCCTGACCATGCTGGGCGTGATCATCGGCGTCGGCGCCGTCATCATCGCCATCGCCATCGGCCAGGGATCGCGCGAGGCTGTCGCCGAGAGCATCCAACGGCTCGGAACCAACGTGATGACCGTGTTCCCCGGCCGCCAACAGCGGGGCGGCGTCAGCTTCGGCTGGGGATCGCAGAACACCCTGACCCTGGAAGACGCCCGCGCCATACTGCGCGAGTGCCCCTCGGTGGCGGGCGTCTCGCCTCAGGTGAACCGTCAGGCTCAGGTGAAGTACAAGAACCGCAACACGACGGTTACGATCACGGGCACGGGTGAGCGATATCCGAGCATCAGCAATCACCCTGTGGCTCAGGGGCGTTACTTCACCGAAGCCGAGCTGAAGCAGATGAAGCGAGTCGCAGTGCTCGGCAGCACGACCAGCAAGGACCTCTTCGACCAGCAGTCTCCCGTCGGCAAGAGCATCCGGGTTCAGGGCACGACGTTTCAGGTGGTGGGCCTGCTGAAGGAGAAAGGCGGCCAGGGCTTTCGAAACCCCGACGACATGGTCTACGTACCTGTGACAACCGCGATGCGTCGCCTGTTCGGCATGGAGAATGTGGGCAATATCACCGTGCAGGCCCGCTCGCTGGCGCTGATGACTCGGGCTCAGGATGAGATCGATGCCGTGCTGCGGAAGAGACACAGGATCCCGACGGGCGGCGTGGCAGACTTCATCGTCTTCAGTCAGGCCGACCTGGCCGAGACGCAGAACGAACAGCAGAACACGTTCACAGCCCTGATCACCTACCTTGCGATCGTCTCGCTGCTGGTGGGCGGCATCGGGATCATGAACATCATGCTCGTCTCGGTCACGGAACGAACGCGAGAGATCGGCATCCGGAAGGCCATCGGAGCCAAGCGGCGCAATATCCTCGGTCAGTTCCTGATCGAGGCGCTTGTGCTGTCGCTGGTCGGCGGGCTTCTCGGCATCGTGTTCGGCGTCGTCGGTTCGCGCGTCGTCGCCGAGGTCAACCAATGGAAAGTGATCGTTAGCACGCCGGCGATCATCCTGGCGTATGGATTCTCGGCGCTTGTCGGCGTGTTCTTCGGATTCTATCCGGCGCTGAAGGCCTCCAACCTCAATCCCATCGAGGCCCTGCGCTATGAGTAAAGGAGCTTAGGACCCATGAGAAGGTTCGTGACGCTGTCGGTGGCCGTTGTGATCGTCATGGCCGCGAGCGCAACCTACGCACAGAACCCGTTCAACCTGACCCCGCAGCAGCAGCAGCAGTTGCAGGCGAAACGCAAAGCCTGGGAGAAGTGGCGCGCCAACAACAAGCACGTCTCCGCAGTCGGCCAGACCGTGATGGGTCTGGGCACGCTCGATGAGGATCCCAAGACGGCGCTGACCAAGGAACAGGCGCACAAGATTCTGCCGGTTCTGAAGACCTGGCGCACCAAGAAGGTGATGAGCAACGACGATGCTCAGAAGGTCAATCGGGCTCTGACCGCGCCGCTGACAGATGCCCAGCTCAAGAAGATCACGACGGCGCCGCGGTTTGGCAGGGGCGGCCCCGGCTTTGGCGGTGGAGCCCGCATGGGCGGCGGCCCCGGAGCCGGACGAGGCAATGGACAGACACCCCGCTTTGATATCTCCAAGATGCCCGATCCGAAGGACTACAATCCGCTCAACCCGGACACGTTGCCGTTTGAGGGCATGCGGACCATGGCAAAGCAGCGCCTGGACAAGTTCGTCAAAGACCTCGAGGCACGAGCGAAATAGAGCGCCCTCACGACCGTATCACTACGCAGGAGATCCGAAACACCATGGCAGATGCCCTGATCGAAGTCAAAGGCCTGTCCAAGACCTACCGTATGGGCAAGATGGAGGTCAGGGCATTGCGCCACGTCAGCCTAACCATCGATCGCGGCGAGTTCGTCGCTATCATGGGCCCCTCAGGCTCCGGCAAGTCAACGTTCATGAACCTCATCGGCTGCCTCGACAAGCCGTCCTCCGGTTCCTACCGCCTCGACGGGCTCGAAGTGGCCAAACTGAACGACAACCAGCTTGCCGAGATCCGCAACAAGAAGATCGGCTTCGTCTTCCAGACCTTCAACCTGTTGCCCCGCACGTCTGCGCTGCGCAATGTCGAGTTGCCGCTCCTGTACAACGGGGCACGCAACCGCGAGAAGACGGCCATGCGGGCCCTCGAAGAGGTTGGCCTCGCGGATCGTGCCCATCACAAGCCGAACGAACTCTCCGGCGGTCAGCAGCAGCGCGTTGCCATCGCCCGCGCCCTGGTGAACGACCCGCCGATCATCTTCGGGGATGAGCCGACAGGCAACCTCGACACGCGGACGGGCGAGGAGATCATGGCGATCTTCCAGAAGCTGAACAACGCCGGCAAGACCGTCGTGATCGTCACGCACGAAAACGACATCGCCATGCATGCCAAGCGGATCATTCGATTTCGCGATGGCCATCTCGTGGCAGACGAACCGGTGAGGGAGCGGCTTGACGCCATCCGCGTACTGGCCGAGCTCAAGCCCGAAGACGAAGATGACGAGGACTGACCCTGCCTCACGGTTTGGGGCTCTGGACAGTCACGCGCAAGGCTCCGATCGAACGCTGGGTTAACCCGTCGCTCTGTATAGCGGCCAGCGCTGTCTCGCCTGCCTCGATGGTGATACGAGGCACGCCCACGGGTTGCGCAGAGCGGAGCCACACGGCAACCGTATACTGCCCCGGCGGTACGTCGCTGATGCGGAATCGCCCTTCAGCGTCTGGTCGTGCGGATCGGACGATCTCACGCAGTTCCGACGGCCAGATGCTCGAGGGCATTGTCTGCCTGCCCCAGAGCGTTGCGAGCCTACCGGTGGACGGTACCAGCGCAGCCTGAACCTCCCACCCGTGGGCTTCCACGGCGACCCTGCCGGTGACTTCACCCTTCGCTGCAAGGACGAGGCGTCCGACACGCTCGATCGCTCGAGACTCCGGCAGGCCCGCAAGGCTATACCACGTTCGGGCACCTGCTGTGTCACCGTGTCGTGCCAGCAGATCACCGACCGGTAGTCGGCAGTCGTCCGTTGGGTAGGCGTAGACCGAACGGTCGCCGAACAACCGCAGATACTCGCCGGCTATCCGAGACCCCGACAGAGCCGTTAGGTCCTCAAGGAGCGTGCGCGAGAAGCCAAGATCGCCGGTCTTGCGCACCATCGTGGCGGCTACATCCAGGCGGCCACGAACGTCCAGCTCGATGCAGGCATGCTCGTAGAGCGCCGTCGCGCCTTCACGGGCCAGCGCCGTCCGATATCTGCGGCGCTCCAGAAAGCGCGCAATCCGATCGGCCGTGTCGGGTCGCAGGTCGGTGCCGTTCGTGGCCTGCATCCGAATGGGCCGCAAGGTCCATGCACCTTTGCGATCTGCAAGGGCCAGCCACGTGTTGGTGGGCGCGCTTGCGGTCTCGCTGACTTGTGGCCACCACTCTGGAACTCGCTTCCCTGTGCTGAGGTCGTAGTCGTAGTGCTCTCGGATGTATGTCGGCACCCAGCCACCTATCAGCGCCGCATACACGCTGCACACGAGGCCGGCAGCCACCATGTCGCGCACGGCGCCACGCGCGCCGCCAAGAATGAGCGCGATGCCGACAAGGCAGATACCTGCCAGGCCACCCGCGACGAGCCACGTGATCGCACCGGGCCTCCAGGTTCGCTCGCCCAGTCCGCCCATCTCCGCCGCGATTCGCAACAGCACCTGCGGCTCGACCGCCATCAGCGTCCCGATCACCGCGACAACGGACACGCCAAAGAGAGCGCCACGCAGACCGATCATGACCGCCTGTCGCGCCGAAGGCAACTGATAGTTGCCGCTGTCGCAGTCCCCGATCACACCGTCGCGGCTCAGGAGGAGCCACCCCACACATCCAAACACAACCCCGCCTAACCAGGGATCCCAGGATCGGTGGGGCAGACCAAGCCGGAGCAGGCTCCAGATAGCGAATGCTGCCACCAGACCGGGTAAGGCAGTCACGATCACTTTGATGACCGGCGCCGTGTGCATGTAGGTGCGGAACAGCAGCCATCGGTCCCAGTCAACCCCGGTTGTCAGCCGGAACGAGGCATTCATGGCCCGCAACACCACGTAGCAAGCGGCGGACGCCAGAGCGATGTAGACGGCCAGCGCACCCGCAAGGGGCATACTCCCAACGCCGATGAGTATGCGGTAGGTCAGTTCCGACCACTGGAGGGCCACCGGCAGAGGCTCTCCGTCGCCGGCCGGACGCTGAACGAGCAGCGGAGACTCCGGCCACAGCACGAGGGCGCAGGTGTACTGGGCCAGCGGCACGAAGGCAAGACCGATGCCGATCACACCGCCCGCGATAAGACGCAGAAGGACCGACCGAACGCGCAAGCGCACGTGGCGCGGAGCGTCTTCCCCTGGACGGACCGCCTGATCAGCCAAGCGGATTGCGATCCACGATCGTCTCGCGCACCGGATCGAAGTAGACTGTCTTGCTCTGCCGGTACGCAAGGACCGAAAGACCAATCGGCACCATGACCTTGTAGGCCAGCTCTGCGTTCATGGTCGGCTGACGACGTGATCGGATGCACTCGAGCCAGTTGCCCATGTGGTCGTAGCTGTAGCGCGGTTTCACGAGTATCTCATCAAGAACCGTCTTGTCGCCGTCCTTATGCGTCCGAAGCTCCGCGCCCTTGAAGCACTCGAGGGTGTTCGCCATCTCCAGCATCTCTGCAAGGAACGGACGCTGCGGACGAATCACGAGACCCGGGCCTCCCGGCGTCAGGACTGCCTTCTGGCCTCGGATCATGTCCGGAATGCCGTCCTCGCACTCCTGGGTTCCGACCATCAAGCACGTGCTCTGATCCGGGTAGTCCACTTGCATCGTGAAGAGCGTCGGCACCTCTCGGTTGTCGTTCTTCAGGTTGTGCACCGGCTGCCCGCCGTTCGCAGTGACCCGATAGGGCAGCGCGTGATCCAGGGCTATCGCCAGATGGGCATACACGTGGTAGAGAAGATCCGTGGCAAGGCCGCCGCTGTAGTCCCAGTACTTGCGGAATCGGCTGTAGCGTTCCGGATCGTAGGGTCGTTTGGGCGCCAGACCGAACTTATGCCCCAACCAGAGGTCCCAGTCGAGATCCACGCCGGGCTTACACGGCTGGATGCCCCAGTTCCAGTCGCCCCCAGGATCGTTGCGGAAAGCGCCGCCCTGACTCCAGACCAGCGGGCCGAGGCCGCCTGCCTTGACGATCTCGCGAGCCGTCCACCAGTTACCATCCGAACCCGATCCCGCGCCGCATTGCAGGATGCGTCCCGTGTCCTTTGAGGCTTTGGCGACGTCCTTCGCCTGCTGCCAGTACAGCGTCAGCGGCTTCTCGCAGTACACGTCCTTGCCCGCCCGCATGGCATCTATGGTCTGCTTGGAGTGCCAGTGATCGGGTGTGGCAATGACGACGGCATCCACTCCGGGCTGGGCCAGCAACTCACGGTAGTCGCGATAGCCGCGAGCCCGACCCTGGGTCTCCCGAACACGATCCTGGGTTCGCCGATCCCAGACGTCGCACACCGCAAGAATCTCGATGTTCGCGCCGTCTCGTTTGCGCTGCAGGAGATCATGGAACAGAGCGGTACCCCGACCGCCGACGCCGATGAACCCGATGCCGATCCGCTCGTTCGCTTGCCTCGACCCTGCATCCGCAACGGTCGGAAACCCCATGGCGGCAACCGAGGCTCCGGCCAGCCCCGTCAGAAACTCCCGGCGATCCGGTCGCCTCGCGTCTCCCTTGCTGTCCTGTGCGTCCTGCATCGTCTTCCTCCTTGCAAGCCTCAGGCTTGGGGTTTGACCATGACTTTCATGCCCTGTTTGTTCTCCATCACGGCGAGCGCATCCTTGATCTGCGAGAGCGGGAATCGATGGGTGATCAGCGGCTTCACGCGCACCTTGCCCTTTTCTAGCAATCGCACAGCGAGCTCATGGTGTCGCGGAACGCAGCCGTGCGATCCGGTCACATAGCATTCCCTGTAGTGGATCACGTTGGATAGCACGGACATGGGTCGTACATCCTTGCCCAGGCCGCCGAACAGGTTCACCACCCCTCGGTGCGCCACCATCTCGATCGCCTGCTCATGCGCCTCGACGGAACCGCAGGTCGTCATTACAACGTCCGGCCCCTCGCCGTCGGTCTCCTCCAGACATCGCGCGACGACGTCCTCGTCCTCCGATGCGATATACGCGTCCGCTCCGTACTGCCGTGCGATCTCCATACGGAGCCTGCTGCGCTGGACCGCAATCACCTTGACGGCTCCCATGGCCCTGCACAGGTCTATCATCATGCAGCCGATGGGACCGAGCCCTATGATCACCACCGTCTTTCCGAGCCCCATCTGGGCCATCTCAAGGCCGTTGATCGCGCATGCCAGCGGCTCGGCAAGAGCGGCCTCGTCAAAGTCCAGCACATCGCCGAAGGCCGTAACCGGCCCTTCCTCCAGGACCAGCCGCGGCAGCAGCATGTACTCGGCAAACGACCCCGGTATTTGGTAGCCAATGGCATAGTTGATGGCGCAGTTGTTGCCCAGTCCGTTTCGACACCAGCGACACTGCCCGCACGGAACGTCAGCCCCCACGGCAACGCGGTCTCCGACCTTGACGCGTGTCACCTCCGCGCCGGCTTCGACGATGACGCCAGCGGTCTCATGCCCGATAATGGCGGGGGGTCTTACCCGTGGATTGCCGGTGCGGATGATGCGCATGTCCGAGCCGCAAATGGCGACGCTTTCCACACGCAGCAGCGCCGAGTGATCGTCTACCGTCGGCGTGCAGACCTCCCGAACCTCCACACGACCGGTATCTTCCAGGACAGCAGCCTTCATATGCCTCTCCCTATCTTGCGAGCGCGCCAGTCCTACGTCAGCCAATCGCCGATCAGCACCTTCATCGAAGGCACTCGACGCTCGTAGATGCCGCGCAAGACCGCCAGCGCCTCCCTGAGCGGCACCCGGTGCGATATGAGCGGCGCAACATTCAGCGAAACGTCGGCCATAGCCGCCAACGTGGTTGACCAGTCGTCATTCGGCGCATGTACGTTGAAGGTGGAGTTCCAAACGCCCAGGACGGACGCTTCCATGCGCAGCAACCGCGACACGGCGTTCTTTGGCAGGACCACATCGGTTGCGGGATTGCCGACAAGCACCACGCTCCCGCCGGCGGCCACACACGCGCACGCCTCGAGGACTGTGGCGGTGACGCCGGCCGCCTCGAAGCAGACTGCCGCACCGTAGCCGCCCGTCAAGCCCGAGATCACCTCACGCGGCGCTCGGTCGCGCGGATCGTACGCCAGCGTCATGCCACAGCGACGCGCCAGGTCGAGACGTTCAGGAACCGGATCAAAAACCACCACGCGCAATGCACCGAGCAACCGAGCCCACATCGCGGTTAAGAGTCCTATAGGCCCGGCGCCAAACACGGCTGCCGTCAGACCACCCAGGCTCACGCCTGTCCGACGCACAGCGTGCAGCGCAACCGCGCTTGGTTCCGTCAGCGCGGCCACATCCAGCGGAACGCCATCGGGAATGACGCGCACGTTGGCGGCTGGCGCGATGACGTATTCCGCGAAGCCGCCATCCGAGCGCGATCCGAGGTAGCCATAGTCGGCGCATTGCGCGTAGCGACCCAGTTCGCACGCCGGACAACTGCCGCACCAGACGAGCGGAAACACGACGACGCGCGTCCCCGGCTGCACCTCGGTCACATCAGAACCGACCGCCTGAACCACGCCGGCCATCTCATGGCCGGGAACGATCGGATGGTGATGGGCTCCGGTGATGAAGATGCGCGGTATGTCGGATCCACAGAGCCCGCACCATCCCATTCTGACGAGCACTTCGCGCGCTCCGGGAGTCGGCACGGGACGCTCCTCTAACCGCAGATCGCCGATCCCGTGCAGTACCAGCGCCTGCATCGCCTCCGTCACATCGCCCTCCTTGCCAGCCCATCCTCCACCGCTGCGCGGGTGCGCGCAACATTCCGTGCCACCGTGCCCTCGGACGCGAACACGCTGCTCGTTCCGCACACAAGCATGTCCGCGCCGTGCGCCACCATCTCGGGTATGTTGGCGAAACTCACGTTGCCGTCCACTTCGATCGGTATCTCAAGGCCACGGCCAACCAGCCACTTGCGGCAATCCGCTATCTTCCTCATGCCGCTCGCGACCAGGGGCTGACCCGCGAATCCGGGATTCACCGTCATGAGAAGTACAAAGTCGAGCCTTTCCGCGACGTGATCGAGCGCCGAGAGAGGCGTAGCCGGGTTCAGCGCCGCGCCCGCTCGGAAACCAAGGTCACGAATGCGAACCAGCGTGCGGTCGAGATGCCGAGCCGATTCAACGTGCACTGAGATGTAGTCGGGACCCAACGGCGAGGGACGCTCGCGCAGCAGACGAGCGAGCTGCTCCACGAAGAAGTCGTTGTCCATCACCATCAGATGGATGTCGAACGGCAGGTCGGTTGCCCTGCGGACTGCCGCCAGCTCACCCAGCCCCAGCGGCATGTTGGGGGCGAAGCGAGCATCCATGAGATCGAAGTGCAGCAGATCCATGCCTGCGTCGGCGAGGGCCTGCACGCTGTCGCCAAGGCGCAGAAGATCGGCGCACATCACGGACGGAGCAAGCGCGACAGGATGCTTCGACACACACAGCCGTTGGCCTGTCTGCGGCGACGGCGACCCCGGTTCTTTCCCTATTCCGTTGTCGGCAGATTTCGATCCCTCCCTCGTCTCAAGGACCGCGGCGCAGTATCCAAGCGATTCCCGGAGCATGGCCGCCAGCTCGCCGTCGGAGTAATCTCGGCCGACCTTCGGCCCGCCGATCTCCAGGTAGCCGACAAGATCACGGACAGGCAACCGTGCGCTCTCCCGCATGAACAGCGATCTGACCTCCGCAAGGTCCACGACGCCCCGCTCGCGATCGTGAGACGTGAAGCCGAAGGTAGCGCCGTAGCTGCTGTCCGTGTTCTTCAGGTGGAGCTCGGTGACGTACGGCAGCGCCGCGGCGATGAGCTCCATGTGGTCATGGACAACCTCGCCGTCGGGTCCGGCATACCCGTGGGCAATGTCCAGACAGACGCCGATGTCCGATGTTCTGGATGGGTTCGCGCGATGATGGGCCACAAGCTCATCCATCATTGCCACGATCTCGTGCGGCAGCGTCGGGGGTTCCGCGAGACACGACATCGGCTCCAGGGTCAATCGGCGAATGCCCCGTTCAGCGGCGTAGGCCATCAACTCCTTCATGTGATCAAGATACGTGCGGATGCCTCGCGCCTTGCCGTCCATGCGATCACGCAGCACCGAGCCCGGGTTCGATCCGACGGACTCCGCCCCCAACAGCGCCCCAACCTCTATCAGCCGTTCATAGTTGCGTCTCGCAACGGCCACCCAGCCCGGCTCATCGCGGAAGAAGCCGCCCAACTCCCGGTGCGACGTGAAGACGCTCTGGATGTGGATGCCGCGCGCGTGTGCATGTTCCCTGAGGGTGACGAAGAACTCGTCGGGCAGGGAATACAGCTCACAGA
>Ga0067045_1029806_pt1 | contig 18306 bp, 17 predicted proteins | sample TerdegcTABiofilm_FD_59184 | JGI IMG/M metagenome (GOLD analysis project Ga0067045, IMG submission 59184) | Combined Assembly of (Gp0054472, Gp0054536) Wastewater bioreactor microbial communities from Singapore -Terephthalate degrading... | reverse complement strand
CGCCAGTACATAGGTTATGGCCGCCGTCAGCGTCGTCTTCCCATGGTCTACGTGCCCAATCGTCCCTACGTTGACGTGGGGCTTCTTCCTTTCAAACTTTTGCTTCGCCATCGTTTGTTTCCTCCTTCTTATACTTACAACTCATTCTTATATATTTTATATATTCCTGACTATCGCCGGCCCTGTCGCCTGGCAATAATCTCCTCGCCGATGTTCTTGGGGGTTTCTTCGTAATGCGAGAACTGCATCACATAGGTGCCGCGCCCCTGCGTTCTGGAACGAAGATCAGTCGCGTAGCCGAACATTTCGGCCAGGGGAACAAACCCGCGGATCACCTGCACCCCGGGCCGCGATTCCATCCCTTCGATGTGTCCGCGCCTGCTGTTCAGGTCGCCGATGACATCGCCCATGTAGGCTTCGGGGACCAGGACTTCCACTTTCATCACCGGTTCCAGAATAACCGGGTCCGCTTTAATAGCAGCATTTTTAAACGCTATCGAACCGGCAATCTTAAAGGCCATCTCGGAGGAGTCGACTTCATGATAAGACCCGTCATACACGGTAGCTCGAATGTCGACCATGGGATACCCGGCCAGGATGCCGTTTTCCATCGCTTCCCGTATGCCGTCCTGGATCGCGGGGATGAATTCTTTGGGAATGACCCCTCCCACGATTTTGTCGACAAACTCAAAACCGCTACCCCGCTCCAGCGGTTCGATCTCGATGAGGCAGTGCCCGTACTGGCCGCGGCCGCCGGTCTGGCGAATGAATTTTCCTTCCGCCCTGCTTCTGGCCCGGATCGTTTCCTTGTAGGCCACCTGCGGCCGCCCTACGTTGGCATCCACCTTAAACTCCCTCAGTAGGCGGTCTACGATTATTTCCAGGTGCAGTTCCCCCATCCCGGAAATGATGGTCTGCCCCGTTTCCGGGTTCGTATAAATTCGAAAGGTCGGGTCCTCTTCCGCCAGGCGGGACAAGGCGCTACCCATTTTTTCCTGGTCGGCTTTCGTTTTGGGTTCAATCGCCACGTCGATTACCGGTTCCGGAAACTGCATAGATTCCAGGATCACCGGATAAGCCTCATCGCAAAGGGTGTCCCCGGTAGTGGTGTCCCGCAGCCCTACCGCCGCCGCAATATCCCCGGCGTACACCTCGTTGATTTCCTCCCGGTGGTTGGCGTGCATTTGCAGCAGGCGGCCGACGCGTTCCCTTTTGTTCTTGGTGGAATTATATACATACGAACCCGATCTCAGCGCTCCGGAATACACACGGAAAAAGGCCAACTTGCCAACGTAAGGGTCGGACATGATTTTGAACGCCAGGGCCGCAAACGGTTCGTTGTCGTCGGCATGCCTGATTTCGTCTGCCCCGGATTCGGGATGCACGCCGTGGATCGACGGGATATCCGTCGGGGACGGTAGGTAGTCTATAATTGCATCCAGCAGAAGCTGAACGCCTTTGTTTTTGAAAGACGAACCGCAAACAACAGGAATCAGTTTTACGTCTATGGTGGCAGAACGGATGGCCGCCCTGATCTCTTCTTCCGTTATCTCTTCGCCCTCCAGGTATTTTTGGATGAGCCGGTCATCATACTCCGCAACGGCTTCCAGCAGTTTTTCGCGGTATTCCCGCGCCAGTTCCAGCATGTCCTCCGGGATGTCCGTCTCCTCGCTCCTTGTGCCAAGGTCGTCCAGGTAGTAGTATGCTTTCATTTTGACCAGATCGACTATGCCCCGAAAGCTGTCTTCCGCACCAATCGGCAGCTGGATGGGAACCGGGTTGGCTCCCAGCCGCTCCCTGATCATGTTGACTCCTCGGAAGAAGTCCGCCCCCACCCTGTCCATTTTGTTTATATAAGCGATGCGGGGGACCCCGTAGCGGTCAGCTTGGCGCCAGACGGTTTCTGACTGCGGCTCGACTCCGCCTACGGAGCAAAAGACGGCGACCGCACCATCCAGCACGCGCAGCGAACGTTCTACCTCTACGGTAAAATCAACGTGCCCTGGCGTGTCGATGATGTTTATCCGGTGTCCCTTCCAAAAACAGGTGGTAGCGGCCGAGGTGATGGTGATGCCGCGTTCCTGCTCCTGGACCATCCAGTCCATGGTGGCCGCGCCGTCATGGACCTCGCCCATTTTATGAACCCGGCCGGTATAAAAAAGTATCCGTTCGGTGGTTGTCGTTTTGCCTGCGTCAATATGCGCCATAATGCCTATGTTTCTCGTTTTTTCCAGTGAATACTGCCTGGTCATGCTACCCCCCTCCTTTCTCGGACCGGCCGGCCAGTAGTGTGCCGCGATTTCCGCTTGCCGTTAATCGCGGCACTCCCCGTTTGCACCGGGTTCAGCCATTCAGCGGTCGTTTTGTTTCCCATTTGGTTTACCAGCGGTAATGAGCGAATGCCTTGTTGGCCTCGGCCATCTTATGGGTGTCTTCTCTTTTTTTGACGGCCCCGCCCGTATTGTTGGCAGCGTCGAGTATTTCCGCGGCCAGTTTGTTTTCAATGGTCTTTTCGCCGCGCTTGCGTGCAAAGGTGACTATCCATCTGATGCCAAGGGCTTCGCGCCGGTCCGGGCGCACTTCAACCGGCACCTGGTAGTTGGCGCCCCCTACGCGCCGCGCTTTAACTTCCAGGACAGGCATGACGTTTTTCATGGCCTGCTCCAGGACCTCCAGCCCGTTTTTACCGGTTTTTTCCTCGATAATCCTTAAAGCGCCATATACCCCGCGCTCAGCAACGCCTTTTTTGCCTTCATACATGACCTTATTGATGAATTTCGTCACGAGTCTTGATTTATAAATGGGGTCCGGCAGAACTTCTCTTTTTGGTACAGGCCCTTTCCTAGGCATATCTTTCCCCCCTTCTGCTGCAGCTTAAACGCATTGCCGCCCGCAGTACCGTCCGCAGGCGGTGTTGTTATTTATGGTGTTTGTTCATTTTTTAGTTTTAGCGGCAACCTTGGGCCGTTTGGTGCCGTATTTGGAGCGACCCTGGTTCCGTTTCTGGACTCCGGCGGTGTCCAGGGCCCCTCTGATGATATGGTACCTTACGCCAGGCAGGTCCTTGACCCTGCCTCCGCGCACTAGGACTACAGAGTGTTCCTGAAGGTTATGACCTATTCCGGGGATATACGACGTAACCTCAACGCCGTTGGTAAGCCTCACCCTCGCTACCTTGCGCAAGGCGGAATTCGGCTTTTTGGGCGTAGTGGTGTATACTCTAGTGCAAACCCCGCGTTTTTGCGGGCATTCCTTCAATGCCGGCGCCGCAGACTTTTTGCGGACTACCTCTCTACCTTTTCTCACCAGCTGGCTGATGGTCGGCATATTGTGTGCACCTCCTTCCCAGGGCGTCCTGTTGATTAGCGGGTTTACTCGGTATCGACCAGAAGAGCCGCCACGGCGGTGCCCACCTGAATGCCGCCGGCTTTCCCCAATTCGGCCATGGTGTCGACTTCGATCACGGTTATTCCGCGTTCACGGCAGGCTTCCAGAACGGGACGGCGGACCTTTTCCTCGGCGTCTCTGGCCACAAACACAGTTGTGGCCAAGCCCCTTTCCACCGCTTTCAGTGTTTGCTTCAGCCCCATCGTCTTCCTTTTAGCTGTCGCCAAACGCTGCACGAAAAACCTGACCTCCTTTTAAGCAACACACTGAAATATATTATCATCCGGCAACCCGTGCTGTCAAGATGAAGCGAGTTCCGATGAAGCTGGTTCTGCCAGGTCATCCTGCTGCTCGAGGGCAGCAGCGGCGTTCTCTTCGATCACCGGGTTTACCTTAATGTTTCTGTACCTTGACATTCCTGTCCCGGCCGGGATGAGCTTGCCGATGATCACGTTTTCTTTCAGCCCCAGCAGGGGATCGGTCTTTCCTTTAATCGCTGCTTCTGTAAGCACCCGGGTCGTTTCCTGGAATGAAGCAGCCGACAGGAAGGAGTCGGTAGCCAGCGAAGCCTTGGTGATCCCCAGCAAAACCGGTTTGGCGGTAGCTGGTTCCCCGCCCCTGGCAAAAACCTTGGCGTTTTCCTCTTCAAACTCGAAGATGTCAATAAGTCCGCCGGGCAACAACTGGGTGTCGCCGGGTTCTTCAACCTTTACCTTCCTAAGCATCTGGCGGATTATTACTTCGATGTGCTTGTCGTTGATATCCACCCCCTGCAAGCGGTAAACACGCTGCACTTCCCGCAGCAGGTAGGTCTGGACCCCCCTGATCCCGCGTATCTTCAACAGGTCGTGCGGGTTGATCGAGCCTTCGGTCAACTCTTGCCCGGCCTCGACCCGCTGGCCATCCTTTACCTTAATCCTGGAGCCGAACGGGATCTGGTAAATGTATTTTTCTTCCCCGTCAGTGGTTATTTCGATTTCTTTGCGGCCTCTTACCTCAGAAATGTGCACGATCCCATCGTCTTCGGCGATTATTGCCTGGCCCCTCGGTTTTCTGGCCTCAAAGAGCTCTTCGACCCTGGGCAAACCCTGGGTGATGTCTTCGCCGGCCACGCCGCCCGTGTGGAAGGTCCTCATGGTCAGCTGGGTTCCCGGCTCGCCGATGGACTGGGCGGCGATTATCCCAACCGCCTCGCCTATCTCCACCATATGGCCCGTGGCCAGGTTCCGGCCGTAGCATTTGCGGCAAACGCCGTAGCGCGTTTTGCACGTCAGGACGGAACGGATGCCTACCTGTTTGATCCCCGCCTCGATTATTTCTACGGCTTTCTGTTCGGTGATCTCTTCATCCGCGGCCACAATGACCCTGCCGGTCTCAGGGTGAACGATGTCCTCCAGCGCGTAACGGCCGACTATCCTTTCGTACAACGACTCGATGGCCTCGTTTCCGTCCTTGATCTCGTCCACATAAATGCCAGTAGTGGCGCCGCAGTCGTTTTCCCTGACGATAACGTCCTGGGCGACGTCAACCAGACGGCGGGTAAGGTAACCGGAGTCGGCAGTCCGCAGGGCCGTGTCGGCAAGCCCCTTGCGCGCCCCGTGCGTGGAATTGAAGTATTCCAGCACCGCCAGCCCTTCACGGAAGTTAGACTTCACCGGCACTTCAATTGTACGCCCGGAAGGATCGGCCATCAACCCCCGCATCCCCGCCAACTGGCGTATCTGCTGGATGTTGCCGCGCGCCCCGGAATTGGCCATCATATACACGGGATTAAACTTATCCAGGGTTTCCAGCAAGGATTTGGTCACATCCTCGGTGGCCTTATTCCAAACCCCGATAATCAGATGCTGGCGCTCTTCATAGGTGATCAGGCCTCGCCTGAACTGGTTCTCAATCACTTCGACCTGCTTTTCAGCTTCGCTCAGGATCTGGTTTTTGTCTTCCGGAACGACGATATCAGTGATGCCGATGGTGATTCCTGCGCGGGTGGAGTAGGTAAACCCGAGCTTTTTAATCCCGTCAAGCATCCTGGCTGTCGCGGCGTTTCCAAGAAGCTGGAAGCACTTGGCCACGATCTGGGCCAGCTGCTTTTTGCCGATGACTTCGTTATAGAAACCCACTTCCGGTGGAATGACCTGATTGAAGATCAACCGGCCGGTGGTGGTCCGGATCAGTTTCCCGTCTTTGCGGACCATTACGGGTTCATGGAGCGTAACCGCTCCCGATTCATAGGCATAGATGGCCTCTTCAGCGCCGGCAAAGGTAAACCTGGGCTTCTCCGCAGGCTTTTCCATGGTCAGGTAGTATGAACCAAGCACCATGTCCTGGGTGGGAGTTACCACCGGCCTGCCGTCCTTGGGGTTAAGGATGTTGTGCGACGAAAGCATCAACAGCCGGGCTTCGACCTGCGCTTCGGCGGACAGGGGGACGTGAACGGCCATCTGGTCGCCGTCAAAATCGGCATTGTAGGCGGTGCAGACCAGCGGGTGGATCTGGAGGGCCCTGCCTTCCACCAGCACCGGTTCAAAAGCCTGGATGCCCAGCCGGTGCAGGGTTGGAGCACGGTTCAACAGGACCGGGTGGTCCTTGATCACCTCTTCCAGCACATCCCAGACCTCGTTGCGGACCCTTTCCACCATTCGCTTGGCGCTCTTAATGTTGTGGGCGTGGCCGTCGTTGACCAGCTTTTTCATGACAAACGGCTTGAACAGCTCCAGGGCCATTTCCCGGGGCAGGCCGCACTGGTGGAGCAAGAGCTCCGGTCCGACCACGATCACGGAACGTCCCGAATAATCGACCCGTTTGCCCAGCAGGTTCTGGCGGAACCGGCCCTGTTTGCCCTTCAGCATGTCGCTCAATGATTTCAACGGGCGGTTGCCGGGTCCGGTAACCGGGCGGCCGCGCCTGCCGTTGTCGATGAGCGCATCGACTGCTTCCTGCAGCATCCTTTTTTCGTTGCGCACAATTATGTCGGGAGCTCCCAAATCCAGAAGCCGTTTCAGCCGGTTGTTGCGGTTTATCACCCGCCGGTACAGGTCATTCAGGTCCGACGTGGCGAAACGGCCGCCGTCCAGCTGCACCATAGGCCGCAGTTCGGGAGGGATGACCGGGATGACGTCCAAGATCATCCACTCCGGACGATTGCCGGAATTCTTGAAGGCTTCGATCACCTCCAGCCGTCTGATCGCTCTTACTTTGCGCTGGCCGGTGGCTTCGCGCAGCTCGGCCCTTAATTCGGCAGCTATCTCATCAAGGTCCATCTCTTTAAGGAGCACTTTGATCGCCTCGGCTCCCATCCCGGCCTGAAACCTGTTTCCGTATTTCTCTTTATATTCGCGGTACTCCATTTCGGAAAGCAGTTGTTTTTTCATCAACGGGGTATCGCCGGGGTCGGTGACGATATAGGAAACAAAATACAGGACTTTTTCCAGGGAACGAGGGGAAATGTCCAGAATAAGCCCCATCCGGCTGGGGATGCCTTTAAAATACCAGATGTGCGAGCACGGCGCGGCAAGTTCGATATGCCCAAGCCTTTCGCGGCGAACCTTGGACTTGGTCACTTCTACTCCGCAGCGGTCGCAGATGATACCTTTGTATCTGACGCGCTTGTATTTTCCGCAATGGCATTCCCAATCCCTGGTGGGTCCGAAAATCTTTTCGCAAAACAGCCCTTCGCGTTCCGGTTTCAAGGTGCGGTAGTTGATGGTCTCGGGTTTTTTGACCTCACCGCTTGACCAGGCGCGTATCTGCTCCGGAGAAGCCAATCCGATTCTCATCCGGTCAAAGTTGTTGACATCTAACAAGGGCGTCGCTCCCTCCTTCAATTTTTCTCTCCGCTTCAGTCAGCGGTCATTGAAGTCATCGTTTTCATCATCCGCGTCCAGTTCTTCCAGGTCCGGATCATATTCCAGGAAACTGTCGTCCTCCTGTTCCTCTTCCCCTTCTTCGTCTTCGTCTGCGAGCGGCTTGTCAGGAGCATGGATGTCAAGCCCAAGTTCCTTGGCCGCTTCGCTGATGTCGTCATCAATCTCCTTGATCTCAATTTCTTCATCATTTTCTGAAAGCACCTTGACGTCAAGCCCCAGACTTTGGAGTTCCTTGATCAACACTTTGAAAGATTCGGGAACGCCGGGTTCGGGTACGTTTTCGCCCTTGACTATAGCTTCATAGGTCTTGACCCTTCCCACGACGTCATCAGATTTGACGGTCAGGATTTCCTGCAGGGTATAAGAGGCACCGTAAGCCTCAAGCGCCCAGACTTCCATTTCCCCAAAGCGCTGTCCGCCGAACTGGGCTTTGCCCCCCAGAGGCTGCTGGGTAACCAGCGAGTAAGGTCCGGTGGAGCGGGCATGGATCTTGTCGTCGACCAGGTGGGCCAGTTTAAGCATATACATATAGCCCACGGTGATCTCGTTGTCAAAAGGTTCACCGGTCCTGCCATCGTACAGGACGGTTTTACCGTGCGTGGGCAGTTTTGCTTCAGCCAGAAGCTCCCTGATGTCCTCTTCGGTGGCCCCGTCAAATACCGGCGTGGCAACCCTGAGGTCGAGGGCTTTTGCCGCCCAGCCCAGGTGGGTTTCCAGCACCTGCCCTATGTTCATCCGGGACGGTACGCCTAGAGGGTTCAAAACGATCTCGATAGGCGTGCCGTCAGGTAAAAAAGGCATATCCTCTTCCGGCAGGATGCGCGAAATCACACCCTTGTTTCCGTGGCGGCCCGCCATTTTGTCTCCTTCAGAGATCTTTCTTTTCTGAGCGATGTAAACCCGCACGATCTGATTCACGCCCGGTGCCAGCTCATCGCCGTTCTCCCGCGAGAACACCTTTACATCAACGACTTTCCCCGCTTCGCCGTGCGGCACGCGCAACGAGGTATCCCTAACCTCCCTGGCCTTTTCGCCGAAAATGGCCCGCAATAGCCGCTCCTCGGCCGTGAGCTCGGTTTCGCCCTTAGGCGTCACTTTGCCGACAAGTATGTCGCCGGGACGCACTTCCGCCCCGATGCGGATTATACCGCGGTCGTCCAGGTCTTTTAGCACGTCTTCGCCCACATTGGGGATATCTCTGGTGATCTCTTCCGGACCAAGTTTTGTATCCCTGGCGTCGCACTCGTATTCCTCAATGTGGATGGAGGTAAAGTAATCCTCTTTGACCAGTTTTTTGCTAATCAGGATGGCGTCTTCATAATTATAGCCTTCCCAGGTCATAAAGGCCACCAGTACGTTTCTCCCCAGAGCAAGCTCACCCTGGTCGGTGGAAGGCCCATCGGCGATGACCTGTCCCTTTTCCACCCGCTCTCCCCTGGTTACGATCGGTTTCTGGTTTATGCAGGTACCCTGGTTGGAACGGGCAAACTTGAGCAGTTTGTACGTGTCTTTGCTGCCGTCGTCTGCCCGGATGACAATCTCATTGGCTGTTACCCTCTCCACCACCCCGGGGTTTTTGGCCAGCACGACAACCCCGGAATCCCTCGCGGCCTTGAACTCCTCGCCGGTGCCGACGTAGGGAGCCTCCGTCCGCAGAAGAGGCACGGCCTGTCGCTGCATGTTGGCCCCCATCAAAGCGCGGTTGGCGTCGTCATGTTCCAGGAAAGGGATCAGCGCGGTGGCAATGGATACGATCTGCTTGGGAGACACGTCCATGAAATCCACTTTGTCCACCGGAACCACGAGAGTCTCGCTGCCGTGGCGAGCATTGACCTTGGCATTGACGAACCGCCCCTCTTCGTCCAGGGGAGCGTTGGCCTGGGCAATGACGTAGTTGTCTTCTTCGTCGGCGGTCAGGTAAACGATCTCGTCCGTCACCTGGCCCGTCTCCTTGTTTACCTTGCGATACGGCGTTTCGATGAAACCGTACTCGTTGATCCGCCCGTATGTGCTTAAAGAGCCAATCAGCCCGATATTGGGACCTTCCGGCGTCTCGATCGGGCACATGCGCCCGTAGTGTGAATGGTGAACGTCGCGAACTTCAAAGCCCGCCCTTTCGCGGGACAGACCGCCCGGTCCCAGGGCGCTCAAACGCCGCTTGTGGGTAAGCTCTGCCAGCGGGTTGGTCTGGTCCATAAACTGGGACAGCTGGCTGGATCCAAAAAACTCCTTGATAGCTGCCACAACCGGCCGGATATTAATAAGGATCTGCGGGGTGATGACTTCCACATCCTGGATGGTCATCCGCTCGCGTACCACACGCTCCATCCTTGACAAGCCTATACGGAACTGGTTCTGGAGAAGTTCACCTACGGAGCGAAGGCGACGGTTGCCGAGGTGATCGATGTCATCCGGCTTTCCTTCCCCGTTCATGAGTTTTAGCAGTTGTTTGATGGTAGCGATGATGTCTTCTTTGGTAATATGCCGGATATGGGGCGGAACGTCTACGTTTAGCTTCTTGTTCAGTTTGTATCGCCCGACATGCGCCAGGTCGTAGCGTTTGGAGTCAAAAAACAGGGTGTTAAGCAGCGAACGCGCGCTTTCGACCGTGGGAGGCTCGCCGGGACGCAAACGTTTATATATTTCCACCAGGGCCTCGTCTTCCGATTCGGTGTGGTCGCGCTCCAGGGTAAGGCGGATGCGTTCATCATCTTTGAACAGCTCGGCGATTTGGCCGTTGCTGCTATAACCCAAAGCCCGCAGGAGCACTGTGGCCGGGAGTTTGCGGGTCCTGTCAACCCGCACAAAAATGTTGTCGTTGATGTCGGTCTCGAATTCCAGCCAGGCGCCGCGGTTCGGGATTATGGTGGCGCCGTAGATCTTTTTGCCGCTGGGATCGACCTGTTCGGTGTAATAAACGCCGGGAGATCTGACCAGCTGGCTGACTATCACCCTTTCGGCACCGTTAATGATGAATGTCCCTTTTTCCGTCATCAGGGGAAAGTCGCCCATAAAAACTTCTTGTTCTTTGACTTCTCCCGTTTCTTTATTAATCAACCTTACTTTTACGCGTAATGGCGCGGCATAGGTCACATCGCGCTCCTTGCATTCCTCCACCTGATACTTTGGCTCTCCCAGGCTGTAGTCGATGAATTCCAGGACCAGGTTTCCGGTAAAATCTTGGATCGGGGAAATATCGCGAAACATCTCTTTGAGGCCTTCGTTCAGGAACCACTGGTACGAATTCTGCTGGATTTCAATCAGGTTGGGCATTTCAAGTACTTCTTTGATCCTGGCATAGCTGATCCTCGTTCTTTTTCCCACCTGTACCGGACGACGCATTAAATCCCTCACCCCTCATGGCCTATATGTACAACATAATTTAATAAAAATAAAAATGTTAAATAAAAACACCTAATAGCAAGGTAAAAAACACCTTGCTATTTATGCTCCACCAAGCTAGTCTTGCCTTTTATTTCCTGCATTATTCACTATACCCCGCGCGGTATTCTCGATCCGTTTTATCTGGGCCAGGCAAATAATCGCATTTTAAAATGATAGCACAACCTATGACCGCTGTCAAATTTTTTTCGGTTTTGGTGTCAGGTTTTTTTGTTCTCGTATGGTAAGGTTTTATGCATCGTTTGTTAGCCCCGGCATGAATAGGCTTGGAAAGAGCATTAAGCGCCCATATCAGGGCGCTTAATGCTCTTTCTTGTATCACTTCGCTATTCTTTCTTACTTGATTTCAACCGTCGCTCCTGCTTCCACCAGCTTGGCCTTGACTGCCTCGGCTTCCTCCTTGCTCACCTTTTCCTTGACAGGTTTCGGAGCGCCATCCACCAAATCCTTGGACTCCTTCAGGCCTAAGCCGGTCAGCTCGCGTACGACTTTAACCACATTGATCTTCTTCTCGCCGGCGGCAACAAGAATGACATCGAATTCGGTCTGCTCTTCTTCCACAGGAGCCGCTGCCGCAACACCCGCAGCCGGGGCGGCGGCCACTGCCACCGGAGCGGCAGCGGACACACCGAACTCCTCTTCAAATTTTTTGACAAGCTCGGCAAGCTCCAGTACGGTTAAACCTTTTACCGCTTCAATGATCTCATTGATTTTTGACATTGTCGTTTTTCCTCCTTAGCAATCTTTCGATTAGTTAATCTCAGTCCAATTAAATACAAAAAGTGGTTTGCAGCCTTGTTCAGGACCCTTCCCTTGCTTTTTTGAGAGCCTCCAGGGCATAGCCGAATTTGCGGAGCGGGCCCTGAAGCACATTGGCCATCCCGACCAGCGGGCTCTGGAACGCGCCCAGCACCTGGGCCAGCAATACTTCGCGGGAAGGAAGATCGGCCAGTGATTTTACCCCGTCCTCGCCAATAATCTTCTTTTCCAGCAAACCGCCCTTGACCACCAGTTTGTCGTTTGTTTTCGTGAATTCCAGCAGGATTTTCGGAGCGGTCACGGCATCTTCCATGCTGAACGCCCAAACCGTAGGCCCTTGCAGCAGAGGATCAAGCCCGGTAATCCCCGTATCGTCGGCCGCTCTTTTGGCCAGCGTGTTTTTTAAGACCTTAAGATCTACGCCGGCAGCCCTGAGCTTGGCCCTCAGTTCTGTCACCTGCGCCACGGTTAGCCCCCTGTTTTCTAAAATGACCACGGACCGGGCGCGGTTAAACCTTTCTTTAATCTGTTCCACGATTTGCTTTTTTTGTTCGAGGCTGCCCAAACAATAACGCCTCCTTTCGTTTTGTCGAAATAAAAGACCCCCGCCGCGACGGAGGTCGGATTACCTTTCAGCAACCCACTGTGGGGAGAGGAAAGCAGAAAGATGTCTCGTCAACCTCGGCAGGCCTCACAATGCGAGTTTGAGCTCCTGGCACCTGCTGTCTGCGGTTTTGGCCGGCAATTACCGGCGACTGTCAAGATTATATGTCTTATATGATTTGAGATATGCTTTTGAGGGGCAATATGGAATAATTCAGTCCAGTTTGAGAGGGTTGAGCTTTATGCCCGGCCCCATAGTAGAAGAGACCGTCACGCTTTTGATGTATTGACCCTTGGCCCCCGGCGGCTTGGCCTTGATTATGGCTTCGACTATGGTCTGAAAGTTCTCGAACAGCTTTTCCAGGTCAAAGGAGGCTTTCCCGATCGGGGCGTGGACTATACCGGTCTTGTCTACCCGGTATTCAACCTTCCCGGCCTTGATTTCCTTGACCGCCTTTTCAACATCAAAGGTCACGGTGCCCACTTTGGGGTTGGGCATAAGGCCCTTTGGTCCCAAGAGCTTGCCCAGCTTACCCACCATCCCCATCATATCGGGGGTGGCTACGGCAACATCAAACCCGAACCAACCATCCTGAATTTTGGCCACCATTTCTTCCGCGCCAACAAAATCAGCTCCTGCAGCCTCGGCTTCCTTGGCTTTTTCTCCCTTGGCAAACACCAGCACTTTGCGGGTCTTGCCCGTCCCGTGCGGTAATACCACCGCCCCGCGAACCTGCTGATCGGCGTGACGCGGATCCACTCCGAGCCTGAATGCTACTTCCACGGTCTCGTCGAATTTGGCTTTGGCCAGTTGTTTGACCAGCTCCAGGGCCGCCCTGGTTTCATAAAAACGGTTCCTGTCGACCTGTTTTAGCGCATCGGTGTATCTCTTTCCCCGTGCCATCTTTATACATCCTCCTTTGTGGTTATTGCGGAATCCCATTCAGGGATGGATTCCTCCCACCGTCAAACGCGCGGGCGGTTGCGCTCTATCCCTTGACAATTTCAATGCCCATGCTGCGGGCCGTGCCTTCAACCATGCTGATAGCTGCCTCCAAAGACGCCGCATTGAGGTCGGGCATCTTCAGCTCGGCAATCTCTCTCACCTTGGACAGCGGCACCTTGGCCACCTTTTTGCGGTTAGGCTCGCCGGACGCAGTTTCGATACCTGCTGCTTTTTTGAGCAGGATCGCGGCCGGCGGAGTTTTGCAAACGAAGGTAAACGAACGGTCAGCATAAACCGTTATTTCTACTGGAATTATCAATCCTGCCTGCTTGGCCGTCCGTTCGTTGAATTCTTTACAAAACTGCATGATGTTGACGCCATGCTGACCCAACGCAGGCCCGACGGGCGGAGCCGGAGTCGCTTTGCCGGCAGGACACTGCAGTTTGATGAAGCCCACTACTTTCTTGGCCATTTATAACAGTACACCTCCCTTGGTTAATATGTGCCAATGCGCTCACACCGTCTTCTGGGCCTGGCTGAAATCCAGCTCTACCGGGGTTTCACGCCCGAACATGCCCACCAAGACCTTTAGCTTGCCTTTATCGGGATAAATCTCTTCAACCGTGCCAATGAAATTCTGGAACGGTCCCGAGATAACCCTTACACTTTCGCCCACGCTGAAATTCACTTTTGGTTTAGCCTCTTCCAGCCCCATGTGCTTGAGGATATGCCTGATTTCCGTTTCCTGTAAGGGAATAGGCTTGGAACCCGTGCCGACAAACCCCGTTACGCCGGGTGTGTTCCTGACAACATACCAGGACTCGTCGGTAATGATCATTTCGACCAGTACATATCCTGGAAAAATTTTGCGTTTGGAAATTTTTCTTTTGCCGTTTTTGATCTCTATTTCATCTTCCATCGGGACAAGTATCCGGAAAATCTTGTCGCCGACGTTCATGGACTCGATCCGTTTTTCCAGGTTGGTCTTGACCTTGTTCTCATATCCCGAGTATGTGTGAATGACGTACCAGTTCTTTTCCATAAAAACAAGGGACCCTATCGGGGCAATAGGACCCTCCCTCCTTACTTTATTCAATAATCAATTTCATCAGGAAGCTGACCCCGGAATCGAAGATCCAGATCACGGCCGCAACAAGCACAACGGAAACAAGTACAACGGTTGTATAGGAAACAACTTCCTTTCTGTTGGGCCAATGCACCTTTTTTAGCTCAGCGACAACTCCCCGGTATTGCTTTTTGACCCGCTCGATAAAGCCAGTTTTTTCACTTTTGGCCACGCTCATTCATAACACACCCTTAACAGTTACATATCATAACCGGGCCAGCGCACATTCAAACCGCGCCGGGACAACTTGCTCCGGTCCGCGATTCATTTTGTCTCTTTATGCACCGTATGAGTTTTGCAGAATCGGCAGTATTTTTTCATCTCCAGGCGGTCTGGATCGTTTTTTTTGTTTTTGGTCGTGTTGTAGTTGCGCTGCTTACATTCTGTACAGGCCAGAGTTATTGCTACTCTCATGGTCGCCACCTCCAATATTAACGCCATACGGGTATGATATCCATGACAGTACTTAATATTATCATATGGCCTCTGGCGTGTCAACACAAAAAAGGCGTCCGATCAAGCCCCACCCGGCGTCCAGAACCTCCACCAAGTATATTCGATATAGCGACTTGGCTTCAAGCAGAAATTCCACTCCTTTTGCATCTTGTAACAACCTGTCGCTCCAATAATTCGACGAATGAATAACTTTCCCCTATTTTCTGTTACGGCCTTCTTGCCGCATACTGAAACAGCTGTCCCAGCTCTGTTTCATTAAGGCTATATCCATAAAACAGGGCGAAAAACTCTTTGGTCTCTTTTTGTATGTCAACCTGGTAGTATTCAGGATACAGCAAATTGGCCAGCCACTTGATGCCAATAACCCGGTTCACCGACGGCGGTCTGTTGATCCAGTCGTAAGGCACAGCCGGTATTTCATATACCCGCCCGGTTTTTACCGCCGCGAGGTTTCTCCAGCCGGGATCGCTGGTGATGCTGCTATACAGCGTGTGCTTCTCGTCGCCATCGCTGCTGATGATGATGACTTCCGGGTTCCAAATCAACAACTGTTCCAACGATACCTGCATCCTTCTCAGGTTTTTTCCCAGACCCGGATCCGCCACATTCCTGGCACCGGCCAAATCCAGGATCTCCGCGTTGAGGGAACCCCGCGCTTCGGTTTCCAGACCTTTGGTTCCGGACGCATAATATACCCGGGTCCTTTTCTCCGGCGGTACGGTTAACATCTTCTTTACCACGTCCTGCAATACGCTGTCGCAGTATCCTGCCAGCCGGCCGGCCCGTTCTTTCTTTCCTAAAATGTTGCCCAAAAACTGGTAAGCGGCTGCTGAATTTTCAATCTTTCCATCCACCATCAAAACAGGTAAGCCCAGCGTTTTTTGAATTTCATCAGTATCCGCCTTGTATTTGTCGTCAACGTCGCCCATATTGATAATGATATCGGGCTTTATTTTTAACAGCTCTTCAATATTTCCTTCGTATTTTGTGCCTCGCCAGGTGCCCAGGACCGGCAGGCTGTGATACCTTTGATCTATATATTTCTTTTCCGTTTCACGCAGCGCCGAGTTCCAACCGGCCAAAAGTTCCGGAGCCAGCGTGTACATGAAAATTGTACCGATGGGGCCGGTGGCATAAACCTTGTTAATTTTGACGGGAATTTCCACCGTCCTCCCGGCCATATCTGTCACTTTTTGTGTGGTTGGAGCTGTGTTTCCCTGAGGTTGACTGCATGATGACAGGAAAAGCATGGTTAGTATTAATCCGGTGACAACAAGCGCCTGTTTTCTGTTCGTCATTTTCTTATTCCCCCGTTTTTGAACCGTTTAAATATACGTTTAAATATATACTGCTTATATAGCTTAGGACGGGACGCATACCCTGACCATGCCTTGCTGCTGCAAAGAGATGCTGGCCAGTACGGTATCGATACCATAAACGCACTTCATGCTGTGCTCGTTTATTGTTTCTTCCGGAGAGCCACAGGTAAATATGCCACCGTCCTTTAACATAAACACCTTATCCGCAAAGCGCAGAGCGTGATCAGGCACGTGGGTGGAAATGATCACTCCCATTCCTTGCCTGGCCAGGTTGCGAATGTGCCGCAGCACTTTAACCTGGTTCCCAAAATCCAGGTTGGCTGTAGGCTCATCCAGGATAAGAAATTTTGGTTTCTGGGCTAAAGCCCTGGCTATTAATACCAGTTGCCTCTCTCCGCCGCTGATCATGGTGTAGCTTTTATTTTTTAGATGAGAGATATTCAAGGTTTCTAAAGCCTCTCCAACAATACGGAAGTCCGCCGGGGAGGGACTGCCGAATACGGATAGAAAAGGGGTCCGGCCCATTAACACAATTTCCTCCACGGTGAACGGGAAAAGAGGCGTGTGGTTCTGGGGCACATAACCGATATAGCGGGCAATCTTCTTTTTGGGCCAACTGCCTATGTCTTCCCGGTCCAGCATAATGCTCCCCTGCCGTTTTTTGACAAGCCCCAGGATGATTTTAAACAGCGTCGTTTTGCCGCCACCGTTGGGTCCCAAAAGACACAGGATCTCTCCCGCCTCCAGGCTCAGCGAAATGTTTTTCAGGACCTGCTCGGATTCATAGGCAAAAGTCAAGTTCTTTACTTCCAGTTTCATTTCCAACCCCTCCTCGCTTGCGACAAGATCCAAATAAAGAATGGCGCGCCAATAATTGAAGTCAGTATTCCCAACGGTATTTCCACAGGCAAGGCAACCCTGGCAATATTGTCCACCAGCAGCAAGTACGAAGCCCCTGCCAGGAAGGACGCCGGTATAAGCGAATTGTAATTTGGCCCCACCATTGCGCGGGCGAGGTGGGGGACTACCAGCCCGACCCAACCGATTATGCCGCTTACCGCCACTGCCGCCGACGTTAATAATGTTGCGCAAAGAATAAACAGCAACCTGGTTTTTTCCACATCAATCCCCAGGGTCTGGGCTTCTTCATCACCAAGGGAAAGGACATTGATACGCCAGCGCAAAAAATACAGGGGCACAACACCTACCGCAACCGGTAAAATCAGCACATATACATCCCGCGGTTTCATGTGAGAAAGACTGCCCATGAGCCAGAAGGTAATTGCCGGCAGTTTGTCATACGGGTCGGCCACGTATTTGGCCAGCGAGATGAGCGACGAAAACACTGTGCCGACAAGTATCCCGGTCAAAGCATATATCAGCACCCGGCTGTAATTGTTGATCCTTGAGCTGATAAAACAGGTCAGGGCGACTGCCGTCAGGCCGAAGACAAAGGAGAAGACCTGTATTTCCATCAATCCTCTGGATAAAAGAATGGCCAAGGCTGCCCCGAAACCCGCGCCGGCAGAAGCGCCCAGAACATCGGGTGACACCAGGGGATTATTTAGAATGGCCTGGTAGGACGCGCCGGAAACTGCCAGTGACCCTCCTATCAACAGGGCCGCCAGGATCCTGGGAACCCTGACATGAAAAATCACGGTGTCAATCGTCGAAGAACCCGTGCCCAAGCCAAACAATCTAGCTTTCAAGGCAGCCGCAAAATCCGGCCAGGAGATGTCATACCTGCCCAGGGGAACGGACAGGATAAACATAGCTGCAGCTGCCAGCAACAAAAATATCAGTTTTTGGGGGCGCGAAGCATTGTTTTGTCCATCCCCGGCAGGCAAAATCCAGTCACCTCATCACGTAAAATATTACAAATGGGTTTGCCATGTAAATAAATGAGGGCTTTATACGGAAATGCGCATAAAAGCCCTCATCTGGCGCCAGACAGGTGATACCGCATCTCCTTTCCAAGCATCGGGAGGCAGCAGGATTTCTCCCGCTACCCTGTGGGCTTTCCGCCCAGGCTATAACAGCATGGTTTCCTACAGCTGTTAAAGCTTCAGAGATTGGGTCGATATTTTGTTGATGAATAAAATAAAGCCTATACCCATAAAAAGACTATCGCCTTTTTAGTGAGCTAGGCTTGCATACTCTGTATGGGAAGACCATTCCCATACCATACCCAAGCTACTCGCTTGTTGCTTTCTTATTTAATTTTATTTTTTGAAATAAAATTTCTGTACTTGTTTCTCTTTGTACCCGTAACAATTATATCATTTGGAGGTAATCTAAGCAATAGGCGGCAACGAAAGCATCGCCGGTTTTTATTCGATGATCGAGGTGACGACGCCGGCTCCGACGGTGCGCCCGCCTTCGCGAATGGCAAACCGCAGGCCTTCTTCAATGGCGATCGGCGTAATGAGTTCGATCGTCATC
>Ga0067045_1029805_pt1 | contig 18309 bp, 13 predicted proteins | sample TerdegcTABiofilm_FD_59184 | JGI IMG/M metagenome (GOLD analysis project Ga0067045, IMG submission 59184) | Combined Assembly of (Gp0054472, Gp0054536) Wastewater bioreactor microbial communities from Singapore -Terephthalate degrading... | reverse complement strand
TAGTCGTCGTCCACTACCATTTTAAATCCGGGGGTGTGACCTCGGTGATCCGGCGACACCTGGAAGCCTGCCTACGGGCGGGGATCGAGGCCATCCTGCTGACGGGGGAGGAGCCCCCGGATTCGCCGGGGGTTCCCTGGGAGACGGTGCCCGGCCTGGCGTACGATCCGCCGGGGCGTCGGGAATCGCCGGACACGGTCCTCGGCCGTGGAGCCGCCCTGGCCCGGGACCTCGCGGCCGCGGCCGGGAGGCTTTCCGGCGGCGGACCCGTGCTCTACCACGTCCACAATCCCACGATCCGCAAGAACGCCGCTCTCTGCCCGGCCCTGGACATCCTGGCCCGAACGGGGGCTCGCATCCTGATACAGGCCCACGACTTCGCCGAGGACTGGCGGCCGGACATGCTTCAACATGGGCTGCCCTATCCCGCGGGCTGCCGCTGGGCGGTCTTGAACGGCCGGGATTACCGGGCCCTTCGGGACGCCGGCCTGTCGGAGGCGGACATAGACCTTCTTCCGAACCCTCTGCCGTCTCGGGCCGCCTCGGTACCGCCCGCTTCCGCCTCCCGCGCGGATCTCGTCCTGTATCCGGTCCGCGGCATCCCTAGGAAGAACCTAGGCGAACTCCTGCTCCTTTCGAGATGGCTCCCTCCGGACCTCTCCGCAGCCGTGACTCTGCCGCCCAACAATCCGAGGGACCGCCCGATCCACGAGGCCTGGAAGTCCCTGGCTCGAGAGACGGGGGCCCGGGTTTTCTTCGATGCGGGGCTCTCCTCCTCCCTGGACGACCTCTATGCCCGGACGCGGACGGTGGTGACGACCTCCGTAAAGGAGGGGTTCGGCTTTTCCTACCTGGAGCCCCTGGCCCGGGGGGTGCCCGTTGCGGGCAGACGGCTTGCCTCCGTACTCCCCGACTTCGAGGCAGCCGGAATCTCCTACCCGGGGCTCTATTCCGCCCTGCGGGTTCCCGAGGGTGTATTCAACCGGGAAGCCTTCAAAACCCGCTTGTACGCGGTCCTCGAGTCGGTCTCCCGGGCCGTAGCGGCCGCCCTGGGGCATCAGCCTTCTTGGCTCGCGGAGCGTATGGACCGGGTTCGACAGGCGGCCCTGCCGCCGGAGGGACCCGATTTCGGGGTCCTGGACGCCGAGGCCCAGGCCGAAGTCCTGGAGCGGGTCTTCCGGGATCCGGACGCCCCATCTTCCTTCGAGGCCCGCAACCCCTTCCTGACGTCCTGGTGGGAGGTTCCACCCCCGGACGGTTCGGAGGCGTTGGAGGAGTACTCTCCGGCCCGGTGCGGGGACCGACTGGTCGAAGCCTACGAGCGCACGTTCGCTTCCGTCGGGTCCGGATCCACCCCGGACCGGACGGCCCTGCTCCGGGCTCTCCTTGTTCCGGAGGGATTCTTTTGCCCCGGCCTCTAGGGACGGCGACCGCGGGTCCGGAACCAGGAGGGGAGGGGTCCGCTCGTTCCGGAAGGGAATCCGCCTCCCGGCCCCTGCCTCTCCCCCTGTCCCGGCAGGAGCATGACCGGCTGGTCTCTATCCTGCGGGAACGAAGTCGGCCCGTCGATATCCTGCCGCCTCCGGACCTTCCGGAACCCTTCGCGGCTCTGGCCGGTCGTCCCCTGCCTCGGCGCCCCCGGGCCTTGATCCTGGACGTCTACGGAACCCTCGTATCCAGCGGCGCCGGGGAGGTGGGGAGCGCGGTCTCCTCGGCCGGTTCCGGCGCGGAGGCCGACGGGACGGGGGGTCCCGGCGGCCCCGGCGTCGCGGAATCCGCGGCGGCGGCGGAGTCCGGGATGGCGGCCCTAGGGAAGGTCCTGGCGGAGTACGGCCTTCGGGATGGGCCCGCCGAGTTCGAGGCTCGCCTGGCGGAGGAGATCCGGAGGGAACATCGGTCGGCCCGAGAATCCGGGGTACCCTGGCCGGAAGTGGACGGGGCGGCCCTCCTCGCGCGCCGTACGGGCTTGTCCCTTCCGGATGCCCGCCGGTTTGGAGCCGCCCGGGAGGCGGTCCTGAATCCTGCGGTTCCCATGCCCGGGGCGGAGGCTCTGCTGAAGATCGCCCGCCGGTACGGATTGGTCCTGGGGCTTGTCTCGAACGCCCAGTATTATACCGAGCCGGCCCTCGAAGCCGCCTTCGGCCGGGACCTGGACGCTTTAGGCTTCGACCCGGAGCTCCGGGTCTGGTCCTGGAGGCTCGGCCGGGCTAAGCCGGATCCCGAGCTCTTCCGGATCATGGCACGGGCCCTCGAGTCGCGGGGCATCCGCCCCGGAGACGCGGTCTATATCGGCAACGACCTCTTGAACGATATCACCCCCGCCCGGTCCTGCGGTTTCCCCACGGCCCTCTTCGCCGGGGATGCCCGGTCCCTGAGGCTCCGAGCCGGGGATCCCCGGGTGGAAGGCGTCCTGCCGGATACCGTCCTATCATCCTTTCACGGAGCCGCTGCGGTCTTTCGCTTGGGCGGCCGGGACCCCGTTCGGTGCATTCCCGGAGGTCCCGCGAAGAATCTTGGTTGAGGGGCCTGGCGCAAAAGGACGGAGGCGCCGATAGTGGGTTCATGGGAATTGTCATCGATGCTCTTCGGGCGCCGGATCGACTTTAAGATTCCCAGGATTCGGAGGACGCGACATGTACCTGACCAAGGCTCGGGAGATCAAGCGCATCGGCTTCGTTTCCACCCGCCTTCAAGGAACCGACGGAGTTTCCCTGGAGACCCGGAAATGGGACGAGGTGTTGACGGATCTAGGCTACGAAACCTTCTTCTTTTCCGGTCTTTCAGACTGGCATCCCGAGCGTTCCCGGGTCGTTCCGTCCGCCTATTTTCTACTGCCTGCCATCCACGCGCTCCACAAGGAGATCTTTCGGGACGCCTCCCGCCGTCGAGGACTGACCGCGGATGTGGGGGAGATCAAGGGAGGGATCAAGTCGGAGCTCTACAGGTTCATCGAGGATTTCGGGATCGACCTCCTCATCCCCGAGAACGCCCTGGCCATTCCCATGCACATACCACTTGGGCTGGCGATCACGGAGCTGATCGCCGAGACGGAGATGCCCACGATCGCCCATCACCACGACTTTTACTGGGAGCGCCCCCGTTTCCTGACCGGCTGCGCGGAGGACTACCTGGGCAGGTCCTTCCCCCCCAGGCTCCATTCCATCTCCCACGTGGTGATCAACTCCGAGGCTCGGCAGCAGCTGGCATTCCGGTGCGGCTTATCATCCTTCATGATCCCCAACGTCTGGAATTTCGACGCGGAACCCGTCAAGCCGGACTCCTACAACGCGACCTTCCGGGATGATTTCGGTCTCTCCCCGGAGGACGTTATCTTCCTCCAGCCCACCCGCATCGTCGCCCGGAAAGGCATCGAGAACGCCATAGAACTGGTCGCTCGATACAACACGACCCCCCAGGGGGCAGGCCGGGGTAAGCTCCTGGTATCCCACCCGGAGCTGGACGAGGGGAACGCCTATTTCAACCGCATCGTGGAGTACGCCGCCCTCCTGAACGTGCCCCTCCTCATCCGCCCGGATCTTCTGTCCCACGAACGAGCCTCTAGGCCCGACGGAGGCAAGGTATACAGTCTGTGAGACGCCTATGTAGCCTGCGACTTCGTTACGTACCCCTCCACGTACGAGGGGTTCGGGAACGCCTTCCTGGAAGCGGTGTACTTTAGAAAACCCATCCTGGTGAACCAGTACGCCATCTACGCCCAGGACATCGATCCCCTCGGATTCAAGGTCGTCTCCATCGACGGGTTCATCACCAAGGACACGGTCCGGCAAGTATCGGAGCTTCTTGGGGACCCGGGGATGCGGGAGGAATGGGCGGAGCACAATTTCCGGTTAGGCAAGCGGTTCTTCTCCTATGACCTTCTGCGCAAGCGCCTGCCCTACCTCTTCATGAACTTCGGCGCCGTATCGTAAGTGCAACGGATCACCAGGGGCGTCGGATCAACTTGATGGCGTCCGCCGGGCCCCGGCGCGCCTTCCGGAGACCCCCACGGATCACCAGGGGCGTCGGATCAACTTGATGGCGTCCGCCGGGCCCCGGCGCGCCTTCCGGAGACCCCACGGATCACCAGGGTCGTCGGATCAACTTGATGGCGTCCGCCGGGCCCCGGCGCGCCTTCCGGAGACCCCACGGATCACCAGGGGCGTCGGATCAACTTGATGGCGTCCGCCGGGCAGATTTCATGGCAACAGTAGCACCGGATGCAGACCGAGTAATCGATCACCGGGGCTTTCTTGCCCTCCCGGAAGGAAAGGGCCTTGGCGGGGCAGATCTTCACGCAGCCCGCGCAGGCCACGCACCTGCGATCCGAAAAGGTTGGACGCTCGACGGCGAGGTTTCGGGTTATCCGATGGATGAAGCCGGGAAGACGGGCCCGGAAGAAGTCGGTGTCGTGAAGGACGTGGATACGCTTGAAGTCCGGCACCCGTTCCCCCTTGGGATCCAGGCCCCGGACCTCGATGTCCCCGGGCGACAGGATGCCTCGATCCCGGGCGTCCTTCAGGTAGGGAACGTCTTCGGGATCGTAGCCGACCAGATCCGAGGCCGTCCAATCCAGGGCCAAGCAGTCCCGGGAGGCGATCAGCCAACCCAAGAACCGGGGAGTCCCGTTTCCGGGACCGGGTCCCTCCATGCCCACGACGCCGTCCATCAGGGCGAAAGCGGGCTTGGCCGCCAGGACCAGGTCCGTGATCATGGCGCCGAACTCCCGACGTTCGGGAAAGCGCAGGTGGTACAGGCTCTTCCCCAGGCCCGGCACGATGCCGAAGAGGTTCTTCGCCGCCCCGGTGAAATACATGAGCTTGTGGGTTTTCAGCTTGGGAAGGCTGACCAGGATGTCCGCTTCCACGGCGGCCCGGGCAGCCTCGAATCGTTTGACCACCCGGCCTTTCGGAGCCTCCAGAACCACGGGGTCCGTGAAATCCGTCCACTCGGCGTCCTCCTCCTCGACCACCGCGCGGATGCCGGTCTTGGCGGCCACCAAGGCCGCGTTCTGCCAGCCCGGGGATTCGCCCACCAGAACCCGGGCCGCTCCCCGGTCCCGGAACAGCCGGATGGCCGCCCGAAGGACCTCCGGGTGGGTGGTGACGGCCTTGTCCGGCGGGCTGGCGTTCAGGAGGTTCGGCTTTAGAAGGACGGTCTTGCCCGCCGGGTCCGGCCCTTCCGCCAGATCGAAGGCCCGGACGGCCGCTTCCGCGAGGGCGCCGGGGTCGTAGGATTCGCAGGGAACGAGGGAAACGGGGATCATGGCCGCTCCTTGGATCGGGTTAGAACGTCAGGGACAGTTCCAGGCCGGGCCGGAAGGCGGAAAGGCCTCCCGCGTCGAAGTCTATGCCCAGGGACAGCCCCAGGGCCAGGGGCAGGGGAGGCAGGAAGGCCCGGGCTTCCAGGGCGGTCCGGATCGTGCCGTCCAGCGCGAATCCGCCCTTCAGGGCCTCCGACCGGATCGCCGCGGAGAAGCCGGCCGCGACGAGGCCGGCCGTAAACCCCGCCCCGGCCCGGGTCTCAAAAACGGGAACCGGATCCTCCCAGGACGGTATCTCCAGTTCCAGGGCCAGCCCCGCATAGGCCCGAAGACCTCCCAGGGCGGCGGACAAGCCCAGGCGGGCGGGAGGCGGGGCGGCGGGATCCCCGGCGGGGGAACCCGGAGCCGCCCCGGCGAACGCCGCGGCGTGAAAGCGGACCGACCGGATCAAGGCCAGTTTGAGACCGACGCCCAGGGAGCCGGCTTCCCCGTCCCCGGGGTCGAAGGCTCCCTGAAGGGACACTTCCCCGGTCGGACCGAAGGCCGCCAGGGCGCCCAGGGAGACGAAAAAGCCGTCCGGACCTCCCTCGGGATCGAGGACCGGGCGCAGGGCCCCGTAAAAGCGCAGAAAGCGGCCGGGATCCACGAAGGGATCCGGGAACAGGGTCAGGCCGGACACGCCCCCGTACAGGCTCCGGGGCGCTACCAGCAGGGAGGAATCGATCCGGACGACCCCGTTTCGGACGAAATCGGCCGGATTCAGGGCCGGGTCCTCCGGAAGGGCTCGAAGTTCCAGGGAATACTCCCCGTCCGGGAGAGGCCGTCCCGCGGGGTCCCGCCCGTCCCAGGTAATGGTCTGAAGATTCTCCGTAAAGGGCGGGACGCGTATCCGCGCGACCCTCGAACCTTCGGTATTCCGGATCTCCAGCTCCGCCCGGCCGAAGCTCGAAACGGTGAAGCGGATCTCCGCGGAGCCGAGGGCGCCCGGATTTCCGGGGTTGAAGACGGGCCTGCGCAGCCGGAGCTCCGAGAGGGTGAACGGCGCGGGCTCGAGCGCGAAGGCCGCGGAGGCGATCCCGTCCTCGGGGACGAAGACGGCTTGCTCGGCCTCTACGTACCCGAAGCGGAGGGCCCGGACCGTGCGGATTCCCGCGGGCACTTCGGCCGAGGCGCCGGTCAGCTCCGCCCCGTCCACTAGAATACGGGCGTCCGAGGGGGTGACGGATACGGAAAGTCTTCCTGTCCGGGGAACTAGGGTAACCTTGATCGTGTAGGTCCGCTTTTCGGCCAAGTCCAGGACCAGTTCCCGGGACCGATAGCCGGAACGCTCGAAGCGCAGGAGGTGAAGGCCCGGGACCACACCGTTCTGTTCATGGGGGGTGCGGCCGATGAAGACCCGGTCCAGGTAGATGTCCGCTCCGGAAGGGGAGGTCTCCAGGATCAACGATGCGGAGCCGTCCGTTTGGGTGTCGGTCACCTCGATGATCGGGGGAGGGTCGGGGGTGTAGGCCCGGCAGGGTAGGGAAGCCGCCAGGACCGCGCAGGCGGTCAAGGTTCGGTGGAGCGGATGGGACATGGCTCGAGTGTATAACCCCCGGCCCGGCGCTTCAAGGAGCCCCGGCTTGCCCGCCGCATTCTCTTCCGGTAAAGTTCTACCGGGAGACCCATGGTAACGATTGTTCCGATCGCCTCCGGCAAGGGCGGAGTGGGAAAGACGGTTCTCGCGGCGAACCTGGGGGTTTGCCTTGCAGGTCTGGGTCGGACCGTCGTTTTGGTCGACCTGGACCTGGGAGGCGCCAACCTTCATACCTGCCTGGGGGTCAAGAACCGCAACCCGGGTATCGGCGCTCTGGCATGGAGGCAGGAGAAATCCCTGTCCGATCTGCTGGTTCAAACAGGGGTGGACCGGCTCTGGTTCATTCCCGGGGACAATCTACTGCCCGGCACGGCCAACCTGGAGTTCTTCGTCAAGCGGAAGATCCTCAAGGATCTGGCGAGGCTCCCCGCGGATTTTGTCCTTCTGGACCTGGGAGCCGGGTCCTCGTACAACGTGGTGGACTTTTTCCTGGTTTCCTCCTCCGGGCTCCTGGTCATCCAACCGGAGGCGACGTCCATACTCAACGCCTATTCCTTTCTCAAGACCGCGGTGTACCGCATGCTCTTCCGGTCCTTCCCCAAGGCCGGGGAAGAGCGCCGGCGGGTGGCCGAATTCGCGTCCCGTCGCGTCGAAGGCTCCGGGGCCTCCTTCCTGGAGCTGGCCCGGGAGCTGGCCCGGGATTTCCCGACCACCGCGCCCGGGGCTCTGGATCAGCTTTCCCGGTTCTTCCCTCGGGTGATCCTGAACGAGGGCCGGGGGCCCAAGGACGCGGCTCTGGGGCTCCATCTCAGGGACATCGTGACCCGCAACCTCGGGATACCCGTGGAGTATGTCGGTTTCCTGCTTCGGGACGAAGGGGTGCCCCGATCCGTGGCCGAGCGGACCCCCCTGGCCCTGTCCCGCCCCGGTTCTCCCTTCGCCCGGGGAACCGCCGCCCTGGCGGCCCGGATCGCAGCCCAGCCCGGAGGCGCCCCTCCCCGGCTCTTCGAGGACGACGAGGATCTAGCGGGCGTCCTGGAGGAGGCGTTCCGGGATCGGGAACTCCCGGCCGGGGAAGCCATCGGATCGGATTCCGCGGAAGGGCTATGAGGGCCGGCTTGATGACGAAACACCCGGCAGCTGCCGCGGTCCTGATCCTGGCGTCCCTGGTTTCGTCCTGCCTTCCCGGCGACCCGCCGGTCCCCGCCGCGTCCGCGCCGCCTCCGGACCCCTGGGGCGCGCATCGCGAACGCGCCCGGGGGCTGGCCGCCGGTTTGAGCCTGGAAACAGCCTGCGCCCAGCTGATCATGACCGGAATCAGCGGCCGGGGCGTCCTGGACCAGAGTTCCCGCCTCCTTCTTTCCGACCTGCCCGCGGGGGCGGTGATCCTGTTCGGGTTCAACATTCCCCCCGAGGCCCGGGACCTGAAGCCCGCGATCGACCAGGCCCAGGAGATCGCCCGTACGGCGGGGGCGGGGATTCCCCTGTTCATCGCGGTGGACCACGAGGGAGGCGAAGTCTTCCGGTTCCGGGAGGGGATGACGCGGCTGCCCTCCGCCCGAGCCCTGGGGGACGCGGGGCCCGAGGCCGTTTCCAAGGCGGGATCCGCGGCGGGCCGGGAGCTAAAGGCCCTGGGGATCAACCTCAATCTCGCCCCCGTCGCGGAGGCCTGGGACGCCCGGAACGGAGGCTTCTTGGGAACCCGGGCCTTTTCCGCGGACCCCGAGACGGCCGGAGTCCTCGCCGCCTCGTTTCTCACCGCCCAGCAGGCGGAGGGGATCGCGGCCGCGGCCAAGCACTACCCCGGGAACGGGGCCGGGGATCCCCACAAGGTCGCTCCGGTCGTTCCCGTCTCCCGGGAGGAGATCGCCGGGTTCTACGACCCCCCCTTCCGCAGGGTCGTCGGAGCCGGAGTAGCCGCGGTCATGGTCTCCCACGCGGTGTTCCCCGCCCTGGATCCGGACGCCCCGGCTTCGCTCTCCCCGGCCGTGATCGGAAGACTCAAGGAAGGGCTCGGGTTTCGGGGCATCGTCCTGACCGACGACCTGGCCATGAAGGCCCTATCCGGGGAGGGGGGAGCGGGAGCCGCGGCGGTGGCCGCGGTGAGCGCCGGGGCGGACATGGTCATGGCCAGCGGAGGCCGGGTCGCGCGGGAAGCCTATCGCGCCCTGCTCGAGGCGGCACGGAGCGGGGCGCTTCCGGCGGAACGGGTCCGGGACGCGGCTGCGCGGATCCTGGCCCAGAAAATCCGCTTCGGGATATTGGGGGACCTCGAGTAGGGAACGGATTCAAGGGCGAAGGGAGACAGGATACCCGCGGTCCAACGCGGATGGGCGGGATGGGTTCCCGGGCCTGCCCGGTGTTGCAGCGAAGCCCGTTGTATGATCCGGTCGCTTTGGAATCGGCGCTCCGATCGCTCTCGGTAGCTACTCTGTTAACCCCGGATGGTCCTGCTCCCCGTCGCGGCTCGTTCCCGGGGGCTTCCGGGCTTTTCCCGATGCCGATCCGCGCCGATACACAAAGGGTGAAGACCCGCGGAATTCTTTGGATCGCCCTGGCCGCCCTGGCCCTCTCCTCGGGCGCCCAAACGACGGGGGACACGAGCGCGTCCGCCCTCGTCCTGGCGCCCGAGGATCTGCGGATCGAGCAGAGGGCCGACGGAGGCTATCACCTCTTTATACGCGCCAAGCCCGGCCTGGGGAGCGTCCTTCTCACGGAGACCACGAAGGACCCCGCGGGCAAGGCGGACAACTACGCGTACCGGGCCAAGGAGAAGAATCCCGTCAACGGGGACGAAAAGCGCCTCCTGGACGGCAAGTTCCTGGATCCCCGCCGGGGAATCTGGTCCCTGATCGACTCCACCCCGGAGCCGGATCCGGTGTTCGGGTACGCCTTCCATATCTTCCTGCCCTGGGTCGTCCAGTACGGATATCCCTGGTCCCGGCAGGGAGAGGTCTTCCTCTCGGACGGCACCTTCGTGAACCTGCGGGCCTTCCCCAAGCCCTACGCGGATTACACCGGAGGGTTCCGGGATAACCCCTACGAGATCCGGGTAACCCAGAAACCCTTCCCCAGGCCGGAGCCCCCTCCCGCCCCGCAGACGGAGCCGGACTTGAGCCTTTACATGAAGGAAACCGTGCAAGCCTTCGAGTCCATAGCGGAGACGGGAAAGGGGGACGCCCTCTTTTCCACGGGACTCGGGGACATCAACGACAAGCTTGCCACGATCCTGGACAAGGCCCGGGGAAAGTCCGTGGACCTCGTCATCTGCCTGGACACGACGGACAGCATGAAGGACGACATCGATGCGGTAAAGGAGAGTCTCCCGGCGATGATCCGGGACCGCATCTCGGAATTTCGATCCTTCCGGCTGGGCCTGGTCCTGTACAAGGATTACTTCGAGGACTACCTGACCAAACGCTACGATTTCACCACGGACATAGGGGCGTTCACGGCCAACGTCAACGCGGTCCGGGTGGCGGGGGGACGCGACATACCCGAGGCCGTGTACGAGGCTCTGTACGAAGCGGCGGTATCCTTCGCCTGGTCCGCGGAAGCCCGGATGATCGTGCTGATCGGGGACGCCCCCCCGCATCCCCTGCCCCGGGGCAAGATCGACCGGAAGGCCGCCCAGTCCGCGGCCCTCGACCGGGGCGTCGAGGTCAGCGTCATCATCCTGCCCCATTGACGGTCCGGTGCCTTGGATGCTCGGGGTTCCGTCGTTCCCGTACTCGGGTTTCGATTGCGCGGCCGGCAGATTTTGGTTAGGATGGTTCTCGGACGGACCCGATCGCGGGGAACGTATCCGGAGCGAGGATAGGGGATGAGGGCGAGCAGGTTGTTTTCAAAGGACCCTCTCGAGACGCTGGACGGTCGGGGCGCCTTCGCCGCCGTATCCTCCATGCTCGTCTTCGCGGCCCTTTTCCTGGGGTCCCCCGCCAGCCCTCCGAACGCCGCGGTTTCCGTGGGAGCCGCGGACATGCGGGTCCTGGCCCTGGAAAACCGGGAGGGCGAGCCGGCGGACGGGCTGGTCGCGGAAACCCCGCCCCGGGACGAGGGCCTTTGGTACCAAGTCTATGTCGTAAAAAAGGGCGACATCCCGGGGCAGATCGCGGAGGCCTTCGGGGTGACCGTGGATACCCTGATCAGCTTCAACGATATCCGGAACACCCGGGCTATCCGGATCGGCTCTTTTCTCAAGATTCCCAACATGAACGGGATCCTCCACGAGGTGGCTCCCGGGGATACCCTGGATTCGATCGCGGCCAAGTATGCGATTTCCCCGGACCGGGTGGCCGAGGTGAACCGCCTGGACTCCGGGATCCTTCGGGAAGGCCGGAAGCTCTTTCTTCCCGACGCCCGACTGTCCAGCTTCACCCTCCGGGAGATCAACGGGGACCTCTTCAAGTGGCCCATCCGGGGCTGGATCACCAGCTGGTACGGCTGGAGGGATGACCCCTTCTCCGGAACCCGGACCTTCCACACGGGGATCGATATCGGCGCCCCCCATGGTGCCCCGGTCCGGGCCGCCATGGAGGGCCGGGTTTCCGTCACGGGGTACAACGCGGTCTCGGGCAACTACGTCATCTTGTCCCACCACTCCGGGTACTCCTCCATGTACGCCCACCTGGATCGTATCGACGTCCGCAAGGGTCAGTCGGTTTCCATCGGAACCCGGATCGGGACCGTGGGAACCACGGGGTATTCCACGGGCAGCCACCTCCACTTCACGGTCCTCAAGAACGGCCGCACCATCAACCCGATGCTGGTCCTGAATTGAGAGGCCGGCGCGGATTTGTCCACCTCCCGGACGCCGAGAAGCCGACGCTCCGCGGCGCATGGTTTGACACCCCTCCAGGGGTACGCTAAAATACGCCCAATGATAGAATTGAACGGAGTCCCGGTTTCCCCGGGGATCGCCATAGGCAAAGCCTTTCTCTTCCTCGAGGACGAGGACGTTTCCATACCGAATTACTATATCTGTACCTCGGATGTGGATTCCGAGTGGGACCGGTTCCAAAAGGCCCTAGGCAAGGCCCGGGGGGAGATCACGGAGCTTCGGGACCGAGCCCTGAGCGAGATGGGTCCCGCCCATTCCGCGATCTTCGACTCCCACCTGCTCATGCTGGAGGACCCCGAGCTCATGGAGGGCCTGGAGGCCTCCCTGCGGGAATCCCTGCGGAACATCGAGTGGATCGTCTTCCAGAGGGAGCAGGAGCTCATCGAACAGCTCTCCCGCGTCCAGGACCCCTACTTGCAGGACCGGGTGGCGGATATCCGGGACGTGACCAAGCGGATCCTGAACCATCTCATGTTCCGGGAGCGGTTCACCCTCTCCGATCTGGAGGAGGAGGTGATCCTTGTCGCCCACAACCTCCTTCCCTCGGACATCATCGCCATGAACAAGCGGGCGGTGAAGGCCCTGGTCCTGAACGGCGGCGGCAAGACCAGCCACGCGGCCATCCTGGCCCGGGCTTTCGAGATCCCCGCCGTCCTGGGGGTCGCGGGAGCGACCCGCAACCTCCGCAACGGGGACGTCGTGGTCGTGGACGGACGTAAGGGCCGGGTCGTGGTGGAACCCGACGAGTCCACCCTGATCCGGTACGAGCAGGTCCGTTCCCGGGATATCGAGAGGGAAAAGACCCTCCTGGCCTCCGGGAACCTCCCCGTCCGGACCAAGGACGGCCGGACCGTACTGGTCAAGGCCAACATCGAGATCCCCGAGGAGGTGGAGACCGTCCGAAGGCACGGGGCCGACGGGGTGGGGCTCTTCCGTTCCGAATTCCTCTTTCTCCAACCCGGCCGCATACCCTCGGAAGAGGAGCAGTACCGGGCCTACCGTTCCGTCCTCAAGTCCATGGAAGGCCGCCCCGTGACCATCCGTACCCTGGACCTCGGCGGGGACAAGGCCTTGCCGGAGCTCTCGGGCCGGGAGGAGAAAAACCCCCTCCTGGGCTGGCGGGCGATCCGGCTCTGCCTTTCCCGGGAGGATCTCTTCCTTACCCAGCTTCGGGCAATCCTGCGGGCCTCCCCCGAGGGGGACGCCCGGATCATGTTTCCGATGATCTCGGTGCCCTCGGAGCTGGACCAGGCCCTGGCCCTCCTGGACCGGGCCAAGGCCGAATGCCGCGCCGCGGGCGTTCCCTTCCGGGAGGACATACCCGTGGGGATCATGATCGAGGTCCCCTCGGCGGCCCTGGTCGCGGATATCCTCGCCAAGAGGGCGGCGTTCTTCTCCATCGGTACGAACGACCTGATCCAGTATACCTTGGCCGTGGACCGGGGCAATGAAAAGGTGGCCTACCTCCACCAGCCTTTCCACCCCGCGGTCCTGCGCCTCATCAAGACCACCATCGAAGCGGGCAAGGCCGCGGGCATCCCGGTGGGGATGTGCGGCGAGATGGCGGCCGATCCCTACGCGGCCTTGGTGCTTTTAGGCTTGGGTCTGGACGAGTTCTCCATGTCCAGCGTAAGCATCCCGGAGATCAAGCGCCTGCTCAGGAGCGCGAATTTCAACGAGGCCGCCGCCCTGGCCCGGGAAGTCCTGGCCATGGAGTCGGCCTCGGATGTAGAGCGCTGTCTCAAGGACCGTATAGACCCGGAGGCGGGCCTGTTTCGACAGACCGATCCGGCCGGATCGTAACGACACCGCCGGAAGGCGGCAAGGAAGCCATGCAGGAAGAAAAACCCCTGGATCCGCCGAATCCCTCGGCCCGGATACGGTACACGAATCTCCCCGTCGTGGTCGTCGCGGGACGGCCGAACGTCGGGAAGTCCACCTTGTTCAATCGTCTGCTCCGGAAGCGCAGGGCCATCACGGATCCAAGCCCCGGGGTCACCCGGGACCCCGTGGACGCCGAGTGCGTCCTGCCCGGAACGGACCGCAGGATCATCCTGGTGGACACCGGGGGCGTGACCCTGGAACGGTCCGACATGAACGACCTGGTTTCCCATAGGTCCGTGGCCGTCCTGGACAAGGCGGACCTCATCCTGTTCCTGGTGGACGCCACGGCCCTGACCCCGGAGGACGAGGAGCTGGCCGCTCGGCTCCGCAAGCGGGCGGATCGGACCATCCTGGTGGTCAACAAGGCGGACAGCCCGGAACGGGACCCCCTGGCCTACGGGTTCGCCCGGCTGGGCTTTGGGGAGCTGGTGGCTGTTTCCGCGGAGCACGGCCGGAACGTGGACGAGCTGGTGGAGCGGATCATCGCCCGCCTGGACTTTTCCCGGGTGACCGGGGAGGAAGACCTCCACGACGACGTCCGGGTCGCCATCCTGGGAAAGCCGAACACGGGCAAGTCCACCCTCCTGAACCGCCTCCTTGGGGAGCAGAAGTCCCTGGTCAGCGAGATCGCGGGAACCACCCGGGACGTGGTGGAAGGGTCGACCACCTGGAAGGGGCGTCGCGTCACCTTCCTGGACACGGCGGGGATCCGCAGGAAAAAGAAGGTTCGGGAAGACGTGGAGTACTATTCCGTGAACCGGGCCATACGGACCGTCGAGGACTGCGACATCGTGGTGTTGATGATCGACGCCCGGGAAGGGCTCACGGACCAGGACAAGAAGATAGCTGCCCTGGCGGTGGAGAAGGGGAGGGGCCTGGTCTTCGCGTTGAACAAATGGGACACGATGCCGGATATGAAGAACTCCTTCGAGGCCTCCCGGGACAAGCTCCGCTACTTTTTCGGCCAGATGGCTTTTGCCCCGGTCCTGCCCCTGTCCGCGAAGGAGGGTACGGGAATCCCGAAACTCCTGGACACCCTGGTGGCGGTTTTCGGTCAGCTCACCCGAAAGATCGAAACCTCCGCCCTGAACAAGGCCGTGGAGGACTGGGTTGCGGCCTATCCGCCCCCTGTGGGGCCCAGAACCCGGTTCAAGCTCCGGTACGCCGTGCAGTCCGGGATCAACCCCGTCAAGTTCATCCTCTTCGCCAGCCGCCCGGAGGCCGTCGGCGAGTCCTACCTCTCGTACCTCAAGAACAAGATCCGCTCCGACCTGGGGTTCTCCCTGATCCCCGTGGGTCTGGAGGTCCGGGGCTCCTCCTCCTGGAAGGCGGACCGGGCGTAGGGCCGTGCGTTCCTATTCGATCGGGGAGGTGGAGAGGCTCCTGGGGGAAAAGGCCCACGTGATCCGGTATTGGGAACGGGCCGTACCCCTCGTATCCCCCCGGCGCAGCGAGTCCGGTCGGCGGGAATACTCCGAGTCGGAGCTTATCGCCCTGCTCCGGGTCAAACACCTGGTCCGGCGGAGGGGGCTCTCCCCCGAGGCCGCCCGGGAGGTCCTGATCCGGGAAGCCTCCGGTCCCCGGCAGGACCTGAGGGCCCGAGCGTATGAGATCCGCGCCCTTCTGGTCCGAGCCTACTTCCGCTCCCGTACGAACCTTCCTTGAAAGACGGCCTCGGGGGTGATACCCTTCACGGAAGAATCCGACCGCAGGAGCTGCCATGCCCGCCGTTTCCGTAAAGAGCCTATGCGACTTCCTGGACGCCTCTCCCACCCAGTTCCACGCGGCCGACGCCCTTGCCGCGGCCCTCCAGGCCCGGGGAGCCGCGGTCCTGGACGAGCGGAGCGAGTGGACTCTGGAACCCGGCAAGACCTACTATGTCGTCCGCAACGGTTCCGGCATCGTCGCCTTCCGGGTAGGCGGGGATTCCCCCGCCCGGCGGGGCTTCGCCCTGGCGGGGGCCCACACGGACGCCCCGGCCCTTCGCGTCCGCCCGGAGAAATCCCTCCGGCATAGGGCGGGGGACCGGGTTGCCGTGGAGGTCTACGGAGGGCCCATCCTGTCCAGCTGGCTGGATCGGCCCCTGGCTCTTGCGGGCCGGGCGGCGGTCCGGGGGCCGGGAGGACGGCCGGAGCTTAGGCTGGTAAACCCCGCGGGACCCGTCGCGGTCATTCCGAACCTGGCCATCCACCTCAACCGGGATGTGAACAAGGGGTTCGAGTACAACGCGCAGAACCACCTGCCCGCCCTGGTGGCCGCGCCTCTGCCCGACCGCCGGGGCGGGGAGGGCGGGGAGCCTTGGGCCCTGGGCGTTGTGGCCCGGGATCTGGGGGTCGCAGTCCGGGATATCCTCGGGGCCGAGCTCTTCCTGGTGGACGCCTCCCGGGCCGTGATCCTGGGCCGGGACGGGGAGCTGATCAACTCCGGGCGGATCGATAACCTGGCGGGCTGCCACGCCATCCTGGCCGCCTTCAACGCGGCGCCTCCGGGAGCCCACGGCCAGATCGCGGTCTTCTTCGACAACGAGGAGATCGGCTCCGGGACCCGGCAGGGGGCGGACGGACTCTTTTTACGGGATGTCCTGGCCCGGATCTGCGCACGAACCGGCTGCGACGACGAAGGCTTTTTCCGCGCCCTGGCCGCCTCGTTCTGCGTGTCCGTGGACGCCGCCCAGGGCTGGCACCCCAATTACCAGGACAAGTACGACGAGGAGTATTCCCCGGTTCTGAACGGGGGCCCCGCCGTCAAGGCCAACGCCAACTTCAAGTACGCCACGGACGCGGATTCGGAGGCCCGGTTCCGGGCGTACTGCGAGGACGCGGCGGTGCCCTGCCAGAAGTTCGCCGTACGGGCGGACATGACCCCCGGCTCGACCATCGGCCCCCTCTCCTCCGCCCTCAGCGGGATCCGGACCGTGGACGTGGGGTCCCCGCTCCTGGCCATGCACTCCATCCGGGAAACCGCGGGGTCCTATGACCACGATTTCATGACCGCGGCCCTGCGCCGCTTCTACGAGACGGGGCCCGGGGTTTGACGGCTCCGAGGCGCTCTCTTAAGGACATCCATCCGGGAGGTGGAACCATGCGAAATCGACGTTGTCTGGTGATCCTGGCGGGCCTGGCCCTGGCCGTTAGCCTGAACGCCCAGGAGACCGCGGCGTCCAGGGTGGTGAAGGTGACGGTGTACGGAGACCGGGCCCTGGTGACCCGGCGGGCCGAGGTGAGCCTCTTCAAAGGGGAGTCCACGGTCCTGTTCGGGGACCTGCCCTCCGCGGTGGACCCCGCGAGCGTACAGGTTTCCGGCAAGGGCGCCTTTACCCTGCGGGATGTCCGCGTGGCAACCCGCCAGCGAACCCGGGACGTGTCCGCCCAGCTCACGGCCCTGGAGAACGAGAAGCGCGGCCTGGAGGACAAACTGGCCCTGGTCAACGATCGGATCCGGGAGGCCGAGGCGGAGCGGACTTTCCTGGCGGATATGGCCAAACGCCTGACCACCAACGCCGGGAACTCCGAGTCCCTTCCCCTGGATCCCGCCTCCTGGGCCAGGATGCTGGACTTCCACCGCCAGCGAAACGCGGCCGTGAACGAGACCGTGCGGACCTCCCGCCGGGAGGTCCAGGCCCTTCAGGCGGAGATCGACCGGGTGAACCGGGAGATCCGGAACCTGGGCTCCGGAACCCGCCTTTCCGTCACCGAGGCGGAGCTCGTCCTGGACGCCTCGGCTCCCACCAAGGCGGTCCTGGAGCTCTCCTATATCGTAGCCGGTCCCTCCTGGCGCCCCGACTACGTACTGCGGGCCGACTCCGAATCCGCCCGTCTCTCCGTTCACTATAGAGCCCTGGTTCGGCAGAACACCGGCGAGGGCTGGGAGGGCGCCGAGCTGTCCCTGTCCACGGCCCGGCCCCAGGCGGGGGGATCCATGCCCGTCCTGCCCCCCTGGTACCTGGATATCTACAGCCCGCCCTCGGCGCGACGGGACGAGGCCTCCAAGTCGGCCCCGGCCCCGGCCGCCGCAGGCTTCCGCGGCGCCGCGGCGGAGTCCTCGGCGGATTCAGTATGGGACAACGAACCCGCCCCGGAGATGCGGATCGACACGGCCCAAGCGTCCACGGGCGCCACGGCGGTGACCTTTTCCATCCCGGGAGCCGCCACGGTGGCCTCGGACAACAAGGACCGGACCGTCACCATCGCCGTCCTGGACCTGCCCGTGACTTTCTCCTACGCGGCGATACCCAAGCTCTCGCCGTACGCCTACTTCCGCTGCGAGGTGAAGAACGACTCCGCCTATCCCATCCTGGCCGGGCCTTCCCACGTCTACGTGGACGGGTCCTACGTGGCTGACGCCGCCCTGGAAGCCGTGCCCGCCGGCGGCTCCTTCAAGGCCGATCTGGGGATCGACGAGGGCATCCGGGTGGAGCGGAAGCTGTTGCGGAAGTTCGACGAGAACACCGGCGCCCTGACCAAGAAATCCAAGACCACCTGGGAATACGAGATTCGGGTCAAGAACTCCAAGAGGCGGGACATCGTCCTGGAGGTCTCCGACCAGCTCCCGGTGTCCCTGAACGAGCAGATCGTGGTCAAGGCCCTGGCTCCGCCGTATTCGAAGGATACGGACGCCCTCCGCAAGATCGAGAACGAGACGTTCGTATGGACCCTGAAGCTCTCCGCCGGCAAGGAGTCGGTCCTGCCCCTTTCCTTCAGCGTGGAGTACCCGAGGGGCATGCCCATACTGGGCCTGGAGTAGCGTCAC
>Ga0067045_1029801_pt1 | contig 18309 bp, 11 predicted proteins | sample TerdegcTABiofilm_FD_59184 | JGI IMG/M metagenome (GOLD analysis project Ga0067045, IMG submission 59184) | Combined Assembly of (Gp0054472, Gp0054536) Wastewater bioreactor microbial communities from Singapore -Terephthalate degrading... | reverse complement strand
GCGCTGCTCAACATGGAAAATACACGGATTTCTCGAATATTCCTAAATTCCGCTTCCGAAAGCACAAAAACGGGATTGGTGCGATCGAAGAAAGGGTAAACTGGAAAGTGCAACCAAACATTTCAGGACTCCCGAGGTCACTGGCGAACAGCCCTCTGCTCCGGCCTGTTCAGACGCAGGAGCATGAGTTAAAGGCGCGGGATAGGCGAGGGCTTTCAGGGGCGCTGGTTCAGGAAGCAGGGGGCGCATGTCTGAACCAAAGTTCTCAGAAAACATCGGATCGCCATGCTGGTCACTTGTCCTCTCGATGGCTGAATTGGAGCCGATTCCTTGCCTGCGCTGCTGGCACGCAGGGAGGATCGGCAAAAAGATCGGGGCGGCGCGTTCCGCGGGCACAGGGCGTGTCCCGGCGCGTGGGAGAGAAGGGCTGTGGTGCGTATGGCGCAGTACGACGATACCGGGTGGTTGCGCGAGATCAAAGAGTATTGGGCCCAGATCAGTGCCAAACCGAGCAAGGTCCCCGTCGTGGTGAAGGAGCCGGCGTCACCCGGCTCAGTTCAGGGAAGTTCGTCGCTGAAGAGTGACGTGCCGCCGGACCCAAGTGAAACTGCCAGCACGTAGTTCGGAAGGGCCGATCCAGCGCTCGAGCCAAGCAGGCGGGTCGGCCCTTCTGGCTGTCTGCATGAAATGACGGACTATGCCACGCACTGATCCGCGTCTGCGGAACTCGCGGAGGAATCCACGCAAGCCATAGCGCATATCCAGCGGACTGTGCACCCCAGAGCGTTCGACGCTCCCCAGGAGGACCGGCGCATGCCCGCGAATGTGACAGACTCGACCTCGCACGACCCCTTCCAGTATCGCATCGCCTTCGGCTGCTGGATCAACGACATGCGCAACTCGGCCCTGCCCCTGCAGAACTGGCCCGCCCCGCACTGCGACGATCGAACCGTGGAGGGCGTCGTGCGCACCTTCGACGTCATCCGCGAAGCGGGCTACCAGTTCCTGGACACATTCGGGCTGTACGCCACCGGGGAGTACCCACCGGACATCGTCAGCGCCTTCGGCGATGAGGAGCGCAACCGGCAGCTTGATACCATCTTCCGGGAAGCCGCGGACAGGGAGCTTCGCATGTCTCTGCCCCTGGGGCTCATGACCTGGGGCTACGACCGCATCATCCGCGAAGACCCCTCGGTGCGCGGACTGGATCAGGACGGGAACCCCCACCCACACGCGATGTGCGGCGCGAAAGAGAAGTCCTGGAGCTACGTGGAGAAGATCATCGACACAATGTTCCAGCGCCACGATTTCGGGGCCGTGCACCTGGAATCAGCAGACCTGGGCTACTGCATGTGCCCCGAATGCACGGGCCAGTTCGGCGTCGTCGGCTACAATGCGCGCATCAACGCCCGAGCCGCCGACTACATCAAGAGCCGGCACCCGGATGTGGTTGTCTACAGCTGCCCCATCAGCTGGGCACTCTTCACGATCGACGAGACAGGGCAGCAGCCGAAGCTCACCGGTGAGGATCTCGCCCATATCGTTGAGCTGAGCGATCACATTGACATCTTCATGGACCAGGGCCATCACGGTCGGCTCATCTCCTGGGAGGATGTCCCGCGTCTGAACTGCGCGTACGGTACTTCGGGCGGCCTGTGGTCCTATCACGGATCGCGCCAGGATCGTCTGTCCTACTTCCTCGCCTACCCGATGCGCGCGGCGAACCATCTCAAGGACCACCACGCCCACGGGACACGGGCGTGCCTGTATTACCAAGGCCCCATGGTGAACCCGGCGGTCGAGGTCAACAGCTCGGTTGCCGGACGCATCATGTGCGATCCGGGGAGAGATGCGGGAGACGCCCTTGAGGAAGTCATTGAGGTCTACTACCGGCCTCGCAGCGCCGACGTCCGCCGCAAGCTGGCGGACGTCTTCATCGCCGTCGAAGAAGCCTACTTCGGCCAGTGGAAGGCCGAAGCATTCCACCAGACCTGGCGCCTGGAGATGCCCGGCGAGTTCATCGTCGGCAACCTGTTCGGCACCCAGCCCGACGCCGCGACGTTCCTCGCCGAGCCTTACCTGGACGCCGACGCGCGGGTGGCCTGCGGCGCCGGGATCAGGGCGGCGCTGGCCGAACTGCAGCCCCTGATTGGCCAGGCCGAAGACGACGGCCGGATCGAGCGGATGATCCGCGCTCTTTCAGTCATGCACCACTTGCTGGCCACCGTCATGATGGCCCGAGGTGAGCCCTGGTGCTGACCACGGGGCGGCGCCGTGATCTTTATCCTCGCGGGCAATGCGACCCGCGGGAGAAAGCGCTGACCAAGCGGTCACTCGTCAACCGCAACCGCGCCATCAAGTTCGGTCTCCTGCTAACTCTCCTCTGATGCCCCGCTTGTTGCACACGGGGCAGGGCTTTTCAGACGGAAGACATACCAGAACCAGACACCGGTGAGGAGTTTCATCACCGCCGCCAAACCGAAGACAAGGGTGACGTTGTAATTCTTCAGCAAGAAGCCGAACAGCGCCGCGCCTGCCGCGCCCGAGCCTGTCAGGACCATGAGGCGCGCAGCGCTGAAGGCTCCCAGATGTTCCGTGGGCACCGTCTGGATGCATCCCAGCGGCACGGAGTTGTCCTCGATATTGCGCCCGAACTGCATGACGAAGTATAGCCCTAGGAACACCCACGGGTTGGGGTTCATGATCACCGTCGCCATGCCCAGGGCATACAGGATGTCGGCCAGAAGCGTGGTGATGGCCGGCCCGAGCCGGTCCGCGACAAGTCCCACCGTGGCTCCCCCGAGCACAACCGCCGCCGTGCTTACGGAAGCCGCGAAGCCGGGGATGTGTTCCGGCAGGCCCAGCTTTTCCAGTCCCATGGGCAGTGTTAGCCCCACAACCGCCATGGCCAAACCACGCACTACGTGGGGACCGGCAAGCCACTGGAACTCCTTTAGCTTCAGAACATCGATGATCGCCGTCAGGGGAAAAGCCGACCGACTGGCGCCGTTCACCGCAAGCTCCGGCAGCTCCCGGGTCCGGCTGTACGCGCCCGCCCGGAGGGCGATCATCACCGCGCCCGCCAGGAAACACCAGGCATAGCCGGTGGGGTAGGTCACGTTCTTCAGGACGTTGGCCGACAGCCAGCCGATTCCGATTCCCAGGAAACCGTAGGCAGCGGTGGTGATGCCGAAGAGCTTGCCTCTCACGCCCGTGGAGATCGACCGCGCCCAGATCGGGTAATCCAGCATGATCGGCACCGACAGCGTCAACGACTGGAAGACACCCACCACGATGAGCGCCACCAGTAACGCCGACAGCGGGAAGGCCACGCGCGGGATGTAGGCCAGCCCCACTGTGAGCAGCGGCGCAAGCGCCGTCAGGGCCACCAGCAGAGCATAGGTCCGCACCCGGCGCTGGATCCGGTCGGCCAGCCCCATGAAGGCGACCAGCCCGAAGGACGAAGCGAACCCGGCCATGGACGCCAGCAGCCCGATCTCCTGAATGTCGAACCCTGTGCGCGTCAGGAAGCCGCTCCACAGTTCTCCCCCATAGAGCGTTGCGGCAGCACCGTTCAGGAGACTGGCGGTGGTCAGCCAGAAGAGGTTTCGCCGCTCCTGCGCATTGTCCGTGATCTTGCCCATCGCAACGCTGAGGAATGCATCAAGTGGGGACGCCATCCAGCAGACCTCCGAGATATCCGAAGAAGCGACACCATGCCAGCAGGGAAGCGGTTTTCGCGACCCCGAAGGTCTTCACCTGCGGGCCGATCACGGCCTTTTTCACTCCCAGGGCCAGTTGCCCCAGAAGAGCAATTCTCCCGGTCCCAGGCGCACTGAGATCCGCAGGCCACGCGCGCCGCAAGCTACCGACGGGATCAGGTTGGGGCTGAGCAGCGCATACCGGCCCACATCCGGCGATCCCCATGGAACGAAGGCTTTGTCCGACTCCAGCACACCGAAGGGGGAAAACGAGGTCCCCGGCGCCTGGGTGGAACTCGTGGCGTCCGTTGCATCGGCCGCGAACCGCGGGAGGGTGCTGCCATCAAGCGGGAGCTGCAGGTAGGGCAGGTGCGGGATGATCTGGCGTTCCCACGCCGATGGCTCGAAGGGGAACCGCACTACGATCTCGGTGGCGTCCGCAGCATCGTGCGTGGCCGTGAGGGTGACGCTCACCCTCAGTGCGCCGCGCCAGCCAGTGACCCGGAGAGCGCCCCGGAACAGCCCCCCGGCGTTGCTGGATACGCTCCCGCTTCGCGTCGGTTGCCACCGGTCCAGCGTTCCCTTCCACTCTTCCGCGCCCACCGGTCGCCAGCGCAGGTCCAGCGCACCCGGGCCATCCGACAGGAGCTTCGCGGCCTCTTGCGGAGACAGTGTGGCCGCATCTCGAAGCGACTCCGCGAGACCTGTCTGGGCTGCGCATGAGACGGCGATCCGAGGCAGACGGAAACGGCCAGGACCGCGCTCAAGCGGGTCATCGTGACCCATCGGGCGCGGCGCCCTGGTTCTCCGCCGACTGTGGCGGAATGTACTTGTCGTCACCTTCGGCAGACATGCGGAAGTCGATGGCGTACGGCGGCGGGAAGTCTCGCCTCACTCGTGCTTTGAGTTCATCGTCGATCTCAATGCCTTCGGCCAGCGCCAGCTTGCGCTCTTGCAGGCCGAACCACAGTTCGCTGAGGGTCAGTTCGCCCTCCTGGATTGTGGCGAACTCGCCCGACAAGATCTCCTCGACATCATCCAACCTGTCCGCGTTCAGCGCCGCCCAACCAGCCGCAAGTCTCAACCGCTCGGCCCTCCGGACATCCTCGGGTAGGCCACGCAACAGAGTGTCAATGGCCCCGAAGTCCTTCCGGCGGGAGAGAACCGCAACATACTCGGCCACCAACGCGGGCACAGCCGGGCCGGTCTCCACCGCTCTTGCCAGCAGTTCCGCCGCCGCATCGTCCCTGCCCGCGCGGCTCTCAATCACCGACAGATTGCGCAATGCCCACCCGTTCGGGGAGCGTGCGAAAGAGGTCTCCCAGGCGGCCTTTGCTCCTTCGGTGTCGCCCGCTTCCATGGCCATGACGCCGAGGTGTAGCCAGCCCAACCAGTGGTCGCTCGCCCCAGCTTCCACCGACTTTCCCAACAGCGCCTGCCACTCGGGTTGAACCTGGAACTGGCCAGGGTCTTCCTTCGTCTCGCGGGCCGGGAACGCGCCGGTCTGCAAGAGCTGCAGCCACGGCTCCTGGTCGGGGCCGAGGTCGCCTTCATCGAAAGGCAACTCTGGCGGTATGCCTGGGTCATCGCCGGCCTCCCGCGCCCGCATTTGCTCCAAAGCCGCCCAGCCGTGACCCCGGAACAGCACCTCCTCCGGCACTCGCGCATCAGTCCCGGCGAATTCCGCGTCCAGCCGCTCCAGTTCCTCCCGCGGCAGCATCTCATCAAGCACACGCTCGCCCTCGGTGTACGCCTCGCGCCAGTCATCCGAATGCAGCCGCGCGGCGTCGCCCTCGAAGTACCCCATCGCTTCCGTCCAGGTCCACTGGGACTTCGCAGGCATACGCGCGCTGTGGGACTGGGTGTACATGAGCCCCGCCTGAATCTCCATATGGGGCTTGCCGGGAATAGCCAGGTACTCGCCCCAGCGCCGTCCGCCCTGGGCCATTCCCCAGGCGAACAGCTTGCGCCCCTTGAGCCGCGCGGTGGATGTATGCACATATCCGCGACCGTCGCGGTCCACATAGACCTCCCATGGGCGGCGCTCCGGCGGGATGCGGAAGAAGAGGTCATACGCCCGGCGAACCTGGGTCGGGTAACTGTAGTCCAGCCCCTTGATCACCGGGCAGTCATAGACCGTCATGCCGTGGTACGTAGTGTCCGCGGGAGTGATGACCCGACCGCCGTCCAGCTCCGCCATGCCCGTATTCGACCACCAGTACATGGGCAGCTCGTAGTCGTGCGGGTTGATGAGACGCACCCGGGCGAACAGGAAGGGCGAGCCCGGCGGAAGATGCAGGTCGATGTGGTACGGGAACCGCTTCACCCGCTCCCAGGCGTAGATGCGCAGCACCGGGCTGCCGTCGGGACCCTCGACCCTCGCGCAATGCACCGGCGAGCAGGCCAGGTAATGATGCCCGATCTGCGCGGTGTTCCACTCGATCCCGCCGCTGGTCCAGGCATTGCGCAGCGCAAGATTGCCGGGCTGGAACACGGGGTTACGGTAGATCAACTCCCGCTCCAGCGGCTTGTGATATATGTCCGCCACCTTGCCCCCGACTCCCGGCAGCACCCTCACCCTCAGGACATCGTTCTCCAGAACAAAAGACGGCAACTCACGGACCTCGCGACGGCGCGAGTACCCGTCCTGCATGCGCCACGGAAGCACGCGGAACCCCGTGGCATATCCCAGACCCTCCACGTCCTCGGGCGGAATGTTGTGGGCAGCGGGGTCGATCTTTGAGTCGTGTTGCGGCGAGCGGAAGTTGGGCAGAGGGTTCTCCGGCCCGATCTCAGCAGCCGGCAGAGCGTACGGTTCAGAGCGTAGTTCGGTCATCATGTGGTCTCCCGTGGGGGTCGCAGGGCCTGCATACGACCGGCAAGCCGGCCCGCAGGCTCAGCGGTAGTTCCTTTCCTAAGCGGGCTTCGCCTTCCCTGCACTCCAAGCCGCTAGCATGAACAATGGGGCAGTCCCTCAGCTGAAGCCCAGACACGAAAACGCCCCGGCTATACCGTGCATATTCGCGCGGTCGCGCCGGGGCGTTGTTGCGCCGGTACAGCCATCGCCCCTACTTTTCCACCGGCACCACAATCCCGCGCATGATCACATTCTGACACAGCGCAAAGATCATGAAAGTCGGGATGGCGGCGATGAGCAGCGACGCGAAGATCACGCCTTGACCACTTCGCTGTTGCAGTTGATAAAGCCAGGGCATGAGGGTCCACATGCGCTCGTCCTGGCAGATGAGCAGGGCCATCATGAAGTTGCTGTAAGCATGAGTGAAGGCCTGCAGGGCGATGACCGCCAAGATCGGCTGGCTCAGGCGGATCGTGATCTGCCAGAAAATGCGCAGTTCTCCGGCCCCATCCAAGGCCGCGCTCTCATACAGCTCCTGGGGCAGCGAATCAAAGAACCCCTTGAGCAGAAAGATCATGTAGCCGTTTGCAAGCCCAGGGAGAAGTAGCGCCCAGAAAGTGTTGAGCAGGTTGAACTCGCGCAACATGAGGAAGACAGGTATCTGCGTCACCATCGGCGGGAAAGCCATGGTGAGCATCAGGAACAGCAGCACCTTGTATGACCACGGAGGGCGGTATCGGCTCAGCGCATAGGCGGCCAGCGGGTTGACAATGAGCGCGGCCAAAATCGCCAGCGCACAGTAGACCACCGTGTTGAAGATACCCCGGCCGTGACGGATCACGTAGTCGCCCACGGTCACGAAGTTCCGCGTCACGAACTCCTTGCGCAGGGCCTTGCGCATGGTCTGGAAGGCCTCCAGATGCCACGCCTGTTGCGGCGGCAGCACATCCAGCCAGGAGGCCGCCTGAAGCCCCAACTCGGAATTGGCGCGCTCAAGAGTCCCGAACTTGCGCTCCAGGTAGTCCCGGAACATGAAGTCCACGCTCTGGACGGAGATCATCGATACCGGCAACTTGTGCTCCTGCCCGGTATCCGGGTCCTTCCAGCCCTGAACGAAGGCGTCCCAATCCGAGAGCACCAAGCCCTCGGAGGGCAACTCCTCAAACAGGCGCACCTGCGCGAAGGAACTGTAGTCCGTCTCGTAGTTGCGGTTCAGGCGCGCGATGTCCTGGTATTTGCTTTGCAGGAAGCGCTGGTAGAAGGGCTCGGCCTCCGGATCCGCCTTGATCCACAGCATGTTCAGGATCGTGCGGACGAAGGTCTCCCAGTCTTCGCGCTCCTTTGCCGTGCCCTGAGGCAGGCGGCGGCTCAGATGGATCTCGTCCCAGCTGGCGTACTTCGTCCCATGCTCCTTGTTGTAAGCCTCAATCTCGTCAGTGTACTGGCTCTTGAGGAACGACTTCTTGTAGAAGCCCTCAATACTGAAATAGGTGCGCTGTTCCACGGGGAGGGTCTGCTTGAACTCCCGGAAGGCCAGGTCCAGCGGCCCGTTGCCCGGTTTGTTGCGCCGGAGGGTATAGTCCTCGGGGAGCATCCAGAAGGCATTCCAGTTGACGAACTCCGTCCCCAGCTCCCTGTTCATCTCAGTGATGTCGTCATCGAACCGCTCAATGAGCTGTGCTTTGAACTGGCGCAGTGCGCTTGGCAGCACTCCCCGGGAGACCGGCGCATGCAGGTAGCCCACGGCGTAGCTGTAGAACGGCGGCTTCTCCTCATCCAGGAATGCCCGCCATTCAGAAACCAGCTTGGTGTTCACTTCCGCCGGCATCTCCAGCGTGAGGAAAGACGTCGCCGGGACACCGTACGCGATGAGCATCTGCTCCAGGGACTCGTTGAACAGCCCCTCGATGTGCTTGCGGTACAGCGCCTCGTCATCCACCAAGAATTGCGGGATGATCACATTGTGGGGGAAGTCCACCGCACTCTTCGTGCTCCCCGCGAGCATAAGGCCGAAGGGGTACAGCATCGTCACGGCCCCAGCACTCAGGGCGATGTAAATGAACCCGATGAGCAGCCGGGTCTTGGGGCTCTTGCGGTCTATCTTTGAGATGATTGGCATGGGTATCTTCTGACCGTTATGGGTTGATGTTTGATGGTTGCCGTGCCGGTCCTCTGGTCAGCGTTACTCCTTGGCGCCGGTGGTGCGGAACTCCAGGCGCGATAGGATGCGAAGCTGGTGCAGCGTGAAGCCGATGAGCATGAACCCCAGGACCCACGCCATCGCCGTGGCGGGGCCGAATTTCAGGAACGTGAAGGCCTTGAACCAGATGTGCAGGTCCACCACTTCGGTCCCTGCACCACCGCCGGTCATCACAAGGATATTCCCGGCGCCGGAGTACCACGAGGCGATGAAGGCGCCCACGAAGTTGATCGTGATCAGCGGCTTCAGAATCGGGAAGACCACGTGGATGATGCGATCCATGAAGTTGCCGCCGTCGATCTCGGCCGCTTCGAAGTACTCGTCCGGAATGCCCTTGAGGGCAGCCAGGTAGATGAGACAGCCGGGGCCCATCCCCGCCCAGACCATGGGGATCACACACGAGAGCATCGCGGATTTCGGATTGCTGAGCCACCGGTACGGCTCCGGCACCACCGCGAATAACCGCGATGGGATGAGCAGGATGCTCTGCATCAGCGTCTCGTCGGACCGAAACAGAATCGGCGCGGCCAGCGTGACGCACGTTGCCAGCAGGAGCAGGCCCGCGGCAACAAAACAGGCCGCGCCCACCCGCATGTCGTGATAGAGCAGCCGCCGGGCGAACGTCACCGCCAGCACGAGAATAATAAGCCCCACTGCCAGGTACACAATCGCCGGGATGTGCATCACCACGGCATTCAGGGACCCAGTCTCCGAAGGCTCATAGAACTGCTTCCACAGCAACACCGTGACCAGGCCGCTAATAACAGCCGGCAGGTAGTAGATGGTGCGGAACAGGAGAGTAGCCCGCGGGACCTCCTGCAGCATGATCGCTAGGACGATGGGCGGCAGGAAAGTCAACGCCAGCACCAAGAAGCTGTAGCGCACCGACGTCCAGACCGCCGTCCACCAGTAGCGGTTGAAAAGCAGGTCCCCGAAATTGTCCACGCCAACCCACTGTGAATCCCCTAGCAGGCGGTAGTCGTAGAAGGCCATCTGGGAGCCCTTGAGCACGGGCACGTACTGCCAGACCAGAATCGTGCCTACCGCTGGAATCAGCAGAACCATGGGCCAGCCGTAGCGCGCGAGGTTCAGCCCCTTGCGCTTCGGCATGTCCGCCGAATCGGGTGTGAAGGCTTGGAGGATCTTGCGGAACACCAGAATCATCGTGACCACAAGCGCCACCAGCACGAGGGCCGCGCAGATGCGGCGTTTCATGCGCTCGGCCGGAGTGATCAGGCCAATCATCTCTTCATTCGCCCGGGCGCAGCCTTCCTTCAGCAACTGCCCAAGCACCTCGAGCCGCTCTTCCTTGTCCGAGGGAAGCTGATCGTTGATCGCCATCTGCTCGGCCTTCTGGATCGGGAAGGTCATCAGGTCGTAGGCCACGTTGCTGTTGCGGCCGTACGGCTCGGGGCGACCGGTGGCGATGGCGATGTTGAAGGTCTCGCTCCAGCCTTTCGGCGCCAGGCGCTCCACTTCGGGGTACCCGAACATCCGCAGGTACTTGGGGTTAACGAAGCGCCCCAAGCCTCCCTCCACCATGATCCGGGTCTTGATGCGGACCGCGTCTTCGCTCTCGTAGAAGCGCATGTACTCCCAGGCGGCGTCGCGAACCGCCGGGTCCTTGATCTCACTGAAGAGGGACATCATGCGGCTGTTGAGCTCGCCGCCGCGCTTGCCCGTGGGGCCCTTCGGGACAGGCACCATCCCGGTGACTTCGGGGTTGATGGTAGCGAACACCTTCTCGTCGATGTACGACATCATCATCCCGATCTGACCGCGGTCCCACTTCTGGTAGGCGTTTTCCACGTCCTTTGAGGAGTACCCCCGGCGCACCTTGCCCTCGGCGTCCGTCCACTTCTCAGCGCTTAGCCGGGTGTAGAAGTCCAGAGCTTCCGCTGCCTCCGGTCCGTCGAAGGTACAGCGCCACTCGTCCTTCTCCTCGTTGTACACCATGACTTCGCCGCCCGCCGACCACAAGAAGGTGACCCAGTACCAGCTTTCATGTTTCCCGCGCCCCAACAGCATGCCGTCGATCCCTTTGGCAGGATCCGTAATCTTCTTCGCGGCCGCGATCAGATCGTCCCAGGTCCAGTCGGCGGTGGGATACGGAATGCCCTTGGCATCAAAGAGGTCCTTGCGAAACAGGAGAACCTTGCCCAAAGCTCCGCCGTACGGCAGCGCCCAGACGTGCTTCTCGCCATCCGGCCCCTTGCGGTGAATGACCGGCATGAGCTTGGGGTGGATGCGAAAGTCGATCTCCTCCTGGGTCATGCTGGTGAGGTAATTGTCCTCGGGCTTATCCAGGGGATACAGGAACCGGTTCTGGATGTAGTTGTCCGAACGCCGGAAGTTGAGGTACAGCACGTCCGGCGCCATTCCACCGGCGATTGCCAGCAGGTCGTTCTCCACGCCCTCCACCTTGATGCCGGAGAACTGCTGAAGCTCGACCTCCACCTTGTCCCAGTTATGGTTGCCGTACTTCGCAGGGTTGGCCTTGTACTTCTCTCGGTAACGTTCCGCGAACATCGCCGGGAATCGTTCCTGGAAGGCGCGGACGGCCGCCACTTCGCCGCGGTTGAAGGTATCGGTGTTGCTCGGGTCCGGCAGCCCGAACACCGTGACATGAATGACCGTCGTGTCGCCGCGGTCCTCAATGTACCCGGCGGAAGCGAGGGAACACGCGAGCAACAACGACAAGACAATGCCTGCCGCACAGAGCGCTGGCATCCGGGCGCCTCGAGTGGCAATGGATAAGAGCGTCAACATCGTCCTCCTGTCGTGAGCGGGTGTGTATCCGGGTGTTCGCCGTGAGACCGCGATTGCCCTTGCACTGATTCGCGAGTCCCCGCGACGCCCGTTGCCAGAGGGCCGCCGGCGAAGAGCTTGAGGGTACTACACGACCGTGACGCGGCTCTTGATTGCGCCCGCGGAGCCGCGATTGTGGGGGGCTGCCGTGAGTTTAGCAAACATAGCACCCACGGGCAACGACTCGCCACCGCCCGGCGGCTCGGCCACCCAACCCGCAAGCCACGCGCCCCGCCGAGCCCCCTCGCGATGCGGGAAGGTCCCCGGCAAGACGCGGCGAATCCACTCGTCTGCGCACAAAACGACAAAGCCCCTCGGCCATGGCATCAGGGGCCCCAGGAGAGGACACACCGATGGCATCAAAGCTGGCGCTGGACGGCGGCACAGGGGTCGTTACACCGGGCTCGGTCAAGACTTGGCCGCCGCTGACCCAGGCAGACCGCGACGCAGTGATGGCGGTCTTTGACAGCAACCAACTCCACGGCACTTCGGCCCCGAAGGCCCTGGAACTCCAGGAGAAATGGGCAGCGTACGTGGGCACCAAGTACGCGCTCACCACCAACAGCGGCACTGCGGCGATCCACATGGCCGTGGCCGGCGCGGGAATCGGCCCCGGCGATGAGGTCATTACCAGCGCCTTCACATACTGGTCCACCGCCGCCTCGATCCTGCACCACAACGCGATCCCCATCTTCGTGGACATCGATCCGAAGACCTACACCATGGACCCCGCGCTCATAGAGGAGCGCATCACCGACCACACACGCGCCATCCTCCCTGTCCACATCCACGGCATGGTCGCCGACATGGACCCCATCAACGAAGTCGCCAAAAAGCATGGCCTGATCGTGATTGAGGACGCCTGCCAGGCTCACGGCGCGGAGTACAAGGGGAAGAAGACGGGCTCACTCGGCGACATCGGCTGCTTCAGCTGCAACCGCTCGAAGAACCTGTCGGGTGGCGAAGGCGGCCTGTGGACCAGCGACAGCGAGGTCTTCACCGCCCGGGCCTCGAGGCTGCGCGAGTTCGGCGAGGTCGTCCTCCCCGACCAGCAGCGGGAGTACAACGCCTACGGTCTCGGCTGGATGTACCGCCCGCACGAGTTCATCAATGCTTTCATCCTCGCGCAGCTTGAGCGTCTAGATGAGTACAACGCCATCCGCCGTGAGTTCGCCAGCTACCTCACTTCCGAACTCGCACAGATTCCCGGTTTCGAGGGCCCGTACACCCCGGATTATGCGAACCCGTGCTACTTCAGTTACGTGGTGACCTTCAAGCCGGAAGAGGTCGGTCTGGACGTCACTCCGGCCCAGTGGAAAGCCGCGGCGCAGAAGGCCCTGGCCGCTGAAGGCGTGGGGCTTGGTCAGTGGCAGACGCGCCCGGTCCCCGCTCAGGACGTCTTCAAGGACCGGGTGGGATACGGCAAAGGTTGCCCGTGGACCTGCCCCTTCGGACGTGGCGATGTTTTCTACGATGGCCAGGAGTACACCAGGACTGTGGAGTTCATCGCCGCCCATTCATACCTAAGCGGCGTCTACCCGCCGAACACCATGGACCTGATGAAGCAGTACATCGAGGGCTTCCAGAAAGTCAGCGAGAACGCGAAACGCGTCTGGGAACTGGCCGGCGAATAGCGTCCGCCTGTAACGCCCCAGAATGCACCCAACGACCACTGGCCGGTGTCACAGCGCCGGTTTCGGATCAGCGCGCCCGGTGAACGGGAATGCACCCTCTCCGGCTTCGAACTTCACCACCAGCACCCAGATCCGGCCGGCGTGTTCCACCTCGATCTTGTGGGCCGGTGAGCCGGTGGCGAAGCCCGCAATCATCGATTGCTCCAAGGCGCTCTGGTCATCGAGTGAATCGGGCCTGAACTCGCCGGTGAACCTGACCCGCATGACACGGAGCCGGTCCTTGTGCTGCACGAAAGCCAAATCCATGCGGCCGGAAGCAATCAACTCGCCGGAGTTGAAGTCGTGCACCGTACACGCCACATCGCTCAGTTCATCCGGGAAGCCGCCGGGCATGTCACGCCTCCTGGGTCAGTTGTTCCACTTCAGTCACTGACTTCGCCGCGCGGTGTCTCACTCCCTGCACAAGCCTGCCGGAACCCCGAGGATTGGCCAGTTGTCCCGGCGAACTTGCCCCCGAGTGCCGGCGCGGGACTCCTCGCGCCCAGATGAGCCGTGGCTAGGATGGAACCATGGCCAAAGCATCCCGCGAGTTTCAGGTCTTTGCCAAACCGGCTGGACCGGCCTGCAACCTGGCGTGCCACTACTGCTATTACCTGGAAAAGGAACGGCTCTTCCCGGCCGGTGCGCCATTGAGGATGGCCGACGAACTGCTGGAACTGTACATCGCCCAGCAGATCGAGGCCTCGCCCGGTCCCGTGATCCGATTCGCCTGGCATGGTGGCGAGCCGACCATCCTGGGTCTGGACTACTTCCGCAGAATCGTGGCGATCCAACACCGGCATACTCCCGCCGGTCGGCGCGTTGAAAATGGAATCCAGACCAACGGAACGCTCCTGGACGACGAATGGTGCCGGTTCTTGGCGGACCAGAACTTCGCCGTGGGCATCAGCATCGATGGACCGCGGGAACTGCACGATCTGCACCGCGTCACGCGGGACGGTGAGTCCGCCTGGGAGCGCACCATGCGGGGCTATGAGCTCCTGCGCGGCCACGGCGTGGACTGCGATGTTCTCTGCGTGGTCGGAGCGCACAACGCCGCCAGCCCCACTCGCGTGTACCGGTTCCTGAAAGGCATCGGCGCCCGCTACATCACATTCCTGCCGCTGGTCGTGCGTCAGCCCGACTCCGAGACCGGCGCCAGCGCCCTCTCAGTGCCACCCGCAGCATGGGGCGAATTCCTGTGTACCATCCACGAAGAGTGGCAACGCCAGGATATCGGCAAGGTCGGAATCCAGATCTTCGACGAGGCGGTCCGGCCGGCACTCGGGCAGGATCATGCCCTGTGTGTCTTCAGCAGGCGATGTGGGAACATCCCGGTGGTCGAGCACAATGGCGACTTCTACTCGTGCGACCATTTCGTGGACCCGGAGCATCTCGTCGGCAATATCCGGGAGCGCCCCCTGGTGGAACTGCTGGAGAGCCCGGCCCAGAGGGCTTTTGGCCGGGCGAAGTTCACTGCCCTACCCCGCTACTGCCGGGAGTGCCCGGTGCTGGACATGTGCAATGGCGGGTGCCCAAAGAACCGCTTCCTGATCACCCCGGACGGGGAACCCGGTCTGAACTACCTGTGCGAGGGCTACCGCCGTTTCTTCGCGACCCTCAAGCCTTTCGTCACGGCGCTGGCAACGCTCAGGCGCCGGCAGCTTGCCCTGAAGGAACCCACCCCTGAGGACGACCGCAGATCCGAGCCCCGGCGCAATGACCCCTGCCCGTGCGGCAGCGGGCGCAAGTACAAGGCGTGCTGCATGCGCAAGTGATCCCGCCACGCCCTACGTCCGCAGCTTCCTTTTTAGGAACGCCACCGTACGTTGCCAGGCACGCCGGGCAGCTTCGGGGTGATACCTCTCCGGGTTGCTATCATTGTTGAACGCGTGCTGGGCGCCCTGGTAGACGTGCAGCCTGTAGTCCACGCCAGCCGCCTTCAACGCCGCCTCGTACGCCGGGATCCCGCTGTTGATGCGCTCATCGAGCCCGGCATAGTGAAGCAGGAGCGACGCCTTGATCTTCGGAACGTCCTCGACGGCCGGCTGGCTGCCGTAGTAGGGCACCGCGGCGGCAAGATCCGGCGCATGCACCGCCATCTGGTTAGCCATCCGCCCGCCCCAGCAGAATCCGATGACGCCAACTTTTCCCTCGAAGGAAGGGTGCGCCTTCAGGTATTTGATGGCCGCCAGGAAGTTCCTCAGCGTAGCGTCAGGGTCCAGCTTTCCGATGAGCTCGCGCGCTTCATCCGCGTCCTCGGGCGTTCCCCCGAAGGGCGACAAGGCATCCGGCCCTAACGCGAGAAACCCCTCGCGCGCAATGCGTTCCGTCACGTCTTTGATGTGCCTGTTCAGGCCCCGGTTCTCATGGACCACAATAACGCCAGGGAACTTCCCATCACCCTCGGGTCGTGCAAGGTAGGCAATGACTGCACCCGTTTCGCCGGGATACTTGATGTCCTGTGTGCGCAAGGGTGTAGCCTCCTTTGGGGCCTCATTTTCACCAGCGGCGCCCGCTTCCAGCAGGGGTGACATCGCAGATGCCGCCGCGATTCCGCTGGCAAGACCTGCCAGTCTCGTCAGGAACTCCTGCCGCGTCAGCACGCCCTCGCGAGACCGGTCGTATGCGCCCCGGAGTTCACTTGACATGCGATCTCCTCCCGTCTGGGTCAGTCTCCCCTCCGCAACCCGCCAGCACGTGGCCGACCGCGCCGGTACAGATGACTTCGACCCGCGCGCCCGGAACCCCTTCCGGCTGGAGACAGGCCTGCCACTCGGGCGAGAGGGGCTAGAAGTCGCGCAAGGTCTCCCCAATCCCGACGGGGAAACCCCTGCACATAGCGCGCGATGCCAACCCACGAGGGAGTGTCTATCCATGACTCTCGGTCTCCAGCCGCCGGAAAACGCCGTCGTGCTGTTCAACGGCAGCGACGTGAGCAACTGGACGCGACGCGACCGCAGCCCCGCGGAGTGGGCTGTCGAGAACGGTGAGCTGTGCGTCGTCCCCAAAGCAGGCGACATCATGTCGCAGGAGCTCTTCCTGGACCACTACCTGCATCTCGAGTTCCGCTGCCCCGACATGCCTGAAGCGACGGGCCAGGCCAAGGGCAACAGCGGCGTCTTCATCGCGGGTCGCTACGAGATCCAGGTGCTCGACTCCTACGGCTGGGCCGTCCCCGGCCTGGGCGACTGCGGCGCCATCTACAACCAGCACGCCCCACTGGTGAACGCATGCAAACCCGCGCTGGAGTGGCAAACCTATGACGTGATCTTCCGCGCCGCCCGGGTGGATGACTCCGGCGCCGTCACCGAGAGAGTGCGGATGACGGTGCTGCACAACGGCCTGGTCATCCACAACAACGTCGAGCTTCCCGGCGTCACCGGCGCGCCACTGGACGAGATCGAGGGCACTCCCGGCCCACTGCTGCTGCAGGACCACGGAGACCTGGTGCGCTACCGCAACATCTGGGCGGTGCCCCTGCCGCTCGCCGGCTCAACCGAATACGGGCCGCAGTAGCTCCGGCAATCAGGCGCCCTTCGGGCATGAAGGGCAGTGGGCAAGCTCTCTCTAGCCCTTCATGCCCGTGAGAGTCACGCCCTGGATGAAGTGCTTCTGCGCCAGGAAGAACACCACCACCACCGGCAGGATCATCAGGGCCGAGGCGGCCATGAGCATGCCGAAGTCCGAGGCGTGCTCGATGCGGAACTGGTACAGCCCCAGTGACAGCGGGTACAGGCGCTGGTCATTGAGATAGATGAGCGGGCCCATGAACTCGTTCCAGGCATTCATGAAGCTGAAGATCGCCACCGCCGCCAGCGCCGGCTTCATCAGCGGCAGGATGATCCGCCAGTACAAGCCCCAGAAGGAGCAACCGTCAATCCGCGCCGCCTCCTCCAGGTCTCGCGGGACTGTGCGCATGAACTGGCGCAGCAGGAAGATGAAAAAGGCGCTCCCGAAGAACGAGCCAACCCACAGCGGCTGCAGCGTGTCATACCAGCCCAGGTACCGGTAGATGAGGAACACCGGGATCATCGTCACCTGTGCGGGCAGCATCATGGTGGACAGGAGCACCGCGAAAGACACGTCCCTCCCCGGCCAGCGCAGGCGCGCGAAAGCATACGCCACCACTGAGCACGAGAAGAGCTGGCCAGCCACATTCAGCAGCACCAGCAGCAACGTGTTGCGGAAGTACGTCCCCATGGGCACATAGTTCAGGGCATCGCGGTAGTTCCGCCGGGCCTTGGCGTAACCGGCCTGCCAGAAGCCGCTCTTGCGCACCGTCAGCTTCACGCCGACCTCATCCGGCCCGCATGTTCCGGCACCGGCCTTCGCCAGCGGCAGGTAGTCACGGAAGGCTCCGGCGCCGGTGCGTTCCGCGTCCGGCAGTTGCCACGCCACCTCCTGCGCCAGGTCCGTGAACAGCACCAGTGGTTCCGTGGATCGGTACAGTGTTCCGCCGATGTCCGCTTCGAGATCCACCCGGTGCCAGGACTTGTCACCCCGAAAAGGAATCGTCAGTCGGCGGAAGGACTCGGGCGCCATTGCAGACTTGAGCCGGGCTTCGAGCACGAAGGTGCTGGACCCGCCGAAGTCATAGGCGACCTCCGCCGCTGGCCTTTTCCCAAGCTGCGTGGGCTGCAGATCCGTTTTCCCCCCGCTGACACGCCACTGCGACACCGGATCGTCTTCACCCAGCTTGTACTGCACGAAGCCCTGATCCTGCACCGTGACCCCGCGGATCACCAACGCCCGCCGCACGTTCTCCCAGACCGTCTTGCAGTCGCGCTCGGTCACGGTTCGGGCCATCAACGGCTCCGGTTCGCTCGCCAATTGCTTGAGCTGGTCGCCGTCCAGGCGCTTCGAGATGGTCTGGTAGAGCCCCCGTGCCACTGCTTCCCTCATCTGCGGCGTTTCGTCGGCGCGGATCTGCCGGGGATCGAGATAGACGCTGCGCATCACGGACACCGCCACCGCCGCGATCTTGGGCCAATGACTCTGCCAAGCCTCCGCGCTGACCCCCGCCGGCGCCTCCGGGAAGGCGTATTCGTCTTGCGCGAAGTACGGGCT
>Ga0067045_1029804_pt1 | contig 18311 bp, 26 predicted proteins | sample TerdegcTABiofilm_FD_59184 | JGI IMG/M metagenome (GOLD analysis project Ga0067045, IMG submission 59184) | Combined Assembly of (Gp0054472, Gp0054536) Wastewater bioreactor microbial communities from Singapore -Terephthalate degrading... | reverse complement strand
GAACCGTACTGGCGCAGGAAACCGTGGGACAGTTCGCTTCCGTCACGATTAGCACAGACATACCCACAGGCACATACCAACTGATTTCCGACAGCCCGGTGGTAGCATACCATTACACGTCCGATGGCTACGACGGGCACCCCCTGGTGCCGGCGGCAACCGAACTGTGGGGAGCAGCCCTGGGCGTCGTGTACGTGGCCGCGCTGGAAGACGATACGCACCTGACGGTGTACCGCTCGGACATCGCCGTCACCACGCACACGCTTTCGCGCGATGCGGTCCTCACGCTGTCCTACGGGGCCAGCGCGGGTTCCGGACCTGGATTGCGGCTCGTGGCCGACCGTCCCATCGGCGCGCTGTCCCAGGCCGACGGCACGGGCGGAGAAAGCGTGGCCTTCCTGCCGCCGGTGCTGCTCGCCCGCGAATTCATCCTGCCGCGGGCGGCTTCCTACGTGGCCATCACGCCCACCGCGCCGTCGGTTGTCTGCCGCGTCCGGGACGTGCTCGGAAACCCGGTGGCCGAGTCGACAGGAGGCGCAGTGCCGCCGCCGTATCCCAACAAGATCCTGTTCGGTGCCCTGCCGGCGGGCGCCCGCATCGCATGCACGGAACCGGTGGCGGCCTACTGGGAGGACAGCGCCCTGGGCGACGAGCGCCACCTGCTCAGCGTCAAGGATCACCGGCCATTCGTGTGGCCCGAGCCGCGCCTGGAAAGCGTTCCCGGCGATTTCGACTCGCACTACGTCCGCGGACCGGCTTCGGTCACGACGCCGCTTCTCACGGTTCCGCACCGTATCCTGGCCTGGAAATCCATCGATTTCCTGACGCCTTCCGCGCGGCCCGAAGGCACCCGGCTGCAGTTCCAGGCCAGCACGGACGATGGCACCACCTGGCAGATCTTCGATGGAACCGCATGGCGGCCCGCTGCAGCCGGTGAAGCCATGGATCCGGGCTATCTGGCGGCTGGATTTCCGCGGCTCCCTCCGGAGCCGTTCCTGATGCTGCGCGTGTTCCTGTCCGGCGATGGCTCCATCACTCCCGTCCTGGGGCCCATGGCCGTGACGTACACGTACGAGGAAGGCGCGGCGCGGCTTCGGTTCGGCACCATCGACGGCCCCGTCCGGCAGGGCATACCGTTCATCGTGACGCTCTTCGCCGAGGACGAGGACGGGCGCGTCCTGGAAGGCTACGACGATTCCGTCCTGCTTTCGGCCGGAAGTGTACGCATGTTGCCCGCCCATCATGATTCTTTCCTCGCCGGGCGGGCAGATTTCCATGTGGTGATGCTGGATGCGGGCGAAAACGTGCAGATCATGGCCACCGACGGCCAGGCATCGGGCGTGAGCAACGCCTTTCGGGTGGAGCCCTCCCAAGGCGCCCTTTTGGAAAAGACGGCCGGCGACGGGCAATGGGGATTGGCCGGAGAGAAACTGCCCGTTCCCCTGGTGGTGCGCCTGCTGGATGCCGAAGGAAATCCGCTGGCCGCCATGCCCGTCACCTTTACTTCTGCAACCGGCTCCTTCGAAGGCTTCGAAGGTGGCACTGCCACCGTGGAGACCTCGTTCGACGGATATGCCGCCGCAGCCTTCATTCCGGCGCTCGGCATCAACACCATCACGGCCGTCCATGGCGATCTGACGCCGGTGGAATTCACCGCGCGCGGCGACGATCCGAATTACACACCCAAAAACGCCAAGGGCTCCACGTGCAGCGCAACGCCCGGTTCGACTGGGAAAACACGTATCGCTCTCCCCGTTTTCGCACTCCTGCTTCTTCTCCGCATGGGCAGGCGAAAAACCAGAACAAAATAAAAATGTAAAAAAATCAATGAGTTATATAATATGAAAAATTCTTTTCCTTTTCAGCTTGACAAGTTTCGCGTTCTGGCGTAATTGATTCGCACCCTGTTTTCGGACAGGGTGCGGCGCAGGGCACTTCCAGTGCCTGTTGGGACGCCTTCGGGCGGGTAGCTCAGTCGGAAGAGCAATTGGTTTACACCCAATAGGTCGCAGGTTCGAGCCCTGTCCCGCCCACGCCACGTGGGGTGGTAGTTAAGTCGGTTATAACGCCGGCCTGTCACGCCGGAGGCCGCGGGTTCGAGTCCCGTCCACCCCGCCAATCAAAAACACGGAACGCATGACCTGAAAAAAGGGTTTCGTGTATTCCTTTCCTGCCTCTTCGGCTGAAAATGCGGCGTGAATTGCAGTTCTCTCCTGAAGAGACAGAATTCGTGCTCATCCGAATCCTCTTCAACTGCAAGCCGCCGCGCGCGACACCGTGCGGTAAGCGCAACTCGCCGCATGCACCGGTTCTGCACATGCCAAGCGCATCCGCCGCCTGCAAACCGTGACACGAACTTTCGAAGGACGCCGCACATGGGGTTCAGGTAGCCTCTGCCCGCGGCATGGATCCGCAGATCCAAGATTTTGGCTCAACTCTTGGCTCTTTCGATACCGAATCCCTACTCACCCGCTGCGATTCCGGCTTCGCATGCGCATCCCAGATTCTGGCTTCTCACCTCCATCCGGCGCGCCATCGATGCGCCTCCTGATGGATTTCACAGGGGCAGCCGCACGATGCGGTTCCGAATCTCGCCGTGCTTCTTCCCTGTTCGAACCGGAAAAAAGCATTTCTCCGCGTTTTCACGTTTCATGCGTTTTCGCGTTTTATCTTTTGGAATGAGTTTTCAGGAAGAAAGGCGTTGCGGAGAAATCAGCGCACACAGGATCAGTGCACGCAGGGCGGGCAGGTGGAGACGACACGATCCTTGGTGGGATCGGTCTGGTGGCAGTAGCGGCAGGCGAAATCGGCGCAATCCACAAAGCCGTTGCCGTCATTGTCCTGGCCGTCTGCGCAGGTGATGGCCGTGCCTTCGCACACCGTAACGAGCGGGCTGCGCTGGCAGGAGAAATCGCGGCAGTCGGCAAAGCCGTTGCCATCGTTGTCCGTGCCGTCGCTGCAGGTGGCGTCCGAAATTTCCTTGCTGGACGCGCACGTGGGCTCGGTATAGAGGCAGTCGAAGTCGGCACAGTCGACAAACGTATCGCCATCGTTGTCCTGGCCGTCCGTGCAGGCGGTCTCCTTGCAGGCGGGATCGTCAGAGCAATTGAAGTCGCTGCAGTCGGTATGACCATCGCCATCGTTGTCCTGGCCGTCCGTGCAGTTCTGCTCGAACTGGCTGGAGCAGGCCGTGTCGTTGCTGCAATCCCAGTCGTCGCAGTCGGTATAGCCGTTGCCATTGTTGTCCTGGCCATCCGTGCAGTTGGTTTCCCTGCACGCCGTCACGTTCGGATGACCGCTGCAGGAAGGATCCTGGCAGTCGGTAAGCCCGTCTTCATCATCATCCGTTCCATTCGCGCACAGGGTATTGTCGTTCTCCATCTTGGCCGGGCAGGCCGTGGAACCCACGCACGCGAAATCGTCGCAGTCCGTGAATCCGTTGCCATCGTTGTCGATGCCGTCATCGCACACTTCCGCCTCGATGGCCGGGCAATCGGCGTCGTTGGCCGCCACCTCGATGTCGGAAGCGGTGCGCGGCATGACGTAGTAATCAAAGAAATACGTCACTACACCGGTCAGGCGAGACAGGCACACACCCTGCTGCACCGTGGAAAGATCCATCAGATCGTCCTGGGCCTTGGTGGAACCGAACAGGCTCACTTCCAGGCGGCCATCACGCTCGCGGATGGTGGAAACACGCACGTTGGTCAGACGCACCAGCACGCCTTCCCATTTCTCGCCGGATTCGACGGTCTGCAGGTCGGCCGCGTCGATTTCCGTCGGCGTGATCGGCGTGCCCGCCCCCAGACGCGTCACGGACGCTTCCGTGATCTCGGTGAGGGGGTCGTCGAACAGCGGCTCGCCCGTGTTGGGATCCGTGTAGGAATACTCCATCTTGCGGCCATGCACGGTCACGAGATCACCCACCTGCAGTTCCGTCCACCAGGCGCTCGTGGTGTCGGTGTTGTACACCTGCACGCCCGACCACGGCCCGCCGTTGGGTTCGGCAATCCAGAAACTGCCGGTGCGGCTGCCGTATTTGTCGACAGCCGTGACCACCTTGTTCTCCAGCACCACTTCATCCCCATCCTGAACGAAATGGGCATTGGACGGGTCCTGGACCATGTAAATGGTATCCCCATTTGTGTTATTTGTGTTGTTATTGTTATTGTTGTTGTTATTATTGTTGTTGTTATTGTTGTTGTTGCTATCCCGACAACCCACCAAAGTCATGAAAATCACAAGCAGAAAAAGAAGTGAGCGACGCATGAAATACCTCCTGCCATCCCTGGCACACATGTATAGCATCAGTTGGAAAAGAAAACGGATTTTTTCCGAAGTATGAGAGGAAAAGAAGACAGGCCCGGAACCAGATGCATCATTTCTTCTGGGCTTCGGTTTCCTTGCTCGTCTCGGGGGCCGGCGCCGCCTTCTTCTCGATGCCGATCAACTCGATCAAGGCCATTTCCGCATTGTCGCCGCGGCGGTTTCCGGCCTTGATAATGCGGGTGTAGCCTCCCTTGCGGGACATCATCACGGGCGCGATCTCCCGGAACAGGCGGGTCAGCAGTTTGCGATCCGGAACCATGCGGCGCGCCATGCGATAGTGATGCAGCACACGGGCGCTCTCCTGCGGGGTCAGTTCATCCTTGGGCTTCAGGAGCAAATCCCCCAGGGACGTGCCCCAGGTGATGGTGCTTTCCACGAAGGAACGAAGTTCTTTCGCCTTGGGCAGCGTCGTCAGGATGCGGCCATGTTCAATGAGTGAGCAAACCATGTTGCGGTACATGGCTTTGCGGTGCGCGGAATTCCTTCCCAGTCTGCGGCCACTTTCACGGTGTCTCATCGGAATACCTCAACTTTCTTCAACCAACCACAAGCATTATTTCCTGCTCATCCCCGGCTGCTTGGGCGGCGGCCCATCGATGGGCCACCAATCGATCTTCATGCCCAGGGACAAACCCATTTCTGCCAAGATCTCCTTGATTTCCTTCAAGGATTTGCGACCAAAATTCTTGGTCTTGAGCATTTCGGACTCGGTCTTCTGCACCAGTTGCCCGATGTATTTGATGTTCGCGTTCTGCAGGCAGTTCGCCGAACGCACGGAAAGCTCCAGTTCGTCCACGGAGCGGAACAGGTACTGGTTGATTTCGGAATCCGCACCGGCATCGCCAGCGTCCGAAGGCTCGTCCTGCTCGTCGAACGAAATGAAGATCTGCAGGTGTTCCTTGAGGATCTTGGCCGCATAGGCCAGCGCATCCTTGGGTTCCACCGTGCCGTTGGTCCAGATTTCCATGGTCAACTTGTCATAGTCCGTACGCTGGCCCACGCGGGCGTTGGTGACGGTGTAGTTGACCTTCACGATGGGGGAATACAGGGCGTCCACCGGAATGGAACCCACGCCCAGCACGTCGTCCTTGTGGACGTCGGCCGGAATGTAGCCGCGCCCCGAGCGCACGGAAAGCTCCATGCGCAGGCGGCCGCCGTCAGAGACGGTGCAGATGTAGTGGTTGGGGTTCACGATCTCGATGTTGTCCACCAGGCCGATGTCGGAGGCCGTCACCACATGCGGGCCCTTGATGTCCAGCGTCAGCACGACCGGCTTCGGATTGGGCTTCTTGATGATGACGCCCTTGAGGTTCAGGATGATTTCGGCCACGTCCTCCACCACGTTGGGAACGGTGGAGAATTCATGGAGCACATTCTGGATTTTCACGGCGGTGATGGACGCGCCCTGCAGCGAGGAGAGCATCACCCGGCGCAGGGAGTTGCCCAGCGTGATACCGAACCCGCGCTCCAGCGGCTCGCACGTGAACTTCCCATACACGGCCGTGCGGGTGTCGTCGTCCAACTTGACCGTGGTGGGCTTGATCAGTTCGCGCCAGTTGCGCGCCATCCAGGAATAGACCGTCTGTTCCTTCTGAGCCATGCATTCCTCCATCCCCGGGAACCACTCCTTCTGCAGCAGGACCCTCTCCCGGCGATGCTCGAATCGAACCGGCAAACACTGCAGGCGACCGGTTCCTGTTGACAATCGTCTAAAAGAAAATCTCTCCTTCGGACGAACGCATCACACGCGGCGCCGCTTGGGCGGACGGCAGCCATTGTGCGGAATGGGCGTCACGTCGCGGATGGACGTGATGCGCAGTCCCGCCTGAGCCACGGCGCGCAGGGCGCTCTCACGGCCGGCGCCCGGACCGCGCAGGAACACCACCACCGACTTCATGCCGTGATCCACGGCCTTGCGGGCGGCGTCTTCGCCCGTCATCTGCGCCGCGAACGGCGTGGACTTGCGGGAACCCTTGAAGCGCAGGCCCGCGGAGGACCAGGAAACGACGTTCCCGCTCATGTCGGTAATCGTCACGATCGTGTTGTTGAAGGTGGACACGATGTGCGCCACGCCATTGATTACGTTCTTCTTGACCTTTTTCTTTCCGGTTTTACGAGGAGCTCCCATCACTTACCTGCCTTCTGCTTCTTTCCGACGGTGGCACGACGAGGACCCTTGCGGGTGCGCGCGTTGGTATGCGTCCGCTGTCCGCGGACCGGAAGACCCTTCATGTGCCGAATTCCGCGATAGCACTTGAGATCCATCAGACGCTTGATGCTCATGTTCACTTCGCGCCTGAGGTCTCCTTCCACCTTGTAGTTCGCATCCAGGATTTCACGGATGCGCTTGACCTCGTCCTCGGTCAGATTGTCCGAATTGGTGCCGAAATCGATATTGGCGGCCCGCAGAATGTCCTGGGCCGTCTTGCGACCGATACCATAAATGTAAGTCAAAGCGATCTCCATACGCTTGTTGCGCGGAAGATCTACGCCGGCAATACGCGCCATGATGGTACTCCTCCTTGAATGTTAACCCTGACGTTGCTTGTGCCGGGGGTCCTCGCAAATGACGCGCACGACTCCCTTGCGCTTGATGATCTTGCACTTGTCACAAATTTTCTTGACGGACGCACGCACTTTCATGTGTCGACTCCTTTTCAGCGCCGGCTCAGGACCCAGGGCTCGCCTTCGGTCACGGCCACGCTGTGCTCAAAATGACAGGCCAGTTTGCGGTCGCGCGTCACGACCGTCCAGCCGTCATCCAATACCGTCACTTTCCAGGTGCCCTCGCAGACCATGGGCTCGATGGCCAGCACCAATCCCGGCTGCAGCTGCATCCCGCGGCCTGGAGGCCCGAGATTGGGTACCTGGGGTGGCTCGTGCATCTGCTCGCCGATGCCATGGCCGACGAAATCACGAACCACCGAAAAACCATGGGCTTCCGCATGCTTCTGAACGGCATCGCCCACGTCCGATACCCGGTTTCCGGGCACCATGCGGGCGATCGCCAGTTCCAGGGCTTCTTCCGTGACGCGCAGCAGGCGCGCCGCCGTCTCGCTCACGCGGCCCACGGCAAAAGTCCGCGCGGCATCTCCGCAGTAGCCCTCGTAGAAGATGCCGCAATCCACGCTCAGAATGTCGCCTTCCTCCAGGATTTCCCGGCGATCCGGGATCCCGTGGACGACCTTCTCGTTTCTGGACGTGCACAGGACGGCCGGATACGGCTGCATGTCCGGCGAAGGCTGGTAATTCAGAAACGCCGAACGGGCGCCCACCTTCTTGATGTAGGCGCGGGCAGCCTCTTCCATCGCCCAGGTGCTCACACCCGGGCGGGCCATCTCCTGGCACATGTCCAGGACATCACACACCAACAGATTGGCCCTGCGGAGTTTTTCCAACTCGGATGGGGCCTTCAGTCGGACGTGCATTTCTAGTGGCAATCCCTTCGAAGATCAAGAGAGAACTTTCAAAATTCTCTCGGTGACTTCCGGAACCTTGCCCTGACCATCCACGACCCGCAATTTCCCTTGTTTTTCATAGTAATCCACAAGGGGAGCGGTCATGCGATGGTACGCTTCCAGACGCTGCACCACGGCCGCTTCCGTGTCGTCCGCACGGTGCACCAGTTCCACACCGCAGTCGTCGCAGATCATTTCCCGCTTGGGCGGGGTGAACTGGACGTGGTACGGGCGCTTGCACTGCGGGCAGGAGCGACGGCCCGTGATGCGCGGGAGAATGATGGAATCCGGCACCCGGATCTCCACCACGTGATCGATTCCGATGCCCATTCCGGCCAGCATCCGGTCCAGCGACTGCGCCTGCACCAGGGTCCGCGGAAAGCCGTCCAGGATGAAGCCCTTCGCGCAGTCGGGCTTCTGGATGCACTCCTTCACGATCCCGATGACGACCTCGTCCGGAACCAGTTGGCCGGCATCCATGTACTTCGCGGCTTCGCGGCCCATGGGTGTGCCCTGGGCGCGCGCCTCGCGCAGCATGTCGCCCGTGGAAACCTGGGGAATGCCGAAATGGCCGGTCAGCGGACCCGCCTGGCTGCCCTTGCCGGAACCGGGCGCTCCCAACAGAATCAAGCGCATGGTGTCACCTCGCTCTCCCGAATCACGCCCTGCGGCCGCGCAGGCGCGGACCCCGCGGGCCCGCCAGGCCTTCGTAGTGCCGCGTGATCAGATGGCCTTCGATCTGCTGCACGGTATCGAGCGCCACGCCCACCACGATCAGCAGCGAGGTGCCGCCGAAGTGGAACGGGACGTTGAAGCGGACCTGCAGGAAGATGGGCAACACGCACACGGCGGCCACGTAGATGGCGCCGCCCCACGTGATGCGGGTGAGCACGCGGTCGATGTACTCGGCCGTGCGCTGGCCCGGACGGATGCCCGGGATGAATCCGCCCTGCTTCTTCATGTTGTCGGCCACGTCCTTCGGATTGAAGGTGACCGCCGTGTAGAAGAAGGCGAAGAAGACGATCAGCAGGACATAGAGCACGTTGTAGCGCCAGTCCGACGGGCGGAACATGTTGGCGAACTGCTGCAGCCAGGGATTATCGGTGAACGAAGCGATCTGCGCCGGGAACATCAGCAGCGAGGAAGCGAAGATGGGCGGAATGACGCCCGACATGTTCACCTTCAGCGGCAGGTGCGAGGAAGCGCCCCCGTACAGGCGGCGGCCCACCACGCGCTTGGCGTACTGCACCGGGATCTTGCGGTAGGCGCGCTCGAAGAAGGTGATCACGGCGATCACGCCGATGACGAGGACGGCCACGATGGAAAGGCTCAGCACGCCCATGTCGCCGCGGCGGAACTGGCGGAACAGCATGGTCAGCGCATCGGGCAGATCCGCCACGATGCCGGCGAAGATGATGAGCGAAATGCCATTGCCGATGCCGCGCTCGGTGATCTGCTCGCCCAGCCACATGATGAAGATGGTGCCGGATGTCACGGAAAGCACGGTGATGAAACGGAATGCGAGTCCAGGCTCGATGATCATGCCCGGATAGGCGGCATTCTGCCCTTCCAGCCAGGTGGCGATGAAATACCCCTGGATCAGGCACAGAAGTACCGTGCCGTAGCGGGTGTACTGGTTGATCTTCTTGCGGCCCGCCTCACCTTCCTTGTTGAGTTGCTCCAGGTGGGGAACCACCACGGTGAGCAACTGGATGATGATGGACGCGCTGATGTAGGGCATGATGCCCAGGGCGAAGATGGACAGTTGCTTGAGCGCGCCGCCGGAGAACATGTTCATGAGCCCCAGGAACGTGCCCGACGCACCCGCCATGATCTGCTTCATGATCGAACGGTCCACACCGGGAACCGTCACGAAGACGCCGATGCGGTACACGGCCAGCAGACCCAGGGTGAACAACAGGCGCTTGCGCAACTCCGGAATTCGATGGATGTTTGCAAAACCACTAGCCATGCGTTGCTCTTTCTACCAGGTCATGGTGAAACGGGCCGAAACATTCTCACTTGACGAGAGGAAGGAGGGTGACGCTTCCCCCTGCCGCTTCCAGCTTCTTGCGCGCCAGGCGGCCGACGTGATGCACTTCCACCTTCCAGGGCTGCGTCGCGCGGCCGAAGTCGGTCAGGCGGATGCGGGCTTCGCCCTTGAGCACGCCCAGTTTGCGCAGCGTCTCGGGATTGACGACGCCGCCGCGCGGGAACCAGGAGCGCAGATCATTGAAATCGATCTTCAATTCGGCGTTCTCCGGGCTCAGGATGTGGAATTTTCCACCCTTGGCCTGGATGATCCGGCGGGCCGCCAGGGAAACGCGATGCGCCGAAATGGCATACTTGGCGTTGATGTTGCCGGAAGCGATGATTTCATACGGCTCTTCCGCGGAAGACAGCAACCCGGCGGCGGCCAGCGCCTGCGGCGTCACCTCGATGACAGCATCGCCCTTGCGGGGGAATTTCTTGGCGATGTTGCCCAGGCTGATGCGGCGGTAATGGCGGGCCGTCTCCAGCAGTCGCACCGAACCGCCCTTGGCCTCGATGGCTTCGCGGGCCGTCTTGGAAATCTTGTGCGCCGTCACGTGGTAGGCGGCCTGGATTTCCTCGCCGCCCACGAGCTTGATGCGCTCCACGTCCCCTTTCACCAGGCCTTTCTCACGCAGGGCGGCCATGTCGATGGTGCCGCCCGACGGAAAGAACCTGGCCAGATCCCCCAGGGTGATTTCCGCATATTCCACCCGCAGGGTGTTCTTGAAACCGCGCTTCGGAATCCGGCGCTGCAGCGGCATCTGGCCGCCTTCGAAGCCAGGACGGATGCTCGACCCGGTCCGGGCCGTCTGACCTTTACCACCGCGGCCGGCGTTGGTGCCCCAACCCGAACCCTGACCGCGCCCCACGCGCTTGCGGCGTTTGGAGGCGCCCTTTTCGGGATGCAAATTCGACAAGTTGGTCATGATCTATTTCCCTTCCTGATCATACGGTTCAATGGATACGAGGTGAGCGACCTTGAGGATCATTCCCCGGATTTCCGGAGTGTCCTTGAGGATGCGCACACGCCCGGTATACGTGAGCCCCAGCCCCTTGAGGGTCGCGATTTCCTTTTCGGTGCGGCCGATGGTGCTGCGGGTGCGAGTGATCTTGATGTGCGTAGCCATGTTTCCTCTCCTGTTCGCCAGCCTCAGGCCTGGATGCCCACGTTGCGGCGCGCTTCCACTTCCTGCTTGCTGCGCATGGACTTGAGAGCCTCGAAGGTCGCCTTCAACACGTTGTGGTTGTTGTTGCTCCCCAGGCACTTCGTCAGAACGTTGTGAACCCCCACGGCTTCCATGATGGCGCGGACGGCGCCGCCGGCGATGACGCCGGTACCCTTGGCGGCCGGGCGCAGCAGCACGCGGCCCGAACCATAATGCCCCACCACCTCGTGCGGAATGGTGGTGTCTTCGAGCGGCACGCGGATCATGGAACGCTTCGCATGTTCGGTCGCCTTGCGGATGGCTTCCGGCACCTCGTTGGCCTTGCCCAGGCCGAATCCCACCTGGCCGGCGCCGTCGCCCACGACGACGAGGGCGGCAAACGAAAAACGACGACCACCTTTCACGACCTTGGCGACGCGGTTGATGCCAATGAGCTTCTCGATCAATTCCTTGGGTTCTTCCGTCATGTTCGACATTCGTATCCTCTACAGCGGGAGCCAACCTCCCAATGCAACGTTTAAAAGTTCAACCCACCTTCACGAGCGCCTTCCGCCAGGGCCGCGACGCGACCATGATACAGATATCCGGCGCGGTCGAAAGCCACCTTGTCGATGTTCTTCGACTTGCAGATTTCGGCGATCTTGAGGCCGACCTTCCTGGCCTGCTCTTTCTTCTTCAAACCCTTGACCTCGTCCCGAAGTCCGGGAGAAAGGGTGGAAACGGCTGCCAGCGTGCGGCCTTCGGTATCATCGATGACCTGCACGTAGATGTGGGAATTGGAACGAAAGACCGCCAGGCGCGGACGCTCGGGGCTGCCCTTCAGACGCTTGCGCACCCGGATTTGGCGGATTTGACGCATGCTGAGCTTCTTCTTGGAAATCATGTCAACCACCTATTTGCCTTTCGCCTTGCCTTCCTTCTGAAGGATCTTCTCGTCGGTATAGCGGATGCCCTTGCCCTTGTAGGGTTCGGGCGGCCTGAACCCGCGAAGTTCCGCCGCCACTGCGCCCAGCAACTGCTTGTCATGGGACTTGACCATGATGCGGGCGCCCTTCTCCTGGACTTCCCCCGTCACGCCCTGCGGAAACTCGTAGTAGATCGGGTGGGAATAGCCCAGCGTGAGAACAAGATATTTTCCTTTCATTTCACAGCGGTAGCCGACGCCCACGATATCCAGCGTGCGGGTGAACCCCTCGCTCACGCCCTTGACGTGGTTGGCCAGCACGGCGCGCACGCGGCCGTGGTCGGCACGCAACTGGATGGTGTCGCCCGAGCGCTTCACGAGGATCTGGTTGTTGTCCTTTTCCACCGTGATGCCGGCCGGAATCTTCTCCGTCAACGTGCCGAGTTTCCCCTTCACCTGGACCTGATCGCCCGTGATGGTGACATCGACACCCTTGGGAATGCTGATGGGCAGTTTGCCGATACGTGACATATCGTTACCTCCTCCCCTTACCACACCGTGCAGATGACTTCGCCCCCGATTTTCAGTTCGCGGGCTTGTGCATCCGTCATGACGCCGCGGCTCGTGGTCACGATGGCCACACCGAGGCCCTGGCGCACGCGGGGCAGTTCATCCTTCCCCACGTATACGCGCTGGCCGGGTTTGGACATGCGCTTGAGCCCTTCGATGGCAGGGCGTTGATTCTCGTCATACTTGAGTTCGATGACGAGGTTGTTGAAATTGCCAACGGGTTCCTCGCGGAAATCGGCGATGAAGCCTTCCTTCTTGAACACCTCGGCCAGAGAGCGCTTCAAGCGGGAAGAGGGCATGACCACCGAATGTTTCTTGGCTTGGATGCCGTTTCGGATACGGGTCAAGAAATCAGCGATAGGATCTGTCATGGACATTGCTCACACCCTCCTACCAACTGGCCTTGATGACGCCAGGAATCATGCCTTCGAGGGCCAGTTTCCGGAAACAACACCGGCACATGTCAAATTTGCGCATATAGGCACGCGCACGTCCGCAATGCGGGCAGCGATTGCGATGACGCACCGTGAACTTCTCTTTTTGCGGGAGCATTTTGCAAAGACGAGCCACGCGATCCTCCTTACTTCCTGAACGGCATGCCAAAGTGCCGCAACAACGCACGAGCATGGTCATCCGATTTCGCGGTGGTCACGATCGTGATGTTCATGCCACGAATTTTTTCAATCTTGTCATAACTGATTTCGGGGAAAATGATCTGCTCGCGGATTCCCAGCGAATAGTTTCCCCTTCCGTCGAAGCCACGAGACGGGATGCCCTTGAAGTCACGGGTGCGCGGCAGCGCGAACGTGATCAGGCGATCCAGGAATTCATACATCGCCTCGCGGCGCAGCGTCACCATGGCGCCGATCTTCATTCCAGCGCGCAGTTTGTAGTTGGCGATGGACTTCTTGGCTTTCGTGACCACGACCTTGCGGCCGGTGATCAACTGCAGTTCCTCCACGACGCTCTCGAGCATCTTGGGGTTCTGGATGGCCTCGCCCAGGCCCACGTTGATGACGATCTTGGTGATCTTGGGAATTTCCATCACATTCTTGAACTGGAATTCCTCTACCAGTTTCTTGGCGATCACCTCGTTATAGTACTTGAGCAGGCGCGGAGGCTCCTTGCGGACGATCTTTTCCTGGAACTTCGACTTGCCCTTGCTCTTCGCTCCATCGGCTTTCTGCTGTTTCGAATCCTGCTTTGCCATCATCATGGTAACCCACCCTTACTTGGCGCTGTCGATGATTTCGCCATTGGAGCGACGGCCGCGCGCCACACGCACCTTGCGTCCGTCCGGCAAAACCTGAACGCCCACGCGTACGCCCTTGACCAGTTTCTTCTCATCCTTGCCGCCCGCATGCTGCGCCGTCGTGGGATCCACCGGCTGCACGTTGGAAATGTGGATGGAAGCCTCGCGGGTTTCCTGCGTGCCCTTGCTGTTCGGGTCATTGGACTTCTTGTTGACCTTGACCAGATTCACACCCTCGACGATCACGCGCTCGCCCTTGGAGACCAGACGCAGGACGCGACCCGTCTTGCCCTTGTGCTTGCCCGAGATCACCTTCACCAAATCGCCTTTACGGATACGCGCCAACATTAGAGAACCTCCGGAGCGAGCGAAATGATCTTCATGAATTTCTTCGCCCGCAATTCACGAGCCACGGGCCCGAAAATACGGGTGCCGATGGGCTCCAGCGCGGCATTCAGGAGAACGGCCGCGTTGTTGTCGAACTTGATGTAGGAACCGTCGCGCCGGGAAATTTCCTTCGCGGTGCGAACGATGACAGCCTTGAGCACGTCGCCCTTCTTGACCTTGGCGGTCGGAATGCTCTCCTTCACGGAAACGACGACGATGTCGCCCACGGAGGCATACTCGCGCTTGGAGCCGCCCAGGACCTTGAAGCACATGACCTTCTTGGCACCGGAATTATCGGCCACATCGAGGATAGTCTGCATCTGAATCATGGTTCACCCTCTCTATCTATTCGCCGACGACCGCGCGCCGCTCGACGAGCTTCTGGACGCGCCAGCGCTTGAGTTTGGACAGCGGACGCGACTCGATGATGATGACCTTGTCGCCTTCGCGATATTCGTTCTTCTCGTCATGGGCCAGGTAATCCGCGTACCGGGTCAGGAACTTCTTGTACAGCGGGTGCAGCATGCGGCGCACGACGCGGACCTTGACCGTCTTGTTCATCTTGCCGGCGGACGTCACGACGCCCAGCAGCGTTCTCTTGTGGCGCTTCTCGTTAGCCATTTTTCTTTCCTCCACGCTTGGCGGCAGCCCGACGGCTCATTTCCGTCAGCACCCTGGCGATGTTCTGCCGGGTGACGCGCATCTTGTTCGTGTCCTTCAACTGGCTCGTCGTGTGCATGATGCGCAGGTCGAACAGTTCGTGCTTGAGCGTCGCCAGCATTCCCTTCAATTCCTCGGACGTGCGTTCACGCAACATTTTGGGGGCATACGCTGAGTCTTTCATATGATCATCTCCCTCGACACGAAACGGGTGTTGATGGGCAGTTTGTGATGCGCCAGGCGGAAGGCCTCGCGCGCATTCTGTTCATCCACGCCCACCAGTTCGAACAGGATGTGACCCGGCTTCACCACGGCCACCCATTCTTCCGGCATGCCCTTTCCCTTACCCATGCGGGTTTCAGCGGGCTTCTTGGTGATGGGCTTGTGCGGGAACACCCGGATGAAGACCTGGCCGCCGCGCTTGATGTGGCGCGTGATGGCGATACGGCCCGCCTCGATCTGGCGCGAGGACAGGTACCCGCATTCCACGGCCTGCAACCCGAAATCGCCGAACGCCACGGTGTCGCCGCCCTTGGCGCGACCGCGCATGCGGCCTTTCTGCATTTTGCGATGTTTGACTTTCTTGGGGGCCAACATGGTTTACCAACCCCTTTCCACGGTGCTGTCATAGGACAGGATGTCACCGTTGTAGATCCAGCATTTCACGCCGATGGCGCCATAGGTGGTCCGGGCCGTGGAAACGCCGTAGTCGATGTCCGCGCGCAGCGTGTGCAGCGGCACGCGCCCTTCCATGTACCATTCGCGGCGGGCGATCTCGGCGCCGCCCAGACGGCCGGACAGGTGCACCTTGATGCCCTTGACGCCCATCTGCATGGCGGTCTGGATGGACTTCTTCATGGCGCGACGGAAATTGACGCGGCGCTCCAGTTGGCGTGCGATGTTCTCGGCCACCAGTTGCGCGTTCGTCTCGGCGCGCTTGACTTCCTTGATGTCCACGAAGACTTCGCTCTTGGCGACGCCCTGCAGATCCTTGCGCAGTTTCTCCACGTTCGCGCCGCCCTTGCCGATCACCTTGCCGGCGGAGGAGGTCACGATGATGACGCGCATCTTCTCGGCCGTGCGGCGCTCGATTTCGATGGCCGCGATCCCGGCATCCGGCATCCGCTTGAAGATGAACTCGCGGATGCGCATGTCTTCCACGAGCCACTTCGCATATTCCTTCTCACCGTACCACTTGGAATTCCAGGTACGGATGATACCCAAACGCATTCCGATAGGATGAACTTTCTGACCCACGGTGCCTCCTCTACTTGCCCGGCTTTCCGGAGACGATCACGGTCACGTGACTCGTGTGTTTGTTGATGCGAAACGCCCGGCCGCGCGCGCGGGGCCGGCGCCACTTCATGATGGGACCGTAATCCACGTACACGGTCTTCACATAGAGTTCCTCGCCGCCCTTGTCCTGGTTCTCGGCATTGTACACGGCGCTCATGAGCAACTTCTTCATGATGCGGGCGCCGGCCTTGGGCGTGAAGGAAAGGAGGGCGATGGCATCCTCCACCTTCTTGCCGCGGATCATGTCGGCGAGGATCTTCATCTTGCGGGGAGCCACGCGCAGCGTATTCAGGTGCGCGCGCGGAAATTCCCGGCGATCCGCTTCGATGCGGGGCTTCTTGACGGTGTTTTTCGGATTCAATGACATCGCTCGTCTCCTTACTTCTTCTTGGCCTTCTTGTCGGCCGCGTGGCCGTGGAAGGTGCGAGTGGGAGCGAATTCACCCAACTTGTGGCCGACCATCTCGTCGGTGACGTACACGGGGATGAATTTCCGTCCGTTGTGAACCGCAATGTTCAGTCCGATCATTTCGGGCACGATGGTCGAACGGCGCGACCACGTCTGAATGGCCTTGTGGTGGGTGTCACCCGCGGCCGCCTGGACTTTCTTCGCCAGATGGGCATCAACAAATGGTCCTTTTTTCACTGAACGAGCCATGACTCACTCTCCAGACTAGTTCGCATACCTGCGCTTCACGATGAATTTGTCCGTCCGCTTGTTCTTGCGGGTCCTGTAGCCCTTGGTGATCATGCCCCACGGAGAGCAGGGATGACGTCCGCCAGAGGAGCAGCCCTCGCCGCCACCCATGGGATGGTCGACGGGGTTCATGGAGACGCCGCGGTTGTGCGGGCGACGGCCCAGCCAGCGCTTGCGGCCGGCCTTGCCGATGTTGACGTTGTTGTGGTTGATGTTGCTCACCACGCCCACCGTGGCGCGGCAATTGATGTGCACCTTGCGCACTTCACCGGAAGGCAGGCGGATCAGCGCCCAGTCGCCTTCCTTGGCCATCAGTTGCGCGGAGTTGCCAGCGGAGCGGGCCAACTGGCCGCCGTGGCCGATGTTCATCTCCACGTTGTGAATCATGGTGCCATCCGGGATGTAGCGCAGCGGCATGGCGTTGCCCGGGAGGATGTCGGCGGAGCCGCGGTTCACGGACACGACGCGGTCGCCGGCCTTCATGCCGTCCGGAGCCAGGATGTAGCGCTTCTCGCCATCCACGTACTTGAGCAGGGCGATGAACGCCGAACGGTTGGGATCGTACTGCACGCTGTCCACCACGGCCGGAATGCCGGTCTTGTCGCGGCGGAAATCGATGATGCGGTACTTGCGCTTGTGGCCGGAGCCGCGGAAACGCACAGTCACACGGCCATAGCAGTTGCGACCCGCGTTGTTCTCCTTCTTGGCCAGGAGCTTGCGCTCGGGCTTGGCGCCCTTGGTCAGTTCGGCAAAATCGTTTTTGGTCATCCCACGGCGGCCCGGAGATGTCGGTTTGTACTGTTTGATGCCCATGATGTCCCTCGCCTACATGACGTCCTTGAAGAAATCGATCTCGAACCCTTCCTTCAGGGTGACAATCGCCTTCTTCCAATTGGGTTTGCGTCCGGTGACACGGCTGCGGCGGATGCGCCGGGTCACGGTCTTGCCCAGGCAGCGCTGGATCCGAACCGATTCCACCGCCACCTTGAACAGTTCCTCGACGGCCTTGCGAATCTGGATCTTGTTGGCGTCTTCGGACACGCGAAACGTGTACTTGCGCTCATTGTCCTGCAGATTCATGCATTTTTCCGTCATCAACGGCTTGATGATGATGTCTTCTGCGAAAGCCATGTTCCTACCTCACCGAGCGGGAAAGACGATCCGCCAGTTCGCGGGCCGTGGAGGCCTGCATGATCAGCGTGTCGTGATTGAGCAGGTCATACACGTTCAGCCCCTCGGGCGCCAGCCACTTGTGGGAGGCCAGGTTCCGTGCGGACAGAACGAGATTGCGGTTTTCCTTGGTTTCCACCAGCAGTGCCTTCTTCGCGCCGAAACGGGAGACGAGTTGGGCCACCGTCTTGGTCTTGATTCCGGGCAGTTGCAGGCTGTCGAGCAGCACGAACTTCTTTTCGGAAACCCGCAGGCTCAGGGCGGACATGAGCGCCAGCCGGCGGATCTTCTTGTTCACCGGGAAGTAGTAGTCCCGCGGATGCGGCGTGAACACCTTGCCGCCGCCGACATGGTTTGGCGCGCGGATGGAGCCCTGGCGGGCGCCGCCG
>Ga0067045_1029803_pt1 | contig 18317 bp, 17 predicted proteins | sample TerdegcTABiofilm_FD_59184 | JGI IMG/M metagenome (GOLD analysis project Ga0067045, IMG submission 59184) | Combined Assembly of (Gp0054472, Gp0054536) Wastewater bioreactor microbial communities from Singapore -Terephthalate degrading... | reverse complement strand
AGCGCAGGCCGCCGAGACCGCCGCGGCGCAACCCCGCGTGGAATTCGTCACCAGCATGGGCGATTTCGTCGTCCAGCTCGACCCGGCGCGCGCGCCCAAGACCGTGGCCAACTTTCTCGACTACGTCAAAAGCGGCTTTTACAAAGGCACCATTTTTCACCGCGTGATTCCGGGCTTCATGGTGCAGGGCGGCGGCTTCACCGCCGACATGCAGCAAAAACCCACGCGGCCGCCGATCCCGCTGGAAAGCCAGAACGGTCTGCGCAATCTGCGCGGCACCATCGCCATGGCGCGCACCGCCGACCCGAACTCGGCCACCTCGCAGTTTTTCATCAACGTGGTCGACAACCCCAGCCTGGACTACCCGCAGCCCGACGGCCACGGTTACGCCGTCTTTGGCAAAGTCGTCTCCGGCATGGACGTGATCGACAAAATCGTCGCCGTCCCCACCAAGAGCGTCGGCCCCTACCAGAACGTGCCGGTCAAGCCCATCGTCATCGACAACGCCAAACTCCTCAACTGAAAGCCCATCATGGTCGAACTGCAAACCAACCACGGCAACGTCCGCCTTGAACTCGACGCCGAGCGCGCGCCCAAAACGGTCGAAAACTTCCTCAACTACGTCCGCTCCGGCCAGTTCGACGGCACCATTTTCCACCGCGTGATCGACGGCTTCATGATCCAGGGCGGCGGCTTCGAGCCCGGCATGAAGCAAAAGCCCACCAAGGCGCCGATCGTCAACGAGGCCAACAACGGCCTGAAAAACGAGCGCTACACCATCGCCATGGCCCGCACCTCGGATCCCCACTCGGCCACGGCGCAGTTTTTCATCAACGTCGCCGACAACGCCTTCCTCAACCACACCGCGCCGACGGCGCAGGGCTGGGGCTACGCCGTGTTCGGCAAGGTGGTCGAAGGCCAGGATGTGGTGGACAAAATCAAGGGCGTCAAAACCGGTCGCAAGGGCTTTCACGACGACGTGCCGGTCGAAGACGTCGTCATCCTCAAAGCCGTCGAGGTCTGACCCTGCCGGCACAGTTCGACCCGCCGGCCCACGCCACTGGTGACGGGTTGGCACCTGCCCCCGGCGTGCCGGAGGCAGCGCTGCTGCACGCCCCACCCGGCTGGACACGGCTGGCCTTCGTTTCCGACCTGCATCTGAGCGCGCAGACCCCGCGCACGATGCAGGCGTTTTTGCGCTGGCTGCGCGGTCCGGCGCTGCAGGCCGACGCCCTGTTCATTCTCGGCGATCTGTTCGAGGCCTGGATCGGGGACGACCTGCTCGACGACACGGCCCGCACCGTCGAGCCTGCGCAGGCCGCCGTCGCGCACACGGTCGCCTGCGCGCTGCAGGCCTTCGCCGCCGACGGGCGGGCGCTGTATGTCCAGCACGGCAACCGCGATTTTTTGCTCGGCGCCGGATTTGCCCGCGTGGCGTGCGCCCGGCTTTTGCCCGACCTTGCCGTCGTCGTGTTTCAGGGCCAGCGGCTGCTGCTCACCCACGGCGACCTGCTGTGCACCGCGGATACCGCGTATCTCCAGTTCCGCGCGCAGGTGCGTCGCGCCGACTGGCAACAGCGCGCCCTGGCACAGCCGCTGGCCGAGCGCGCACGTCAGGCGCAGGCGCTGCGCGCTGCCAGCCAGGCGGCGCAGCATGGCGCCGGCTCCTGGGCCGACGCCGACCCGGCAGAGGCCCGCCGCTGGTTGACGCACTTTGCGAGCAACTGGATGATCCACGGCCACACCCACCGCCCGCGCGACCATTGGGGCGACGGGCAGCTGCGCCAGGTGCTGTCCGACTGGGATTGCGACACGCCCCCCACTGACCAGCAGCGCGCACAAGCCCTGTGGCTGCACGCCTGCTGCGGCGGGCTGACCGTGCACCGCACCGACTGCCGCTAGCAGCGCGCGCCGCCACGGGCGCGATCGCGGCGATTTGCAATTTTTGCAACCGACTCTGACCGTTCGTCGGCCGTCAGCGACCGTTCGTCGGCTCGTGCGTGCACGCCGCTTCGGCGGCAACATAATCGACGCAAGACAAACCTGGATACAGATGATGAGTTTGCTTGCGATCTTTGCTGCCCCCGCCGGCCGCTGCCAGCACCCGCCCCACCGCGGCTTCACCCTGGTCGAGCTGCTCGTCACCCTGGTGGTCGCCGGTTTGCTCGTCGCCGTGGCCGTGCCGAGCTTCAACCGGCTGATGGTGTCCAGCCGGCTGACCTCGTTCGCCAACGAGCTGGTCAGCCGGCTGACGCTGGCGCGCTCAGAAGCCGTCAAGCGTGGCTACGCCGTGCAGTTCGACACCAACGGGGCGATCACCGCCCTACCACCGAACAACCCTTCAATCACCGTCACCCAGGCGCTGACCCCTCCCAGCGGCATCAGCTCCACCCCGGCGATCGACTCCCTCATCGCCACCCCGCTGGGACTGCTGCACGAACCCACGGCGACAACCGGTTACGCCGGCCTGGTCACCGACATTTCGAGCAACGCCATCACGGGCGACAACCATCGCTGCATCTACCTGTTCACCGGCACCACGGTGATGAGCTGCACCGACTCGCAAGCCTGCCGCGCCAATACCCCCAATGGAACCTGTCAATAACCCCCCCCTGCAACCCCGCAGCCCCCGCCTTGGCGGGACACAGCGCGGAGTCGGCCTGATCGAAATCCTCGTGGCCACCGCCGTGCTGTCCATCGGCATCCTGGGCATCATCGTGCTGCAGGTCAAAACCCTGGCGGACAACGCCAGTTCGTTCACCCGCACGCAGGCCAGCATCGCCGCATACTCGATGTTCGACCTCATGCGCGCCGACCGTGCCAACGCCCTCGCCGGCGCCTACAACACCACGGTCACCGCAGGCAGTTGCCCGACCCAGAGCAGCACCCTGGCACAGGCTCAGCTGCGCAACTGGTGCCTGGGGTTCGACGCCAACAGCCCGCCGTCTGGGTACTCCGCCACCAACCCACCACCCGGCACCCTGCTCGGCGGCCTGGCCGCGCTGGGCAACGGCGCAACGGGCGCGATCGCCTGCAACCCGACCGGGCCTGCCGTGACCGCGAGCAACTGCAGCATCACCCTGACGTTCAACGACAGCAAGGCCACTGCCGGACAGGCGGCGCAAACCCTGACGTTCTGGACCCAGCTATGACCCGCCCCGCCCATTTTCCCCGCCGCCCGCGGCAAACCGGGCTGACCCTGATCGAACTGATGGTCGCCATGCTCCTCGGCCTGGTGGTCGTGGGAGCCGTGGTCAGCGTGCTGCTGACCAGCCGGCAAAGCTACACCACGACCAGCGGCCTGAGCCAGCTGCAGGACAACGCCCGCATCGCCTTCGAACTGATGGCACGCGACATCCGCCAAGCCGGCAGCTCGCCCTGCGGCAATACCACGGTCAACGACATGCTGGCCGGCAACGGCTGGTACCGCTGGGTCAATGGCGCCGGCCTGTTTGGCGTCGACGACGCCACCAACCTCTCGCCCCTCCCGGCCTCGCCCGCGCCCAGCAGCGGATTCCCCGCCCTCGTCACCCGCGGCGCAGGCACCGTCAGTGCCAGCCTGATCCAGACCAACACCGGATGCAGCGCCAAAGTCCCGATGCAGACTGCGCCTTCCGACGTCGGCATCATCGCCAATGATCTGGTCTTCGCCTGCGACGGCACCCAAGCCTACGTCTTCCAGGCCGCGGCATTCAACGCCGGGCTGCCGCTGGCAAGCAACGGCACCCCTGGCAACTCCGCCGCGCAATTGAGCTGCCAGTCATTCGGCTCGTCGGCCTACGTCGCCCCGTACCAGGCCTACGCCTGGTATGTCGGCCCGGCGGGACAAGGGGCGCCTCAGGGAACGCAATCGCTGTACCGCGCCCACTACACCGGCAACCAGCTCGTCTCCGATGAAATCGTCCGCGGCGTGACCAATCTGCAGATTTCTTATCTCACCACCGGGCCGAACCTCGTCAATGCGGGCAGTCTCGCCGCGAACGCCTGGAATACGGTCAACGCCGTGCGCCTTGCCCTCACCCTGCAGACCGTGACCAACCCGCAAAACACCACGCCGAACCAGGAGCGCCTGGTTCGGACCCTCGACACCACCATCCGCTTGCGCTGACTATGGACTCGCCAGTTTCTCCTCGCACAACCCGCAAGCCTGCGGTTCGCGCCCTTCGCGACCACCCTCCGCGGCGAAGCGCGCAACACGGTGTGGCGCTGATCGTGTCGCTCATCCTGTTGCTCGTCGTCACCATCATCGGCTTGGCCGCCATCCGCCTGTCAGGCACACAGGAAAAAATGGCGGGCAACGCCGTTGACCGCACGCAGGCGTTTCAAGTCGCCGAAGCCACTTTGCAATTCGCCGCCGCGACCATTTTGCCGCCGGCCAACCCGCCCAGCCCGGCAAGCTTCAACGTGCCCTCCGTGACTGATTGCGCGAATTCCCCTTGTGCAGACAACCCCGCCGCCAGTAACGGCGCAATCCCAGCCAGCGCCTGGGTTTTTCCGCCGACTTCGCAAACCGCCGCTGGCACTAACAGCATCGTCGCGCCTTACGGCAACAACCCCTCATACATCATCCAGTACATGGGGACGTGCAGCGTCGACGGCGGCACTTTCCAGTTCACCAACGACCAGAACAACCAGGGTGGCGGCGGGTCGCTGAAAACCGCGGGCAATTGTTACCGTATCACCGCGCGGGCCAACTCACCGGGGGCCAACGGTGCCCCCTCGCAAAACCGCGCCCAGGTCGTCTTACAGGCGATTTACCGCACCAATTGACTTTTTGACTGAGCTCGCTTGACGGAGTCTGCCATGTCAACTGCTTTCCACTTCTTCCAACGCACCGCAGCGCTTGCGCTGAGCTCCCTGCTCATCGCCACCCCCACGGCGCAGGCTGCCGTGAGCCTTGCGCAAAGCCCGCTCATCATCCAAAAACCCATTCCACCCAATCTGGTGCTGATGCTCGACGATTCGGGGTCGATGGCGTGGGATTTCATGCCGGATAGTGCAAGCGGAATCAATTCAGCGACAAACGGCACTTATTACAACCCGAACGTTACTTATATTCCACCAAAATACGCTGATGGCACAAACTATAATAATGCGGCATTTCCAGTAGCATGGATCGATGGCTTCAACCAATCGAGCGGCACGGCAAATATCCTGCAATACTCCTCGCCGACAAAAGGATTCAAGTATTACGCCCAAAGCGCCAATACGGTAGGCGGCAACAACTCTGGAAACTGCGGGAACAATAATAGATACAACTGTGTATTCCAATATATTGACCCCACAACAAACATAACCAAATACGTCGGCCAAAGCTGCGCAGGGTTCAATAGCGCAAACTGTACCACAGACCCCGCGCAGCAACAGAACGTTGCCAACTGGTTCTCCTATTACAGAACCCGCATTTTGATGGCAAAAACCGGTTTGACACTCGCTCTTTCTGGCTTAGATAAAAATTACCGGTTTGGTTTTGCTTCGATCAACGGCCGGAACACCGCAAAAATTCCGACATCACCAACACCTTACGCCTTCAGCACGCCAACGAACACCAACAACCGGCTTGCCGTCGTCCAGCCGTTTGGTGATGGGTCTGCGGGAACACAAAAAGCCAAATTTTGGGACTGGATCACAACCATCACGCCTAACAACGGCACGCCCCTTCGATCCGCGCTCAAAGCAGTTGGCAAGTACTACGAAACCGCACAACCGTGGCAAACGAGCAATACAGACATCTCAGAATATACTTGCCGGTCCGCCTTCACCATTTTGACGACGGATGGCTTCTGGAACACCGATTCAGATACAGCCATTGGCGTGGGCAATGTCGATGGTACTAACGGCCCTCAAATCACCACGCCATCGACTTACCAGCGCATCGCTGCCCCCCCTTATTCCGACTCCTATTCGAACACCCTTGCTGATGTGGCGATGTATTACTGGCAGAACGATCTGCGACCGACAACAGCCAATAACGTGCCCACGACACCGAATGATCCGGCGTTCTGGCAGCACATGACCACGTTCACCATGGGGCTGGGCTATGACCCCACCGGGATCAACCCCGCACTGACGCAAGAGCAGATTTTCGCCTGGGCACGCACAGGTACGCCGCCGACGGGTGTCACCACGCTGTCGTGGCCACAGCCAAGCGCTGACAGCCCGAACAACATCGCGGACTTACTCCATGCCGCCGTCAACGGTCATGGTGATTTCTTTTCGGCTAAAAACCCGACCGACTTCATCAACGGCCTGAAATCCGCACTGGCGCAAATCGCCGACCGTAAAGGGGCAGGAAACGCCATCACCCTGTCGGCAACGGGCACGACGAGTACGGCTGACGCGACGTACCGTTTCATCGGCTCGTATTACACTGGGCAGTGGACGGGCGCGCTCACCGCAGAGCAGTGGGACAACGCTGCCCAAGCCTATGTCCCGGCATGGTCGGTGAATTCGGTGTTTCCGGCCGCAGCGAATCGCAATATCTGGACGGTCAACCGACTGGCGAGCACACTCAACCCGCAAAGCCCGGCGCAGTTCATCCTCGGCAACGGCAACACCCTGCCGGCGCTCGACAATACCTTGTTGCAGGGGCTGGATTATTACGTCGGCGGCACGCAGCAATCGATCAGCCGCGCAGCAATGCTGAATTACCTGCGTGGCGACAACTCCAATACCGCGCTGCGGCAACGCAAGGCCGTGTTGGGTGATGTGATTTCCTCCACCCCGGTTTACGTCGCCGCGCCGGACAAAACGCTGTATGTCAATGCCACCTTCGACGGCGCGTCGAGTTATGGCACCTTCGTTGCCAACCAGACCTCGCGCACGCCGCTGGTTTACGTTGCCGCCAACGACGGCATGCTGCATGCGTTCCGCGTCAAACAGGGGTTGACCAACGGCCTGCTCGACCCGAACAAGCCCGCCGGGCAGGAAATTTTTGCCTATCTGCCTGCCGCGGTGCTCGCCCAGCCGGCAAACGGTACGGGGGGCATTTCCAACCTCGCCAACCCGCAGTACGGCGTGGTCGATGGTGTCACCGGTGCGCAGGCCGTGCCGCATCAGTACTACAACGACGGCCGCATCACCACACAAAACGTCTACATCGACACGGGGGATGGTCAAGGAAAAATCTGGCGAACCATTCTGGTCGGCACCACAGGGCGCGGGCCGGCAAAAACGGTGTATGCCCTGGACATCACCAATCCGTCGAATTTTGAAGACCCGTCGACGACAGCCAAAAACATCCTTTGGGAGCGCTCCGCAGGCGACACCGGAGCCTGTACGGGCAGCATCACCAGCAATTGCAGCGATTACATCGGGCAGATGACGGGCACGCCGGTGATTGCGCAAATCAAAAATGGCAACGCAAGCAAGTGGGTGGTTTATCTGGGCAACGGCTACAACAGCGTGGCAAACGTCCCCGCACTGCTCGAATTCGACCTGGCCAGCGGCGCGCTGAATGTGCGGCCGACGACGGGCGCGAGCAACGACGGACTGGCCGAACCGGGTTTGGCCCAGCCTGACAGCAAAACCGGGATTTCGACCATGGCGTATGCCGGAGATCTCAATGGCAATCTGTGGTCGTTCGACCTGCAGTCCCCGACCGGGACCGTGAGCAAAATCTTTCAGGCCAAGGACGTCAATGAAGCGGTGCAACCCATCACCAGCCTGGTCGCGCTGAGCCACGATTCGACACAAGGCAAGGAAAGCACGTGGGCGTTTTTCGGCACCGGGCGTTACCTTGACGATGGCGATGTGACGTCCACACAAACGCAAACCTGGTACGGCCTGCGGGTGAGCAACGACTCGGCCACATCCACCCAGCCCGTCGTCTCTGCCAGCACGCTGCGCAGCGGGCTGACGCAGCGTTCCATCGTCAAGGAGGACAGCGCGGGTAACGGGAACCTGCTGCGCGCCACCAGCGCGGCTGCGGTGAATGATATGAACGGCAAGGCCGGCTGGTATATGGACTTGTCCACCCAGCAGGGCGAACGCATCATCAACCGTACCCAGTTCATCGGCGGCATGGCACTGGTCACGACCATGATTCCGAAGGTCAGCGATCCGTGCAACACCGTACCGTCGGGGGCGGTGATGCTGGTCAACCCGTTTACCGGGGGCAACTTCAACAGCGATTTCGGCCTCGGCGCCACGTCTTACGTCAATAATGGCGTGAACGTGAACGTCGCCTACAACGGGGTGGTCTATCCGGTCGGCCCGGCCGGAGGCGTCACGGGAAGTTACGACAAAAACGGCAAAATCATGCTGCAGTTCAACAACCTGTCCGGTTCTCCGGTCAATCTCGGGCCGATCACTTCGCCGTCAGGCAGCGTCGGCAGGGTGTCGTGGCGCGAACTGAGTGACTGATCGCTGTGACCTTCTCCTTTTTCCAGCAAAACGCCATGAACACACCAGCACAGCGTTGCAGCGTGCCGTCCCGTCAGGCCACGGGGTTCACGCTGACCGAACTGATGATCGTCGTTGCGGTGATTGCCATCATCGCCGCAGTCGCCTATCCGTCGTATATCAACAGCGTGGTCAAAACCAAGCGGGCGGCGGCGCAAGGCTGTCTGTCGCAGTATGCAGGTTATATGGAACGGTATTACACGCAAAACCTGCGGTACGACCAAAACCCTCAGGGAACTGCAAATCCGTTCGTCAACAAACCCTCGCCTCCCGCCACCACCCTCGACTGCGCCAGCACGCAGAATTCCGGTGCCGATTATCAGTTCAACGTCACGGCGGGCAACGACACTTACACCGTCACGGCGACGCCCACGGGGGCGCAGGCCGCACGCGATACCGCCTGCGGCACTCTGGGCATCAACCAGGCGGGAACCAAAACCGCCTCCGGCAGCGCTGGTGTGGCGACATGCTGGGGCAACTGATGCCGCCAAACGTCTTCGCCGTTTCGTTGGATCGACGCACAAAAGACTGATTGAGCGCAGATTCGCCGACTGCAATTCGGACTACGCTGCTGCCAGCCTCATGTCTCCCGGGTCCTGGAAATGCAGCAGTCGGGTTCGAGCACACAAGCACCGTGCCGCAGCCAGCCGGTCTGGCCTCGCCGGGGGTTCACCCTGGTCGAGGCGCTGATCGTTCTGGCCGTGGCCGCGTTGCTGGCCGGCTGGGCGGTGCCGGCGCTGCACGGCTGGGTGATGCAGCACCGGCTGGCGGTCACGACCAACGCGCTGGTCGCCGCGTTTCATGCCGCGCGACAAAGCGCCCTGCATTTGCAACGCCGCGTGGTGCTCTGCGCCGCGCAGGACGGGCAGTGCCAGCGCAGCGCAGCAGCCGACTGGTCCAAAGGCTGGATGGTCTGTCTGGACGACGACCGCAACGGTCAATGCGACGGCGGCGAACAGGTGCTGCTCACCGCAGCGCCAGCCCCCTCGGGGGTGGTGCTGATGGCCAACAGCCCGCTGCGCAACCCCGTGGTCTTCACCCCGCTGGGCATGGCGCAGCAGCCGGGTGGCGCCTTCAGTGCCGGGCGGGTGCGCATTTGCGCCGCGCAGGCGATTGTGCACAATGCGCACGATCTGATTCTGGCCAAATCGGGTCGCATCCGGCTGGAAGATGCCGACTTTGCCGGCTCCTGCCCACCCCCCTGAGCTTGCACCATGGCTGATTCCTCCCTCCTGCCCTGGGCCGCAGCGGTCGGTGCCGGTCTGCTCATCGGCATGGAACGCGAGCGGCAGCAACCGCCGGAGTCGCCCGCCGGATTACGCAGTTTCGTGCTCGCCGCGCTCAGCGGCGCGACCGCTGCCGTGCTCGGCCCGTTGGCGCTGGGCGTGGTGCTGGGCGGGTTCGCCTTGCTCGCCTGGGCCGGGTACGTGCAGTCGCGCCAGTCCGACCCCGGCCTGACGACCGAATTCGCCCTGCTGCTGACCGTGCTCATCGGCGCGCTGGCGCAACAGTCCCCCGGCTGGGCGGCGGGGCTTGGCGCCGCGGTCGCCGGCATTCTTGCCGCCAAGAGTGCGCTGCACACCCTGGTGCGCCATGTGATGAGCGCGCAGGAAATGGAGTCGGCTTTGCTGCTGGCTGCAGCCGCGCTGATCGTCCTGCCGCTACTGCCCGACGCGCGCATGGCCTGGCTCGCCGGGCTGAATCTGCACACCCTGTGGCTGCTCGCGGTGCTGGTGATGGCCATCCAGGCGCTGGGGCACCTGGGCATGCGTCTGCTCGGTACCGCGCGCGGGCTGGCGCTGTCCGGGCTGGCCGGAGGCTTCGTCTCCAGCACGGCGACCATCGCCAGTATGGCGCAACGAGCCCGCACGCATCAGGCGCAGCAGGCCGACTGCCTGCGTGCTGCCGTGCTGTCGAATCTGGCCACGGCGATCGAACTCGGCAGCCTGATCGGGGTGATCGCGCCCGCGCTGCTGGCCGTGCTCTGGCCGGCACTGGCCTTGTATGCCGCTGGCACCGTGCTCACCGTCGTCCTGCTCTGGCGGCTCGGTTCGCTTCCTGCCACGCCGCAGGCGCCGGCCAAGCCGGCGGAGCTCGCCCTGCAGCGGCCCTTTCAACCCGTGCAGGCGCTGGTGTTTGCCACGCTGCTGGCGGGTGTGCTGCTCGTCACTGAGGCGATACGCACCTGGCTCGGCGGGCGTGGCGCCATCATCGCCACCGGACTGGCGGGGTTTGCCGACGCCCATGCCGCCTCGGCCGCTGCCGCGCAATACGCCGTCAGCGGCGCCATGACGGCGGCACAATCGGTGCAGGCGATTGCCCTGGCGCTGTCAGCGAATGCGCTGAGCAAAACCGTGGCCGGATTTGCCGGCGCACAACGCCGTTTCGGCGCGGCCAACGCTGCCGTGCAGGGGCTCATCGTCGGCCTGTTCTGGTTGGGGGTGCGGCTGGGGACGGGATGAGGCAAGCGCAGCGGTAAAATTTGCCGATCCGGCAGCTTGCAACGCGCACCACAACGCAGCAGGCCCGTCGTCCTTCCTCGTGCCGCGCCCAGTCCGGCGGCCGCTTGCTTTCCATTGCCTTTGCTGCATGTCAAACGATACCCCACACCCCGCCAGCGCCGACGATTCGCACCTGATCGCCGAACGCCGCGCCAAGCTCGCCGCGCTGCGCCAGCTCGGCCCGGGCTTCCCCAATGACTTCAGGCCCACGCACCGGGCGATGAATCTGCAGGCGCAGCACGGCGGCGACGAGCCCGAGGCGCTGGAGGCTGCAGCCGTGCGCGTGCGCGTGGCCGGGCGCATGATGCTCAAGCGGGTGATGGGCAAAGCCAGCTTTGCCACGCTGCAGGACAGCACCGGCCGGATCCAGATCCACGTGTCCAACGACGTCACCGGCGAGCAGGCGCACGCCGCGTTCAAACACTGGGACCTGGGCGACTGGATCGGCTGCGAAGGCGTGCTGTTCAAAACCCGCACCGGGGAACTGACCATCCGCGCCGAGCAGGTGCGGCTGCTGGTCAAAAGCCTGCGTCCGCTGCCCGACAAGTTTCACGGCCTGGAGGACGTGGAAACGCGCTACCGCCAGCGCTATGTCGACCTGATCGTCACCCCCGAATCACGCGAGCGCTTTGCGCTGCGCAGCAAGGCCATTGCGGTGTTGCGCAACGAGATGCTTGCCGCCGGGTTCATCGAGGTGGAAACGCCGATGCTGCACCCCATTCCCGGCGGCGCCGCGGCCAAACCCTTCATCACCCACCACAACGCGCTCGACCAGACCATGTATCTGCGCATCGCGCCTGAGCTGTATCTCAAGCGCCTGCTGGTCGGTGGCTTCGAGCGGGTGTTCGAGATCAACCGCAATTTCCGCAACGAGGGGCTGAGCCCGCGGCACAACCCGGAATTCACCATGATGGAGTTCTACGCCGCCTGGTGGACCTACCGCGAGCAGATGGACTTCACCGAAGCGCTCATCCGCAACACCGCGCAGCTCACCTGCGGCAGCACCCAGCTCACACACCAGGGCCGGGCGCTCGATCTGGGCGCGCCGTTCGCCCGGCTGACGCTGCAGCAGGCCATCCTGAAATACGCCCCCGGCTACACCGAAGCGCAATTGGCCGACGACGGCTTTCTGCGCGGCGAACTGCGTCGCCTGGGCGCCGATCACACCCCGCACAAGCTCAAGCACATGGGTCTGGGCGCGCTGCAGCTCGCGCTGTTCGAGGAAGTGGCCGAGCATCTGCTGTGGGAGCCGACCTTCATCGTCGATTATCCCGTCGAGGTCTCGCCGCTGGCGCGTGCCTCCGACGCCAACCCGCAGATCACCGAACGTTTCGAGCTGTTCATCACCGGACGGGAAATCGCCAACGGCTTTTCCGAGCTCAACGATCCCGAAGATCAGGCCGCGCGCTTTGCCGCGCAGGTCGCCGCCAAGGACGCCGGCGACGACGAGGCGATGTATTTCGACGCCGACTACGTGCGCGCGCTGGAATACGGCATGCCGCCGGCCGGTGGCTGCGGCATCGGCATCGACCGTCTGGTCATGCTGCTCACCGATGCCCCCAGCATCCGCGACGTCATCCTGTTTCCTGCCCTGCGCTGGGAGGGCTGACCCCGATGTCCACTCTGATCTGCGGTTCGCTGGCTTTCGACACCATCACCACGTTCGACGGCCGCTTTGCCGACCACATCCTGCCCGACAAGGTACACATCCTGAACATCAGCTTTCTCGTGCCGACACTGCGGCGCGAGTTTGGCGGGTGCGCGGGAAACATCGCCTACAGCCTGGCGCTGCTCGGCGGGCAGCCGCTGATCCTCGCCACGCTCGGCGAAGACGGCCAGAGCTACCTCGACCGTCTGGCTGCGCTGCAGATTCCGCGCAGCCACGTGCGTCTGTTGCAGGGCAGCTACACGGCGCAGGCCCACATCATCACCGACCGCGACAACAACCAGATCACCTCCTTCCACCCGGGGGCGATGGGCCGCGCGCATGAGCTGCAGGTGCCGCTGGACGCGGGGGTGGATCTGGCCATCGTCGCTCCCGATGGCCGCGCCGCGATGATCGAACACGCGGCGCAACTGGCAGCCGCCGGCATCCCGTTCATTTTCGACCCGGGCCAGGGGCTGCCGATGTTCGACGGCGCCGAGCTGCGCCGCTTCATCGGCCAATGCAGCTGGGTTGCGGTCAACGATTACGAGGCCGAGCTCCTGGTCGAGCGCACCGGCTGGAGCCTGGAACACATCGCCGCCCAGGTTCGCGGGCTGGTGGTCACGCGCGGCGAGCTCGGCTGCCGCGTGTGGAGCGGCGACGCGGCAGCGCTGGACATTCCCGGCGTGCCCGCCACGGCCATCTGCGACCCCACAGGTTGTGGCGATGCCTTCCGCGCCGGCTTGCTGTATGGCCTGTCACGCGGCTGGTCGCTCGCCGACAGCGCCCGGCTGGGCAACGTGCTGGGCGCGGAAAAAATCGCCGTCCACGGCCCGCAAAACCACCGTCTGGATGCGCATACCGCGCTGGCGCGGCTGCACACCGTTTACGGCATCACCCCGGCGGCGCTGCCCGCCGTGCGCTGAATCCTGGCTGAAATCCACGCCGCCGTGCTTGCGCATTCACACCGGCTGGATTGAAATGCCAAGAGCGGAACCTATTTGAGCCGGACGACTCTGAGTTTTTGTTACATCCTTGCCTTGCAGAAGGGAGCCTTTTCATGAACGAGCAACGCGACTACACCATTTATGCCCAACCGGGCGGCGCGGTTTCTGTGCGCAACAAGGTGTTGCGGCAGACCTATACGCTGCTGGCGCTGTCGCTCATCCCGACGGTGATCGGTGCGTGGCTGGGCATGGCCACGGGGCTGAATCTGGCCATGGCGCAAAGCCCCGGCCTGACCATGATCGTGTTTCTGGTCGGCGCATTCGGCCTGATGTTTGGCATCGAACGCACCAAAAACTCCAGCACCGGGGTGGGTTTGCTTCTGCTCTTCACCCTTTTCATGGGGGTGATGCTGTCGCAGATCCTCGGCTTCGTGCTGGGCATGACCAACGGGCCGCAGCTCATCATGCTGGCTTTCGGTGGTACGGCGATCATTTTCGGCGCGATGGCGACCATGGCCAATGTGGTCAAACGCGATCTGTCCGGTCTGGCCAAGACCCTGTTCGTCGGCGTGATTCTGCTCATCCTCGCCGGCATCGCCAATATCTGGCTGCAGTTGCCGGCGCTGATGCTGACGTTTTCCGTCGTGGCCATCGTGATTTTTTCTGCGTTCATGCTCATCGACGTGCAACGCGTGATCAACGGCGGCGAAACCAACTACATCACGGCGACCCTGGCGATCTATCTGGATATTTACAACGTTTTCGTCAACCTGCTGGCGATTCTGAGCTTTTTCAGCGGCGGCAACCGGCGTTGACCGTCTTCCGTTCGGCTGGTGTACGACGCCCGCGGCAGCGGGCGTTTTTTCATGCCAGCGCGGCTGCGCGCTCGAACACCGCCATCGATTCCACATGGGCGGTGTGTGGAAACATGTTCATCACCCCCGCAGCGCGCAGGGTATAGCCCGCCTGATGCACCAGCAACCCGGCGTCACGCGCCAGAGTGGCCGGGTTGCACGACACGTAAACGATGCGCCGCGGCGGCGTGAACGAGGCCACGGCTTCTGCTGAGCGCACGCCGCCATCCCCGCCGCCGTGGCCTGATCCCGGCGCGTTGACCGCATCGGCCAGCGCCTTGCACAAGGCCAGCGCGCCGTCTCGCGGCGGGTCCACCAGCCACAGGTCGGCCTGGCCGAACGCCCGCAGATCGCCGGCCGTCATCTCGAACAGATTCCGCGCGCTGACCTGCACTTTGTCCTGCAATCCGTTGAGCAGCGCATTGTCCAGCGCCCGCGCCACCAGTGTCGCACTGCCTTCGACGCCGAGGACCTGGCGCGCACGCGTGGCGATCGGCAGTGTGAAGTTGCCCAGGCCGCAAAACCAGTCGATCACGCGGTCGGTGGGTCGAGGCGCCAGCAGCCGTAGCGCACGCGCGACCATGACGCGGTTGATCGACGGGTTCACCTGGGTGAAATCCGTCGGACGAAACGGCATGGTCACGCCGAACTCCGGCAGCGCATAGCTCAAGGGAGCGTCGGCGGCGTCGAGCAGCTCGACCGAATCGGGCCCTTTGGGCTGCAGCCACCACTGCACGCCGTGCCGGCGGCCGAAGTCGCGCAGGCGCTGGCGGTCGGCGTCGGTGAGCGGCTCCAGGTGGCGCAACACCAGCGCCGTCACGCTGTCGCCCACGGCCAGTTCGATTTGCGGCACGCGCTGCGGTTGCGACAGCCCCTGGACCAGCTCGCGCAGGGGCAACAGCAAGGCCGAGACATGCGCCGGCAAAATCGCGCAACTCTGAATATCGGCGACGTAACTCGACGCTTTTTCGTGAAAACCGACGAGTACGCCGCCTTTTTTCATCACCAGGCGCACCGTCAGCCGGGCGCGCGCACGGTAAGCCCAACTCGGTCCGGCAAGTGGCCGCAGCAGAGTTTGCGGCTTGAGGCGGCTCAAATGCCAAAAGTCGTCTTCGAGGATGCGCTGCTTGAAGGCGAGTTGTGCGGCGGCATCGACGTGCTGCATGCTGCATCCACCGCAAACGCCGAAATGCGGACAACGCGGTGTGACCCGGCTGCTGGAGGTGCTTTCCCACGCCACGGCGGTTGCCGCCTCCCAGTTGCGTTTGCTGCGCACGATGCGTGCCTGCACCCGCTCTCCCGGCAGCGCATTGGCGACGAACACGACTTTACCGCTGGCGCTGCGGCCCACACCGCGCGCTTCGAGATCGAGGCTGTCGATCTGCAGCCATTCCAGACGTTCGCGTTGCTCCATGATGGATCGGTTCGGCCCCCGGGGTGGCGCAGATCAGGCCGACGGCGCAGTCGGCGGCGCCGGCCAGGCAGCCAGATACTCCTGCCAATGCGCCTGCTCGCCGGCCAGATGGCCCAGCGTGTGGCGCACGATGTCGATTTCTTCGGCGTATTCGGTTGCCGACAAACCGCCACGCATGAGCTGGAAGCGGCAGTACAGCAGGTAGGTATTCATCACGTCGGTTTCACAGTAACGCCGGATGGCGTCGGTCTGGCCATCGCGCCATGCGGAGTACACCTTGCTGCCGTCCATCCCCAGCTTGCCGGGAAAGCCGCACAGCTTGGCCAGCACGTCCATCGGGGCATTCGCCCGTGGCTGATACAGCGCGAGCAGGTCCATGAGGTCCAGATGCCGCGTGTGATACCGGGAAATGTAGTTATTCCACTTCATTTCGCGGTCATCCTCTCCCATGTCCCAGTATTTCGGCGCGCTCACGCCATGCACCAGGCCGCGGTAGTGCAACACCGGCAGGTCGAACCCCCCGCCGTTCCACGACACGAGCTGCGGCGTGTGTTTTTCGACGATGCGAAAAAAACCCTGCACCACCTGCCCCTCCTGCCCACCGTGGTCGACGAAAGAATGGATTTTCAGTCCCTGGCTGTTGCGGAACACGCACGAAATCACCAGCACCTTCTGGCAGTGCAACGGAAGGAAATCGCTGCCGTTTTGTTCCAGCCGGCGCGCCTGCGCCTGCAAAACGGTGGCGTGATCGTCCAGCCCGGGGTCGGCCAGATCGGCAGCGCGCAGCGCAACGGGGTCCGGGATGGTTTCAATGTCGAAGGCGACGATCGGGGTATGGATCATGCAGCGCAGACGAAGGCGTCAGAGAAGAGAATTTTTGTCGATGCCGTTGCGTGCCAGACGCCCTTTGAGCTTGAGCAGCGCTTCCTGCTGGATCTGGCGCACGCGTTCGCGGGTCAGTCCCAGGCGTTGCGCCAGCGACTCGAGGGTTTCGAGTTCGCGGCCATGCAGGCCGAAGCGGGCTTCGATGACGTCACGCTCGCGTTCGCCCAAGGCGCCCACCCAGGCGTCGACCAGCGCCTGGACTTCGCGTGACTGCGTCAGTTCCTCTAGCGGCGGCGACTGCTGGTCGGCGAACTGGTCGGCGTAGCTGTCGCCGTCCTGCGTTTCACGCAAGGCGTCGAGAGATGCCGGCTGCTCGGCCAGCGCCAACAGATCAGCCACGTCCTCGGCACTGCGGCCGAGCAGCGCAGCGATGTTCTCCACCGAAATCTGACCGCGGTCATCGTGCGTCTGCTCCAGGTGCTTGCGCGCACGCAGCACCTGGTTGAGCTCGCGGATGACGTGCACCGGCAGCCGGATGGTGCGCACCTGCTGCATCAGCGCACGCTCGATGCTCTGGCGAATCCACCAACTGGCGTATGTGGAAAAGCGAAAGCCGCGCTCGGGTTCGAATTTTTCGATGGCGTGGATCAGTCCCAGATTGCCTTCTTCGATCAAGTCGCCCAACGCCGCGCCGCGGCCGACGTACCCCTTGGCAATGCTCACGACCAGCCGCAGGTTGTGCTCGACCATCGCCTGCCGCGCGGCGAAATCGCCGGCCTTGGCACGAATCGCCGTGGCGTACTCCTCTTCGGGAGTGAACAAGGGCTTGACGCGAATGTGGTTGAGATACGACTGCAGCGCGCTGACCCCCGATTCGTCATCGATCGCGGCCAGCGAGGCCGGGGGGCAGGCCGGCCCGGGTGGAGTCGGCGCGCAACGCGCTGCCGGCGCCGGGGGCTGCTGATCCGCCAGCTCGCGCAACTGCCGCACGCCGGCAGCCAGCGCGTCGTCCGCCGGTGCGGAAAACCCTTCGCGCGCCCCCGCGCCGGCTTCAGGCTCGTCAGGCGGCGTGGCAGCGGGTTTGCGCGCTCGCGTCATCGGCAGTCAAGGCTGTTTGGGCAACACACCCAGGGGGTCGATCGATTTGCCGCGCAGGCGGATTTCGAAATGCAGTTCGACGCGTGGAGCATCGGTCGATCCCATTTCGGCGATTTTCTGCCCGCGTTTGACCGCCTCGCCTTCCTTGACCAGCATGACGTTGTTGTGGGCGTAAACGCTGATGTAATCGTCGTTGTGTTTGATGATGATGAGTTTGCCGAACCCGCGCAGCTCCGATCCGGCGTAGACCACACGGCCGGCCGCAGCGGCGTACACCGGGTCGCCCAGGTTGCCGGCGATGTCGATGCCCTTGCTCGTCGTGCCATTGAACCCCTGAATGATCTTGCCGCTCGTCGGCCACGACCAGACGATGCCATCGTGCGTCGAGGTCGCCAGATTGCCCGCCATGACAGCAGGCCCGGTCGAGGCAGGCGCGGCCGACGCTGCCGGCGACGGCGTGGCGGCGGCAGCAGATTTTTCCGGCGCAGGTGCGGCGCCGGACTTGGCCGTCGTCTGCGGCACAACCGGCGCCAGCGGGGTGACAGGAAAACTCTGCGCCACCCCGGCACCCTGCGACGCCGCAGCCGATGGCGCCGCGGCAACCGGCGCGGTGCTTTGCGGTGGAACGAC
>Ga0067045_1029802_pt1 | contig 18317 bp, 19 predicted proteins | sample TerdegcTABiofilm_FD_59184 | JGI IMG/M metagenome (GOLD analysis project Ga0067045, IMG submission 59184) | Combined Assembly of (Gp0054472, Gp0054536) Wastewater bioreactor microbial communities from Singapore -Terephthalate degrading... | reverse complement strand
GGCGGAGGCGGCCGCCGCAGAGGCAACCCCCAGGGTTTTCAGGAAGGCGCGTCGTTTCACGGGTGGTTCCTTTTTAGGGTGTCGGGGCGCAAGGACATGCCCGCTGGTGAGCCTGCGGGAGGCCCTGCCGTTTCTTTTACCATATCTGTCGGTTCACGTCAGCATCCGGAGCCGAAGTGCTGGCTGAACAACCGGAAATGTCCGGCCGGGTCCAGTTCGATGTCCACCCGGCCTATGTCCCGGGAGATGGACCGGTCGATGCACAACCGGAAGCGTCCGCGAACGACCTGGATATCGTCAGGGGCCGGTTCGTCCAGAACCAGGCCGAGTCGGGGGCCGAATCAACCGGGGGTGGCGATGACCCGCACGTGCCGCGTTTCCTCGTCGGAAAAAAGGTCCTCGAGTTCCTTCAAGGCGGGGTCGGTGATCCGGATACGTTCTTCGTTTTTTTCCGGGACCGGCGTTTCTTCCGAAAAGGGCTGCGGCATTGTCATGGTCCGTCTCCTTTGCTAGGAAAAATAAGCGCCGGCGATCCGGCGTCGACCCCTTACTATCCCGCCGCGGGCGCGGCGCATTGACCTCGATCAACACCACGACGCATCTATGCCATGGCTGATTCCCCGCTTCTTTTGACGCTCAAGTCCCTGTCCTTTTTTCAGGGGATGCCCGTGGGGCTTTTGGAGCGGCTGGCCCGCGGGGCGGTGCCCAGGACCTATCCGCCGCGGGTGCGGGTGGCCTCGGAGCGTGAGGACGTGCGGGGGTTCTTTCTGGTGCTCACGGGCAAGGTGAAGCTTTTCAAGCTGGCCGAGGACGGCAAGGAACAGACGCTCTACGTGTTCGGCCCGGGTGAGCCCTTCTGCCTGGGATCGCTCTTCGGGGAGGGTCTTTTCCCGGCCCATGCCGAAACCCTCTCCCGCAGCAGGCTGGTGTTTTTTTCCGGGGAGATGTTGGAGGAAATGGCTCGGGAGGACCCCTCGATCCTGTTTCATTTCCTGCGGGTGGTGTCGCGGCGGCTCAAGGACGCCATGGAGATGATCGAATCGTTGTCGCTTCGGGGGCTCCCCGGCCGCGTGGCCGGTTTTTTGCTGCACGCCCGAGAGGAGGATCGCGACGGTCGCCGTCTGGTGGCCCTGGGGATCAGCCAGCGGGAGCTGGCCAAGATCGTCGGGGCCACGCCCGAGGCGTTGTCCCGCACGCTCGGGCGCATGGCCCGGCAGGGGCTGGTGCGGATTTCCGGACGGGACATGGAAATTCTGGATCGGGCCGGCTTGGCGGCCCTCATGGTCTCGGACCGGGGACCCCGGGGGCGGTGACGTCCGTCAGCCACGGACGGCGGGCCGGAGCGGGTGAAGCCCCGCGTGTTTTGAGGAACGCGCCCGGGTTGGGGTGATCCGGCCTTGAATCACCTGACGAGGCCCTCGCTGAACAGGGCCACGGCGTCGGAGCCGCAGGGCTTTGTGGCCATGCGGCGGGGTTATTCGTTGGTCGGGGCGACCAGGATCCTGTCGGCGTCTTTTTCCTGGAAATAGAGGCGCAACCCGTCGTTTGTGACGCAAACCACCGGATGGTGCCGGCCGAGCCGCATGACCTGCCCGGCCTGGACGCTGACGAGCGACAGGTGGGTGCCGGGCCGGATGTTCAGGGTTTCGAAGGTCTCCCTGGCGCTTTCGCCGGTCAGGATACGGGTGACGACGAAGTCTTCCCCGACGCCGACGCCGCAGAACTGGACCTGACCGATCGGGGTCTGTCCCAGAAGCTTGGAGGCCTGCCCCTCTCCCAGGCGCACCCGGGTTTTGCCGTCCACCAGGGCGTTATAGGCCATGGGCGGCAGTCGGCGCAGGAAGGTGATGCGGTCGTTTTCCACAAGGCCCAGGGCCTCCATGGACTGGACGATGCGGTCCTGGCCGGTGATGCCCTCCACATGGCCGGATTCGCCCGGTTTGCATTCCAAAAGGGGAAGCCGGCGGCCGTCGTCCAGATGGACCACCATCTTGGCCGCCCAGACGCCGCTTAAAACGGCCTCGCCCCGGGGACCGCGGACCTTGACCGGCTCCACGGCCACGGATTCGCCCAGTCGTGTGAGCGTCGTGCCCACGAACACACCAAGACGCCCCATGCGCTCAGTGAAACCCTCGCCCACGATGCTTTCCACCGCCAGAGGAATCCCCAGCGGGGCATTGGTCAGGGGGGTCACGCCGCCACCTCCTGCTTGGAACGCGCCGTCGACGCCGCGTTTTGGGTTCCATCAACGGGCCGGGCCGCGGCCAGGGCCGCGTAACCGAGGATGCCGATGGTGCTGACATTGTGCATGAGCGCCGACGCCAGGGGGGAAAGCCCGGACCCGGCCAGGAAAAGGATCACCGAATTCAGGCCGATGGTGGAATAGAAGCAGCGCTTGATGATCGCGTTGGTGCGCATGGCGGCTTGCTTGGCCACGGGCAGGGCGTGCAGGTCGTCGCTTAAAAGCAGCACCTGGGCCGCCTCCCGGGCCAAGTCCGCGCCCTTGGGCATGCAGATGCCCACGTCCGCGGTCATGAGGGCCGGGGCGTCGTTGACCCCGTCGCCCACATAGGCCAGCTTGCGTCCGGAGTTTTTAAGCTCGGCCACGATGGCCGCCTTGTCCTCGGGCTTGAGTTCGTGGTGAATCTCGTCGATCTGCGGAAGTTGCCGGGCCAGGGCGTTGGCCGTCTCCCGATGGTCCCCGGTCAGGACCACCACCCGGGTGATGCCGGCCTCCTTGAGGGCGTCCAGAACCGCGCCGGCCTCGGGGCGCGGAGCGTCGCGCAGGGCGATGATCCCAAGGAGCGTCTTCTCCCGGGCCACATAGAGCAGGGACTTGCCCTGGCGGCGCAGTTCATGGGCGGCCCGGTCGCACGATTCGCAGGGCACGCCCTCGTCCTCGGCGATGAAATGGTGGCTGCCGACCAGGACGTTTTCGCCGTCGACGGTGGCGGAGACGCCATGAGCCACGATGAAGTCCACCCGGCTGATGGGCGGCAGGGCCAGTTTGCGGGCCCTGGCCTCGCGCACCACGGCCCGGGCCACTGGGTGGTCGTAGTGCTCCTCGGCCCCGGCGGCCAGGCTCAGAAGCTCCTCGGGACCGAGGCTGTCGGCGGGCAACACGTCCGTGACCGCGATCTCGCCCGTGGTCAGGGTGCCGGTCTTGTCGAAGACGATGGTGTCCACATCGTGCAGGGCGTCCAGGGCCGAGGCGCCCTTGAGCAGGACCCCGGCCTTGCCCGCGGCGTACATGCCCGAGCGCACGGCCACAGGGCTTGCCAGCTTGACCGCGCAGGAGAAATCCACAGTAAGCACCGAGGCCGCCCGGTTCATGTCCCGGGAGGTGACCAGCTTGATGGCGGCCAGGGCCAGGGTCAGGGGCACGAGCTTGTCGGCCAGCTCCGAACTCTTGGTCTGGGTCTTGGATTTGCCGCGCAGGGACTGCTCGATGAACCGGCTGATGCGGGCCAGGGAGGTCTCCGAACCCACCCGATCCACGGAAATGAGAACCCGCCCCTCCTCCACCACAGACCCGGAAATGATCGTGTCCCCGGGCCGGATGTGCACCGGCACGGACTCGCCGGAAATCGAACTCTGGTTGACCGAGGCCTCGCCCTCGGCCACGGTGCCGTCGATGGGCACGAGTTCCCCGGCTCCGCAGACCACCACGTCCCCTTCCCGAACCTCCGAGGCCGGTATCTCGCTCTCCACGCCGTCCCGGACCACCCACAGGGTCTCGGCCTGGGGCCGCAGGAGGCCCTTGAGCAAGGCCGTGGAACGTTTCTCCGTGTTGTCCTCGAGATAGCGTCCCAGGGCCAGCAGGGTGGCGATGGTCCCGGCCGTGAAATAGTGGCCGCGCAGAAGCGACAGGGTCACGGCCGCGCCGTCCAGGACCTCGACCTTGATTCCCCGGGAGAACAGGGTCTGGACCCCCTCGGCGAGGGTCGGCAGTCCGACGCCCCAGCCCATGGCGGCCTTGGCCGGATACGGCAGGGCCGTCGTCGCGAGGGTCAGAAGCCCCTTCGCGGCCACGTCTCCCAGGCTCATCCGGCTGTCGGCGGCAAGTCCGCAACGATAAACCTCGTCCGGGATGTCCCGCAGACGTGCGGCCAGACTGCGCCAGGTCTCGGCCCGGCCATCATGCGTCACGACCACGGCCTTGCCCCGGACGTTGACCCGGACCTCATCCACCCCCGGCACGGCCTCTGCCATGGCCTGGAAATAGTTGGCGTCGAAAGCCGGGTCGCCGAAAAGGGGCGAAGTGAGGCGCACCCGGCAGGGAAGGACGTGGGCCACGGTGAAGCGGCCCACATCCCTCCCGACCTCGATCTGTTCGGGTGATTCCTTCATGCGCGATGACCCCGGGAATCCGCGGGCCGCTGGTACAGGCTCCAGTGCCAGTAGGAGAAGCCCACCAGGGCCAGCCCGGAAAACAAGTGCACGTTGCGCACGGTCTGTCCGGACTGGCCGCCCATGCGCTCCATGAATCCCGTGGCCAGGAGCGTGCCCAGGGACACGGCCATGCCGACCTTGGCCAGTTCACGCTTGCCGCGCAGATTGTCAGGTTTTGTCCGCATCGCCTTTCATGCTCATTTCGGCCTTGATGTCCTGGATCTGTTCCTTGACCTCTTCGATGCCGCCCTGGACCGAGCTCCACACGGAGACCACGCCCTTGACCAGGGCCTTTTGCACCTTCTCGTTGGTCAAGAGGTAGGTCAGACCCGCTCCGAGCAGGGCGCCCTTGATGTACCCGGGATCGGAGAAGGCCAGCCAGCCCTGGCTCCAGGAGGCTGTCGAAGGATAACCGGCGGCGGTTTGGGAATATCCTCTGTCGGTTGGAGTATATTGTGGATGGTGGGACATCCGGGACGCTCCTTTACCCCTTGGCCGGGGCTTTGGCGGTTTCCGGCTTGGTGGCGGTCTTTGGGGCCGGCTTGGCGGCGGTCTTGGATTCGGCCCTGGCGGCGGTCTTGGCCTTGACCTTGGTGGCCGCCAGTCCGGTCACGCCGTCGTAGAGGTACTTGGTCCCGATGCCCACGGCGGCCATGGTGACCAGCCCGAGGAAGCTGGAGCGGAAGAGGGTTCCGGCAACGGCCCCGACGGCGGTGGCCAGGCCGGTGCCCACTGCCTCCTTGAGGACGTGTCCGGCGGCGGCCTCGCGGGTCATATCGCCTTCCTTGACCTGGCGCAGGTCCTTGGCGGCGGCCACGGTGCCGCCGATGACGGCCCCGGCCAGGCCCATGGCGGTGACGGCGCCCACAGGCAGGGTCTGACGGATCGGATAGGTCTGGGTTTTCTGCTGGATGGACATGGAGCGGTTCCTTCCTTGTCGTTGACGGTTAGGTCGTGATGATCGGCCCTGGAGCGGCGTCGGGGAGGCCCCGGGTTATTCGCCGCCGGCCTTGGCCCCGCCGAGAATGGCCGAGAAGGTGTCGCCCAGGGCGGACTTCACGGCGCTGTTGGTCAGAACGAAGGTCACCGCCGCGCCCACGACGGCCCCCTTCCAGAAGTGGGTGCCCGTGGAGGTCAGGAACGCGGCGATTTTCGAGGGATCGGCCTTGCCCTGCATCAGGTCGTTGCACAGCTCGATCATCTGGCCGTACCGGTATTCCAGGTGCTTGGGGTCCTCGCTGGGCGAGCCGGCCCCGAATCCCGGGAACCCGAAAAAGCCGGGCTGGGCCTGGGAGGCCGCCTGTTCCTCGTGGTCGCCGTGGCCGCCCCGGCAATGGCAATGGCCTTTTTTGCCCTCGCCCTCCTCATGGCTGTGGGACGCGCCGGCGGCCGCCTCCGGTCCGGCCGCCGGGCCGTACTGCGGGGCGAACTGCGGTCCCTGGGGGGGGCCGAACTGGGGTGCGAACTGCGGCCCCTGATAGGCGTATTGCGGTCCCTGGGGAGTGCCGTACTGCGGGGCGTACTGGGGGGCGCCGTACTGCGGAGCGGCCTGGGGGCCCTGGTAGGCGTACTGCTGGCCGAGGCCGGCCTCGGCCCTGGGCGGCTCGGGCTGGGACGGGGCCTGGGAGTAGCCTTTGGCGTAGCCGCTGGGACCTTGGGAGACATAGCCCTTGGGACCTTCCTGGGCCTGGGCCTGGGCCGGACCCTGGGCCTGGACCGGGGGCTGTTCCGGAGCCTGGGCCGGTTTTTGGCCCATGTACCGGTTCTGCCCTTCGTCGGCCTTTTCGGTCTCGGCGCAGGCCTCGGCCGCCATGGCCTGCCCGGCGGGGGTGCCGACCGGGCCGACCTGTCCGGTGGCACCGGGGGCCTCGGCCGGACCGGCGCATCCGCCGTTGTTCGCCTCGGGCGCGTAGCCGACCTGGACGCCGCCCGGCATGGACATGCCGGGGACATACGCCGGGGCGCAGCCTTCCTGATACGTCGCGTTTTCCATTCTCGATCTCCTCTAGGCTTGAGGTGTCAGGCCGAAGGCCGCGGACAGCTCACTGGCCAGGTCGGCCGTGCGGTCCGCGTCGTCACTGGTGAAAAATTCCTCCACGAGGGCGGGGGCGATCCGGCCCGGGTCGTATTCCAGGACCAGGGACCGGGCCAGGATGTTCAGCCGGGCCCGCACCGCGCCGTTGCCGTTCCCGAAAAGGGACGCCAGATCCGCCGCCTTGGGGTGATGGCGGACGGCCGGATCGAGCTTGAGCCGGATGCGGCCGGGCACGTGGTGGGCCACGGTGATGAAACGTCGCAGGCTCACGATGTCGTTGACGTTCATGCAGCCTCTCCGGAGGGCGCGGCCGGGAGTGGTATGGCCGGTTTGTGGGCCAGGAGCCGCGAAGAGTTGGCCAAGACCCCCAGGGTATGCACGATGTGCAACAGCCCCGCGGCCACCGGCGAGAGTATCCCCAAGGCCCCGGCCACCGCACCGCCGAGGTTGGTGGAGGTGGCGATCCAGAAGTTCTGGCGGGCCACGCGCAGGGTCTGGCGGCTTAGGTCGCGCACGTAGAGGATGTCGGCCAGGTCGTCCTTGACCAGGGCGATGTCCGCGGCCTCGATGGCCACGTCCGAACCGCCCGCGCTCATGGCGATGCCGATGTCGGCGTCGGCCAGGGCCAGGGCGTCGTTGATGCCGTCGCCGACCATGATCACCCGGCGGTCCCCGTTTTTGAGCTCGCGCACGATGTCCGCCTTCTGCTCCGGGAGCACGCTGTGGCGGCATTCGTCGATGCCCAGGCTCTCGCACAGGCTCAGGGCCGTGTTCGCCGTGTCCCCGGTGACCAGGGCCACCTTGGAGACACCGGTGCGGTACAGCTCGCGCACCGTGGCGGCGGCGTCCGGGCGCAGTTCGTTGGCGAACCCCAGGGCGGCCAGGACCGCGTCGTTCTTGGCCAGGAAGATGACCGTCAGCCCCCGGTCATTGAGACCGTCGGCCCGTTGCCCGGCCTGCATGGTGTCGATGCCGGCCTCGTCCAGGTAGCGGCGGTTGCCCAGGCGGATGACATCGTGTCCGATGGTGGCCTTGACGCCCTTGCCCAGGGTGAAGTCGCATTCGATGTGCGAGAAGGGGTCGATGCCCCGGGAGACGGCCTCGTGCTTGATGGCCAGGGCCAGGGGATGATGGTTGTGCATCTCCGCCGAATAGGCCCACAACAGAAGCTCGTTCTCGGTCATGTCCGAGAAGTTCAGAATCGCCTCGATACGCGGCTGGTTGGTGGTCAGGGTGCCGGTCTTGTCGAAGCAGACCACCTCGGCCTTGCCCACCTCTTCCAGGTAGCGGCCGCCCTTGATCAGGATGCCGCGCTTGGCCGCGGCGGACAGGGCGGAACTGATGGCCGTGGAGGCCGAGAGCACCGTGGCGCAGGGGCAGGCCATGACCAGAAGCACGGTGAAGGCCCGCCACAGGCTGCCGGTCAGGACAAGGGTGCCCAGGGTGGACCACATGCCGATGCGCAGAAGCCTGCGGGCCAGTTCGTCGCCCGTGTTCTCGATGGGGGCCTTGTTTTCCAGGGAATCCTCCACCAGGCGCATGATCCGGGCCAAGTAGGTGGCGTCGCCCACGCATTCGGCCCGCACGTGGATGATGCCCTGGCGCACGTAGGCCCCGGCGAAGACCTTGTCCCCGGCCTTGCGCAACTCCGGCTCGGCCCGGCCGGTGATGGGCGATTCGTCCACCAATGCCTCGCCGGAGATGACCAGTCCGTCCACGGAGATTTTTTCGCCCGTGTGCAGGACAACGATGTCCCGGGGTTTGACTGCGGTCACCGGCACCTCCACCTCGACCTCGCCGGCCAGGATGAAGGTGTTTTTGGCCGTAAGATCCAGGATGGCCGAGATGGAGCGCCGGGAGCGTTCGGCCACGTAGGCCTTGAGGGTCTCGGCGCCGGCGTGGATCCACAGAATCTCCAGGGCCGTGACCGCCTGGCCTGCGGCCGTGGCGGCCACGCATCCGGCGGCCAGGAAACCCTCCATGGTGAAGCGTCTTTGTTTGGCGTGGCGCAGGGATTCCCGGAAAAGGGGCGCGGCCGCGACCAGGGCGGCCAGTCCCAGAGGCGAGACCATGGTCTGGGGCACGGCGCCCTTGAGCACGACCTCCTTGACGAAGACGTAGGCCATGACCCCTGTCAGGGACAGGAAGCGGACGAACTGGCGCCCCACGGACGAACGGGGTTTTTCGGACAGGCAGATGCAAGCCGGGGCCCTGCGGTCAGGCGGGGGGGCTACGGTCCGCCCGGGCATCACGGTCCGGACGGCCGCGACGATGGCCTCCTGGGTCGCTGTTTTCGGATCGTAGCGTATCACCAGTGCGGCGCAGGCCGGATTGACCCGGGCGTCGAGGACCCCGGGGAGATTCGCGCAGGCGTTTTGGGCTGGGGTCAGAAGCGACCCGGGGCGCAGGGCCAGGCGAAGTCTGCCGGGAAGGGCATGCTTGATGCGCAGGAATTTGTTCATGACGAGGCGGTCTTTCCGGAAAGTGTTCCGAGAGGCGGCGTGTTCAGGGGACGGTTTGGTCGGGATGAGAAGAATCTGTGCCGGCCGCGCCGCGCAGTGGCCGGGCACATTTTTTGAGTCCAATAATGATTTCCATTTTCATGTTAATGAGGGTCACTACCCCAACCCGCTCGCACTGGCAAGGGGTTTGAGCCTTGTCCGAACCATCCCGGATTTGACCCGACTGGAGGGGAGTGCTAACTGTCGATCAGGCGGGACAGAAAGGGCGCAACGCAGCCATGAGCAAACCCACGATCCTCATCCTCGACGGCGAAGAGACGGTCCGCGCCCTGCTGGCGGACTTTTTCGCGGACAACGGACATGAAGTCCATACCGTGGCGAGCGCCGGCGACGCCCTGGTGGAGTTGGCCAGGAGGCCCTTCGACGTGGCCGTATTGGATCACGGCCACGGAGACATGGAGGGGGATGTCTTTCTGTCCATGGCCAGGGAAATGCGTCCCGACCTGCATTACATCCTGCATACCGTGTCCATGGAGGACATCCCGTCCGGAGGATTCGACCGGGTGCTTGGCGTCCTGCCCCGCCCCGTGCAGGATTTGAACCTTTTTCTGGATATTCTCCGCAAGCTGCCCGAGAGCCGTGAATCGAGGGCCTGACCCGGGCGGTCCTTTTCAGGGTGCCACTGGCGGGGAAGTCTGGCCCGGAATCAGAGGCAAGGCGATGGCGAACACGGTCCCCTTGCCCGGCTCGGATGAGACTGTGAGATTACCGCCATGGTTGTGGGTCACGATAACCGAGGCCACGGAAAGCCCGAGCCCAGCACCGCCTCCGGTTTCTCTGGCTGAGAAGAAGGGTTCGAAGACACGAGGCAGGACATCCGTGGAAATGCCCGGGCCGTTGTCACCGATCTCAAGTACCACCTGATCGTCCCGCGTGAAGGTGCGCAGGGTGATGGACGGCATGGGAATGGCGGCCTCGGTCAGGACCTGGGCCGCATTGCGCAGAAGGGTCAAGACGACCTGTTTGATCTGGGCTGGCATGCAGGGGACGGGGGGCAAATCCGGGGTCAGGCGTTTGACGATGGTGACCCTCCTGAAATCGTACCGCGTTTTGGAGTTGTATTCGCTGGATGCCAGAAGCAGGCAGCTCTCCACCAGGGCATTGATGTCCGCGTTTTCCCGGGCGGATTCAGGGACGCGGGCAAACCCCAGCATGCCGCGCACCATGGCGGCGATCCTCTCCCCGGCCTCACGAATGCCATCGAGATAGGTCAGGATGCGGCGTTCAGCCATATAATCCAGGACAAGGGCGAGATCGATGTTGTGGCGTTTCGCGGCCTCGGCGTTGGGCGGCAGTTCCGGGTCCAGGCGGCGCAGGGTCCCCTGGGCCGAGTGCAGGATAATGGCCAGGGGATTGTTGATCTCGTTGGCCATGCCTGCGGCCAGTCTTCCCAGGGAGGCCATTTTTTCGGTGTGGATCAGGGCCTGCTGCATTTTTTTGCGTTGCGTGACGTCGCGAACCAGCGCCAACGTCACATTGCCGTTTATGGAGGGCAGGGGAGCGAGAGAAACCTCCACCTCCACCAACTCCCCGTCCTTTCGGCGATGGACCCATTCGAAGACCTGGTCGCCTTTGGCGATCCGGGACAATTTGTGCGCGGCCACTTCCGAAGACGGGCGGCCATCGGGTTGCCTGGACGGAGAGAAGTCCTGGGGCGTGCGGCCCAGGAGGTCTTCCCTGGCATAACCCAGAAGGGTCGAGGTCGCGGGATTGCAGTCCGTGATGCGGCCGTTTTCGAGGATCATGATGGCGTCGGTGGCCGCCTGGAACAGGGCCTGATACCGGAGTTCGCTCTCCTTGCGATCGGTGATGTCCGTGGCGGTCCCCACGAAGCGCAGGGCCTTCCCCGTTTCGTCCCTGGCGACGACCCGTCCCCTGTCGAGAATCCACCGTACCGCCCCGGAGGGGGTTACAAGGCGGTATTGGTCCTCGATGATGTCGTCGTGCCAAAGCCCGGCCTCCAGACGGGCCAGGGCCCGCTGCCGGTCCTCGGGATGCATGCGGGACAACCAGATCTCGACGACGTCCGTGATAGTATCTGAAGAAAGGCCGTATGTGTCCACCAACCAAGGGCTCAGATGGGCGATGTCTGTGGCCAGGTCCCAGTCGACGAACCCGTCGTTGGTGGCGTCGAGAATCAGCGCCAGGCGTTCCTCGCTTTCGGCCAGACGTTTTTGGGCCAAAGCCAGATCGGTCACATCCGTGGCCACGCCATATATCCCCGTGATTTTTCCTTTTTCGTCGAACACGGGCGCGGCCACGATGGAGACGTGTTGTTTCTCCAACTCGGCGATGTAGTTCACCGGCTTGCCGGAAAGCGTCCGGGCCAGTCCGTCCATGATCGTCTGGTTGTTCCCGAAGAAATCGGACACGGGCCGCCCGGCCATCTCCCGCGGGGATAGGCCTATCTTTCCCAGGGCCTTGCCCTCGATATGGACCATGGTCCCGTCGGGGGCGATTTCGAACACGACGGCGTCGGCGTTGAGCAGGACGTTGCGCAGGTGCAGGTCCCTCTCCCGCAGGGCCTTTTCCGCGGATTCGCGGCGGGCGAATTCGGCTTCGAGTTCCCGAGTCTTTTCAGCGATGCCGCGCTTCAGGCCCCGGGAATAGAGGTGGAAGAGCCCGGAGAGGCCCAGGGTGGCCGCAAACAGGCCGATCAGGACAAAGACCGTCCAGTGGGGGGAGGTGGTACCCTGGCGCAGGGGTAGCCATTTATGGACGATATCCTGTTTGTCGTTGTTCGGGAGGTTGTTGAGGGCCTTGTCCAGGATGGAGCGCAATTCGGGCCAGTCGTCGCGCACCGCCATGCGCAGGGCGGATTCCTGGTCGATGACCCCGGCCAGGCGCAGATTGGGCAGCCCTTCCTTATCGATAAGATAGGAGACCACCCCCTGGTTGCCCACAAAGGCCTCGACTTCGCCGAAGGCGACGTGCCTGAGCGCCTCTCTGACCGTTGCCACGGGAACCGGCATTGTCCCGAGCGGGCCGTTCTCCGTGAACCAGCGATCCCCCCCGTAGCTGGGCACCACGGCGACTCGGCGTCCGGCCAGATCGTCGAGGCTCCGGATGGCGGTGTTCTTGGCGGACACGATGATCACGATGGGTATGGAGATGTAGGGCTGGGTGAAAAGCAGGTATTTGGCGCGTTCCGGGGCGTAGACGATTTTTGCGGCCATGTCCGCCCGACGTTCCCTGAGGGCCTCCAGCAGGGCCGGCCAATCCTGGGCCGGGGTCGGGGTGATCGTCAGGCCTGTGTCCTTCAAGGCCGCCCGCAGGAGGTCGGCGGAGAGTCCGGAAAACTCGTTGTGGGAGAGGAATTCAAAGGGGGGGAACTCCGGATCGAAGACCACGCGGATTTCTGGATGGGCCTCGATGAACCGGCGCTCCTGATCGGTCAGGTTCAGAGGCGGAGGAACCGTAGCGACGGACTGCGCCGGGACGAACAGCGCGGGAAGCAAAAAACAGCCAAGGACGAAGAGAAAAAAGACAAGGGCCCGTCTCGCGGATACGGTGTCCGGGCCGGAGGGGGACTGGGTGGCGTGTCCAAGCATGGTCAGTTTGATATTCCGGACCAGCAGCGGATGCAAGATCGTTGTTGGAAGCGGGGGACATTTCGCATAGTGCAAGGGCTGGACAACGCCCTGGTCTTTATGTGGAATTGGTTGCAAAACAGGGTGGATGACGCCGCATGCCGGCGAAGAGTTTTTTCAGTCTGATGAGGCGCTTGACGGAAATGCAATTTTTGTGCGCAACTGCCGAGAATAAAACGCCGCAGAGTCCAACAGACCCCGCGATTACTCTGCAAAGGAACACCGTATGCGCCAACGTCTCAGGAAATTGTCCCGACAGGCCGGCAAGGCCCTTGACGCCCTGGAATACACCGGCGACGTCCCGGCCGAGAAGACCATCGTCACGGCGACGGCCTACGGGCCGGATGGAGCGGATACCGCCGTGCTGACCGACCGGGAGGATTCCCTCGCGGCTTTCGGAGGCGGTCCGCGCAAGGTGTGGATCGACGTGTCCGGCCTGTCCCAGGCCGAGGCGATCCGTCGGGCGGGGGCGCTGTTCGGGGTCCATCCGCTCATCCTGGAGGACATTGTCCATGTGGGACAGCGACCCAAGATCGAGGACATGGACGGCTATCTGTTCGTCATCGCCAAGGCCTGGCGCTACAGCGAGACGGCCAAGGAGCTTTCCGAGAGCCAGGTGAGTTTCATATTGGGCCCCAATGCCGTGGTCACCTTCCGGGAGGCCGAGGTCCCGGCCTTCGACTCGGTCCGGTCGCGCATCGATCTGGGCAGGGGGCGGATCAGGAACATGGGGCCGGACTACCTGCTGTATGCCCTGCTCGATGCCCTGGTGGACGACCATTTCCTGGCCCTGGAGAAGGTGGGCGAGGATGTCGAGGACCTGGGAGACAAGCTCCTGGCCGATCCCCAGCCCGCGGACCTGGAGGCCATCCACAGGCTCAAGCGGGAGACCGTGTATCTGCGCAAGGCCGTATGGCCCCTGCGGGAGGTGGTTTCCCGGCTGGCGGAAGGCGAAAGCGACCTCTTGCGCCCGGAGACGCGGCTGTATTTCCGGGACCTCTACGAGCACGTCATCCAGATCATGGACACGGTGGAAGGGCTTTTGGACATCGTGGCCGGCATGGTGGACATCTATTTGTCCACTATCAGCTTTCGCTTGAACGCCATCATGAAGGTGCTCACGCTCATCTCCACCCTTTTCATGCCCATGACCTTCGTGGCCGGGGTCTATGGCATGAACTTCACCTTCATGCCCGAACTGTCCTGGCCTTTGGGCTATCCCCTGGCCATCGGGATCATGCTGCTCATGTCCGGCGGGCTTTTCACGCTTTTCAAACTGAAGAAATGGATTTGAGCGGGACGGACCGCCAGGTTACGGAGTGACCCGGGCGACGAGTCCGCCGTACCCCTCCTTCTCCATCTCCTCCAGGGGTATGAAGCGCAATGCCGCGGAATTGATGCAGTAGCGTTTCCGGGTCGGCGTGGGCCCGTCGTCGAAGACATGGCCCAGATGCGAGTCGGCCAGGGCGCTGCGCACCTCGATGCGCGCCTGGAACAGGCTGGTGTCCTCGCGTTCCACCACGGCGCCGGGGGCCACGGAACGGGTGAAGCTCGGCCACCCGGTCCCGGAGTCGAACTTGTCCCGGGAACTGAAAAGCGGTTCTCCGGAGACCGCGTCCACGTAGAGGCCGGGCCGTTTTTCGTTCCAGTAGGCATTGTCGAAAGGCGGTTCGGTGGCGTTTTTCCGGGTCACCGCGAAGGCCAGGGGCGAGAGCCGCCGGCGCAGTTCGTCGTCATCCGGGCGGACGTATCCGGAGGGCGGGCCGGCTTGGCCGCCGGAGGAACCCTGATGGCCGGACCGTCCCCAGACCGATTCCAGGTACGGTCCGCGTCCCGAGGCCCGGTGGTAGACGTCATAGCGCACGGCGTTTTTCTTATAATAATCCTGGTGGTAGTCCTCGGCGGGGTGGAAACGGACCGCAGGCCGCAGAGGCACGGTCAGGGGGACCTTGAAGCGCCCCGAGGCGGCGGTTTCGGCCAATACGGCCTCGGCGACGCGTTTTTGGTCCTCACCGTCGTAGAAAATGGCTGTCCGGTATTGGCTGCCGCGATCCGCGAACTGCCCGCCCTGGTCCGTGGGGTTGATGTTTTGAAGAAAAACCCGGACCAGGTTTTCGTAGGAGATTGTTGTTGGATCGTAGATGACCCGCACGGCCTCCACGTGCCCGGTCTGGCCCGTGGACACGGCTTCGTAGTCGGGATCCGGGGTATGGCCGCCGGTATAGCCGGACTCGGCCGAGAGCACTCCGGGCGTGTTTTCCATGGCCGCTTCCAGGCACCAGAAGCAGCCTCCGGCGAACACGGCGCTTTCGGTATGTTCGGGTGTTTTCATGGGGGTATCCGTTTGGGCGTTGCAGGGTATGGCCGCAAGCCAGGCCGAGACGGCCACAAAAAGGGCGATCAGGGTTTGTCGCGCGGGCATGAGGAGTCCTTTGGGGTATGGACCGGTTCCAAGGGTGAGCCGCTCCATTTTGATCATGGCGGCCGTTTCGAACCGGGAAAGGCATAATCCGGAAAGACGATCTAAACAGTATGATAATAGGTCGGCATGGTGAAAAGTCAAAACCCGGGGTGAAGCGGAGGGTCAGGAGAGGACGTTTCATCCGTAGGAAAAAGAACCGCAGCCACCCCCGGCGGACGGATGCCGGTGGGTGGCGCGCTCGGACATGATCCGGCGGTTGTTCCGGGCTAGTGTTGTGTGTCTTAAAAAATACGCCAGTATGTTTAATAAAAACTATTTATTCAAATATGTTACTCTCAAAAAAAGGATACACTTTTTTCAAGGACGCGAGACTAGTCGGCCGGTTTGGCCAGGGGGGAAAGATAGGACACCAGATAGGCCCCGTCGGCCTCCAGGCGCATCCGGGCCTTGCCCGTGCGCAGATCGGTTCCGGCCGGGCCGCCGTATTCGTAGACGGTGACGGTCAGGATCCCGTCGGGGGCCGCGGATTCGATGTCCATGATCCAGCGCACGTTTTGATAGGGGAACTCCGGATCGGTCCACGGGAAACGGCCGGAGCCCCGGGGCGATTCGACCAGCCCCCGGCCGGTGAAGAGCCCCCGGGGGACAAGGTCGTGGGAGAAGCGGACCATGGTGAAGGAGCTGACGGACACGTCGGATTGGGGGTCCTGGGCCAGGATCTCGATGGCGCCGTCGCCGTCCAGGTCTCCGACGACCTGGGGCCAGTAGAAGCCGATATGCCGGCAGAAAAAGACCAGGGGGTCGGCCCCCGCGCCCTGGGTCGGCCCGCGCCAGACGATGTTTCCGGAGGCGTCGGTCAGGGTGGCCTGGGCATCCCCGCCAAGGACCGAGGGGATGTCGCGCAGGACCAGGGCGGCGACGCCCTGGCGGCCTTTGGGGATCACCGGGAAGTTCCGGACCGCGTCGGAGGGGCACATGACGAAGTCGCGGTTGGCCGGATCGTTCAGGTAGGCGGCCTCGGTGCGCAGGCACGCCGCGTTGATCCATCCGGCGCGGCCGTCCTCGGTGCGCACGTTGGCCCATTTCCCCTGTCGCGACAGGACCGTGACCATGTCGCCCCTGTTCAGGACGGCGATCACGGCGGCCTTCCGGTAGTCGGACCCGCCCGAGGCGCGCAGGTTGTTGCCGTCGTCGGCCACCACGAAACGGGACGTTCCCTGGGCATCGGCGGCCAGGGCCGACGGGGCCGTTGGGAAAGCCGGGATGGCTGCCAGGCAGGCCACAAGGCACAGGACGGCACGAAGGGTCAGGCGCATGGAGGTTCCCTCAGATGGTTTCCACGGCCGCGAAGGACGGCTCGTGCAGGGGGAGAACGATGTCCGCCATGTCGCGGACGGTTTTCACGATATCGTAGGCCTCGTAGACGTTGACGTGGGTGCCCGGGGGGATGACCTCCATTTCCATGGCCCGGACCTCCTTCGGCGGATAAAAATTCTCCAGGATGGTGCAGAATCCGGTGATGGCCGCCGTGCCCCCGTCCGTATCCACGAAGACCGTCAGTCCCCCCTCGGTGTGGGCCGGGGTGTGCATGACCCGGATTCCCGGCAGGATCTCCCGGTCTCCGGTGACCACCTCGATCTGCCCGTTCTCCTCCACATCCAGGATGTAGTCCTCGAGATAGCGGAAATCCAGGGGATGGGGGTCGTGGATGCGCGTCAGTTCCATTTCGTGGACGAAAAAACGGGCGTTGACGCATTTGGCGTCGTTTTCGCAATGGTCGTTGTGCAGGTGGGTATGGATGACGATGTCGATGGCTTCGGGAGTGAGCCCGTATTTGGCCAGACCCTGTTCGAAGGTGTATATTTTCCCCCCAAGGGCCTTTTCCCTGTCCTCGGTGATCACGGGCGTCATCTCGCCGGTGTCCACCAGGACCCTTTTGTCGCCGCCCTCCAGGTACCAGGAATAGATGGGGATGACGTACGGCGTGCCGTAGCCGTGCTGGTAAGTCATCATGCCCTTGTCGAAACGCTTGGTGCCCATGACGATGGGATGGATTTTCCAGGCGGCCATGGCCGTATCCTTTGTTGCGGTGTAATGTCCGGCCGGTTGGGCGAGTGGCTCCGGGTGTATCGCAAAGGAAAAAACGCGGCAAGGCGCGGCGGGGCGTTTTTCGGTCGGGGAAATCGGCTCCAGCCCTAAAGAATGGGGGAGGCCCGGCCGATAAGTCCGCATAAGGCTTTGTGCGCCCGAAAACCGGGCCTTGAACAAAAGGATACCGCCATGACCTCTTCCTCTATTTCCGATATGCCCGAGACCACGGCCGCCGTCAGGCGAAATCAGGTCCTTATGGATTACATGCAGGTCCGTAGCGACATACGGAAAACCCGTGAGCATGATGCTCTGGAGGCATCCACGACAAAGGTGTCGCTTCTGGAGAGCTCGCTCAAGGGAGCCATGGTCAACGAAGAGGGATGACAGGCCGCCTGGGGCCGTCCGAACGCGGGACGATTATGCGGTATCGTCGGTGATGCGGCCCGTCCGGACCTCCATGACCAGGTCGCGGGACGTCACAGTGATGCGGTGCGCGGACTGTTCCGTGGTTCTGGTGACGGCCGGGGAGAGTGGACGGATGGTGAACGGCTCTTTTCCGGGCGCGGTCAGGGAGTGGGACCAGGCGATTGATGTGTAGCCATGTGAAAAACCAGCTAAAAAGCTCATGGACGCTTCCTCGGGGGACAGGGGGACGGCCTTCCCGGCCGTCCCCCTCGTTGTTTACTTGACGGGCGGTTGCCCCAGGCGCATCAGGTTTTCCATGATTCCGGCCATGGCGGCCTTTTGTTCCGGGGTGGTCAGGGTCGGGGCGATCTGCTCGGCCATGCGGGCCATCTGAACCACCTTGTCGGCCACCAGGATATGGCGGATCTCCTCAGGCAGGCGCGCGGCCCGCTCCTCCACGGCGGTCATCCTGGCCTCCACGGCGGCCACGGCCTGGATTTTCTGCTCCAGCCCGGACACCTTGGCGTCCATGCCGAAGTAGGCCGCCCCGGTCATGAGGATGGCCAGAAGGGCCAGGGCCAGTCCGGCCCGGGCGGCCCCGGCGGTTTCCCGCTCCACGGTTTGGGGGTTGTCGGCGGCCTTGCCCACATCGTCTCCGTATAACGCGTGAATACGTTTTTCCATGCCTAACATAGGCGTATCCTCCATGGGGGAAGTGGTGATGATGCCACGCTACCGCAACCCATGGCGGACCGCAACGGAAACATGAACGGGAGAATGTGGGGGCGCCGCCCCCACGCCCCCCGGCATGATTCTCCGTATCCCGTGATTTCCGGCGGGTCTTGCCCCCGGCGCAAAGC
>Ga0067045_1000422_pt1 | contig 18330 bp, 16 predicted proteins | sample TerdegcTABiofilm_FD_59184 | JGI IMG/M metagenome (GOLD analysis project Ga0067045, IMG submission 59184) | Combined Assembly of (Gp0054472, Gp0054536) Wastewater bioreactor microbial communities from Singapore -Terephthalate degrading... | reverse complement strand
AAGGAAAAAGAAGAAGCTACACAGAAAGCAAAGGACATAATCAGGATGTCAGTGGCCCGGGCCTGCAAACTGGAGCCATTGCAAGAGTTTGAGCTGCCGGTAAACAAAACGGCGCTGGTGGTCGGCGGGGGCATCGCCGGCATGAATTGTGCTCTCTCCATAGCCAACCAGGGACATGAAGTTTACCTGGTGGAGAAAGATGCAGAGCTAGGGGGAATGGCGAGAAGGATTCATTATACCCTGGAAGGTCTGGATGTTCAGGCTTATTTGCGTGAACTTATAGGCAAGGTTTATCAGCATCCCCTGGTGCATGTATATACCGGTGCCGAGATTACGGATGCCACAGGGTATGTGGGTAATTTTATAACCACAGTAAAGTCTGACAGAGGGGTTACAGAAATAAAACACGGAGCAGCTGTTATCGCCATAGGTGCTGATTTATATACACCTACCGAGTACCTGTACGGGGAAGACGATAGGGTAATGACCCACATGGAGCTGGAGGAACGGATTGCCAAAGAGGAAGAGAAAGTAATTAATGCAGAGAGCGTTGTGATGATCCAGTGTGTGGGCTGCAGGAACGAAGACAGGAATTATTGCAGCAGGGTATGCTGCAGTGAATCTGTAAAGAACGCTCTCAAGCTGAAAGAGAAGAACCCCGGGATGGATGTTTACATTCTTTATAGAGACATTAGGACATACGGGCTTAAGGAGGACTATTACCGGGAAGCGGCAGGTAAAGACGTCAGGTTCATCCGCTACGAGCAAGACGATAAGCCTCAGGTGGAACCTGGCGAGTCGGATGAGGGAAGGCCGGTATTGAAAGTTACTGTGACCGACCCTGTTTTAGGGAAAAAGCTTGAATTAGATGCTGATATAGTAGCATTGGCTGCTGCTGTAATTCCTTCGGAAGCGACAAAAGAAATAGCCGGTTTATTCAAGGTGACTTTGAGCCCGGACGGGTTCTTTAAAGAAGCTCATGTCAAGTTAAGACCTGTTGAGTTTGCTACGGACGGTGTTTATCTGTGTGGAGCAGCTCACTACCCAAAATTCATACAGGAAACGATTAACCAGGCTTATGGAGCTGCCGGCAGGGTCTTGACCCTTCTCTCTCATGATATAGTTGTAGCCTCGGGGTCTGTATGCCAGGTGGATGAGAAGAGGTGTATGGGGTGCGGGGCATGTGCTAACGTCTGTACGTATGGTGCCTTGGGGCTTCGCGAGACGCGGCAGGGTAAAAAGGTTGAAGTCAATCCTGTTCTATGTAAAGGGTGTGGACTTTGCAACGCAAAATGCCCAACAGGTGCTATTTCATTGAAGCACTTTACTGATGAAGAGATCATTAGTGAGATTGATGCGTTGATTCCAGAGGAAGAGAGTGTGCAGCAACTTGATGTGGCGGTTTGATAATAGTTGTAATAAAGGCTTGCTGATAAGTAACAGATATGGCGATTATTGCAAGGGAGGTGGGAAAGAATGAGTGCAGAACTTAAGTTCAAGCCGAGAATTATAGGTTTTGCGTGCAACTGGTGAGCGTACGGCGCTGCTGATTTGGCTGGAGTTTCCAGACTACAATATGCAACTGAAATGAGAATTATCCGTGTAATGTGTTCCGGCAGGGTGGACATGGCTCATGTACTCCGGGCTTTCTCAAGAGGAATAGACGGGGTATTTATCGGTGGGTGCCATTTTAATGAGTGTAATTATGGAACGCATGGGAATTTTCACGCACTGAACATGGTGCTTCTGTGTAAAAAAATAATGGAGCACATAGGGCTGAACCCGGAAAGGTTAAAGATGGGGGTAATGTCCGGTGCCGAAGCAAACCTTTATGTGGAACATGTAAATAGTTTTATCAGAAAGATAAAAGAATTAGGGCCGCTTGGTAGAAGCGAAAAGATAAACAAAGAAGAGTTAAGGTCCAGGCTTGCGGAAGTTATGAAGTTAGTTCCATATATTAAGGTGGCTAAGGAGGAGAAGCTGAGGACACGCCATGAAAACCCGGAAGAATGTGGTGAATTTTTCACAAGTGACGAGATAGCTGAATTGTTCCGGGAAGTACCTGCGTATTATATTGACCCGGAAAAATGCCAGGCTTGTATGACTTGTGCCAGGAGATGCCCTGCTGATGCGATTATTAGCGCCAAGAACCAGATCCACGTGATTGATCAGGAGAAATGTATAAAATGCGGAACTTGCTTTGAAGCTTGCCCGCCTCGCTTTAGAGCGATAAGGAAAATTGTTGGCGAGCCTGTTCCACCTCCTATTCCTGAAGGGGAAAGGACTATAGTCAGAAAGAGTAAGGAAAAAGTGAGCGAATCAGCTTAAAGGTTGACTGAGATTTGAAGCAAAAGTAGAGATGATTGCTTTGGAGGTAATACAAAATGCCGGGGTTAAACCCCGGCATTTTGTATTACCTCCGTGTTTTATTAACGTACAGTGTATGATTTTCATACATAACTAAGATAGCATTCTACAGGAAGACACACTTCTTAAGACTTTTGTGTCGGTAACTGTCGCAATTATTGGCTGGAACCTGTTATTTTCCTGGTATGTAGCGAGGGTTACCTTAATGTTGAATGGATTGATCAAATAAAAGCGGTAAAATATCAAGCGCCACTGATCAAAAGGATAAAGAAATTCAGGACCTAAAACTGCAACTGGCCCAAAAAGATGATGAAATCCGGAATTTAAAAAATAAATTGGAATCTCTTGAAACGGGTGATGATAGTGATGAAATTGGCGATCTGGAAGATGAATTGATGTCCGATTATGACTATTTGAAAGACGTAGAAATTGACGATATAAGCCTTGATGGTGACGAAGACGATATTGATGTGCGTATTGAGGTTGACCTTGATGACAATGATGATGACTGGGAGGATTTGTCCGACAGAGACATCAAGAACTGGATTAAAGATTTGGTGAATAGTATACAGGATGAACTATCGGATGATACAAATGTTAACGGAAAGATTGTAGATACTGACAGTGGTGATGTGCTGGTAAAATTTAAAAAAGACGGAGATGACAGCCTCAGCGTAACATTTAAGGATAAAGACTATCGAGGGAGCAGCTCTGACTCAGATGTGGAAGACGTTGAAGATAGCCTTGAGGGTGATAGTTTTTATGTGGGCAGCATAGAGTTCAGTATCACGGATATTGATTATGATGATGACGACAGTGTCACTATTGTTTTTGGAGCGGCTAATGACGGTGCCGTCTCGGACTGGAATGACTTGAGCAGCAGCATAATCAAAAATCGCGTGCAGGATATTTGTGAGGAGATTGCAGGCATTTTTGAGGATGAAGCCGATGTCAGCCTTGCTACTGTTATTGTTGAATTTTATGATGAAAATCTGGATTATTTGCTGGATAGTTTTGAATATGACGTGGATGATAAGGATCTGGATTGAAACGGGTTATTCCGGGAATATGGAGAGGTTTGTGCAGTGCGGACAGGCAAGGCCGCTAATTCTTGCAGGTGTGAGCCGGGTAATGCCTGACTAGCAGCTCTTTAGCTGGTTCCTGGAGAAGTTCAGGCAACTGAAAGTTTCAGGCGTAGGACGGCAAAATGGCAGGCAGTAAGATGAAGCTGAAGTAATTGAACCTCGAAATATTAGTCGAGAACGGCCAATGAGGTTACACACACAGAAGGCATATCGGTGGTGCGGACGTTATGGTGAGCCTCAAAACATTATCTATTGTAATAAGGCAAAATTTAGGTTAGACTAAATTTAACCAGTAAAGATACTTAATGAAATATCTGTGGAGGATAGATTCAGTTGTACCCGCAAACTCATATATATTTTGCTGAAATTGTACTGGGAAAACAAGGAGATGCTGTTACACTGGGGAGCATTTTGCCCGACATGCTTATCGGGCGTGATTTTAACCATTATGAGGCTCATAGCAAGGGTATAGAAATTTATAACTTTATTGACAGGGGGAGTTACCTACGGGATTTCGGGGAAGCTGTTGCCACTCACGGGTTTGTTCCCGAGGGACTGGACTACTACGGGGATGAGAAATATTTGGGTTTTGAAAGGGGTTACTGCTTTGAGAAAGCAAGGCCTTTAATATCGAAGACGGTGGAAGCCTGTAATATTCCTCCGGAGATGGGGTGGTGGAAGGCTCATAATATAGTCGAGATGGGTGTAGAAACCCTTATTAGCTCGACAGATCGTTATAGTGAACGAATTAAAAGCGCACTTTGTAACAGATGTTTAATCAATGATGTTGAAGAAGTACTTCACAACTTATGGAAGAAAAATGAACTTAAATTTGCAAAAAGGGTTGAAAAATTCGCCGGGCTTGTGGAAATAGAAAGGGCGACCACTGATTCGCTGGCTAAAAAATACCGTTTGCAGATGCATCTCAGGCATCAGGTAGAAATAGATGTAAAGAAGGTTACCAGGCTTATCGGCGAGGCAGCAGAAATAGTAAGTTTGGATTTAAAAGAATTTTTCAATGTCACGGCCGCTTTGGTAAAGAATAACATTAAAAATATGAACATGTTATGCAGATATGCAAAGCAAGATGCCCGGCCCTGATGAGCCAGAGTTTTTTCGTCTAAATTTTGGGTATGCGGACGGTGCTGATCATGGCCAGCGCCAGGATAAAACCCGATACCATTATTATAGCAGGGTTGTGAACAAGAAAAATAATTATGGCCAGAATAGACCCTGCGACGGTAATAGGAACACCTTGAAAGAAATAAGGGTTGCTTGATATATTGAACCTGGCCAGGCGCAATCCTCCGCATAATGTAAAGACGCCGAAACAAACCAAACCCGCCAGGTTCCACTTATTAGACATGGAACTGTATAGAAGAACGGCCGGCGCAACCCCGAAGGAAATTAAATCAGCCAGGGAATCAAATTCTTTGCCGAATGCAGAAACAGCATTACAGTGGCGGGCCAGGATACCGTCAATTCGATCAGTAAAAGCTGCTAATAGGATAAGGATAACGCTCAAGTGGTAGTTATGGTCAAGCACTTTGGCGATTGCTGTAACACCTAGAAGCATATTGGCGGCGGTACATATGTTGGGTATTATTTCTATCCTGCTCACACATTCACCCCTGTCACTATAACTATAAATGAAATATACCTGAATATATAATTTTATTTTTCGCCAGGGAGTATTCCAATAATAGTTTCCCCCGCCTTGACACGGTCACCTTTTTTTACCAATATCCTGCAAGTAACCGGGAGGAAAAGTTCACTACCTGATCCGAATTTAATAATACCAATAATTTCCCCAGCAGTTAACCACTTACCTTCATTAACCCAGCATTTTATCCTGCGGGCAATAAATCCAGTGATTTGACATACCATTATTTTGAAACCCTTGCTTTCAATACCAATAAAATTCTTTTCATTGACATCTGATGCATGGCTTTTAAATGCCGGTAGAAATTTACCAGGACGGTAGTATCTGTACTTGACTTCTCCCTGTAACGGTGAACGGTTTAAATGCACATTAAAAATAGAAAGAAAGATAGAAACCCGGATAGTTTTATCTTTGATAAACTTTTCTTCAAAAACTTCTTCTATTTCAAGGATTACACCGTCAGCAGGCGACAGGATCAGGTTTTCATCTGTAGGAATATTCCTTGCCGGGTTACGGAAAAAAAAGAGTACAAAAAGGAATAATGATGCCGGGATCATAGATAAAACCGGAAAAGTGAGGTACAAAAGGATAAATAACCCCGCCAGGAATAACAAGTAGTGCCAGGTAAGCCGGAGAGTTAGAAAAAATCTGTTTATTGTATTGTCACGGCGGTTTTCTTTCACCAATTGGCTGGTTTTCTCCTTTGCTTAATATTTAAGGTTGGTTAGTTAACCGTATACTTAAATTATCATAACCTGTAAGACAATTCATTGCAAGAATAAAGGTTGTCCAAATTACATTACATAAAAATTCTTATTAAAGAGCAGGTTGTGCTAGAATAATTGTTAGATTTCCGTTAGAGGAAGGATGCTTGTGGGAACTGCCCGTTACAACAGGTATTCCGAACACCTGAAGAAGAAGTTTGGAGGAAAGGTATATAAACTTCCTGTTAATATACCAGGTACATGCCCAAACAGAGATGGCAGGGTAGGTATTGGAGGGTGTATTTTTTGCGATGAGCAGGGCTCTGGTTTTGAGTGCCTGCCGGGCACCTTGTCCATTAAACAACAGATTTCTGAAAATAAGATATTTTTTCGTAAACGTTTTAACGCTAAGAAATTTATCGTTTACTTCCAGGCGTTTACCAACACTTATTTCCCGTTTGACCGTTTCCGCGATAATATCCTCGAAGCAGTGACTGAGGATGATCTGGCCGGCATATCTATTTCAACCAGGCCCGATTGTATTAATGATCGCTACCTTGATTTTCTGATGGAAGTAAAGAGCAACAAGAACCTGGATATAAATATTGAACTTGGTTTGCAGACGGTAAACTACCATACTCTGGCCAAGATTAATCGCGGACATACCCTGGCCGAATTTATCGATGCTGTATACCGGATAAAAGCCAGGGGCTTTGCGACCTGCGCTCATTTGATCCTTAATTTGCCATGGGATGACCAGGCGGATACGATAGAAAACGCCAAGGTTCTTTCAACCCTGGGTGTGGAATATGTCAAGTTGCACTCCCTTTATATAGTGCGGGGCACCCCCCTTGGTGACATGTATGAAAGAGGTGAGTTTGAAATTATTCCCCTGGAAGATTATGTAAAAAGGGTGGTCTCTTTTCTAGAATATCTTGACCCCAAAGTTGTTATCCAGCGCCTCGTAGGTAAGGGACCAAAGGGTAACCTGCTGTTCAGCAACTGGGGTGTCAGCTGGTGGCTGGTAAAGAAAAGAATAGAAGACTACCTGGAGGAAAAGGGTACTTACCAGGGAAGGAAATTTGATTATTTAAACGGAAAAGCGTTAAGGGGTATCTCATAAATCCCTATAGAGGCAGCGGTAGATACGGTGATATAGTAATACCTTTTGTATAAAAAGGCGGGTTTCAGGAAATGGTATCTGTTCAATCGTACTTTGCCCGTCGCTGAGGTTTTTCTTTTTAAGCCATTCCTTTACATTACCCCGCCCGCCGTTATATGCAGCAAGAACAAGCACGATATCACCATTAAATTCCTTTTCCAGGTCTGTGATATACCATGCACCCAGCTTTATATTGGTTCCAGGATCAAATAATTGTTCAGGGTTGAATGCCGGTTCACCTATCTGACCGGCTATCCACATGCCGGTTTCTGGCATGATTTGCATCAGGCCGCGTGCTCCTCTTTCAGAGACCGCCCGTTTGTTAAAATTACTCTCGGTCTTCATCACTGCGGCAAGAAGGAATGGATCAACGTTATATACATTTGCATAATAAATAGTTTCCTCTTTATAAGGAAAGGGATAGAAAAAACGGGCGATACTGTCAAAGTTAAATATGATAAATGTTAAAAAAAGGAGGAAAAGTACCCTGCTTTTCATCTTATTTTTCTTTATTTTTCTGCGAAAAGCTGCGGCCAAAATAATCAACTCCACTGCTGCTTATGTTGCTTGCTAATATTAAGTTATATTAGAGCTTACCTCTGAAAATGTTCTTTTTGTAATTCACGCCAGTGGCGAATAACCTGTTTCCTTGTTTCTTCCGGGGAGCCGCTGTTGTCAATCACGCGCCGGGCATATTTTAGCTTTTCTTCCTGGGGCATCTGGGCCGCGATTCGCGTGCGTGCTTCTTTCTTGCTCAGTCCGTCACGTCTTTCCAACCTTTCAACCTGTTTGCTCTCGTCAACTTTTACCACCCATATTTCGTCTACATCTTTATGCAGTCCAACTTCTATTAATAACGGTGCGTCAATGACCAGCAACTTGTTACAGGATCCGGGAAGGCTTTGTAAATTTTGTTTTTTCTTTTTTATTGCTTCAACAATTCGCGGGTGTGTTATCTCGTTCAATATGGCCATGGCCTGGGGGTCTGCAAATGCAATTGCCCCCATTTTTTTGCGATCTAGAGCTCCTTCACTGTTTAGAATATCCGGACCGAAGTTATTAATAATATCTGCCATGGCCGGGGTGCCTGGCTGAACAACTTCCCTTGCTACCTGATCAGCGTCAATTACTACTGCTCCCAGGTCTTTAAGGTAACGGGCAACAGTACTTTTGCCACTTCCTATATTTCCGGTAAGTCCGATTACAAACATTTTGATTTCCTCCATACATATAATTTTTGTTAATTCGCATAAGAAAATATTATTCCTCTAAATTTTTGCCTGTTAATCTTATTAACTGCCATGACGATTTCATCGTAAACCGCCAATGAAAATTAGTTTGTTTATTTTGATTTTTATACTAACTAATGTAATGTGGGAGCGCCGCGGCAAAACCACGGCGCTTAAATAATGTTTTTCTCAACTATGATTTTTGGCAGTTTGGGCAGTAATAAGTGCTGCGCCCGCATATTTTTTTTCTAACAATACTTTGACCGCAGTGGTAGCAAGGCTTGCCTTCCCTGTTATAAACCTGCAATAGTTCCTGATATCTGCCTGCCCGGCCATCCCCGTCAATAAAATCCCGTACTGTTGTTCCTCTGTTATCAATTCCTTCTTGAATTACTTCCTGGATAGCATGGTAAAGCCGGGTTGTTTCTCTGGGGGTAAGGGTGATTGCCAGGCGTTCCGGGTTAATTTTAGCCCTGTGAAGCACCTCGTCTGTATATATGTTACCCAGTCCTGCTATAAAGGTTTGATCGAGCAGCAGGGGTTTAATCCGGGCGTGACGGCGCTTGAGTTCTTTCCTTAAGAAGTCTTTTGTAAAAATCTCATCCGTGGGTTCAACGCCAAGATTTTTATAGCCGGCCAGGTTGGCCAGGGAGGTAGTGGGCAACAGCCAGATCCTGCCGAACTGGCGCATATCGGCGAAGCGGAGCTGGCAGCCGTCGTCCAGGCTGAATATAAGGTGGGTATGTCTGGATATGGGTTCATCCGGACGGCAATAGATGAGTCTGCCGGTCATGCGCAAATGTACTACCAGGTTAAAACCATTATCAATGTTAATCAGCAAGTACTTACCCCGCCGGCTTACCTTGACGATTCTTTTGTCGATTAATTTCTTTATGAATTCTTCAGGATCGGGGGTCCGGATTATTTTAGGAAGAAGTATTTGGATATCAGCGAATTTTCGGCCGGCAAGCCTGGGTTGAAGTGTTCGTTTAATGGTTTCCACTTCCGGTAATTCCGGCATTGTCCCATCCCCTTTTAAAAATAATTATAGTTTAAGACTCTAATTCCCGGCTTCTGAGTAGTTATAACTTTTTTACATCGTACCAGTTTGGCCCGATTTTAATGTCTACTTCAAGTGGAACATTCAAAACCAAAGCATTTTCCATACACTGTTTTACCAATATTTTTAATTGCTCCACTTCTTCCACAGGCGTGTCGAAAATCAATTCGTCATGTACTTGGAGAATCATTTTTGCCTTCAGGTTGTGTTCGACGATTTCCCTGTGGATTTTAATCATGGCCAGTTTGATGATGTCCGCTGCACTGCCCTGGATGGGCGTATTTATGGCTGTGCGTTCACCAAAACTGCGCACGGTGCGGTTCGGGCTGAAAAGATCCGGGAGATAACGCCGCCGGTTCAATAAAGTGGTTACAAATCCTTTTTCCCGTGCCTCGTGAACGATCCGGTTGATATAACTCTTTACCCCGGCATAACGGACAAAATAATTATCGATGTACTGCCTGGCTTCCTGACGTCTCACCTTGGCATCCCTGGCCAGCCCGAAGTCGCTTAGGCCGTAAACTATGCCGAAGTTTATCGCTTTGGCCCTGTTGCGTAACTCGCGGGTCACTTCTTCCGGCCGGACTCCAAAAATTTCTGATGCTGTCCGGATATGTATATCTTCGCCCTTTTTAAACGCCTCAATCAATACTGGATCCCCACTTATATGAGCAAGGACTCGCAGCTCTATCTGGGAATAGTCTGCTGTGAGAAGCAGATTTCCCTCCCGGTGGGGAATAAATACTTTTCTGATCATTCTTCCCTGTTCGAGGCGGACAGGTATATTTTGCAGGTTGGGCTCTGAACTTGAAAGCCTTCCAGTGGCAGTAACCGTCTGATGAAATGAGGTATGCAGCCGCCCTGTTTTAGGGTTAATCAAAGCTGCCAGACCGTCGGTATAAGTAGACTTGAGCTTTGTCAACTGGCGGTACTCAAGCACTTTGGCTACTATATCATGGTTAACGGCTAATTCTTCCAGTACTTCGGCGTCAGTGGAATATCCTGTTTTTGTTTTTTTTATCACCGGAAGCTTAAGTTCTTCAAACAATATCTTCCCTAACTGTTTGGGGGAATTAATGTTGAACACCTGTCCGGCTAACCGGTAAATTTCTCCGGCCAGTTTTTCAATCGACCGGCCCAGCTCTTCTGACATGGCTTCAAGCTGTTTTTTATCCACGGCTATCCCGTTTATTTCCATTTCTCCGAGCACTTGCACTAAAGGGAGTTCCACATCATAAAAAAGCCTGTCCTGCTCTTGAATTTTAAGTTTGGTATCCAGAAGCCGGGCTAACTGCATGATACAGTCTGCCCGGGCGGGCAATGCTTCTTCGCCCCCGGGGAGGACCAGGTTCAAGTGTTCCAGTGAAATGTCTTCCAGTTCCCTGTTGGGGGAAGCCGGATTGAGTAAATAAGATGCTATCATGGTGTCGAAGGCCAGGCGATTTAATCTTATGTTATGACGGTGCAAAAGCCAAATAGTTTTCTTCCCGTTGTGGCAGTATTTTTTTATGGTTGAATCTTCACAGATGGCCTTTATTAACCCAATAGCTTTTTCAGAGCTTGCGTCGCAGCTGCTGGAAATATCCAGGTAGCAGGCGATGTTTCCTTCCACTGCGAAGCCGGCTGCGGCAATGCCCGTGCTTGGGTTGCCGGTCAAGTCCATAGACACCTGCCCTGACTTTTGGACAGTCTTTATGAAGGATTTGAACTCAGCCGGGGTATTAAGGCGCCGGTAATCAACAGAGTAAGTTTCCAGACTTGGTCTGGCTAACACATTTTGAGGCCTGCGGTTTTCCCATTTCTGTGATTCTCTGCCGTTGTTATTTAGGTTTTCGAAGTATATAGACTTAATTAAGGTTTTAAACTCAAGTTTCTTAAATAGCTCGAGAAGTTCTTTATAATCAGGTCCCTGCCAGCAACAGTGTTCCAGATCTATATCTACCGGGACCTCGCGGCAGATGGTAACGAGTTGTTTGGAGAACCTGGCCTGGTGTCCGAATGTTTTCACCAGTTCCCTGGTACGGCCGGTAAGTTCGTCGGCATGGGCCAGTATTTCCTCTAAAGTGCCATATTCCTTGAGAAGCCTGGTTGCTGTTTTTTCCCCAATACCGGATATGCCGGGCACGTTATCTGAAGGGTCACCGGTCATTCCTTTTAAATCTACATATTGCTTTGGGGTAATCCCATATCTATCCCAAATCTTGCTCTCGTCATACTCATCCAGTTCACTGATCCCCTTCTTAGTTAATAATACTCTGGTTAACGGTGAAACAAGCTGGAGGGTATCGCGGTCGCCAGTTACGATAAGAGTTTTTAGACCTGCCTGCTCGGCTTTTGCTGAAAGTGTTCCAAGCAGGTCGTCTGCTTCGTAACCCTCAACCTCAATAATTTTTATCCGCATGGCACGGAGGACATCTTTCAAAATCGGGAACTGTGGTCTTAAATCATCAGGTGTGGGGCTGCGTTGAGCCTTATATTGATCATAATCGTTGTGACGGAAAGTCTTTTTACCGGTATCGAATGCTACTGCTATTCTTTCTGGACGTATTTTAGCCAGGAGCTTTAAAAGCATGCTGGTAAATCCATAAATGGCGTTAGTCAGCAATCCTTTGCTTGTGGTCAGCGGTGGTACCGCGTGAAAGGCCCGGTGGACCAGGCTGTTACCGTCTATGAGTAGGATGGTGTCTTGTGACACAATACTTTAACACCTGCCTTGAATATCTTCCTCTAAGTATTTCACCGCGTTTGGTCATAATACCTGCTCTTAGATAATTCAATGTCTACTAAATATTTGCAGGACTTTATACGGCAATGGCGAACTTAACTTATATTTGGAGATATGGGGTGGTCAATTTTGCGTAAATTTTCCGTGGCCTTAATTCTGATAATTGTATATATATTTAGTTTTGTAGCACAGTCTTTTGCTGTTGATAGCCCTGTTCTCGGGGTGGAAGCATTTGAAGAAATACTGGATGATATCCAGCGTCTGCATATCAGCAATCCTGATTCGAGTACTCTGATTCAAGGCGCCATCGAAGGCATGATCGATTCCTTAAACGATCCTTATACCGTATATATGTCCCCAGGGGAGCTAAAAGATTTTAAAAGTTCGTTGGACGGCAATTATGTGGGTGTAGGTATTCATTTGCAGTCCGGCGAACATTATCCGGAAGTTGTCGATACTATTGAGAACACGCCGGCCGAAGAAGCCGGGATAAAACCGAATGATCAAATAATCAGGGTAGATGGTGTTGATACGTTTGATGAGCCATTGGGAAAAGTTGTAGAAAAAATACGTGGGCCGGAAGGGACAAAAGTGCAGCTGACCATCAGGAGGGATGGTGTTGAAGAATTTAATCTGGAGCTGGTTCGCGCCGGTATTAATACCCCGACAGTAAACTGGAACGTTCTTGATGATGGCACCGGATATATCAGAGTTAATACGTTTGGCATGAATACTGCTAGAGAGTTTGGTAAAGCTCTGTCGAAACTGAAAGAGCGCGGAGTGACCGAACTAATCCTGGATCTGAGAGATAACCCTGGTGGTATGCTTGAGGCAGCTGTAAGGATTACCGGCGACTTTGTTGAGCCCGGCCGGGTGGTGGTAAGCACCCTGGACCGGAACGGCAACCGCCAGGAGTACCGCACCGAAGGCGCGCCTATCGGGAAAGGTATGCATACAGCAGTGCTGGTCAACCGCAACAGCGCCAGCGCTGCGGAAATATTGGCTGGTGCCCTTCAAGATTACCGTGCAGCCACTCTTATCGGCGAGCAGACTTATGGCAAAGGCACTGTTCAAATGGTGCTTCCGCTTGAAGCTGGGGGTGCTTTAAAGCTTACTGTAGCTGAATATCACACTCCAAAAGATAGGGCTATCAACGGCACGGGTTTAAACCCTGACATCCAGGTAATCACCCCTGAACTGCAAATGATTACCGCTCAGCATTTTTTGAAACCGCCTGAAAAGAGTATAGTTAATATAGAAGCCGGGAAAGCGGAAGCCCTTGTAAACGGGACGCCTGTACAACTGACGCAAACAGTGTTACAATATTGTGGCACAACTTACCTTCCGTTAAGATTTACCTTTGAGGCCCTGGGATATAGGGTTGATTGGCAGCCCGCCGGAAGTAGGGTTAAAATAACCGGCCATGGTTCAGATGTGATTTATAGCACTGGGGATGCAAGTGTTGTCGCAGACGGGCAGGTTATTCCGGAGGCAATAAAGCTATTATTAGAGGGAGGAGTAACATATATTCCCCTTTCTGAACTGGATATATTCGATATTAATCACCAGGTAAACGGGAATAGTATCTCAATTGAAAAAAATTTTCAGTTGCAATATTAAAAAATAATTGCTTCACCGGCATAACTTATATGGGGAGGTGTTTAAATGTCCGGAACCAAAAAACCATGTCCTTGCGGCAGCGGGAAGCCTTATGAGAAATGTTGCGGCAGACGAAATATATGTTATTCTCTCGACCAAGTCAGGTGGCGGCACGCTGGTCAGGCGCTGCGCCGCAAGCTTGGTGAGTTTGCCGATCAGCCTTCTTTTACCTGGGAGGCGGTTCATGCAAGGGATATGTACCTGGGTTGCATAGACCAGAAATTAGCGCAGTATTACGATGAATTTGTAATGGAGCGTTGTTTTGAGTGGTTTATTTTTGACTTTTACCTCTCAAGTGGATTGACTGTAATTGAAACGTTCCGGCAAGAGTACCCCTACCCCTTGAGTGATTATGAAAATATGTTGCTTAAGGAGTGGTCCCGCTCGCGAATCTCCCTTTACGAAGTAAATGGAGTAATACCGGCTGAAGGACTTATTATTAAAGATCTTTTGAGCCATAAAGAACTAAAGGTCCACGATATTAATGCTGCGTCTGAGATAAGGAATGGCAGCATATTATTGATAAGGGTACTTAAAGTTGGTAATGAATACGAGTTTTCCACCAGTGGATTAGCCTTGCCCGGCTGGTGTAAAGAACCGCTTTTGAAACGGCTTCACCATGACCGGCAGGATTATTATAATGAAAAAATGAAGCCTAACCGTGGGTGGGGATCGTACCTTAAAGAACGGGCTCACAAAATTAACGCATGGGTCATGGAATTTGGGACTTCCAGTACGCGGTGCGGGAATGATTCTGCCGGTAGGAGAAAGGTGCAAAACAGGATAACTTTTAACATTAACAACTGGCAGGAAGCGTTGTCGTTAATCAAGCATTCGAATTCATTTGTACTTATTCAGGAATTGGTAGACCAGTCAGGCGTATTTCAGCAGGCGGCGGCGGTCTGGCTGGGCGAACCCCGCCGGATAAAAAACGGGCAAGAAATAGGACGACCACGCCTGGTATTAGGTAATCTTATCTTGACGCCCCGGTCTGTGACATTGATTACGGGTTCGCCGGAGTTGTTATCAGAAGGGAAGGAGCTATTAAGGACTCTGTTAATAGAATTTATCGGGGAAAATTTAGATGAGCAATCAGGCTCGCAGTCCTTGACAAAGGATACCATTGAAGATTATCCGTGGCCTGAGCCGGGGTACGCTGTTGTGGCGGTCTGTGTCAGGGAGGGGCTTCAGGAGTTTGGATATAATGCAAAGCAGCAGAAAGGCGCCATGCAGCTTTGGTTTGATTATTGTATAAAAGAGCGGCCGTCCATTCGGAAGACCGCTGTATGGGCGGCAGCAGTAATTTATGCTTTTGCCAGGCTGGAAATGGAAGAAGGTTTAAAACAGCAGGATTTGGCAGGTCAATATGGTGTTGCTTCTTCCACTATTTCGTTAAGATTTAGAATGCTTTGCCAGTCCCTGGACCTGGTTGCTTTTGATAGGCGTTATTCTACAAAAAAACCATCCTTGACAGGGGTGAGGGAAAATAATCCATTGTTGACACAGCGGTTACTGGATAATCCGCGGCTTTAAAAAATACCTTCAAAAAGTTTGCTAAAGGGGGTTTTTCCCTGGTTGAGTTAATTGAAGGGGTATTGAAATTTTTAACAAATGTTATAGCAGCGATGGGTTATTGGGGTATAGCATTCGGTATGGCAGTTGAGAGCGCTAATATCCCTTTACCAAGTGAAGTGATCTTGCCTTATGGCGGGTATCTTGTGTCCACCGGCAGGCTTGAATTTTACAGGACTGTAATGGCTGGAACCATTGGAGGCGTTGTGGGTTCGGCCTTATCATATTATCTTGGTATCAGGGGAGGCCGGCCCTTTTTGGTAAAATATGGGCGTTATTTTGGCTTTTCTCTGAAACATTTGGCCCTGGCTGATAGATGGTTTGAGAGATATGGCGAAGCGACAGTTTTTTTTACCCGCCTGATGCCTATTGTCCGGACTTTTATCTCGCTGCCGGCCGGGATTGCCGGAATGAACTTCAAGAAATTCATAATTTACACTTTTTTAGGCTCACTTCCGTGGAGCTTGCTGCTTACTTATATCGGTCTGAAGCTGGGCCAAAACTGGAAGACGATCCAATCCTGGTTCCACCGGCTGGATGTGGTGGTAGCGCTTGGCATAATTGTTGTTATTATCTATTTTTGGCGGAATAAGCGGTGAGCGATAATAATGAGCGGGAGAAGTCATTTCTTTTTNATATAACCTGGACTTGCAATGCTTTAATTGGGTAAACCATACTCTGCATAATTCCGTTTTTGATTTAATCATGCCACTGCTCAGTAATGCTGGTACTGCAGGTTTGATTTGGGTTATATTTAGCTTGATTTTACTTGTTACAGGACGGCCCTGCACTAAAAAAGCCGCCTTGCTGGTGCTGGTGGCGCTGGCTGCCAGTTACCTGGCGGGTGAATGCTTTAAACATACCTTCCAACGGCTAAGGCCATTTGTGACAATACCTGACGTTAAACTATTGGTGCAGCCTCCACCTTCTTTTTCTTTTCCATCGGAACACGCAGCCAACGCGTTTGCGGCCGGGGTTGTGCTGATGCGGAAACTGCCCGGTCTGGCCTGGTTTTTCATCCTTTTAGCGTTTGCAATGGCTTTCTCCAGGGTTTATGTCGGGGTTCACTATCCGGTTGATGTCTTGTTCGGTTCTTTACTGGGGACAGCCTGTGCTGTGTTAGTGTTAAAATGCGAAGGCAAGATTTTGGGTGCGGCCGAAAAGTTAAAGCCGCCGGTCGGCTAGCTGCCTGGATTGCCATAAGTTACTATACGTATTTCTTGCTCTACCGAATACTTTTATGAAGAAGGGCAAGAGTTACTATGTTATTGTTGGGGGGAGTTGCTGTTGTCTTCCCGGAAACAGCCTAGAATCACAAATATTTGGTCAAAGGTTATTGAAGATGGGAGTGGCAGTCTCTGTACCAAAATAGTGGTGGAGTCTACCGGAGTTTTTGAATATAAGGTAGACAGACAGGGTAATGATGTTATTCTTGAAGCTACCGGTGCCGTGGCCAATATGCCGGAAGGCACGATTGAGGTAAATGACGGGCTTGTTAAGGAAATATCTCTTATTCAAACCGGCGCCGGCAGAGCGGTAATAGAGATTCGTACAGAGCATCCGTGCGGGTATAAAGTAGAGGATGTCGAAGGAATACCACACAGAGTCGTTATTATTTTGGACAGGGCTTTTCTGACCACATTGCTTAAAGGAAAAAGGATCGTGATTGATCCCGGGCACGGTGGAGAAGACCTGGGAGGCAAAGGACCGGTCAACCTGGTTGAAAAAAATGTTGTAATGCACATTGCAAATGTTTTAGCAAATCTTTTTAATTATATGGGTATGCAAACAATATTAACCAGGACGGAAGATGAAAATATTCCTGTTGAAAAGCGGATTGAACTGGCAGTAAAAGAAAAAGCTGATCTTTTTATAGGTATCCATACTTATTCTAATGATAGCAGAAAAGTGAGCGGCGCTGCAGTACGTTACAAATCATCCTGTAACGAGAGTTTCCTTGTTGCAAGCAAGATCAAAGAGGAATTAATTAAAAAGCTGAAAGTGGCAGACAGGGGTCTTAAGGAGTGCCGGGAACTTGTTATTCCCGGTGATATTCCGGGAGTAGAAGTGGAAGTAGTTACGATAACCAACTGGGTGGAGGAAGGGCTGTTGCGCAGCCCTACTGTCCATAAGAAAGCGGCAGAAGGTATTTTAAACGGAGTAAAAAATTATTTTGCTGCCAGCGCCGGTATTAAGAGGTGATATTGTGATACTGGGCAAGATTCCGATCAGGACACATATTATCACTGAAAAAGATGATATGGTGGATGTGGTTAAAAAATATGCGGGGGAGGTTGCTGAACCCGGCGACATTATAGCTGTAGCTGAAAGCGTGGTGGCTATCACGCAGGGCAGGGCTATTTTGCCGGAAAATGTCAAGCCCGGTTTATTAGCCCGGTTTCTGTGTCTTTTCCCGGGTAAAGACGGGAGTCTTGCCACACCTCAGGCTATGCAGCTGGCTATCGAGGAGGCTGGCTATCCACGGATCTTACTCGGTGCTGTTGCGGCGGCTTTTGGTAAAGTAATTGGCCGCAGGGGGGATTTCTACCGGGTGGCGGGCCGTCACCTGGCCCAGATCGATGATGTGGCCGGTACCATGTGGCCTTTCGAGAGGCATATTATCCTTGGACCTAAAGACCCGCAAAGGATAGTAAACAAGATTAAAGAAGTTACAGGCGCGGAAGCCGTTATTACCGACGTGAATGATATCAGGAAAGTTGATATACTGGCAGCGTCCGGGGGAGTGGACCGGGAAAGCCTGATCAAGGAACTGGAGGATAACCCTTTTGGAAATGACGACCAGCAAACTCCTATAGTTGTTCTGAGGATGTCCGGAAAATAATAGCCGGAAGGTTATTAGCCCGCTGTTCTTGCGGGCTTATTAATTTTCCGGCCGTATTTGCTTATTTGAATAACCTTCTAAGTATTTGAAATAATAGTTCTTAGAACTTTGTTGGCAAAGCGCAATTATTAGTGTATTTGATAATATAAAACTGATCCACTTCGGATCACTTTGATAATATCAAACTGATCCACCCCAGCGCCCGAACTATTGTTTTTGATATTACAAAAGTGATCCAGTTGGACCGATTTTGATAATGTAA
>Ga0067045_1029800_pt1 | contig 18333 bp, 18 predicted proteins | sample TerdegcTABiofilm_FD_59184 | JGI IMG/M metagenome (GOLD analysis project Ga0067045, IMG submission 59184) | Combined Assembly of (Gp0054472, Gp0054536) Wastewater bioreactor microbial communities from Singapore -Terephthalate degrading... | reverse complement strand
CCCCTTTTCATCGGCGGTGAACGGATTCAAACTCAATGAATCGGTTAGTAATATTCAAACCAAACTGGGGTCTCCCGCCACTACCGAAAAACAGGATAAACTGGATATATGGGACTATTCTCCCTACGGAGCTTATCTGATGTTCAGTGAAAACAAACTGGTGGGAATCCTAGTGATAGGAACCACTCAGACCAAGCAGGAAAGAACCAAGGTAGCCTCCCAACAGCAAAAAACTTCTTCCTCAGCCAATTCCACCGGCGTCGAACTGGGTTATACCACAGAGCAGGTGAAATCCAGATTGGGCGAAGCTCCGGAAAAGGACAAATCCGAGGAAGGAAACCTCCTGTGGGGCTATACTCCCCAATGGACTATCTTCCAGTTTGATTCTTCCGATAAGGTAAATCTTATACTCTTCAACGGCAGTTCGGACAAAAATATAGGAGGAATAAAGATCGGCGACGATCAGAATAAGATAACCGCTGTCTATGGAGCCGGACAGAATATCGAAAATAACGACGGAACCCTAACCATCACCTACACTTCCCTTAATATCGGTTTTCTTATCGATAAATCTACCGGCAAAGTAAAGGAAATGGCAGTGGTAAGGATGAAATAAAAACCTGTAGATGAGATCCTGTAGCGAAGATCTTTAGTTCTTCCGACTCTGATAGAGGAAGGACTGAAGTCCTTCGCTACTGTATAATCAAGATAAATAAGAAAGGTATAAAATAAAATATGAGAAATTTTAAGTCTTTTTTCGTTTTCGCTCTTTTGACGTCTTTTGTTCTGTTTGCTTTCAATCCTCTTTGGGCGGAGAACAAGAACTCCACCCCTTCAAAAGAGATAGTCAAAGGTCTGTTTGATCGATTCTTTGACAGTAATGAATATAAGTATAAAATTCCCACTGAGAAGGATCTCCAGGAGACTAAAGAAATGGTGGAAAAGTATCCCTCGGTGGTAAAGGAAATAAATCAGTTTCAGCAGACTCTTCTTCATGTGGTCTGCGGGGCTAAGAATCCCGAAATGGCGAAACTTCTCATCGAAAAGGGCGCCGATGTCAACGCCAGGGATTATATCGGCGAGACCCCCCTCCATATAGCCGTCAGCGGTAATCTTAAAGAGATGGTGGAAATCCTGCTTCAACACGGAGCCAATGTCAACGCCCCCGCCGACGACGGAACCACTCCCCTTCATGACGCGTGTATGCTGGGGTTTGCGGATCTGGCGGAATATCTGTTGCAAAAGGGAGCCAATATCAACGCCACTATTCAGATGAGGTCTTCGGCGGGATTTACTCCTCTCCACTGTGCCTGCGCCCAGGGTAATGTGAAGACGGTTCGTTTGCTTCTCTCGAAAGGGGCGGAAGTTGATGCCAAAACCGTCAACGGCTGGACTCCCCTTCATCATGCCTGTGTCAGAGGGGAGATGGAGATGGCGGAACTGTTGTTAGCCAAGGGCGCCAATATCAACGCCCGCATCGACGAAACCCACCAGACCCCTCTTCAAATGGCAATAGAAAACGGTCATGATAAACTGGCTGAATTCCTCAGACAAAAAGGCGGAAAACAATAGAACTTTAATCCGATAAAGAGAACCTAAAAAAAACTCCCCATTGTGGGGAGTTTTTTTCTGAAGTAAGAGGGAAAATATTCTATTGGAAAGATTTTAATATCCGATTTTAACCAACCCTAAACATAGATCCTTCACCCAGGAAGACCCGAAACAGATCCTGAAACAGGTTCAGGATGACTATGAAAGTCGGTCAGTTCGGGATAACGGGATCGGGTATTAGAACATGAAGGGGGAGTTGTAGCCTGCCTGGAAGCCCATATCGGCTCCGACAAGGCCTCCGCCCAGTCCGCCCAGCAGACTGCCCAGACCGTATCCGGTAGGCCCGAAGAGTCCGCCGATGGCTCCGCCGAGACCAGCGCCCAACCCGGCACCGATTCCTCCGCCGATGCCGGCACCCAGCAATCCGCCTGCCAGATTCCCGTAACCCATCATGGGCATACCATAACCGCCCATCATGGGCATTCCCATTCCAGACATTCCGCTCATGCCGTACCCGAATCCGTTAGGAAAACCATACAGACCGGAACCGCTCATGCCATAGCCAAATCCGCTGGGGAATCCGCCGGCGTCATTGGGGAAGCCGAATCCGTTAGGGAAACCGTACATACCCGAACCGCTCATGCCATAGCCGAAACCGCTGGGGAATCCGCCCGCGTCATTGGGATAACCGAATCCGCCGGGGAAACCGGTCAAACCGGAACCGTAATTGCCATATCCGAAACCGCTGGGAAAACCTATCATTAATATCACTCCTGTTCACTTCTTTTACATTCTATCCTATTATCACTGTTTCTTACCGGTTTGTAAAGTTATTTTAAAAAAATATTTTGTTAAAAATTTGTTACTCTGTTTTTGATGAATATTCTTTCATTTGTGCATAATATTGATCTCTGAGAAAAGTAATAAAAAACACATAATTTTGAGTTTCGCTGTAAGGCGGCACTCCCCCGTATTGACTGACTGCTCCGGGCCCCGCGTTATAGCTGGCAAGAGACAATTGAACCTTATCGGGATAATCCTTCCAGCGATTCATCTGTTGATAAAAATATTTTACCGCTCCGCCGATATTCTGGAAAACGTCGTTGGGGTTGACTCCCAGAGAGGATGCTGTTCCCGGCATTAACTGTCCCAATCCTATGGCTCCGGAAGGAGACACCGCGTCCACATCAAAGGCGGACTCTATATTTAAAAGGGCGGTTACCAGTAGGGGATCCAGTCCGTAGCGGTCGCTGTGATAGACTATCCCCTTGCCGATGGTTTGTATCAGACTCCACTGATAATGGGGGTTGTGGCAGTAAACCCGGTGCAGGATAAAGGGATAGCAGGGATTTTGCATCTTTTTTACGCCTTGTGGGGTATTTATGGTAAAAGTGTCAGAGATGCGATATTTTTCCATAAAGCGGGGATAAGTCAGTTCATCATTGGGTTTGACGAGCACCACCGAGCGGGCGTTTAGGTAATAAAGCCGGTTATTTCTTATTACCATATTTCCCTTGATGCCTATGGTATATCCCGTGCGGTCAAAATCTATATTTCTGACGGTATTTTTTGCATAGACCCATATTTTTTCCGGCTTTTCCGGGTCATTGCCAAAGTCGGTCAACATCCAGGTATAATCCTGAAGTTTGATAAATTTTTCTACTTTCCCCACCCAAAAAAGGGTTTTATTCGAATATTCATCTAGTTTTGATATGGAATCAGCATCTTTTTCCCCGGATTTTTCTATCTTCTCTTCTACTTCCCTCACCTTTTTGATGTTAAGACCAGTGTCAATCAGACGGGATTGATAAGAGGACTGAGAACCGTCATGAACACCGGCAAAGGCGGAACCGACAAGTATAAAAATAACCATCAGACTAATTGCGACAGATCTGCTGGACATAGAAAGAAAATCCCTTACAAAAAATATCCCGTCAATCTTCCACCGGAGAAGGTAATTTCCCTCCTTTATTCCGGGTCTGTTGCGGAACTACTGCAAGCCCCTGCCTGTATTTTTCTTATCATAGCAGGAGTTACGCTCAAATTCGAGGAAAACGCCATGAAATCGTCAGTCCTCTGGCGGAGAACCACGTCATCCTGAACTCGTTTTAGGATCTATACAATATCTTGTGCCTCAGATTCCGAAACAAGCCTGCCCTGAACTTGTTTCACGGGTTCGGAATGACGGGGGGACTGAATGAATACAAAATTTCATTCTTCCATCTGCCGTTTCAAATCATTGGGAGTTATTCCCCTACCGTCCATGATATTGGGATCTGCTCCTTTGGATAATAGAAGTTTGGATAAAGGCATATTGTTGGTTTCATAAGCTATATGCAGGGGAGTTTTACCTTCCTTATCCCGGTAATTTATATCCGCTCCTTTGTCTATCAGAAGACACGCCATTTCTTCCTGATTTTGGAAATTATGACTTGCAAGGTAGTGCAGAGGGGTTTCCAGAGCAATATTTTTACGGTTAACATCTATTCCTTTATAAGAAAGCACCAATTTCAGCATCTCCGCGTCTCCTCTGTCCAGGGCTATATGGATAGGGGTTTTATCGTCTGTATTCCTGATATTTAAATTTCCATATTTCAATATTAATGAAATTTTATCCCTTTCATTTTCTTTGAATTTAAAATCAAAATCATCAGGAATATCTGAATTCTTATTATTTTTATTTAAAAGCAATTTAATTATATCCATATTTCCTTTTTCACAGGCGATATGGAGGGGAGTGTTTTTGCTGTTATTGGAGAGATTTATGCCTATTTCATCCATTGATAAAAGTTTTTCTACTATATCTGAGTTTTCCTCCTGACATGCGATATGAAGGGGAGTGTTTCCATCATTGTTTTTGGTATTTACATTTGTATCGCTCATAGATAAAAGATTTTCTACAAGCTTTACATCTCCGTTTTTGCAGGCATTATGCAGGAGAGTATTCCCGTTTTTATCTCTTAAATTATCGCTGTGGGAAGAATGCTTTGGTAGAAACATCTCCGCCGGATCAGGATTTTCCTTTGTCAGGCAACTATGTGTATGGTTATTATTATATTTATCCTTGAAACTACTCAGGTCGGCGTGTGGAGTTCTTGCTAAAAGTATTTTGAGCAGTTCCGAATCTCCTCTTTCAAAGGCGATCTGTAGGGGGGTTTTTCCTTCCTTATTGGAAAGGTTTGTTTTTATACCACGTATGGATAAAAGTTTTCCTACCAGTTTTAAATTCCCATTCTGACATGCTATATGAAGAGGAGTATTTCCATCAATATCCTGTATATTTATATTAGCATGATCGATACAAATTAGTTTGTCAATATAATCTGTTTTGTTTCTTTCACAGATTATATGAAAAACCGTTTTGCCAGTAAAATCTTTTCGGTTTATATCGGCTCCCCTTTCAATAAGTAGAAGAAATATATCTATACGGTCGTTTTCGATAGCCTCGTGCAGGGGAGGAGTTTGGAATAAAGTTCCCTTAATATCCGCACCTTTATCCAGAAGTAGTTTTGTGATTTCCATATTTCCCTTTGATACGGCGTTTTGAAGGGGAGTGATTCCACTATTATCCTGAATATTTATTTCCGCTCCTTTTTCGATGAGGAGTTCAGCCACTTCTCTGTTTCCACATTTGCAGGCGAAGTGAAGGGGAGTTTCGCCCAGGTCATTACGGGCATTGACCTCTGCTCCCAGGGTAATCAAAAGACCTGCGGATTTGCGGGTTCCGTAACGGGCTTCCTTGTGGAGGGGGGTTTTGTAGTCTTCTTCCTTGCTGTTGACGTCCATGCCGATCTTCTTCAGCATATCTCCTATTTTTTTGCCATCCCCTTTTCTGACCATGAGGGAGAACCACAAAACCACGGAGAGGATAAGAAATAGAAAAAGTAAAAAAGGGATATAAATAAAGATATTTATTTTAATTTTGTTCTTATTAATATTATTTTGTAATCCGTTTGCCATACCTTATCCTCCTTTTGAAATCCCCGGACTCCAATACAGTATTCATTCGGTTCTACCGTCATTCCGAATTTATTTCGGAATCTGAGAGTTCAGGATGACGTGATTCTCTGTGGGGAGACTGAATATATACCCAATACAAACCCAGACGATTAATCTTTTCATCCCGGTTATTTATACCATCACGACAAGAATTTATTCCGGTTTTTTTTTCTTTCATTACCATGTCTTGCCCATTAATATATGGGTAACTGCCCAGAATTCACCGAAGGTCATGCCGATACAGATTGCAAAATAGGCGAAGAGAACCAGCTCGTGCAAAAAGTCCTGACCCCATTCTCCTTTCATGGCGGAGATCCAGTCCGGTTGTATCCAAAAACCCACACACCGCCAGAATCCCTGCCAACCGCCGAAAAAGAACCTGCCAAGATACAGATAAATGGGAATATTTATTATGATTATTATCGCCAAAACCAACATTTCATCCATAATTAGCCTCCTGTTAAGGGTATTTCGGGAAAAACCTTTTCTTTAAGGGATTTTATCTTATTGATAATATAAAAGGTAAGTTTTGATAAAATATACCATAGAAATAACGGGAGAAACAGGTATCTTAGACCGAAGAGAAAGTAAGTTTCCAGTATGGCGGAGGTAAGGTAAACCCTTTTGCTGAGGGTGAACCAGAGGATAAGAGACAGGATGAGAAGTGCAAGGGCTGTATATTTTTGTGCGGGAGGTATTTTATCGGCTTTTTCAAATTTTATAAATCTATTTGTTTTATATATTAAAGAATCTATCAGTTTTCCCCAGAATCCCGTTTCCCGGAATTCGAGAGCGAACATAATGATTGACGATATAATGAAAATCGCAGGAATCGCCGGATAAAACTGCCATAAAATAAGCAGTCCCCCTCTTATCATCATCCATGGAGTGAGAAAGAATGAGATAAATATATAATCAGGGAAACCGTCTGTATTTTTTATATCCGACATCAGTATTTGAGAGGAAAAGAACATCTGGGAAAGGGAAAATCCGATTATAAACAAAATTAAAATTAATATAAATACAATAAAATTATTAATAAAAAACTTATATTCCTCTTCGTAACTATTGTATTTGGATATATAATAATTTATAGTGATGGCAGAAATGAATATAATTAAAAATCCAATAGTGTAAAATAGATAGGAAGCCCGGATCAGGAAGGGGAGAAATCCGAAATAGCATAAAAGAAATAAAAATATCCATTTAAGAATCAGGAGTTTTTTATCCAGAAACTTCATCCCAATCCAGGACAGAATGAGAAACCCTCCTATAATAATTAACAAGATAGATAAAACGTAGTCGGCATAAATAACTCCCCTGCCGAAGGGATAATGGTTCAGGGAGTTCTCCAGCCACAGGAAGATCCTGTTCATGATGTAATAATCCTCCCGTTCCGATGCGTGGTTGGATGCGGGAGATATATAGAGTCCCCTCGCTGTTCTGTCTTCAAAACTCCCCACCGTATATTCTTTATTTTTGACGGTTTTCACAAGTTGATTTATCTGCGTCTCGTCGCAAAATGTTTTGAAGGCGGTTTCCACCTTGTCGGGACCGTTGAGATCGTCATGGACTCCGGCACAGAAGAGCAGATTTCCCGGATTCGCCTGGACTTCTCCCCCCACATAATAACCTATGATCACCACCGCCTTCACCGAGGGATCCCCGAAGGCGTATTTAACCCCCGGATAGGAACCCAGGGAATGGGCGATGACGGCTATTCTTTCGCTGTCTCCCACCTTCTTTCCCTTTATATATTGCATGGCGGATTCAAGTATTTTCAGGTTTTTTCTCTCGTCCTGATAAGGGAAATCCAGTGATACCGCCACATACCCCCGACGGGTTAATTCCAGTGCCATCATCTCGAAGCCTTCCGGAGGAGTGTAGATACCCGGCAGGAGGAAAACCACCGGCGGTCGGTCATCCCGGGTATCGGGCATATAAAGGATTCCCCGCCCATCTTTTTCTCCGGCAACGGGAAAATTTATAGGACTTACGGAACAGGAAATCCCCGTATCCATAACCCCCACCACTCCCATGAGAAGTATCAGCAGGGAAATAAAGACAGCGATATGTATCAATTTGATTCTGGATATTATATCTTTTATTTTGGTCATATTTATTCCTTTTATTAGGGGGACGCCTTTTATTGCCAAAACCCGGATTTTATACCGATTTCAGCATTGTTGTAGGCTGACGCATATTTGGGATCCAGTTCCACCGCCTTTTGAAAATCCTTTATCGCCATATCATATTTTAATTGATGACCGTAAGCATTTCCCCGATTGTTATAAGCGTGGCTATATCGGGGGTTTATTTGGATTGCCCTACTGTAATCAGTTATGGCGAACTCGTAGTTACTTCGCTCATAATAGGTGTTTCCCCGGTCAAAATAAGCCTCCGCTATCCGGGGATCCATGCCCGCCTTTATCAGGTCATCTTCATTTTCCGTCACTCTTGCCATTTCGCAAGCCTTGTCAAAATATTCCCCCATAATTCCCACTCCGTTTCTCTGTTTTTGAAGGACTGAAGTCCTTCGCTGCAGTTTCTATAGGGGTTCGCCGTTTTTTTCCGATTTCCAACCTCTATACTCATACTTAAATCTAAGATCATCACCCTGAACGGATGAGATCCCGTTTTTATCGGGGTCGGGAGACCCCTCCTACATGAAAAAACTTTTAAGGAGTAGTATAACTTCCGATTTCCAACCTCTAACTTCCATCTTCTATAAAGAGAGAGAGGAAAATTATCTCCTCTCTCCTTATTATATCCAATCAATCTTTGACTTTTATTTAAGTTGTTTGCAGTTCTTCTCCGTTGACGGGTTGATGTTGTGCCATTTGCCGATACATCTCCCGGTAGCGGGTTACCGAAGGGGGAGGGGTCAGGATCTCTTTTAAAACAAAAGCCGTTCTGAGATCCATATTCCTGAGATTTATACGGGGAACTCGCTGAGTCCGGGGAACCACGGGGCCACTCCGGGTTATGCCTTCCGTCCCGCCGTCTGTCGGCAACTGCCCTACCGTCGAGAGAGGAGCAAACAGTTCGACGACGGTTTCTCTGGGAACATCTTCTGAAAACCTCGGTGCCGTCTCCTCTTCCACCAGGTTTTTCAGTTTGGGTTTAATAGGATGAATAGTAGGGGCGACGGTGGTTTGAATGTGTTTCAAATGAGGAAGTTCCGAAGAGATAGTCGGCTGATGGGATAACAGTTTGGATTTCTGACGAGTGCCCGATAGTGAGGCCGTCTCGGTAACTCCGGGTTTGGCATCGAAGAAGTCCAGGTCGATCATATCCGCCAGTTGAGCGTCGGAAAAGTAGCTTCTCAGTTTTCTAAGATTCACGTACTGAGGAAGATCCGCTTTTTTGACTCCCCTGGACAGGGCGGTCATATCAAAGCATTCCGCGATCTGATCCTGGGTCATGTTCAGTCGGATTATATTCCAGTTAATGGGGGGACGGGATTTTTTTACCGGCGCGATGGGAGTGGAATAGGGAGAACTTCCTCCCAGATCGAATCCTCCCGATGTTCCCGTTGATCCCGTCATTCCCGTTGTTCCTGACAAGGCATCGAAGAGAGTGCCTCCTCCTTTTGGCTGACCGGATTTTTGCGCCGAGGAGAGGACATTGATAATGATAACGACAAAGATGACAAGAAAAGGAATTATTCCTGCACATGAGTCCGCTGTTTGAAGCATACCGGCTTCACCTACTTTCCAGGGATTTTTTACCCGGTTGAAAATGGAAATAAATATTCACTGTTGCCGGTTATTGGTTAAGCCTGGGTCGGTTTCTGGGGAGTTCCGCCGATACTTTTTCTCATGGAGGTATCCGCTTTGACGTTTTCCAGGTTGTAATAGTCCATTACTCCCATTTTGCCGGTTTTTAACGCAGAGGCAAGAGCTTTGGGAACTTCCGCTTCCGCTTCGATAACCTTTGCTCTCATTTCTTCCGCCAGGGCTTTCATTTCCTGTTCCCGGGCTTCAGCCATGGATCTTCTTTCTCTGGCTTTTGCCTCGGCGGTTCTCATATCGGCTTCCGCCTGGTTAGCCTGAAGTTCGGCACCGATATTCTTTCCCACGTCCACGTCGGCGACGTCGATGGAGAGAATTTCGAAGGCGGTACCGGAGTCCAGCCCCATGCCCAGCACACGGGCGGATATCTTGTCGGGATTTTCCAGCACGTCCTTATAGGATTTGGAAGAACCGATTTCCGCCACGATTCCCTGACCGACTCTCGCCTTTACCGTTTCCTCGGTGGCTCCTCCCACCAGTCTGCCGATGTTGGCCCGCACGGTAACCCGGACTTTTACATTCAACTGAACACCGTCCATGGCGGTACCCACCAGGTTGGTGACGTCGATGATCTTGGGGTTAACGCTCATCTGGACTGCCTGGAACACGTCTCTGCCCGCCAGGTCGATAGCGCAGGCCTGTTCGAAGGTCAGCTCGATATTGGCTCTGTTGGCGGAGATCAGGGCGTCCACCACTTTTGTGATATTTCCCGATGCCAGAAAGTGGGTTTCCAGCTGGTTGGAGGTGAGCCCCAGTCCTGCTTTATGAGCCTTTACCATGTTGTCCACGATCATCTTGGGGGAAACGTTTCTCATTTTCATCCCGAAAAGATCACCGATAGACACCGGCACTCCTGCAAATTTCGCCGATAACCAGATGTGAACCGGGATGAAAGAAATGAGGGCGGAACCGATGACCAGTACAACAATACCGCCGACCACGAAAATCGCGCACATGCCCTCCGCCCCTATTCCAGCCCCGGCAAGGACGAGTAAACCGTTTAGTAAATCCATCTGAAATCCTCCTTTAATTCTTAGTTTTAGTTTTTTCCCTTATTGTAATTTCTCTCTTACCGATTACTAGTTTTAGAGAGAATTTTAAAACCCTCTTTTAGGTTTTAAAAAAAACGCTTTTCAGATAAAACTCCAATTTTCTTCCTTATTGATTGGCCTCCTCCTCATGGGGTCTTCCGTTTATCTCTTCACAATAAAACCCAATCCTGGAGATCGGGTTTTATATTTTTTTGACTATTATCTTTCCTTCTTTTACTCTCAGAACCTGAATGGTAGATTTTGCGGGGATAAAATCCCCCTGGGTTATGACGTCCACCCGTTCACCGTTGATGAGGGCGGTTCCCGACGGACGCAGATCCGAAAGGGCTTCTCCCACGGCTCCTTCCAGTTCCACAGGGCTTTCCACCGAATTATATCCTGAAGCGGCGGTCTGCCGGTTCTTGAGTATAAACCAGTCTAGTATAAATATAAGAGGAGATATTTTGTATATCAAACTTCAACCTCCCTGTATAACGACTAAGATGAATTGTTTACAAATCTTATATAACCCAACCTTCAGCCGGAAGCGGTTCTATTCTGCGGTAACGGTGATCTTCATGCCTTCCACTTTTTTGACCCGGATTGGGGTATCTTTTTTGATAAATCCTCCCTCGGCAATTACATCGACTTTTTCTCCGTTGATCAACGCACTACCCACAGGACGGAGATCCGTTACGGTAACTCCCAGGGCTCCTTCCAGGTCGATCCGTTTTTCCACTGCCACAAATCCCTGCTCTCTGCTCTGGGTATTTTGCAGGGTCAACCGCTGCCACATCTTGGATTTGGGCAGGTATTTGAGTATGAAGTAAAAGATAGTCGCGGAAATAGCCATCGCCATAAATACCGATATACCTGCATAAATGGGACCGTCATTTAACATCATGGTTGAGAACAGACTGGCGGCGATCATGATCAACCCCAGGGTCCCCGTAACTCCCCAGCCGGGAATGACAAAGGCTTCTATCGCCAGGAGAGCCAACCCGATCATGAATACCACTATCACCCAGAAAGTAACCTGAGCCGCAACCCAGTGGGACAGGAAGAAGAGGGTAAAGGCGAATATGGCTATAAGTCCCGCTATGGCGCTCCAGGTAACCATTTCCACCATTACGCCCAGGATTCCTATTATCAATAAGAAAGTGGCGACTACGGGATTGGTCAGAATCTTGCACATCGAGAACCACCAGTCTCCTTCACTTCCGGGACCGGCGGCATAAGCGAATACCGTTGTTATCAGAAGCAGAGTGTTAAGAGACAATATCCAGCGGGATACTTTTTTTACTTGAGTAAGCATTTTTATTTTCCTCTCCTTGCACCAAGAATTGGATCTGTTTCGTTCATTCAGGTTCCACACTAATAGACGCATTTCATTTCCATTATATCACAATTGTAAAAAAAATGTAAACACGGGAACCCCTCTTATTAATCGGCAAAAGAAAAGTTGTTAAGAAAAATTAACAGATTTTCCCCCACCGTTTTTAATTTTATTACCCTTTTTTCTCCGATAACGGGAATATTCCTCTTCCTTCGCGTTATCTTAATTTTTGCCTCTATACCGTATCCCTCCCCCTTTTTGCCCCCTCGAAGTTTCCTTGCTTTATTCCCTTTTCTCTTCCGTCGGCAGGGGGGATTCCTGTTGTCCTAGTTATTCCGGTTCCTCTTCCGTCGGCAGGGGGGATATAGCTTCTTCCAGTCTGCCTCCCATGAATTTCTCTTCCAGGTATCGCATGAAGCCGTGAGCCAGATTTATATCGGTTCGTTTTATATCCGCCGAGGAGATCAGCCTTTTCATATCGGTATTTACTCTCTCTTTGCTGCCCCGGTTGGGGAATCCCACTTTATCCAGGAAGAGCCGTACATGGTTTATCAGGGCGAAAACGTCTTCCTGACGGGCTACTTCCTTTTTCAGATCAATCACGGAATCCCGACGGGGGTCGTATTCGGGGTCTTTCTTTCTTTCCTGAAATTCCTCTTCTCCTTCCAGGGTGGTGAGGAAGAGTTCATAGGCGATGACCATGACCGCCTGGGACAGGTTCAGGGATTCATATTCGGCGTTGGAGGGGATCCGGACGAACCAGGCGCAATGTTCCAGGTGTTCGTTGGAGAGTCCCGCTTTTTCGTCGCCGAAGAGGATGCCTATTTTGCAGTTTTTGTAATGTTTGTCAATCTCTTCCGCCATAGAACGGGGGGAGGTTCTCATATGCAGACGGAAAGCTCCCCGCCGACTGGTTCCGATGAGCAGATTGAACTGATCCTTTACCTCTTCAAAGGATTGATACACAGGAGCGTTTTCAAATATAGAGGATGCCCCTCTTGCCATATAGTAGGTCTCCTCGGTGAATTTGCAGTTGGGTTTTATCAGGATCATATTTTTGAGTCCCATATTGAGCATGGCTCTGGCGCAGGAACCGATATTCCCTGCATAATAAGTGCCTATAAGTACAATATATATATTATCAAGATTAATCATATAATTAAAATGTTTTCCTTCCTTTTTTGATTATCGCTTTTCTTCCACCGATCCTATTGCAGGGGATAGGGATTTTAACTCCACCACCATAACCCCCCTAGTGAATAGGGGTTTTTGTTTCTTCCTGTCCTTCCTTCCAATCTCCTGCCTCCGACTTCCGATCATGGTGTTGTAATGTTGAAATTTTCCTTTATTTTGCTGAGATCCAGAATCTGATATTCTCCTCTGGTAAGAAATTCCGCCACGTATTTGTGGTATTTGGCGGCTTTTTTATCTCCCGTCTTATCGGCGGCGGAAGCCAGATTAAGACGAAAATCCTTATTATGAGGGGACGATTCCACCGCATGTTTGGCAGATATAAAAGCTTCATACTCTCTGTCGGTCATTTTGGAGAAATATATGGAAGATAAATAATATGCCAAAGATTTTAATTCGATGAGTTCCAGTCCTTCCAGACATCTGCCCAGGGTGAAATATAACCGGGGATTGGTGCTGTGAACCGGGAGAATATCCATTAAAATATAATAAGCCTCAATATAACTCTTTCTGCTCATGGCGGAATAGACCCGGTGCAGGGTGGGATAACTTTTATGCAGATCCATCAGTTCACGGGCATAATCGTTTTTTGGATCCAGTTTCAGGGCTTTCTGGATATATATGTAGGCGGTTTCAAGATTTCCCGTCTCAAAGCAGGCAAACCCCGCCTTGGCATAATAACGGGCGGATTTGACCGGCTGATTCGCCAGTTTCAGACTCTGGGCGGAAAGAGCGATGAAGGACAACTCGTCGGGTTTTACTTTACAGGCTTTTATATAGTATGCAGCAGCTTTAAGATACTGCTTCTTGTGGAAAAGTTCGTCCCCTCTCTGCTTGTATTTCATTGCCATACTGCGATCCTTGCCGGCAAGAAAAGAATGGAAGGGAGGATATACAAAGGTTCCTTCCCGCTGTTTGTCGGCGAAAACCATGATAAAGTTAGATAAATTTCTGCCGGGTTCCACGGGATATTTCCCCTTATAATACATACCGCTGGAGGTTCCTCCGTCCAGATTGATGGCATCGGTACATCCCAGTTTCTTCATGACGGTGGTCAACTGATTAAGGCTGACGGAGGAATTGGTGGCAAGAAGGATAATCCTGCCGTCTTGAGTACAACCCAGGGCGGTGCGGCGGGTTGCCCTGAAGAGGTTGGGATCGGAAAAGCCTTCCAGAGAGGGGTTTAATATAGTCTTGCCGTCAAACAGCAGGGTGGGTCCGCTCTGAATCGCCCATTGATAATCTTTCCATTTTATGTTCCTGCCCCTTAACCTACTGGTCAGCAAAATTCCCGGTTTACCGTTTCTATCCAGATAAAAGGTGGAACCCCGATCTCCCTCGCAGACCAGAACTCCACCCACAACCACACTGCAGACCGTTCTGAAACTGCCTGCATCGAAAAAAGTTCCGTTGATTACCGCTATCGGTTTATAGGTTTGTACCATTTTGCTCATGGTGACTGTGGGAAAGTTGGAATCCTTCTCGGAGTATCCCTGGGGAAAAACCGGGGTGATCATGCCGCCGAACTTCTCCGGTTCTATGACGATATAGTTGGCCCCCACCTTCTCTATGGTGGCTTTTTTGAATTCTATCCCCTGCAATTCCGCCCCATAACTCCACCCCGGAGAAAGAACGAAAAAAAATACCCGACACAACAGCAATAACCTGAATCCGACAGACAATATCCTGTCGGTGATGGGGTTACTTGCCGGAGTTGGGGAGGGCTGTATTTTATTGAATCCGCTCATTTATCTATCCTCTATGCATATAGTGGTTTTATGTTGTGTTTTCAAAGTCGTTTTAAATCTCATCCTTAATGAGTTCAGGATGACGGGGTTAGAAGAAGTTATTTAAATCCTTTTTCCTCTTTTGCCATTGCTTTTATTCTGCAATCCTTTCTTCTACCCTTTTATAGAGGGGAAATAGCTATGGGATCCTCTTCGAAAAGGGCAGGATTGTTATGGGATTACAAGAATAAGACTATAATGTCTTCAATAAGGTGATTAAACCCAATAGTTTGTAAGTGGAATTTCAACCTACATACAATGGATTGTGGTCGCTGTTAAGCGGAATACATATCAGATTGATACGGAGGAATTGATATGAAAAAAATTCTTTTGATATTCGGCACTACCACGGGATGTACCGAGGAACTGGCGGGATATGTGGCGGATGGGGTAAAGAAAAACCCCGAAGCGGATATAAAGGTCAAAAATGTAAAGGATACTCAGCCGAAGGAAATGTTAGAATATGACCTGATTATTGCGGGAGCCTCCACCTGGGGCGAAGGGGAATTGCAGAAAGACTTTCTCCCCTTTTGCGATAAGATGAAATCGGTGGATTTGTCGGGCAAGAAGGCGGCGATTTTCGGACCGGGAGACAAAAATTACAAACTCTTCTGCGAAGCGGTGGTGATTCTTGAAAAGGAATTCAAAAACCGGGGAGCAGAAATTATCGCCAAGAGTCTCAAGGTGGACGGAGACGTCTTTTATGCCAAAAAAGACGCGCACAAATGGGGACAAGAGATTGGAGGCTAGAAGTCGGATGTCGGAAGTCAGAAGGAGTGTTTATTGGAGGAATTAGGTTTTAACACAGTCCAAACTCCGCTTTCAACCGATGGCTTCTTTATTCTTACGCCGTCAGGACGACGATTCTACTCACTTCCGACCTTCAGCCCCTGACTTTTGAGAACCGAGAGGATGTGTTTTAAATGGAAAAAGAAGGAAATTCCCCTCCCTTCAGGCAGATTTACGATTTGCCCGAGCGACGCCTGGATAAGAACCGGCATTCTTCAGGCAGAGAGTGTCCCTTCAGGATAATGAACAGGGCTACGGGATTTCTGGAGGAAAAAGCCTTTCGCTGCACCGCTTTTTTGGAGTCCTTTGTAGTGAAGGAGGATTCGGCGGTGTGCCATTTTTGCTCGGTGCCTTTTTTTATGGGGGAGAAGGGATTCTGCCGGCATCTTCTGCCCAGGGACATAAAAGACAACCAGACCCGTTATTTCTGTTCCCGCCTGGAGAAAACACCGGAAGGGGATGAACCGTCCCGATGCAACCGGTGGGACTGTCTCTTCTTCGAATAACCCCGCCTCCGGAAAAAAAACGGCAGGAGGGTCGCTAAAACTTGAGGAAACGGTTCTCCGCCTAATCTTTCTCTTGGTTGCTATAAGATTTACCAGTGCAATAAAAAGCAGTAGTATCTTAACTTTCATTATTTTGATTCCTATATGAAAATACGACCTGCAGGTTTTTTTTTATTTATTCTCCCTCGTCCATGGGCATAACCTCGTAAGTTCCCGTGGTGTCGTCGTATTGTAGCAGTGTCATGGCTCCCGAATTGGGGATATACACAATCATTATGACCGGATAGGGGAGATCGGGGTCGGTGGGGGGATAGTTCTGCAGATGGATCCCCACGGGATAACTGCCATATAGCGCGTTTTCCCTGGAAAAGGCTCCCTGTCCCAGATCCAGTCGATAGACAACTCTGCCGGCTTTTTCCACGATAAAATATTTTTCCCCCTCGCTAAAGGGATCCGGTGAAGAAGGGCAGTAGATAAAAGCTTTTTCATTGATCTTATCTCCGTCCAGATCCGCGTCCAGATCGAAATATGTCTTGGTATGGTCCATTTCTCCGCTGGGGGACAGAGTGGGAGATATGGCAATAATAACAGGACCTGTGGGAGTGGGAGACGCCGACGGACGGAGGGACGCCGAGGGACTGGGGGAGGGCTTGCTTCCGAATATTTCAACTTTTATTTCATCGATGAATCCTCCCAGCAATTTGGGGAGCAATATCAACGCCGCAGCCATCATCATCATAAATATCAGGGCAATTCCCCCCAGAAGGGCGGCTACAGGAAATTTCTTCTCCGGTTGGGGAGTCTTTTGGGGAGGGATTTTTTGCTCCTGGGGCCCCACCGTTCCTTTCTGTTCCTCCTTTACCGGGGTTTCCTCTTTCTTCCGGATTTCGTGGGGGGCGTCCTTTTTCGGGGGAGTTATAACGGGTTCCCTGGAATCTTCGGGTATGGGTCGGGTGGGTTTGGATTCCAACTTGGGTTCCGGTTTTGGCTCCGGTGTTTTCTCCGGAGGCGGAGTAATTTTTTGAGGTTCTTTCAATTCCTTCAGTTCCTTGCGGATCTCGGCAGTGGTTTTATACCTGTCATCCACTTTTACCGCCAGCATTTTTGAGAAGATCTTCTCCAGGTTAGGAGGGATGTCGCCCCGGAACTGGGAAAGAGGAGGAAAATCGAAGGGTTGTCGGTTCAGGGGGGAATCACCGGAGAGGAGGAAATGAAAAGTGGCCCCCACACTAAAAATATCCGATGACGGGCTGAAGTGCCCCGTATAGTGATCCATGGAGGCGAATCCGGGGCTTCCCACGCTGGTATAGGTTCCCTTGCCTACGGGACGGGCGACGCCGAAATCCACAAGAAATATATCTTTCTTGTCGGTGAGCATTATGTTGCCCGGTTTTATGTCCCGGTGAATGATGGGAGGGGTCTGACTGTGGAGATAGCCCAGAATATCCAGCACCTTATCCAGCCATTCCACCGCTTCCTCCACGGAAACCCGGTGATGGGGGCGACTTTCCAACACTTCTTCCAAATTCTTTCCCGTAACGTATTCCATGACCAGGAACTGACTGTTATTTTCGGTAAAATAGTCGGTAACTCTGGGGAGTCGCTGATGTTTCAGTCGGAACAGGAGTTTGGCCTCTTCCTTGAATCTTTTTTCCAGGTAGTCCTTTTCCTCGGGAGTGGTATAGAAGGGGAGCATTTCCTTCACCACCACCTGGGCTTCCATATCGGTATCTTCTGCCAGAAATACTCTGCCCATGCCTCCCGCTCCCAGAGATCTGAGGATTCTGTATCTTCCTCCCCGCAGGGATACCGGTATGGGAAATGGGGATGCCGGTTGAGGTGTAGTCTCGCCGGACACCCGGACCGCCTCGGAACTGTCCGAAAGACGGCCTCCGCAGGAAGTACAGAAAGTGGCGCTGGTTTTATTGACTTTTCCACACTTGGGACAGTTCATTTCGTTTCCCCTCTGAATCTATAGTAATAGCAAATCGGCATATACGATATATTGTCGGTAGCTAATTCTCCATATTCTCCGTATTACCTTTATATTTTCGGACAGAGGGGGTGAAAGTCCTCTTTTCGTTCTCTATCATTTATCCAGGTTAAATCATTTATTTACATCAAAAATAAGAATCCCGTAACTCCATACATTACGGGATTCCCGAACTTTATTTCAATGGAGCTGGACGGGTTCGAACCTACGACCTCCTCCGTGCTTGGTAATAAAAGGCGTAACTCCTGTTACTTAGTTTTTGCTTAAAAACCCATATTCTTTTTCGGCATGGGTACTTGTTTTACCTTTTGGAATTACCCTCAAACTGCAAGGTATTTGCCCGATTCACCTAAAAT
>Ga0067045_1004136_pt1 | contig 18338 bp, 13 predicted proteins | sample TerdegcTABiofilm_FD_59184 | JGI IMG/M metagenome (GOLD analysis project Ga0067045, IMG submission 59184) | Combined Assembly of (Gp0054472, Gp0054536) Wastewater bioreactor microbial communities from Singapore -Terephthalate degrading... | reverse complement strand
GGAGCCGCAGTCTTTCTGCACAGGGCGAACGCTCGAGGGTCTCACTGACCCCCAATGCTTGCTAACGACGGTCGCGGGCAAGCCCGCTCCAACAGGTCTGCCGGAGGCTGCGGTCTTCCTGCACAGGGCGAACTGCCAGGGGTCTCACTGACCCCCAATGCTTGCTAACGACGGTCGCGGGCAAGCCCGCTCCAACAGGTCTGCCGGGAGCCGCAGTCTTTCTGCACGGGGCGAACGCTCGAGGGTCTCACTGACCCCCAATGCTTGCTAACGACGGTCGCGGGCAAGCCCGCTCCAACAGGTCTGCCGGGAGCCGCAGTCTTTCTGCACAGGGCGAACGCTCGAGGGTCTCACTGACCCCCAATGCTTGCTAACGACGGTCGCGGGCAAGCCCGCTCCAACAAGTCTGCCGGGAGCCGCAGTCTTCCTGCACAGGGCGAACTGCCAGGGGTCTCACCGACGGCAACGGGAGTCGGCACAGGGGTCGCCATCCCTCGCCTTGACAGGCGGCGGTCCGAGGGTTTCTACTTGGGGACGCCGCGCCATCTCCATCGCCGCGTACCCGATTGCCCATGGCTTTCCTGCGAAATGTCCGGAAGGGGTTCATGTACCTGAGGAGCGACTGGTCTCCGTCGCCCGAGGATCTCGCGCTGCTTGAGCAGTATCTCACCGCCGAGGAGCGCGAGCTTTTCGAGCGCATGGATCCGCCGGACCGGCAACATTCCTTCAAGGTCGCGAACCTCTGTGCGCGATCGCTGGACAACTTCCCGGATGCCAACCGCGACGAGGTCATGAAGGCCGCGCTCCTGCACGACGTGGGCAAGATCGGGGCGAATCTGGACCTGGGTTTCCGCACCTGCTGGGTGCTGTCCCAGAAGGTCGCGCCGTGGCTCATGGACTGGCTATCGCTGCACAGCGAGCATTCCCGGGCGGGCACCTTCCGGCACAAGATGTGGCTCCAGCGCACCCACGCGCATGCCGGAGCCCAGGTCCTGCGAGAGCTGGGTGTTGCCGAAACGGTCTGCAAGATGGTGGAAGCGACCGCGACGCGCCGCGAGCCCGGCGACCCGCTTGACTGGCAGATCATCAAGGCCGCCGACGGTGACGTGGTACTGGCGCCGGGGGATGAAAAGGGGTAGACTTCCCGCCGGCGTGCCGCTCACTTTCCCAGAGGTGAACCCAATGTCCGATCTCATCATCGGCGTGCAGTCATACACCTACCGCGAGTTCTCGGCGGTGGAAGCGGTGAGGGAAGCGGCCTCGGTGGGGCTCAAGGCCATCGAGATGTGGCCGAAGCATGTGAACTACCAGTCGGGCGCGGAAGAGATCGGGGCGTTCCGGAAGGCGCTGGAGGATTGCGGCATCTGGATGTGTGGCTACGGCGTCTGCGGGCTGGAGCAGTTGGGTGATGAGATGGAGCCCACCTTCGCCTTCGCGAAGGAAATGGGGGCCTACTACGTCAGCATCAACTGCGGCCGGGACAACCACGAGATCGCCGAGCAGGCCATTGCGATTGCGAAGCAGTATGGCCTGAAGCTGGGCATCCACAACCACGGTCCGGGGGCGAGTTTCGAGACCGCCGAGCAGGTTCTCGCGTTCTGCGAGGGCAAGGACGCCCTGCTTGGTGCATGCGTGGACACCGGGCATTTCATGCGCTCCGACCAGATGCCGGACCATGTGATCAAGGTGCTGGGCAGGCGCATCAATTCCATGCACCTGAAGGACTTCGTGTCGGCTGAGGAAGAGGTCATCCCGGGCACGGGACGGCTCGATTTCGCCCAGGCGCTGGCGCTGCTCAAGAGCGAAGCGGGCTATGAAGGCGCGTATGTGATCGAGTACGAGGCGGACCCGAAGGACCCCTCGCCGGCGATCAAACAGACCCTGGATGTTTTGATGAAGGCAGCCGAAGGCTGAGGCCGGCCTGTCCAAGAGCGAAGCAATGCGCCGCCGGGCAAGCGAAGGCTTTCCCGCCGCGGCTGATTCGAGATGATCGTGTTGCGACCTGCCTGGATGGAAGTTGACCTGGACGCCATCGCGTCCAATTGCGAACTGGTGCGCCGGCATGTTGGCGCGGACAAGGCCATCATCGCTGTGGTCAAGGCCAACGCTTACGGCCACGGCGCGGCGCCGGTTGCCCGGCGTCTTGTGGACTGCGGCGCCGAACTCCTGGCGGTTGCCCTGTTGCAGGAGGCTGTGGAACTGCGGGACGCGGGGATTGATTCGCCGATCCTGGTGCTCGGCGCGCCGGACTGCTCGGAAGCCGAGGGATTCGTGGAGTATGGCGTGCAGTCACCCATCACCAACGCGGAGTTCGCGCGGGCACTGTCGGAGGCGGGCACGAAGGTCGGCTGTGATGCCGTCCCGTGCCAGGTGAAGATCGACTCGGGCATGGGTCGCCAGGGCGTGCGGGCCGATGAGGCGGCGGAACTCGGGCGGCTGATCCGCGGGCTTGGCAATCTGGATGTGCGCGGGGTGTTCAGCCATTTCGCCTGCGCCGGGAGCGATCACGAGTTCACCTGTTGCCAGACGGACACGTCTGTAAGAGCGATGCAGGCATTCACAGAAGCCCTTGGCAAGCCGGTTCCGTTGCGCCATCTTGCAAACAGCGGCGGAGTATCACGCTGCCCGGAGTCGTGGCTGGAAGGCGTGCGGCCGGGGGCGATTCTGTACGGGATCACGCCACCCGACAGCAGCGAAGGCCTGCCCGGAACGCGCCAGGCAATGACGCTGAAGGCCCGAATCGTGTGCCTGAAGCGGCTCCTGCCGGGGGAAACTGTTGGCTACGGGCGCACCTACACCGCGCAGGACAGCGCGCGGGTGGCGATTCTGCCCATCGGCTATGCCGACGGCTATCCACGGAGTCTGTCGAACAACGCGGATGTGCTGGTCGGCGGGAAACGCTGCCCGGTTGTGGGGCGCGTGTCCATGGATGCGATCGTGGTGGATGTGACGGCTGTGCCGGAGGCGCGGATGGGCGATGAAGTTGTCCTGATCGGCGCACAGGGCGAGGCGTTCATCAGCGTGGATGAACTTGCGCGGCGCGCGGACACCATCGTGCAGGAGATCGTGGCCCGGATGAGCGCGCGGCTGCCGAGGGTGTATGGCGGGTAGAGAGAGGGCTGCCTCACCCCCTCAGCTCCCCCCTTCCTTCGCGGCGAACGCAGGCGGTCGCAACGCTCAGGAGGATGGGGAGGAACGGCGTCGGGCGAGACGCCCGACCCACGCGGACTGACTTCGCGTAGGCCGACCGTCTCGGTCGGCGTCTCGAGCGTGTGCCGCCCGATCCATCCTCCTGTCCGGAGGACGGTTGGCCGAAGGCCCATAGACCCGTGCTTCTGCTTCGGCACGGGGCGAAAGAGGGTGACGACCATGTCCCTTGCGGATGAGATGCTCTCTCAGGAAGCTCTCGCGGTGGCGGGAGTGTCACGGCACGGGCGGGGTTTCGGGTTCCAGGTCTGGAAGCACCTGCAGGCGAAAGGTATCCGGGCGTACGCCATCAACCCCAAGGCCACGGACATCCTGGGCGAGCCTGCATATGCCTCGGTTGCCGACCTGCCCGAACCGGTGGGGGGAATCATCACCGTGACGCCCGCCGCTTCCACGGTGCAGATCGTGCGCGACTGCATCGAGGCAGGCATCACCCGGGTCTGGATGCAGCCGGGCTCCGAATGCGACGAGGCGGTAGAGCTTGCCCGCGCCAACGGGATCCAGGTGTCCACCGGCGCCTGCATGCTGCTCCTGTGATGATCGCGGTCCGGCAGGGTCCGGGCCAACTGGAGGACATCGCCGCATGGACTTCGAGCGCACCGTGACCGTTCAGGCGCCCGCGACCACGGCCAATCTTGGTCCGGGGTTCGACTGCCTGGGCATGGCGCTGGACTTCTGTAATACCGTGGAACTGGGCCTGGCCGAAGAGACGCGGGTTGAGGTTGCGGGCTTCGGCGCCGATACTCTTCCGACCGACGGCCGGAATCTGATCCTGCGCAGCGCCGGGAAACTGGCGGCTTTCGTGGGCCGCAGCGTGCCGGGATGGCGGCTGAAACAGCATAACGAGATCCACCTCGCAAGGGGCATGGGCAGCAGCAGTTCGGCGATAGTCGCGGGTCTCGTGGCGGCCAATGCGCTGCTGGAGGCGGGACTGGACGACCGGCAGATTCTGGATATTGCGGTGGAGATCGAGGGGCACCCGGACAATGTGGCCCCGGCGCTCTTGGGCGGGTTGACGGTTTGCTGCACGGATGACGAGGGCCTGGGCGTGGCGCGGTTCGAACCGCCGCCGGGGCTGCTCGCATGCCTGGCGATCCCGGACTACGAGGTGAGCACCGAGGCGGCGCGGAAGGTGATGCCCCAGACCATCTCCCACGCCGACGGGGTGTTCAACACCTGCCACGCGGCGGCGGTTCTGGCTGCGCTGGTGTCGGGGGACATGGAGCTATTGGGGCAGGCGATGAAAGACCGCCTGCACGAGCCGTACCGGGCGCCGCTGGTGAAGGGCATGCAGCAATGCACCCGGGCCGCCCGGGAAGCGGGGGCATATGCCACCGCCCTGAGCGGCTCCGGGCCGACGGTAATCGCCTTCGCGGGGGACAACGCGGAGCAGGTCCTGTCCGCAATGCTGGCGGCATTGAGGGCGGAAGGGGTAACGTGTGAGGGGCGAGTGGCGAAGCTGTCGGCGGAAGGTGCGCGGCTTCCTGACGCAGTGGTCTGACCCGTAGAGCGGCCGGCGCCTCCCGCAGCGGCAGGAGGCGGGACTCTCCGGCTTGCTTGTAGGAGCGGGCTTGCCCGCGAAGCCTTCCCTCAGGACGGCCAACGACTTCGCGGGCAAGCCCGCTCTTACAAGCTCTTCGAAGCTAACGCAATCATCCATACACGCTGGAGAAGAATGATGTCTGACAAGATCAATGTCGAACAGCTTCATGCCGCGATTGAGGCCGATGCCGAACTCGCGCGCCAGTGGCTCATGCAGATGATCCGCTACCCCAGCACCCAGGGTCATGAGCAGGAGATGGTCGCCTACACCAAGGGCCTGCTGGATGAACTCGGCATCCCCGCCGAACTTAGGGAAATCCCGGATTCCATCATGGATGACCCCCTGTACAATCACAATGAGAACGAGTGCTCGTACGCGGGGCGCCACAATATCGTGAGCGTGCAGGGCGGGGATCGTGGCGGCCGCAGTCTCATCGTCAACACCCACATGGACGTGGTGCCCGGCGATGACTGGGGCGGCTACGACCCGAAATGGGACGGCGAATTCGTCACCGGCCGCGGCGCAATGGACTGCAAGGGCGACGTGGTCATGATCCTGCTGGCCCTCAAGGCGCTCAAGGCCCAGGGCTACGAACCCGCCGGGAAGCTGGAGGTCCATCTCGTTCTCGAGGAGGAGCCCGGCGGCAATGGCGCGCTGTCCCTGATCCGCCAGGGCGTGGAGGCCGACGCGTGCATCGTCTGTGAGGCTTCGGACATGAACGTCTTCCCGGCGAACCGCGGCGCGGTGTGGTTCCGGGCGAAGACCACCGGCATCTCCACCCACATGGGCCGGCGGCATGAGGGCGTCAATGCCATCGAGAAGATGATGGAAGCGATCCGCTGGATGCTGGTGTACGAAGAGGAGCTCATCGCCCAGAGCAAGGGCAACCCATTGTTCGACCGTTACGAGAACCCGGTGCAGGTATGCATCGGCATGATCCACGCCGGGCAATGGCCGTCCAAGGTGCCGGATGAGTGCGTGGTGGAAGGCGGCGTGGGTTTCCTGCCGAATAAGACCCTGGATCAGGTGCGCGCGGAGTTCGAAGCCGCGATCATGCGCACTGATGATGAGTGGCTCAAGGAACATTTCGAGATCGCGTATCCGAAGCTGAAGAAGGACGCGTACGAGATCGACCCGAAGCACCCAGTGGTCACGACCATGCACGAGGCGGCGCTGGGCGCGGGGCTGAAGAGTGAGGTTTTCGGGTGGAACGTAAGCTGTGACGCCGCGCTGTATGCCAAGGTAGCGGGTATTCCGACCATCGTCTTCGGGCCCTCGGATATTCGCGAGGCTCACGGGCAGGGCGAGAAGGTGCGGCTGGCGGATATCATCAGCGCCTCGAAGGCATTGGCGGTGGCGATTGCGAACTGGTGTGGCTAGTTGAAAGGGAGTGGTGATGTGGGTCTGTGGAAGGGGATGCTCGTTCTGGCGGTGTTTGCGCTCATCCCGGCGGCGTGGGTGACGGCGCAGGAGACGGGGGAAACGCCGGCGGCAGACGGGAGCCATGCCGAGGGCGATTACGAGCATGGAGAAGAGGCCGCCGGGACACAAGAAGCCGCGGGGGAGTACGAAGAGGCGGGCGAGGAACACGAAGAAGATGAGGAACATGAGGAACACGGCGCGAACTGGATCGACGGGGTGCACATCGCCGGGATCATCGGCGGCGGCGTGGCCTTCCTCGCGCTGTGCGGTGGCCTGTACATCGTCCTGATCGCCCGGAGGGGGCCGATTCGCCGCCGGCTGAAGCTTCGCTGGGTACATATGGCGGCGGGAACGATCGCGGTTGCCCTGGCTGTGGGCCACGCGATCGGCAGAGGCATCCAAGAGGGCGAGTTCGAATTGGGATTTGCTCCGCCGCGCCTTTCCGGGGCGTTCTTTGTTCTCATCTTGCTGACCGGGGCTTCGCGGCAGTGGACGCCCGGATTCCTGAAGGGCGCGCCGGCGCTGCTTGCATGGCTGCACCGGATCGCGGTGGTCGCGGCCCTGTACTACATGCTCAGACACTCGATCTACGAGTACATTTCATTCGTCGGCGCGTAACTGCCGTGCGCACCGTATCAGGACGTGAGGAAGTTGGCCGAACTGTATTCAACCGGAGTGACGTTCATCGACGAAATGCTGGGTGGGGGAGTGCAACCGGGCACACTCGTTGTGGTGCGCGGAGCGACGGGTGTGGGCAAGACCCAACTGGGGCTGTCGTTTCTCAATGAGGGGCTGAAGCAGGAGGGCAGCCGGGGCATCGCACTGGACATGGCCTCGCGGGGGGACTCCCAGCAGCATGCCGAGTATGCCCGGCGATTGTTTGACTGGGAGATGGCGCTGGGCGAGGTGGACCCGGACACCATCTGGAACGGGTCTTTCCGCCGCGTGGACTACTTCGCGAACTTCAACTACACCGGCAAGCGCGTGGTTCGCGACAACATGACCGACGAGGAGTGGCGGGCCTGGAAACGGGTGCTCAACGAGAAGCTGTCGTCGGTGGTGGCCTTCTACTACGGACACTTCGTGCATGGCGTGAGGCGCTGCGTGGTGGATGGGATCGAGCCCTTCGACAAGGCGGGCGACTCCATCCAGATCGAGCTTTTCGAGTATCTGCTGCATAAGGTTCTACGCAAGCGGCATGATCTTGTTGCGCGTGAGCTATTTCGTGGAAAATGGTTGGAGGTCAAGGAGCAGGTCGCGGCGAACCCCTATGATCACGAGGCCTTGGCGGCCATGTTCCTGCAGACCACTCGCGAGGTGGACCTGTCGGATCTGATCGCCGCTGAGACCCAAGAGGACGACCTGACCACCAATGCGACGACCATCATCGTGATGGGGCGCGTGATTGACGGCGCGAAGGTCAGGCGAGGGGCATTCATCCTCAAGAACCGGGGCGGGCAGTGCCCGGATGAGATCCGGTTCTTCGAGGTAACGGCCCAGGGCTTGCGGGCGGTGGATTGAGGGGCAGTTGCGGGCTTTGAGCAACTGCTTGTTTTTTTGTTGGTCAAAGATACGGATGTGCGGCGCCAGAGGGCGAGAATTGCAGACCGGCAGACACCCTGGAACCGGCGACGGAGTGCCGTCGGGAACCCACGTGGAGACGTGGCAATACGGGTGCGTGCTTTATCGCGCGCACCCTTTTGCATATGTCGTCGGGGCATCGCAGGCGTGCCCTAATTCACCCAATGGGAGGGTACTTGCATGAGAGTCGTTCTCGCTGTGCTGGCCCTGGCCGTAGTGATCTGCGTACCGGTCTACGCCCAGGACAAGAACGCCGCAATCGAAGAGCTGAAAGCGAAGTACGAGGCGAAGATTCTGGAACTGCAGAAGCAGTTCGAGGCCGAACTGGCAGCCGTTGCCGCGGGTCAGCCCGTGGAGAAGCCCGCCCCGGCGAAGCCCAAGTGGTATGACAACATCATTATCAATGGGTACTTCCAGGCGCGCTATCATGCACGCGAGTACGACGCGGTTCCGGCTTCGGTCTCCCCGGAGTTCGTGGCTAACCCGAACCTGAAGGCGGAGCTGGATGACTTCGAAATGCGCCGGCTTTACATCAACGCCATCGCCCCCTTCAACAGCAAGACCCAAGCCGTCGTGACCTGGGCCGGTGTGGGCCCCAACTTCCGCTCGGGTAATGCGCTCTCCTCGGAAACCGACTGGGCCAATATCTTCGTGGACTACATGCCCAACAAGGAATGGACCTTCCGCATCGGTCAGGCCCCGACCTGGTTTGGCATCGACACCTGCGAGAGTTCCTCCTGCCGGTTCACCCCGGAGCGCTGGGCAGCTTCCGAGGGCGTGCCGGAAGTGGGTCTGCGCGGTCTGTGGTTCGGCGGCCCCTGGGACCGCGGGGTGTATGCGATCAATGACCAGCGCTACAAGAGCCCCGACAAGACAGGGTTCCGCACGTCCTTGTCCATCACCAACGGCAACTTCCGCTCGCAGGACGATGATAGTCACAAGGACATCGCCGTGGACACCACCTACTTCGCCAAGTGGGGTCAGATCGGCGCCGGCTGGCTCGATGGGCAGTTTGCGGGCGATGACCGCGATGCCATCGGCTTCAACTTCCGCATCCTTCCGGGCGCTTTCTGCGACGACCACCTGGGCTTCCAGGGCGAGTGGTTGGATGGTCGCTGGGATGCCACCGGCTCTGGCATGGCTCACGACCTGGATGGTTTCTACCTGCAAAGCAGCTGGCACTTCGACGATCACCCCGGCACCGCGTACCTGCGGTACGAGGAGTTCGACCCGAACAAGGACCAGAACGGCGACGAATTCGACGCCCTGCACATCGGCTACATCTACGACCTGACCAAGATGGACAAGATCACCGTCGAGTACTCGATGGGCGAGCTTGGCAACTACGATCACAACGACTTCATCCTGCAGTACCAGCGCATGCTGTAGGCCGCCGGGGCATGGCCCACGGCGTTTGAGCAGACTCGGGGGAACGGGCGCGATGCTCGTTCCCCCGCTGCATTTCGGGCGAAGGTGCGCGGCCCCCGAACCCGGAAGCTCCCGCAAGTGTTTACCCCTGTAATGACACCGAACCGTGGACGCGATGGCCTGCGTCGCCTGCGATCTCAGGCGCGACCGGCGCTGCTGGCTGGGGTGCTGCTTGCCGTGCTGCCTGCCTGCGCCGCGCACGCACAAGAGGGCGACTTCCGGTCGGCGCTGATGCAGGCCCGGGCTCTGGTGGCGAGCGGGACTCCCGAGCAGGTCTCCGCCGCGTTCCGGCAGGCTGTCGAAGCCACCGGCGATCCGGATGAGCGCGCCCAGGCGCTGTTCGAACTGGCCCGGTTTCTCGAAGCAAGACGCCTTTACCGGGAAGCCGCGGGAGCTTTCGAACAGATCGCCGCCCTGGATCCCCCGTCCGTTCTCCTGCCCACCGCATTGGACCATCTCGGCCGCGTGTGCCTGAGGTTCGACCTGCCCCGCGCGGCGAATGCCTACGAGCGGCTGGAACGCTTGCCCGGCATTGATCGGGGCTTCGTGGAAGGCGCGCTCTGGGGTCAGGCCCGGGCCTACCAGCAGATGGGCGAGATGCCGAAGGCCGTTGCGGCGGCGGAAAAGCTGCTTGCGCAGTTCCCGGACGGGCGTTTCGCGGGAATGGCCAACGGCCTGCGGGTTGAGGCGGCGATCGAGCGGAAGGACCTGTCCGCGGCGAAGAAGATTGCCGAGAGCGAAGCCGCTCGCGAGGGCGGCAATGCCGGGCTGCTCCTGCGGGTGGCGTCCGAGATGCGGGCGGCGGGGCAGGCCGCGGCGGCGCTGGAGATTCTCGAGGCGTACGCGTCACGGGCTCCGGACAACCTCACCGCCGAGGAGATGATCCTGGAGATCCACCAGACTCAGGGGACCTTGGGTGAGTACGAAAAGCAACTCCAGCAGAAGGCGAAGGCGGCCGCGACGCGGGAGACGGCCCTGCGCCGACTGGCGGACCTGTACGACCGCATGGAACGGCCGGCTGATGCGCTCAAGGCCCTGCGGGAACTGCTTACCGTGAGACCGAAGGACCCGGAGATTCTGGCGCGCGCGGCGCGGTCGGCGATGCAGGCCGGAGAGCCGGAGACGGCAATCGCCTACTACATGGACGCGCTGGAGACCAACCCGGACAACGCGCGGGTGCGGTCGGAACTGGGCGACCTGTACCTGTCGCGGGGCGAACGTGACAGAGCGCTGGAGCAGTGGAAGCGCGCGACGCGATATGACCCGGGCAATGCGTTCACGGTGCAGATGCTGGGGCGGACGCTCCATGAGCGCGGGATGTATGCCGATGCCGTGGCGGCCTACCAGGAGGCGCGCAAGGCCCAGGGGGATCCGGCGGCGATGGCCCTTGAGCTGGGCGAGGAGTACGAGGCGCTCCTGCTCATCGACAAAGCGGTGGACGAGTACCTGCTGGCGATGGCGCCGGGACAGCCCACGGCGGGAATCGCGCGGATCAGGCTGGAGGCGCTGGCGGCCGACAAGGTGGTGGGTCCCGAGGTGGTGCGGGAGCTTGAGGCCCGCAGGGGCGAGCCCCACTTCCCCGCCCCGGCGCTGGTGGCCCTGGGCATCGCGCACCTGTCTTCGGGCGACCCCGTGAAGGCCCGCGAAGCATTGAGTGACCTCGGCAGAGACGCCGGCGATGGAGCGCTTGTGGCCAGTACCGCGGCGATGTTCGAAGAGCAGGCCCGGCCCGAAGCGGCGCTTGCCCTGTATGAGGCGGCGGCGGAAATGCCTGTGGAGGCTGCCGTCTACGGGCAGATTGCCGACCGCCGGGCGTCTCTTCTGCTGGAACGCGGACAATGGCGCGATGCGCTGGATGTGCTGGAGGCCGCGGTGGCCACCGACATGCCGGTGGCGCTGGCCGACTCCCTGCGCCTGAAGCTCGGGGATGTGCTGGCGCTGCGGGCGGGGGACTGGGAGGCAGCGGCGGATTGGTACGCCACGGTCGCGGCGGAGTCCGAGGACAGGCAGCACAGGTTGCACGCGGCGTGGGGTCTTGCGGATTGCGCCTTCGTTGCCGGGCGATATGAGGAGGCGCGGTCGGCGTACAAGGCGCTGGCGCCGGAGGCTTTGACTGCGGAGGACGGCCCGCCACCCGTTCCCTTCGAGACCGTCATCGGGCCGATGGTCTCAGCTTTCGGCGGGCTCAGGCAGACCGGTCTCGACCGGCCGGCCGGACCGGATTACGCAGGGTATCAGCTTGCCGAGATCGACTTCCGCACGGGCGAGATGAAACGCGCGGTGGAGGGCTTCCGACAGGTTGCGAGCAGGTACCCCGACAGCCCGTTCGCCAATGATGCCCTGGCGCGGGAGCTTCTGATCAAGAGCGAGTTCACCGGCGAGTCGCCGATGGAGGGCAAGTACATCGAGGCCCTCTGTCTTGCGGACCGGGGCGAGAGCGAGAAGGCCCAGCGCCTGCTGAGTCTCATCGCCGACCTGGGCCCGGATGAGCCCCTTGCCGATGACGCGAGATTCCTTCAGGCACGCACCGAGGAACGCTACGGGCAGGCGGCGAATGCTTCAGGCCTGTATGTTTCATTGCGGGAGAAGTTCCCGGACAGCCCACTGTGGCCTGAGGCGCTGCTGCGCGCGGCAGAACTGCTCGCGCGGGATGGGCGAGAGCGTGACGTGGCGCTCGAGCTGTTCCGGACCGTGATGGCGGAACTGCCGGACAGCCCGGAAGCGGCAAGGGCTGAGCTCGGCATCGACCGGCTGCAGAGGCAGTAGTCGGGGCTGCCAGTCCCCCCAATGCGACGGCGTCCAGCCGCGCTTCCGATCATCGGCGGCTCAGCACAAACTGGTCCGCAGTCGAAAGACTCTTCCGCACTGGCGCCTGATTCTCGAAAGATGGAGCCTACATGGCCTTCACCGCGAAACCGTCCGAAGGTCTTGCTCCCAGGCTCGAGGGCCTGTTGGCTGAGGGCGAACAGATCATCTTCTGCCTGGACAGCGACATCGGGCCCGATGGCGATTACGGGGAGCAGTCCCTCATTCTCACGGACAAGCGCCTGGGGGTGCTGCCCCCCAACGGCGAAGCCGACCCGCGCTTCTTCGACATCGAATCCGTAGAAGAAGCGAAGGCCGAGGTGCTGGTGGGCAGCGGGCTTTTGACGGCTACCATCTCCGGCCGTCGCGTGGAGCTCCTGCAGTACACCAACAGCCTGGTTCACGATTTCACCCGCGCGGCCAAGGCGATCTCGGAACTGGTCAAGGAGAAGAAGGCGGTCTCGCTGGATGTGCTCAACGCGGACGCGGACGAGAAGCGTTGCCGCAAGTGCGGGAGGGTCTTGCCGGGCTGGTCGGACACGTGTATTGTGTGCGTGGACAAGAGCCGGGTGCTCAAGCGCATCGCCGGGTACGGCCGCCCGTATTGGCCGCTTCTCGGGCTCTCCCTGCTGCTCTCCCTGATGGCCACCGCCACCACGCTGGTGCCCCCGTACCTGTCGGGGACGCTGGTCGATGATGTGCTCACCCCGCCGTCGAAACACCCCGAATGGCTGCTGCCCGTGATCCTGGCGATGCTGGGCGCGCGCGTGGTCGCGATGCTCATCGGCATGGGCCGCGGGTGGATCATGGTCTGGCTTGCGGGGAAAGTCACCTTCGACATCCGCTCCGAACTGTACCAGAAGATGCAGGAGCTGACCCTGCGGTTCTTCGACCGCAAGCAAGTGGGCGGGCTCATCTCCCGCATGACCCGGGACACCGACTTCCTGTACTACTTCGCGGTGGACGGGATCATGGAGCTGATCGTCAACGGGCTCATGATCCTGGGTATCGGCGCAGTCCTGTTCGCGGTCCAGCCGCTGCTCGCCGCCCTGGTGCTGATCCCCGCGCCGGCTATGGCCTTCATGACCCACTTCATGTTCCGGCGCATCCGGCGGGTCTATCACCGTCTGTGGCATCGGTGGTCCAAGATGAGCGCGACCATCGGCGAGGCGCTGTCGGGGATCCGCGTTGTGAAGGCTTTCGCGCAGGAGCCCAGGGAGTCGGGGCGTTTTGTACGGGACGCCGAGGCGCTCTTCACCCAGGGCGTGCAGGCCGAGCGCATCTGGGTCACCTTCTTCCCGATTCTGGACCTGGCGACGGTCATCGGCTCTCTCCTGGTGTGGTTCATCGGCGGCCTCATGGTGCTGCGTTCCGCGGGGCCGGATGGCACCACGCTGGGCGACCTCGTGCGCTTCCAGGCGTACATCGGCATGTTCTACGGACCCCTTCAGAGCCTGGGGCGGATCTTCAGTTGGGCGCAGCGGGCACTCACCGCGGGCGAGCGGGTCTTCGAGGTCATCGACAGCGAACCCGAGAGCTACGACTCGCCAGACGCCGTGCCCCTGCCCGACCTCAAGGGCGAAGTGGAGTTCCGCAGGGTGGTCTTCGGGTATAAGAAGCACCTGCCGGTTCTCAGGAACGTGGACCTGCACGTGAAGCCTGGCGAGATGATCGGTCTGGTCGGCCACAGCGGCGCGGGCAAGAGCACGATGATCAACCTGATCTGCCGGTTCTACGACGCGGATGAGGGCGAGATCCTCATCGACGGGGTGGATATCCGGAAGGTGAAGCTGCACGACCTGCGGCATCAGATCGGCATCGTGCCCCAGGAGTCCTTCCTGTTCAGCGGGACAATCGCCGAGAACATCGCCTATGCAAAGCCTGATGCGACGCGGGAGGACATCGTGCGCGCTGCCAGGGCGGCGAACGCTCACGACTTCATCCGCAAGCGCCCGGACGGCTACGACTCCGAAGTCGGGGAGCGCGGCAGCCGGCTATCGGGGGGCGAGAAGCAGCGCATCGCCATCGCGCGGGCGATCCTGCACGACCCGAAGATCCTGATCCTTGACGAGGCCACGGCATCGGTGGATACGGAGACGGAGCAGCAGATCCAGCAGGCCATCGAGCGGCTGATCCGGTCGCGCACCACCTTCGCCATCGCCCACCGGCTCAGCACCCTGCGCAATGCGGACCGGCTGTGCGTCATCAAGGAAGGGACCATCGCGGAGGTGGGCACCCACGACGAACTGCTGGCCAAGGAGAACGGCGAGTACGCGAAACTGGTGAAAATGCAGGCGGAGATATCGAAGCTGAAGGCGGTCGACGGGTAGCCGACATCGCCTGACTTGAGGGAGACGCACGGAGGATGGCTGAGGCAGCGCCTGAGAAGAAGCCCCACGACGCCGCGGCGGATGAACACATGCTGGACCCGGCGAAGCTCAAGGTGTTCCGGGCTGAAGACGGTACCCCGCGCCTTGAGATCGAGGGCGACCGGACGGTCCTGCGCCTGCGGGTCGCGCGGCTCTTCCCGATTACCCGGCGGCGCGAGTTCATCAGTTTCGCAGACGGTGACGACACGGAGATCGGGGTGCTGCGCGAGTTGCGCTCTCTGCCCAAGCCCATGCGGCGGATCGTCCTGGAGGAATTGCGCAGGCAGTATTTCGTTCCTGAGATCACCCGGGTGCATTCGTTGAAGGATGAGTTCGGGGTGCTGTACTGGGACGTGGATACAAGCCGCGGTCGACGGAAGTTCGTGGTGCGCGAGGCGCGCGACAACATCCGGGAGTTCGAGAGCGGCCGGATGCAGATCACCGATGTGGACGGGAACCTGTTCGAGATACCTGACATTGACCGGCTTCCGGGGAAGGACGTGGGGGAGCTGTACCGGTTGTTGTGAACGGCGGTCTCGTTCGGGGCGCACAGGAGCGACACCCGCAGGACGACCGGGCCGCATAGGGGCCCGACGCTTCGTTCCGGAGCGCTCTCCCTATGCGGCCCCTATGAACAGCCCGATGTTACCGCGGCAGGCTCGGGGAGGGACAGTGACGTCAAACGGCTGGCCCCCCTACTCCTCTTCCTCTTCGTCCTCGGAGAACATGGCGTCGACGTACTCATCCGCGCTGAACAGCCGCAGGGCATCCATGCTCTCGCCGGTCCCCATGAGCTTGATCGGGATGCCGAACTCCCGCACCAGGCTGAGGATGATGCCGCCCTTGGCGGTGCCGTCGAGCTTCGTCACCACAAGCCCCGTCACGCCAACCGCGTCGTTGAACTGCTTCACCTGGCTGATGGCGTTCTGCCCGGTGGAGCCGTCGATCACCAGCAGCTTCTCGTCGGGTGGACGACCCAGCTCGCGCTCAACGGTGCGGGTGATCTTCGCCAACTCTTCCATGAGGTTGAACTTGGTGTGCAGGCGGCCCGCGGTGTCGATGATGACCAGATTCGCGCCCCGGCCAATGGCCGCGCGCATCGCGTCGTACACCACCGCGCTGGGGTCGGCGCCATGCTGCTGGCGGACGATGTCACAATTGGTGCGGCGCGCCCAGATTTCAAGCTGCTCAATGGCGGCGGCGCGGAAAGTGTCGGCGGCAACCAGCATCACGTCATTCCCCGCCGACCGGTACCAGTGGGCGATTTTCGCGATGGTAGTGGTCTTCCCGACACCGTTGACCCCCAGGACGAGGAATGTGGTGGGCGCGGATGGCCCGGTGTTCATCGGCGCTTCCGCGGGCTTGAGCAGGTTCTTGATCTCCCCGCGCAGGAGCTCGAACAGGCCGGAGGGCTCTGTGATATGCTGCTTCTCCGCGCGCTGGCGCAGGTGTTCCACGATCTCCAGCGCGAGATTCACGTTCACGTCCGCCTGGATGAGCGCTTCTTCCAGGTCCTCCATGAGTTCATCGTCGATCACGCTGCGTCCGCGCAGTGTCGCTCCGACGCGTTTCAACAGTCCTTTGAGCACGAGACTTCTTCCTTTCGCGGTACATGACGAGACGGAATCTGGGCGCCTGGTCGGAGGTCCGCCGGCTAGGTCTGAGTGGGCAGGACGCGGGTTCCGGCCCTGGGCGCGCGCACCGCGGCCACTTTCTGCTCGGCGTCGGCCAGGAAGTCCTCCCATTCCCGCAGCTCCAGCTTGATAATCCGCGACACTCCAGCGTCTTCCATGGTCACGCCGAACAGCACGTCCGCCGCCTGAATCGTGTGGGGGTTGTGGGTGACGATGATGAACTGGGATTCCTTGGCGAANTCCTGCAGCACATCCACAAAGCGCCCGACGTTGGCCTCGTCGAGGGCCGCGTCGATCTCGTCCATGAGGCAGAAGGGGCTTGGCTTCACCCGCAGCATCGCGAAGATCAGGGCCATCGCGGTGAGCGACCGCTCGCCGCCGGACAACAGGAGCAGGTTTTGCTGGCGCTTGCCGGGGATCTGCACGATGACGTCGAGCCCGGACTCCAGCGGCTTCTCCTCATCAGTGAGCTTCAGTTCAGTCTGCCCGCCGCCGAAGAGCCGGGTGAACATGGCCCGGAACTCCTCCTGCATGCGCTCGAAGCAGCGCATGAACTCCTCGGTGGCAACCTGGTCGATTTCCTGGATGACCCGCAGCAGATCGGCGCGTGCGGCTTCGAGGTCCGCCACCTGGTTCTCCAGGAACTCCTCGCGCGCCCGCAGGCGCTCGCACTCGTCGATTGCGCTGAGGTTCACAGGCCCGAGCTTGTGGATCGCCTCGCGCAACTGGAGGGCCTCACCGCGGATCTCGCGCTCATTGACCTCTTCGCTGCGTTCGGCGAAAGCCTCCTCAGGGGTCATGCCGTAGGCATCATCCAGGCGCTGGACGATGACCTCGATCTGGGCTTCCTCGCGGGTGATGGCGATCTCCGTGCGATGGGTGCGGTCGGCCTGCTCATCTGCTACCGCCGCCAGCTTCTTGCGGGCGGCTTCGAGTGACGCCGACTTCTCGCGCAGTTCGGACAATGCCCGGGCGCCTTCGTTCACCTGCCCGCGCGCTGTCCCAGCCACCTGCTCCAGGCGGTTGATCTCGTCCCCGGGCGCCTCGAACTCTTCACGCAGACGCTCTTCGACTTCCCTGGCCTGGGCAAGCTCCTCACGGATCGCCTCAGAATCACTGGCGGCCCGCTGAAGCTCGTTGGAGTAGCGGTCCTTGAGATGCTGCAGGGAGCGCTGTTTTTCGGAAAGCTCGGCCGCGGCGACCTGGGCGTTGACGTGACGAGCGCGGCAGGCGTCGACTTCGGCCTGGGAGACGCCGTCCGCCCGGGCGCGCTCGATCTGGCGCCCGAGGTCCTCGCCCTCCAGCCGCAGTTGTTCGCCCTGGGCCTCGGCCTCCTCGCGGCGGGTGACGGCGCTCTGCAGGCGCTGGGTGAGGGTCCGGGCTTCCTCGGACAACTCAAGCCCCGCGCCGCGGGCGGCTTTCTGCTGATCGGCCAGATGAGTGATGTCCGTCTCCGCCGCGGCCTTGCGCGACTGGAGGGAGGCCAGCTCCGCCTCGACGCCGTGTATCTCCTCACCCAGGCGTCCGCTCCACTGGTCGAGGTTCTCCTCGCGCCGCCACATTTCCGCGAGATACTCGCGCATGACCTCAAGTTCCGCCGACAGCGCTTCAAGTTCCCGCCGGCGGATGAAGGCCTGGGCGCCCGCTCCCTCTTCGCCGCCCACGGTGATCGAGCCGTCCGGGTGGATGACTTCGCCGGTGAGGGTGACGATGCGCAGGCGGGTGCGCGCCCGCTGTGCGGCGGACAAGGCGGTATCCAGGTCTCTGACGATCACGGCGCTGCCCAGGAGCTTGTCGAAAAGCTTCTGGTACTCGCGCCGGATGCGCACATTACGCAGGGCCGGTCCCACAATGCCGGGCCCGGTGATCTGATCGGCTCCGGCGGGTGTGGTTGCGGCCGCCAGGCTGGACAGGGGCAGGAAGGTGACGCGCCCGATCCCGTTTTCGCACACGAACCGCGCGGCGGTTGCGGCCTGCTCGTCGGTCTCAACGACCACCCACTGGAGGGCTTCGCCGAGGGCCATCTCGATGGCGCGCTCGAACCGCACAGGGACGTCCACCAGGTCGGCGATGATGCCGTGGATGCCCTGGAGGGTACCTTCCTCGGCAGCTTTGAGGACACTCTTCACACCGTCGCTGAAGCCCTCGCGGGAGCGCTCAAGCTGGGTGAGCAGTTCCTGCTGGGCTTCGGCGGTGGTGACAGCGCCCGAGAAGATATTGCACTTCTGGCGGTGTTCCTGCAGCGTGCGGTTGGACCGCGCCAGGTTCGCGCGCAGTTCCTGAAGCTGCTCGGTGCGCTGTTGCGTGGACAGCTCCAGCTCCTCACGGCGGGCGCGGGCTGCGTTGAGC
>Ga0067045_1029797_pt1 | contig 18352 bp, 12 predicted proteins | sample TerdegcTABiofilm_FD_59184 | JGI IMG/M metagenome (GOLD analysis project Ga0067045, IMG submission 59184) | Combined Assembly of (Gp0054472, Gp0054536) Wastewater bioreactor microbial communities from Singapore -Terephthalate degrading... | reverse complement strand
GGCACACTCGGCGCGGGAAGCGGTGGCGGGCTGGATCGACGATCCATTCCTGGCGGAGATGCTCTTCTGCCCGTTGCTCTTCTACGGCGGTCCCCGGCCCCACGACCTCGACTTCGGCCAGTTTTCGATCCTCTTCCGGTCGATCTACATGGAAGGTTTCGCCCGGCCCTTGGCGGGGATCCGGCCGCTGTTGAAACTGCTGGTGCGGAGGTTCAAAGACCTGGGCGGGGAGCTGCGTCTCGGGGCCGGAGTCCGGACGATCGTGTGGGCCAAGGGCGCCGCAAAGGCCCTCGTCCTCGACAACGGCGAGGAGATGCCGGTCCGCTGCCTCCTCTCGTCGGCGGGCTGGCGGGAGACCATGCAGTTGTGCCGGCCGGCGGATCCTGCGCTGCCGGCCGCCGGGGAGATTTCGTTTGTCGAGTCGATCTCGATCCTCAACGTCGCGCCGGCGACGCTCGGGCTCCATCGCACGGTCACGTTCTTCAACGACTCCCCGCGGTTCCGCTACGGCCGGCCCGACGACCTGGTCGACCTGCACAGCGGCGTGATCTGCATCCCGAACAATTTTGCCTACGACGAGCCGATGCCCGCCGGCTGCGTCCGCCTGACCGCCTTGGCCAACTTCGACCGCTGGACCGACCTCGACGCGCAGGCCTACGGCGACGCCAAGCGGGAGTGGCATCGCCGGATGATTGCCTCCGCCACGCGGTTCGTTCCCGATTTTCAGGCGTCGGTCGTTGCCACCGACTTCTTCACGCCCAGGACCATCTGGCGTTTCACCGGCCACGAGAACGGGGCCGTTTACGGGTGCCCGGAAAAGTGTTATGACGGCACCACGCCCCTGAAGAACGTGTTCCTGTGCGGGACCGACCAGGGAATGGTGGGCATTGTCGGCACCCTGGTGAGTGGAATCGGCATCGCCAACCGGTATGTGCTGAGGGAGGATGAAGGATGAGACGCGGAGACACGGAGACGCGGAGACGCGGAGACGGCGGGGCACATAGCGCCTGCGACGTTCTCCCCATCTCCGCGCCGCTTCTTGTTCCCCGCTCCGCGATTCCCCGCTCCGCGTCTCCGCGTCTCCGTGTCTCCGCGTCTTTCTTCTCGGCCCCCTGACCACTGCCCGCTCCCATGCCACGCGATTTTCTCCAAGGCGTTCGCGATGCTTACGACGTGATCGTCGTCGGTTCGGGTCTGGCCGGCCTGACCGCGGCCAGTACGCTCGCGCGGGCAGGGCACTCCGTGCTGCTGTTGGAGCAGCACTATCGGTTGGGAGGGCTGGCCACGTGGTTCCGCCGCCCGGGCGGGTACCTGTTCGACATCTCCCTGCACGGGTTCCCTTACGGCATGGTGAAGAGCTGCCGGCGCTACTGGACGCCCGAGATCGCCGATTCGATCGTGCAGCTCAAGAACATCCGGTTCCACAACCCGATGTTCTCGCTGACCACGTCCTTCGACCGCGAGGACTTTTCGCGCCTGCTGACCGGCCGATTCGGCGTGGCGCCCGCTGCCGTGGAAGGGTTCTTCGACACGGCAAGGCGCATGAACTTCTACGACGACCAGGCCGTCACCGCCAAGCAGCTCTTTGAGCGATTCTTCCCCGGCCGGGAGGACGTGGTGCGCCTGCTCATGGAGCCGATCACCTACGCCAACGGCTCCACGCTGGAAGACCCGGCGCTGACCTACGGGATCGTCTTCTCCAACTTCATGTCGAAGGGAGTTTTCACGTTCCAAGGGGGCACCGACCGGCTGATCGGGCTCATGCACAAGGAACTCCGCGAGCGCGGCGTCGATGTGCGGATCCGCGCGTCGGTCGAACGGATCGACGTGGCCGGGCGCAAGGTGCTCGGCGTGACGGCCAACGGGCGCACGATCCGGGCCCGGGCGGTGTTGTCCAACGCCAATCTCAAGGGGACGATCCTCAACCTGGTCGGGCCCGGGCAGTTCGATCCCGATTTCCTGGAACAGGCCCGGGCCGTCCGGCTCAACAATTCCAGCACCCAGGTCTACATGGCCCTGCGTCCGGGCGAGACTTTTGACGAATCGGTTTGCGGCGATCTCCTTTTCAGTTCCACGGCCCCCCTGTTCCGCACCGATCTCCTCTTGAGCCGCCACGTCACGAGCCGGACTTTTTCCTTCTATTACCCCAAGACCCGGCCCGGCGCCGATCGCTACCTGATCGTCTCCAGCACCAACGCCCGCTACGAGGACTGGGCCGGGCTCGATAAGGAAGCGTACCGGCGGAGCAAGCAGGACCTTGTGGAATCCACGCTCGACGCGGCGTCGGAGTACGTGCCCGACATCCGGCGCAAGCTGGCGTGGGTCGAGTGCGCCACGCCGGTTACGTTCGCGCGCTACACCAGGCATCTCGACGGCGCGAGCTTCGGCACGAAGTTCGAGGGACTCGCGGTCAGCCGGGCACTCCCCCAGCAGATCGCGGGCCTCTATCACGCCGGGAGCGTGGGGATCATCATGTCGGGCTGGCTCGGCGCCGTGAACTACGGCGTCATCGTGGCCAACGAGGTTGATGCGTTCCTCATGGACCGTGGTCAGGCCGCGCCCAGGCCAAGGTAGACCTTGCGGATCGCCTTGACGATGTCGTTGAGGTCTTCTTCGCTGAAGTTGGGGTCCATGACCACGCCGCCGAAGCGGTTGATGATGTCGATGGTCCGGGGGCAGCACTCCGCCCCATAGCGAATAGCCTTGCCCTGGGGGGTGTTGAAGGAAGGCCAATCCGGATGGACGGTGGCCTTCTTCTCGATACGGGAATCGGTGGGCAGGATGACGGAGCCGCCCGGCCCCGACGCGCCGATTCCTTCGGCCCGAAGCGCCCGCAGGAACCGGTCGCGCCGCTCCCGGGTGCCGTGGTCGAGGAAGATCGTGACGCCCAGGTCGCCCTCCTGGTCGGCGGTCTTGCGGAGTTTCAGGCCCGGCAGGTCGGCGATGCCCTCGCGGACCTTCTTGGCGTTGGCGCGGAGCCGCGAGCAGATCGTCTCTAACTTCTGGACCTGGGCCTTGAGCACAGCCCCGGTGAACTCGTTCATACGGAAGTTGCAGGAGGCGAACGAGGGCAGCACGCCGCCCTTGAACTCCTCGCTGTAAGGCGAGCGGATCGAGCCGACGTCGTGGAAGCGGACGGCCCGCTCGAAGAGTTTCCCGTCGTTGGTGAACACGGCCCCGCCTTCGCCGGCCGTGATCGTCTTGCCAAGCTGGAAGCTGTTGATCCCGATGTCGCCCAGCGTGCCCACGCACTTCCCCTTGTAGCGGCCCCCGACGCACTGGGACAAGTCCTCGAGCACGCGGATCTTATGCTTGCGGGCGATTTCGAGAATGGCGCCCATGTCGGCGATGCCGCCTTGGAGGTGGCACGGCACGATGGCCTTGGTGCGCGGGGTGATCTTCGCCTCGATCTCGTTCGGATCCATGGCCAGCGACTCGTCGATCTCGACGAAGACCGGCAGGGCGCCCGAGAGGACGACGGCGTCGTAGTCGGCATACCAGGTCCAGGCGGGGAGGATGACCTCGTCGCCGGGCCCGATCTCCAGCGCCGCCATCGCCGTGTAGAGGGCGGTCGTGCCCGAGGTCACGCCGATGGCGTGCTTCACGCCGAGCAGGGCGGAGTAGGCCTTCTCGAACTGGAGCGACTGGGACTTCCCGCCCCACCACCGGAACGGATAACGGGATTCGAGCACTTCGAGGAGCCCCTGCTTCTCCGCGTCGTCGTAGAACTGCGGGCCGTAGGGCCGCGAGTGAAGCAGGTTCTTCCGGACCGGCGTCCCCCCGGCCATCGCCAGCTTCTCCTTGCCCTCGGCGCCGAGGGCCGGCGAGCCCCCGCCCGATGCGGTGAAAAACGACGCGGCGCCCAACGCGCCGACGGCCTCCAGGAATTCGCGACGATTCGGCACGGTTCCGTTCATGGGAGTCTCCTCGGTAGGGAAGCGGGATGTCGGGAGGGCTTTCGGCACACGGCCGAAGTCCGAAACCTTCTCTTAGCGGTGAACCGCAGTATCCGTCTGCGGCATGCCCGCTGTCAACACCGCGCCCCCTCCCACCTCGTTCCCACGCTCCGCCCCCCCTCGTTCCCACGCGGAGCGTGGGAACGCCGCCCTCGCCGCTCTGCGGCGCCTGCCGCACCGGCGCCTGTCGCCCGCGTTCGGCAACGGAGGCGGCCCCCTCCGGGGCAAGACCACACGCTTCCCTAAGGATCCGCGTTAGAACAAGAGGGCCAGGTCCATCTGTAGGGAACGCCCTCTGTGGCGTTCCCTACCGTCTTCTCACTACGACGAATTGTCCAAGTTGTTTTGGCGTGGCCCCTGGGGGTCCCCAACCGAGGGGGTGCCGGCCCCGTCGTTTGTTTCCTCGGGGGATGACAGCACGCGGGATGATCTCTACGCTGGTAATGACAAACGGGAGGAATCGCATCATGAGAAACCCCGTGCGATTCGGACTTGCGTTCGCCATGCTCCGTGTGGCAAACAGCCGTTGCGAGTGAGGAAAGGAAGAAAGGAAGCGGCCACAAGTCGGCCGCACTCCAAAGGTCGCCTCCCGTCTTTGAGCTTATTGTCTTCAATGAACTTGAAGGAAAGGGTTTGCTCCATGAAGAGGTTCTGCTTGGTTGCCCTCGTTGCCGGATTGACCGTGCTTCTGTCCGTCGGAGTCGCCGCCGCCGATCCGCCGGTGCGGTCGCTGGGGCGGGTGTTCGAGAAACTCAAGGCGGGCAAGGAAACGACGATCGCCTATTTCGGCGGCAGCATCACCGCCGCGGCCGGCTACCGCGTCAAGACCTTCGACTGGTTCAAGAAGAGCTTCCCCCAGGCCACGCTCAACGAGGTGAACGCCGCGATCGGCGGCACCGGGAGCGACCTGGGGGCGTTCCGCTGCGGGACCGACGTCGTGGCCAAGCGGCCCGACCTGGTCTTCGTCGAGTTCAACATCAACGACGGCAGCCCGACGAACGAGTTCCGCAAGGCCACCATGGAAGGGATCGTGCGCCAGCTCTGGTCGTCCGAGAGCAAGCCGGAGATTGTGTTCCTGTACACCACGAGCCGCACCTTGAACCATCCGCGCGGGAGCCATCCGGCGGTGGCCCACCACTACGGCATCCCGGAGATCGACCTTCAGCCGCCGCTCATCGCGGCCCTCCAGCGTCCGGACCTTCCCAAGCCCACCGAGAAGCAGCTCAGCGACCCGCGTCTCGACTGGAAGTCGCCGGGCCAGGTGTTCATGTCCGATTCCGTCCACCCGAACGACCTTGGCCATACCATCTACACCGACACGATCGTCGCGTACCTGAAGACCCAGATCGATGCAAAACCCTCGCCCGAGCCCAAGTTGCCGGAGCCGCTGGTGAGCGAGGAGTTCGCCTCGGCGAAGATGGTGCCGCCGGCCACGGCGAAGCTCTCGGGCGACTGGGAGGTGCTCCCGCCGGCTGAGAAGGGGCGCTACCTGGACGGCACAATCAACGCCCGAAAGCCCGGCGACTCGCTGGAATTCACGTTCGACGGGACGGCCCTCGGCCTCTTCCTCAACGTGCAGAAGGACGGCGGCAAGTTCTCCTGGACCATCGACGACGGGAAGGATCTTCCAGCCGATCCGAAATACGGCGGTCCGCTCGGGCGCAAGCACGGCGTGGTCGATACGTCCCCGGGCCCGTATTTCCCCCGCAATCACTATGCCATGCTCTCCTGCGGCCTCCCCTCGGGACGCCACATCCTGAAGATCCGCGTCCTGGAGGAGCGCGACAAGACGAGCACCGGCAACCGGCTCCTGATCGGCTACTTCCTCGTCGGCGGCTGCCCGTAGCCCGTAGGTTATGCTTAAGCATAACCTACGCGGAAACGTCCCTCCGGGACGGACCGGGTGGCATGCCGACCCTCGGCTGCGCCGAGTGACGGCATGCCACCCAAAACGCTTTGCAGCCGGTCGGCCAGTGATGATAATGACGCCACGGAGCCGGCGGCCCAGGATCGGGCCGTCGGTCACGTGTCCGGGGCGAGCATCTTCCCTCTTGTTGCTTCTTGGGAGACTGGAAATGACGCAGCGCACGAAGGTCAGTCGGCGGCGGTTTCTCGGCACGGTGGCTCCGGCGGCCGGGGCCCTTGCGTTGCCGATCGTGGTGCCCTGCTCGGTCCTGGGGGCCGAAGGCACGGTCGCGCCGAGCAACCGGGTCACGATCGGCATGATCGGCGTGGGCCGGCAGGTCCTGGCCTACAACCTGCCCTTCTTCGTGAGCCAGCCCGACGTGGAAGTCGTGGCCCTCTGCGATGTGGACCGGTGGCGTCTCGACGTCACCGAGGAGCGTTCGGCGTCGTTCTACGGCGAGAAGAAGAACCGGCCCCGGAAGATTCCCAAATGCCCCAAGTGCGTCGACTTCCGCGAAGTGCTCGCGCGCAAGGACGTCGACGCGGTGATGATCTCCACGCCCGACCATTGGCACGTGCCCATGGCCGTCGCCGCGGTGAAGGCCGGGAAGGACGTCTGCTGCGAGAAGCCGCTCACGCGGAGCATCGCCGAAGGACGGCTCCTGAGCGACCTGGTCACGAAGCACCGGCGCGTGTTCCGGACCGACAGCGAGTTCCGGTCCCTGCCCAACTTCCACCGGGCCGTGGAACTCGTGCGGAACGGGCGGATCGGCCGGTTGCAGACGATCCGGACGGGCGTGCCCCGCGGGCCGGCTTCTTCACCCGAGTACGTCGCCATGCCCGTGCCGGAGGAGTTGAACTACGACCTTTGGCTCGGGCCGGCCGCGAGGAAGCCCTACACGGAGAACCGGGTCCACGAGCGCCAAGGCTACCAGCGGCCGGGCTGGATGAACATCCGCGACTACTGCGACGGCACGATCACCAACTGGACGACCCACCTGAACGACATCGCCCAGTGGGGCAACAACACCGACCGCACCGGTCCGTTCGAAGTCGAAGGCCGCGGCACCTATCCGCCGGCGGGCAGCCTCTGGAACGTGCTCATCGAGTTCGAGTTCACCTGCCGGTACGCCAACGGCGTGAAGCTGATCTGCAAGTCGGACGGGGCGTACACCCGGTTTGAAGGCACGGAGGGCTGGATCCAGGCCAACTTCGGCGGCAAGCAGCCCCTGGTCGCCGAGCCGAAGTCGATCCTCGACTCGAAGATCGGCCCCGACGGGATCCACTTCCCGTTGAAGCACGAGAAGCGCGACTTCCTCGACGCGGTCAAGAGCCGCGGCCCGACCCTCGCCGACGCCGAGGTGGGCCACCGCACGACCTCATTGGGACACCTTGGGCAGATTGCCATCCAACTCGGCCGCCGCTTGAAATGGGACCCCGACAAGGAACGCTTCCCGGACGACGAGGAGGCCAACAAGATGCTCAGCCTCCCGCCCGGCCGGGCACCGTGGACCTTGTAGGGTGGGACAAGCGAAGCGCCGTCCCACCAAGGACCGTCTCGCTGTACCTGCGATAGACCTGGGCCTGTGCCGGGGCCTCGCCGGCCGACAGCAGCAGCAGGAGCCTCGCCCTCCCGAGATCACGCAAGGTCATCCAGCCCGCCGAGTCCCTTTTCCGGCGGGCCTCACTTCGTTCGGTCCGCCCTACGGAGCACCTAGCGATTCGCAGCCGGACGGCAATAGGCAAGCGTCAGCAGGGCGTAGCCGGTGACGAGGTTCGATTCGCCTTCGAGCCAGCGGGGATTCTCGTTGATCCACGAGCCGTCGGGACGCTGCCGCTTGAGCAACTCGGCCGCCAGTTCGTTCCGCCAGTCGTGCTTCACGCCGTGGGCATCCTCGACGAGGTCGATCTTCATCGCGTCGAGGGCCTTGGCGAAGGTGTGACCGTAGTAGTACAACCCGGCGGTGCCCATGCCGGGGTTGGCCTCGATCGAGTAGTTTTTCTTGGCCCACTCGACCGCGGCCTTGACGCGGGGATCGTCGGGCCCCACGCCGGCGAAGATCATGCTCTTGAGGCCAGCGTACGTCATTGAGCCGTAGCTCCGCAGGCCGCCTTCGGGGGTCTTTTCGGCCATGCTGACGCCGCCCGACGCGGGCGTGTAGTAGAATCCCCCATCCGGATTCTTGGCCGCGAACCCGGTCGTATTGTGCTCGCTTTCCAGGTTCTGGCATCGGGAGACGAACACCAGGGCCCTCTGGATGGCCTCGTCGTCGGGGCCGGCGCCCGCCGCGCGGAGCGCCTCGATGAAGAACTGCGTGTTCGACAGGTCGGGCCGCTTGTGTTTGCCGTAGCCGGCCCCGCCGTAGTTGAAGTCGGCCCGATCGGCCTCCTGGCCGGCCCCCCACTGGGCTCCCTTGACGAAGGCCTCAGCCCCCTTCAATAGACCGGCATAACGGCCGTCCTTGTTCGCCTCGGCGAAGCACATGACGGCCAGGCAGGTCTCGTAGTTGGCGTAGAGGGCCCCGGTCTGATAGATCCCGCCGTCGGGGTGACGCATGCCTTCCAGGTACTTCAGGGCCTTGGCCACGAGGGGGTCGTCCACCCCGATCCGCTGCCGGAGCAAGGCCGTGGCGACGATCGCGGTGGGCCCCGGCCCGTTCGCGCCGGAAAAGGAGCCATCCGGGGCCTGCCCCTTCGTCCGAAGGAATGCAACCGCCCGATTCACGGCCGCTTGATACGCCGCGATGCTTACCCGGGAAGTCGAGCCGCCCTGGTCCGCCGCCAGCGCCGCACCCCGGGCGAGACCGCCAAGCACCGACACGCACGCGACCAGCACAACGAGCAAACGCCGCAACATGATCACCAACCTTCTTCCTGCAACGGTCTCGTACAATGAAGTGCGAACAGCGGAAGGGAAAAGGAAAAGCCTTGGGAAAATGGGAAAAGCAAGAAGCCGTGCCCAGGTCACACCATTCTGAATGGAAACCCTCTCCTCTTCTTTCCCCCTCTTCCGCTGCTCTTTCCTTTTCCCTTCCCCTCTTCCTGCAACTTCATACGGCGGAAGTGTTGCGCGTATCCTGCTAAGCACGCATTTCACGGTCAGGCGACGACCGCCAGAATGTCGCGCTCGCTCAAGATGAGCAACTCTTCGCTATCGACGACGACCTTGGTCCCGGCGTGCCTTTCAAAAAGGATACGGTCCCCTTCGGAGACCTGGGGCTTGGCGCGGGTCCCATCGGGCAGGGGGCGGCCATCGCCGACCGAGAGGACCCGGCCCTGTTGGGATTTCTCCCGAGCGGTGTCGGGCAGGACGATTCCGCCGGCGGTCCGCGATTCGGGGTCGATCGGTCTCACGACGACCTTCTCGCCCAAAGGTACCAGTCTCATGGTTTGGTGTACTCCCGGTAACACGTGATTGGCGAGTTGCCTCCTCAAAGAACGTGTTCTAACCTTCGATTGTCGCGCGCCGGCGGAAGCCCGGCAAGGGACTGAGCCGGCGCCCCCAGAAAGACGTGAATTGAGCCGCCAACCCGCAACGATGGCTTACGTCCCCTCGAAGAGGGTACGCTGCCGGTCTGGGGCAGGCGGTTTCTTGATCGCTCGGTGTTCGTGGAACGCCAAGATCGCACGTTCCATATCGTCCAGGAATGGAGAGACAATCGACGGGCACGGGGGCCCTTTCAGGCGTCGCTTGCGGGCGTGGGTGAGGATCAGGCGATGCCGGGCCCGGGTCATCCCCACGAACAGGAGCCTCCGCTCCTCCGCCTCGGAAGCCTCGTCGAGCTTCCCCCAGCGGAGTGGGATCAGCCCATCTTCACAGCCGACGACGAACACCACCGGGAACTCCAGCCCCTTGGCCGCGTGCAGGGTGAGCAGTGAGACACGGTCGGCTCGAGAGTCCCACCAGTCGACGTCTATCCCTAGCGCAAGCTCGGACAGGAATTGGGGCAGGTCGTGTTCGTGCCGCGCGGCCAGCCAACGGAGCGACTCCAACGAAGACGCCGGGGCCGGCCCCGCTTCCTTGGCCTGTTCGATCGCACTGTTAAGGAGTTCGATCACGGGGGCATGGGTCGCGGCTCCTTGTTGGAGGGCGACCAGCCGGTCGAGGATCGCCTGCACGGCCGGCTGCTCGACCAGCCGATCGTGGGAGCGTCGCTGGAACGGGATGCCCGAGCGCTCCAGGGCCTCCGCGAGCACGTCCGATTGCGCCTCGGTGCGGTAGAGGACGGCGAAATCGGCGAACGATAGCGACTGGCCCTCGTGGGCCTCGGCCCGCCGGCTATCGAGAGAGAAGAAGCTCCAGCCGCCCAGCGCCCGTTCGATGGTGTGGACGACGAACTCTGCTTCCGCCCGATCCGTGGTGCAGGCGTGGACCTCGATCTGTTCGGGCCCGGCCCCAGAGGCGTCCAAGCGGCGCTGGCCGACCAGGGTCGACGGGGCGATCGCCTGAAGCGCGGCATCGACGATCGTCTGGGTGGACCGATAGTTGCGGGCAAGCACGATCGTCCGCACGGTGGGATAATCGTCGCGGAATCGCTGAAACGAGAGGGGATCGGCGCCGCGGAACCCATAGATCGCCTGGTCCGGGTCGCCGATCACGCACAGGTTGCCGTCGGCGGGGGCCAGGAGCCGGAGCAACTCGTATTGGCCGGCGTCGATATCCTGGAACTCGTCGACGGAGATCCAGCGGAATCGCGACCGGTAGGAATCGAGCACTTCTTGGGACGTCTTCAAGAGCTGAAGCGGCAAGGCGATCAAGTCGTCGAAATCCAGCCAGGCCCGTTTCGCCATTTCCCGGCGATAGGTCTCCAAGGCTTCCGCATCGGGGAGACGGCTTTTTGGACCGTCCGGGACGGGTTGGAAACCCGTCCTACGGGAATGCTCCAGCCTCTTGTGCCGCGAGATGCCTTCCAACGTTTGCCTGGCCTTGGTCGCAGAGAGGGACATCGCTTGGGCGAGCATGGCGGACCGCTCCAGGTCGCCGGCCACTCGCCATGAGGAAAGCAATCCGAGCTTCTCCCCCTGTTCCCGCAACATGGTGAGCCCCAAGGCATGAAACGTCATCACGGGTACGCGATCGGCCTGTCCTGGCAACAGCCGTTCCAGCCGTTCCGTCATCTCGGCGGCCGCACGACGGCTGAACGTCAAGGCAAGGCATTGCTCGGGCGTTACGCCAGCATCCTTCACGAGGTGGGCGATTCGATGCGTGAGTGTCCGGGTCTTGCCGGTGCCGGGGCCGGCCACGATCAACAGCGGGCCGTGGAGAGCCTCCGCGGCGGACCGCTGCTCGGGATCGAGCCGAGCGAGAAGATCGGCAGGGTCGGGAGACCCGCGCCGAGCGCCCTGTGGCACAGCCGTCCCCGGCTGTGCGGAGTTCTCCGGCGCCGCTTTCTTCGCCTGTGCCGAACTCCCCGGCACAGCCGGGGGCGGCTGTGCCACATCGGGAGATGGTTCCTTTCGCTCTTCCGGCTGGAAGAGCAGCCCGACGGCGGTCTGCCGCCGCAACTCGTCCTCACGGAAGAGCCGGATGGTTCCGTACTGGCCGTCGAATCCCGCCTGGCGCGTGACCCTTCCTTCGCGCATCCGCACGATCCCCTCGGCCACCAGCGGCGAGGCGGCCCGGCTGATGTCTTCCGGCGGCATGCGATCCAGGATCTCGAGTTCGGGACCCAGCCTGGCCAGGAGGTCTTCGTACCGTCGCTGGACCGTGTTGGATTGCGGCCCGACCCCGCACACCTCGGACAGGATCTCCTCCAAGGGGATCAGGCTGCGGAATGGGGCCGCTCGCGCCGGGAGGGGCTCCGGAAGGCTCTCGCGGTCGGCCAGTTGGTGGACGCGGTACATCACCCCCAGCGTCATCGGCTTGCCGCACACGGGACAGTTACCGCCGCACCGCAGGGTTTCGTCGGGCGCCAAACACACGTTGCACTTCCGGTGGCCGTCGAAGTGGTACTTGCCCTCTTCCGGGAAGAACTCGACGGTCCCACCGTACCCCTCGCCCGTCCTCAAGGCCCGGAACATGGCAAAGTAGTCCCGGTCGGTGTCGAAGACGCACGCCTCGCGTCCGAGCTTGGGCGGGGAGTGGGCGTCGGAATTGGAGATGAGGGCGTACCGGTCCAGGCCCGAGACCCGCCAGTTCATCGCCGGGTCCGACGACAGGCCCGTCTCCAGCGCGAAAATCTCTCCGGCGAGATCGTCGTAGCACTCGTCGATCGAATCGAACCCCGACTGCGAACCGAGCACGGCGAACCAGGGGGTCCAGACGTGCGCCGGCACGAGGCAACATCCAGGGCCCGATTCCAACGCAATCTCCAGCAGATGGCGGGAGTCGAGCCCCAGGATCGGCCGGCCGTCGGAGGCGAGGTTGCCGATCCTCGCCAGGCGCTGCGTCACCTGGCGGGCCGCGTCGAGGCTGGGGGCATAGATCAGGTGATGGACTTTGCGGGTGCGGCCATCCTTCTTGTAGATCGTCGAGATCTCCACCTGGAGCATGAAGCGGACGTCGCCCGGCGCGAGCCGGCCTGCGTTCGCGCAAACCTCCCTCGCCGGCTCCTGTCGAAGCCGCAACAGGCCGGGCTCCGCGGGCGTGAGCTGCTGCTCGATCTGGGCGAACCACTCGGGATGGGTGAAGTCGCCGGTGGCGACGACCGCAATGCCCTTCTTCGCGGCCCAGAGGGCAAGGTGCTCCAGATCGCAGTCGCGACTGGTGGCGCGGGAGAACCGCGAGTGAACGTGCAGGTCCGCGTAGAACATCGGGGGGCCTCCTTTCCGTGGGCGGTCCGAAGCGGGCCGGAATGTTCGGGACACCGGAAGCCGACGCTTCTCCCCCAACGCCCGAGTAGCTTAGGCCACGCGGCAGTATACAATGGAAACGGGCCCTTCGGCAGGGGCTGTGGAAGGACTCACGAGGGCGGCTTGTGGCACAGCCGCCGGAAGACGATGTGTGGCACAGCCGCCCCCGGCTGTGCCGGATCGTCTGGGATCGCCGAGGGCGGATTTCCCGTTTGGACACGCACAGCCGAGGGCGGCTGTGCCACACGACAGAAGACGCGTCTGCACTGGGCACCGCGGGACCCGGAACACGAGGTTGCCATGCGAATCGTTCGATGGGCGTGGTCCGTTGCGGCGCTGCTGGCGATCGCCGGCGGAGCGGCGGTTGCCTTCGCCGCAGAGGGGAGCAAGGACGACCGGCCGGCAACGATCCGGTCGGTTCAGACGCAGTTCCGCAGCCGGTTGCCTTCCATCCGGTTGGAAGCGGTGAAGCGGCTCCAGGACTTCCCGCCGGTCGACGCCACGAAGCTCCTGGTGCCGCTGGCGTTTGCCGATCGCGCCGAAGAGGTGCGGCGCGCGGCCTACCTCACGCTTCTCCGGTGGAAGGATGATCCCGAAGTCTGCGACTTGATCGCAAAAGCCCTGAACCGGGAGGCCCACGAGAAGAAGGGCGGGGTGACGCTGGCGGCCCCCCTCATCGCCGTGCTTCTCGCTTCGAGCCAGTCCAAGACGGAAGCCGATCTGAACGAGTTCCTCGACGCGTACGTGGCGAAATCGAAGGACGGCGCCGCCGCGGTGATCGCGGTGGCCGACGAGCTGGGCAAGCAGGACGACGATCCATCGCTCCCCTCGCTCTGCAAGCTGGCCAAGACGAACTGCTTCTCCTCGACGTTCGCGTGCCGCCGGGCAACGGTCCAGGCGATCATCGCCATCCGCCGCCCGGAGTCGATCGACGCGCTCCTCGCCTTGCTTCCCCGCGTCAACGGCGAAGTGGCCGGCGACATCGTGCGGCACCTGACGCAGATTTCGGGCGAGCGACTCGGGGGCGATCTGCCGGCCTGGCGCAACTGGTGGAAGAAGAACAAGGAAGGATTTCAATTCCCCGCCCGGGGCGACAAGCCGCCGGTCGGCGAGGTCGCGCCGCCCGGGGCCGCCTCATACTACGGCCTGTCGCTGAACGCCCGGCGACTCGTCTTCGTTCTCGATATCTCCGGGAGCATGGAAGGGCCCCGGCTCCAGGCGGCGAAGCAGGAGTTGATCAAGGCCGTCGAGGGCCTGGCGGGCGACGTGAGCTTCGGCATCGTGGTCTACAACAACACGGTGGCGACCTGGCAGCGGAACCTGATGCCGGCCACCGCGTCGAATAAGCGTTCGGCGGCCCAGTTCATCTACACCCGGCGCGGCGCCGGCAGGACCGCCACCTACGACGCCCTGGAGGCGGCGTTCCTGTTCGACGCCGAGGCGATCTACTTCCTCTCCGACGGCGAGCCGAACCTGGGCAAGATCGTCGTTCCCGCCGATATCGTCGCCGCCGTCACCCAAGGCAACCGCAACCGCCGCATCTCCATCTACACGATCGGCCTCGCCCCCGGGCCTCCGGACGGACCGTTCGACGCCTTCCTCCGCACCCTGGCGGAACAGAACTTCGGCGCCTACCGGAGGGTCGAGGAGAGATGAGAGATGAGAGATGAGGGATGAAGGACGAAGGATGAGGTGTAGCATGTCCGCGTAGCGGGCGGGCTTGCCCGCCGATCCGTCTTCCTCCTTGTGCCGGCGGGCGGGTTTCGCTACATTGCCGGGGTCGAAGGGCTGAGTTTGTCGCCCTCGTGAATGTCGAGTCAGCGGTCCATGCTTCGAGAAAGGACAACCATGAGCAGGCGGGTTTTGGCAGGCGTGGCGATCGGAGTGGTCGGGCTTTGGGCGGTGAGTGTGTCGGCTGTCCGGGCGGACGTGAAGCTGCCCAAGGTGTTCGGCAGCCACATGGTTTTGCAGCAGGAGCGGCCGGTGATCGTGTGGGGATGGGCGGACCCGGGCGAGGAGGTGACGGTCGCCCTCGACCAGAACACGGCCAAGGCCAAGGCCGACGCTCAGGGCGACTGGAAGGTTACTCTGCCGGCCCTGAACGCCGACGGAAAGGTCCGCTGCCTGACGGTCAGCGGCAAGAACAAGATCGAGCTGGCCGATATCCTGGTCGGCGAGGTCTGGGTCGGCTCCGGCCAGTCGAACATGGAGTGGCCGGTGGCGGCGACCATCAAGGCCCAGGAGGTCATCGCCGCGGCCAACCATCCTCAGATCCGCCTGTTCCATGTGCCCAAGGTGCAGACCAAGGAGCCGGCCAAGGACGTCCAGGCCGAGTGGAAGGTCTGTACGCCCCAGTCCGTCCCAGGCTTTTCCGGCGTGCTGTACTTCTTCGGATTGAAACTCCACCAGGAATTGAACGTCCCGGTCGGACTCATCAACAGTTCGTGGGGCGGCTCGCCGATCGAGGCGTGGATCTGCACGAGCAAGCCGTCGGGCGGGATGTACAACGGCATGATCGCCCCGGTGAAGCCGGTCGGCATCCGCGGCGCGATCTGGTACCAGGGCGAGTCCAACCTGGGCCAGGGCCTGAAGTATTTTGAGAAGATGAAGGCCCTGATCGAAGGCTGGCGGGGGATCTGGGGCTGCGAGTTCCCGTTCTACTTCGTCCAACTCGCTCCCTTCGGCAGCTACGGCGCCACTCCGATGGGCCCGCTGTGGGAGGCCCAGGCCGCGAGCCTGAAGATCCCCGGGACCGGAATGGCGGTGACGACCGACCTGGTCGACAACATCAAGGACATCCACCCGAAGAACAAGCTCGACGTGGGCAACCGGCTGGCCCTCTGGGCGTTGGCTAAGACCTACGGCAAGGCGGGGATCGTCTACTCCGGTCCGCTCTACAAGTCGATGGCGGTCGAGGGGAACAAGGTGCGGCTGAGCTTCGCCCACGTGGGCGGCGGCCTGAAGTCGCGGGACGGCAAGCCGCTGAGCGACTTCGAGATCGCCGGGGCCGACGGCAAGTTCGTTCCCGCCGAGGCTGCGGTCGACGGCGCCTCGATCGTCGTCCAGAGCAAGGAAGTCGCCGAGCCCAAGCAGGTCCGCTTCGGCTGGAGCAACACCACGAACCCGAACCTGATCAACGCCGAGGGGCTTCCCGCCTCCCCCTTCCAAACCAACGACTGGCAAGGCGGCACGGGGGAGTAGGGATTGCGGGAGAGAGAAGAGTGCGATGCGGTGAGGAAGCGTGTGATGCGGTGACGGGGTAATTTGACCAGTGCCGAAGCCCACGGGTTGCAACCCGTGGGCTTTTTGGATCAGCGGTTGATTCCGGGAGCCAATCCTGTAACGTGGCACAGCCGCCTCGGCTGTGCAGAATTCCCACGCACCGCCGGGGGCGACTGTGCCACAACGGCCGGCGTGGCGCAGCGGCAGCATGGCCGATTCCCTGATCTACCTTTCCGTTGTTGAAGTGGTTTGGGTGGTCGGGCTCTGCGCCTGGATCATCCTGGAGCGGCGTTCTCCGGCGGCCACCCTGGCCTGGGTCTTCGGGCTGGTGTGGCTGCCGTTCGTTGGGATCGCCGTGTACCTCTTGATCGGGCCGCGGCGGTTCACCCGCAAGCGACGGCGGTACGCGGCGGCCCGATCCCGCGTGCGCGAGGCCTCGGCCGCCAGCCGCCGCTCCTGCCCGGAACGCGGCGAATGCCCGACCGAGGACCCGCGACTCAGCCAATTCATGCAACTGGTGCAGCGGGTCGGCGACGCCCCACCGCTGCGTTGTCACACGCTGGAGGTCTACACCACGGGCGACGCCTGCTACGCGGCCATCGAGCAGGCCGTCGCCGAGGCCCGGCACCACGTCCACCTGGAGTATTACATCTGGGCGGCCGATCGAACCGGAACGCGGCTGCGCGACTTGCTTTGCCGGAAAGCGAAAAGCGGCGTGAAGGTGCGGCTGTTGGTCGACGCGATCGGCTCCTCCGGCCTGGGCCGTCGCTTTCTGGAGCCGCTCCGCGCGTCGGGCGCCGAGGTGGCCTGGTTCAACCCGATTTCGCTGGCCCGGCTCCCTGCCGGGCGGATCAACTTCCGCACGCATCGCAAGATCGTCGTGTGCGACGGGCGGGTCGGCTTCACCGGCGGCATCAACGTGTGCGACGAGCACAGCGCCGCCGCGAGCGGTGATCGGGCCTGGCGCGATACCCACGTGAGGATCGAAGGCTCGCCGGTCGTCTCGCTCCAGACGGTCTTCCTGGAAGATTGGTACTTCGCCACCGGCGGCGGGCCGACGGGCGAGGTCTACTTCCCGGGCGACGAGGCGGCGGCCTCGGGCCCGTGGGTTCAAATCGTGACCTCGGGGCCCGACCACGACTTGTACGGGATCCACAAGTTCTATTTCTTCGCCATGGCCAGCGCCCGGGAGCGGATCCTGGTGACCACGCCGTACTTCGTGCCCGACGAACCGATCTATGCCGCCCTGGTTACGGCCGCGTTCCGAGGGGTCCGCGTCTGCCTGCTCGTGCCCAAGCAGGGCGATTCCCGGTTGGTGGCCGCGGCGGCCCGATCGTACTACGACGAATTGGCCCGCGCCGGCGTGAACATCTACGAGTATGGCCCTCCCATGCTGCACGCCAAGACCCTGGTCATCGACCGCGACATCGCCGTGGTCGGGAGCGCCAATATGGATAACCGCAGCTTCCGGCTGAACTTCGAGATCATGGCCGCCGTGTACGACGAAGGCACGACGAGCCGCTTGGCCGCGCAATTTGAGACGGACCTGCACAAGGCCAGGAAGTACAACCTGCGCGAGGCCCGCAAAGCCCCGTTCTGGCACCGCATGACCGAATCGACCGCCAGGCTTTTCTCGCCTTTGCTTTAGAAAGAACGGGCCCTTGCGTCGGGGGCGGAGATGGCTATGCTTAGGGGTGGCGGGTGGAAAGCTGGCGTTGTCGCGTTCGACGCCAAAAAGGGGAGCGGGCTCACTCCGCACCTGAGGTCGCCCATGAAGACAATCCTTGCCGTCATTCAGCCGACCAAGCTCAAGGCGGTGCGCGAGGCCCTCGAAAAAATCGAGGTCACGCGCATGACCGTGTGCGACGCCCAGGGCTTCGGCCGCCAGCGAGGGCAGAGCGGGCTCTATCGAGGGCACGAGTACACGGCCATCCTGCTCCGCAAGATCGCCCTAGAGATTGTCGTTAACGACGACTTTCTGGAGCGCACGCTGGAAACCATCGCCAGCGTGGCCCGCACCGGCCCCGAAGGCACGATCGGTGACGGGAAGATCTTCGTCCTCCCGGCCGAGGATGCGATTCGCATCGACGACGGGGCCCAAGGCCCCGGTGCGGTATGACGGGCCCCGTAGGACGGGTTTCCCAACCCGTCCGTGCGTAGCGGCGGCTTCTTGCATTAAACGGACGGACGGCTTGGAAAGCCGTCCTACCAACACCCGGACGCCAGCCGCTTCCCCCGTAGTCGCCTTGACGGCCCTCCGCGTCTTCGGGTACATCAGGGCCATGACACGCCTACTCCTATGCCTCTCGGTTGCCCTGCTGGTTGGACCCGGCTGTGAGCCGCTTCCCCCGTCGAATTCCGTGGCGGTGTTGCCTCCAATGGAGGTCCACTTCTCCCCTCACGGGGGATGCACGGACGCCATCGTTGGGGAACTCGGTCGCTCCGAGCGTTCCATCCTTGTGCAGGCATACTCCTTC
>Ga0067045_1029799_pt1 | contig 18364 bp, 15 predicted proteins | sample TerdegcTABiofilm_FD_59184 | JGI IMG/M metagenome (GOLD analysis project Ga0067045, IMG submission 59184) | Combined Assembly of (Gp0054472, Gp0054536) Wastewater bioreactor microbial communities from Singapore -Terephthalate degrading... | reverse complement strand
GAGCCGAACAGTGGCTGGTGTTCTTGAAGCATTGACAGAGGAAGGGTTCAAGGCAGTGAGCATCTCTTTGGATCCCGTAACATTGAAAGGGAAAGGAGATTCGGAAATGATCCGTTCTATTGCTTCTCAGTTTGGAGATCAGATCGAACGGATCGTGTTTGGCACTGTGGGGATCGATGAGTTCATCGAGAATCGAGGACAGTTTCAGGTTCGAGTCACCGGCACGTTGAAGGCAGCGGATTTGAAGACCGGGCAGGTACTGTATACCAAACGAATGCTGAAGCGGAGCATCGGATCCAACGCGGAAGCTGCGATTGGTGCGGCTTTCCGAAACCTGGGAATCGATTTTGGGAAGGATCTGGCGCGCAGTTTACCGTAGCTTCTTTTACTTCTAGGGAAATATTCTCATCACGGGTGGGATTCCCTTTAGTTATAGGGGGAACCTACCAGTATAGGATATTTCCCCCGTACGTTAAGCCTCCTCCAAACCCTACCGTAAGAATCAAGTCTCCAGGATTTAGAAGCCCCTGTTTCTCCATGTCGGTGAGGGCGATAGGGATCGAGGCGGCCGATGTGTTGGCAAACTCCTCGATGTTCATAAAGAACTTTTCCATGGGAATGTCTAGTCGCTTCGCGCAGGCTTCGATAATGCGAACGTTGGCCTGATGAGGTACGATATACCGGATGTCCTGTAACGAAAGGCCTGTTTTTTCTAAAAGGGTTTCGATCGTCTTTCCTAAAACACTTACGGCAAAGGTGTATACCTTCCGGCCGTTCATCCGGAGGAACAAATCTTCGAGCGGAGTGGTTCCCGGAACGAAAGGCACCCGTGTGCCCCCCGCAGGACGGAGAAGCACCTCGGCATCCTTTCCGTAGGAAGCCAGGTAGCTGGTTAGGATTCCCCGTTTGGGGGTTCCTTCCCTTTCTTCTTGCGCACTCAGGAGGGCAGCTCCCGCTCCATCTCCAAATAGTACACAGGTGTTTCGATCCTTCCAGTCGGTTATCTTGCTCAAAGTTTCTGCGCCGATCACAAGGACATGTTTATAGGTCCCCGTCTCGATGAACACGCGGGCAGTTTCGATGCCATAGATGAAACCCGTGCAGGCGGCGACAATGTCCATCGCTGCCGCGTTCTCTGCGCCGATCCGGTCTTGAACGATACAGGCCGTGGAGGGAAACCCGAGGTAATCGGGTGTGGCAGTAGCTACGAGAATCAAATCTATCAAAGAAGCTGGGCAACCTGCCTTTTCCAGTGCCATTTGAGCCGCCTGCGCGGCAAGATCACTAGTGGCTTCGTTTTCTGCAGCAATGTGTCGATTCTTGATTCCCGTATGGGAGTATATCCATTCATCCGAAGTATCCACGAGTTTCGCTAAATCATCATTGGATACCCGCTTGGAAGGAACATAGGAACCTATTCCTTTGATTACTGCACATATCTTCTGTTTCACCTGCCAACCTCACAAAATGCGATATTGTTTCTCGTATATTGAAAAGACCATTAGTTACAGAGGTCTCCAAATCGAGTTATTTTTTTTCGGTCCGAATGGGGTTGTCCCGGGGGGTGAATATTACCCCTCTAAATTCGGCCGCTGGCCGAATTTAGACCTGTTTAGTGTTTCCTGTCAAGAGCAGGTTATTCCGGAAGGAACTCTAATGAAGGGGCAGAGATAAGAATGCTACCGCAATCCCGATAGAAGTCGTTGGTGGAATCGGTAGCGGAGATCCATAGTTCGATGGAAGAGCCAGGATCGATTTGAAGGTTGTTGAAGGTGCCTTGAACAAGCGTCCAATCTGACCCTACGGAAGGGGCCTCCACGGCCTTCGAGGCACTTCCTATGCCAAAAGAGATGCGAGTTGCGGGAAACACGTTGGCCGATCCAGCCTCGGGATCCTGCTTCACATAGAAGGAGAACCGATATGTACCAGAGGGGAGGGGAAGGCGATTCGGGTTGTTGGGATCGTTTCGAGACAACTTAAGACGGATCCTGTACCTGAGGTCGCTCCGGATAAATCGGATATTGTCTAGAATCCCAACTTGAGGATCACCTTTCCCTGAGAGGGGAGTATTTAAAAAAAAGTAGTAGGTTTGCGTGTAAAATGATCGGTATATGGACTGAATCAGAGAGGATTTGGGAAAATCCACTGGGTACCGGTAATAGGATAGCTCTATAGAAGGTTTCTGGAGTTGTAGGTAGTGAGTGTCATCTAATGCGGGGAGGGTATTCACATCGAAGGAAAGGGTTGATGCGCTTGGAAACTTAAGATCGAACTTGTAGGTATAGAGAATGTTCTGATCTGAGGTAGTGGAAAGGAATCCATCGAACAACGAGGAAAGGGGAAAGTAGATATAGTCAGTAGAGGCCACAATCGTGTATTTCAAGGACTGCCCCTCGATCGCTTCAGAAGGAAGGGAGGTTAAGGAAAAGGAGGCTCCCCCACTTGAGGCCCAGCCGGTTGGAGTTCCGTCTTCGAAATCCCCATTGAGGAAAAGGTTCTTGGTTCGTAGCCGGTACGCTTCGCTTCCCCCGTATCCAGTTGTGGCTCCCGCATTTTCGTAGAGCATGTAAGCCGCTCCCCCAGGGTTGGCAGGGGCGGGAGTAGACGCTTCGTTATAGTCGGGCGTCCAGTCTCCCAGGCTTATCCCTTCCAGTAAGTTCACTCCCCGGTATTCGGAAAACCGGTCGGTGGGGGAACAGGAAAGGAACCCCCATAGGAGCAGGGAACAGAGCAGAGAGGTAAAAGTCATAGGTTCCCATCGAGGGTATAGGTGACTCTTCACGCTCTACAGTATACCGTGTTTTGGATCGATTTTCATGTACTGATCTTGTGCATTCGTAATTCCCGCCGGCCGAACAGGTCTTACTGGGTAGACCCTGTCAATAGACTAAGGCTATCCAAATAGAGGACATTTATCCTTAGGAGTCCCCTTCGAACTGGGAAAGGCGTTGATCGATCTCTTCCAACCGTTTCATGAGGGATTGGATGGTTTTTTCGATCCGTCGTTTTTCCTGCCGGAGCCGTTCCAAGGGGTCCTCTTCCTTTCGTTTACGGGAAAACTCGGCCTTTACCCGGTCAGGGCTTTTCCCGCTCTTAAAAGCTTCCTCTGCCTTCTTCCGTTCTTCCTCGGTCTTCAGGGAAGCTACCGTGCGCATGTTCTCAAACCCGATTTCCGGGTCCACGTTAAGGGCATGGATCCGCATGAGGACCCGGGCAGTGGTTCGATGAACCCCCAACACCCGATCCACGTAGTCCTCAAACCGAGCATGGTACTTTCGGCAGAGGGTCTCCGCCTCGGTTAGAAGCTTCCCGAACTCCTTCATTAAGTGCCCATTCTTCGCGAGAAAGGAAGTTCGTATTCTGTCGGTGAGGAGACGGAACTCCGCCTCCTGTTCGAACACGTTGGTATAGATGGATAACTGTTCCGCCTTTTCCAGCAGGCCGTGGAACAGAGCCCAGAACTCCTGCGTGTGGGACCGATTCGTAATGGGGACGGGAGAGCGGGTGAAATGGAGGTGGTGGGCGAACTCGTGGATCGCCGTGTAGATGAGGTCGTTGTCACTGTTGAAATTCCGGTTATGGATGATGATTTCCCGCCGCTCGGGGTGGTAGATCCCGTTTACCCGTTTACTCTGCTTGCCCGAGAAGATAACCTGGAACTCCTCCGTGTCCGGTTCCAGTCGAAGAAGAAGCTCTTTCACCTGATCTTGGTTCATTGCGCTACTATACCGATGGAAGGGAAAGGATGCAAGGGAAAAGGGGAACCCTTGAATACTAAACAAATGTGTAGTAGTATTGAAGCATGACTGCCCTGTCCTGTGATCTACGGATTGGCACCTCGGGGTTCGACTACCCGGAGTGGCGGGGGGTCTTGTATTCACCGGATCTTCCCCGGGAAGAGTTCCTCCCTACCTATGCGGCAACCTTTTCCACGGTGGAACTGAACTTTTCCTACTACCGGATCCCTCGGGAGGAACAACTAGAGGGAATGCTGGAACGGGGCGGCCCCCGGCTGGACTTCTCCATCAAGGCGCATGAATCCCTCACCCACAAGGTGGATCCTGGTTCCTGGAAGGAGGCGGTGGCGGAGTACCGCAGGTCCATCCGGCCTCTCCTTCGCTCGGGAAGGCTCGTGGCAGTGCTTCTGCAGTTTCCCTACAGTTTCCACTACGATGCGGATCAGCGTAAGTACCTAGATTCCCTACTGCGGGAACTGGATGGATTACCTCTCGTGGTGGAGTTCCGAAATGGGGCATGGCACACGCCCCGGGTACTGGAGGCTCTTCGGGCGCGAGGGGTGGGGTTCTGCGCTACCGATATGCCGGATCTCAAAGGGTTGCCAGAGGCAGGGGAAGCGGTTACCTCTCCCCTCGCGTATCTGCGGTTCCATGGCCGGAATCGGGAAACCTGGTGGGGTTCGGATGCGGCGGCCCGGTTCGACTATCTCTATACCGAGGAAGAACTCCGTCAGTGGGTTCCCCGGATCCGGCGAATGAGCGCTCAGGCGTCCCGGTTTCGGATCTACTTCAACAACCACAGGCAAGGGCAGGCGGCGGTGAATGCCCGGATGTTGATCCAGCTGCTCCATGGGAGCGCTCAAGAACAGGCGGTATCCCCATGAGTCGTCCACTGCCCACCATCCTCCATGTGAACGTGACGGACTTCATGGCAGCGGTAGAGGAAGTGCGAGATCCTTCCCTCCGGGGGCGTCCCTTTGTGATAGGGTGGCAGGGCCGCAGTCGCGCCATCGTCCTTGCCGTATCGGAAACCGCTTTCCAGGAGGGGATCCGGCGGGGAATGTGGCTAGCGGCTGCGCGGCAAAAAGTCCGCACCCTCCAGGTCCTTGCCCCCTCCTACGAGGTGTACCGCCGGGCCGATGCCCGGTTGGCCGAAGTGGCGAGTCGGTTTTCCCCTGTGGTGGAGTCAAAGGGTGGGGGGCACCTGTACCTGGACCTTACGGGGACCCAGCGGCTCTATGGCCCGCCTGTGGATTGTGCCGAGAGGGTGCGAAAAGAAATCATCGAGGCTACGGATCTTTTTCCCGCTCTGGGCCTTGCCTCGGCCAGGGTGGTGTCCAAGGTGGGAACCCGGGTAGCGCGGCCCTGCGGGTTCATTGCCGTACCAGAGGGGGAGGAACGATCCTTCCTTGCCCCCCTCGATGTGTCCCTTTTACCTGGTGTGGGGGCTCGGCTTTTGACCCGGTTACACCTCCTGCAGATCCGTACCATCGGGGATCTGGCCTCCCTTTCCGAAGAAGAGGCTGAAGTGTTGGGTCCCTACGGGATAGTGCTACGAAATCGAGCCCTGGGAATGGACACCTCCTCCGTGCGGGTAGGTGGGGGCGTTCGGGCCGGGCTGCACGAGAAAGAGGGGAACAGCGTATCGGCCGGGATCACTCTTCCGGAAGATGCGAACGATTCCTGTCTTATCCTCTCTGCCCTTCGATCCCTCCTTTTCGATCTGGGTTTTACCCTTCGTACGAAGGGGCTCGCTGCCGGAATCCTCCGACTGCAAGCAACCTACACCGATGGTCTCCAGGCCCAGGGCACCTGGCGGTTCCCTTCCCCGGTTACGTATGATGGGGAGATGATGAATGCGGTGCAGGCTCTTCTACCCCGAGTCTTGCGGAGGCGAGTCCGGGTACGAACCCTCCGGTGCGATCTGGGGGCCCTCACGCTAGACCCAGGGCAGTTGGATTTGGAAGGGAGGCAGGAAGCAAAGGTTCGAGCCCTGCAGGAAAGCCTCGATCGAATCAGAAACCGGTTCGGAAAAAACGGGATTCGTTCCTGCGCGGATCTGGTATTCCCATGTACGTTCCTCTCCTAGTCCGATCGGCCTATTCCCTTCTGTATGGAACGCGCATGCCCGCGGAGGTGGTGCGGTACCTCCATGGGCTTGGGTATCGCGCGATGGCGCTGACGGACCGGAACAACCTCTATGGAATCCATGAGTTTCTGGAGGCTTGTAAGGAGTTAGGGGTTCGCCCCATTCTGGGAGCCACGATTCAGAAGGGTGCCCAAGAGGTGGTGGTTCTTGTGAAGGAAGAAAAGGGGTTTCGTAACCTTTGTCGCCTTCTCACCCGTAGGATACGGTGGGAAAGTTCTTTCGATCTGGCGGAAGAAATTCCTACCTACGCGGAAGGAAACGCGGTACTCGCTCGCGACAGGGAACTACTGGAACAGTGGCGGGGGAAAGTGGAGGACCTCTCCGTATGGATCCAAGGATTGGATCGGTCCCTGTACCAGACGGCGAAACGTCTAGGGATTCCTCCAGTGATCGCGCCGGAAATCCTTTTCTACGAACAGGAGGATCTAGAAGTCCACCGAGTGCTACAGGCTATTGACCGGTTAGGCCCAATACCCGACGATATGGTATCTTCAAGGATTGTCCCTAGATCGGGATCGGAAAAATCTTTGTCCAACTTGCCTCCTAATATTCCTGACCGATTCGGTTTTCGTACGGGATTCCCAGCCTTGGAAAAGGAGGTGGAAGCCCATTTTGCCGTATATCCCGAGGCCCTCGAAAACGCTCTCCGGTTGGCGGATCGGTGTCGGTTCCAGGAGATTTTTCGAGGTTTCATATTCCCTCGCCTTCCGGAAAAAAGGATCCAAGATCACAGGAAACCAGCGAGGGCGAATTTAACTCCTTGGGAAAATAAGACAATTCGGGAGTCAATAGATGAAAAAAACCGCAGGAAAATCGTGACCCGGATGCTACGAGATCAGGTCCTGGTTGGCGCGGAAGAACGGTACGGAGAGTTGTCGGAAGGAGTGCTGGAGCGGATCGAGTATGAGCTGTCCATCATTGAACAGAAAGGGTTCTCCGAATATTTCCTAGTGGTGGCTGATATCGTGCGGCGGAGTCCCCGCACCTGTGGTCGGGGTAGCGCCGCAGCTAGCGTGGTAGCTTACTGTCTGGGTATCACCAACGTGGATCCCATCCGGCACAACCTGTACTTCGAACGGTTTCTAAACCTGGACCGGGAAGATCCTCCGGACATCGACGTGGATTTCGCTTGGGACGAGCGAGATGCGGTGATCGAGGATGTGTTCCGGCAGTATGGGGAGGATCATTGCGCGCGGGTCTGCAATCACGTGTTCTATCGGTTCCCCTCTGCCCTTCGGGATACAGCCCGGGTGTTTGGAATTCCCGAAGGGGAAATAACCGCCTTCGAACGCAAGCTTCGAAGGCGGTTTGGATCGCTGAGGTCTAGGGGGGCCCCCTTCTGGATAGGGTTCGATTCCATGGGGGGATCGAAGATCAAAGAAAAGGTTGAACCCCAATTCGAAGGGGCTAATGAGCAGGATCCGAAGAAGGGCTTCCCGCCTCCCTGGCCTAAAATCTTGAAACTCGCCAAACGGATCACGGGGCTCCCCCGGCATTTGAGCGTGCATTCCGGGGGAGTGGTAATCACGCCAGGGCCCATCGATCAGTACGCGCCCGTGGAAACAGCGGAAAAGGGAGTCCCCATCGTCACGTGGGAAAAGGATGGGGTAGAGGAGGCGGGCCTAGTAAAAATCGATCTATTGGGAAACCGTTCCCTGGCAGTGATCCGGGATGCCCTTGAGAACCTGAGGCAGAATGGGATTTCAGTAGAAGAAGGTTTTCGGGACCCTACTTCGGACCCAGACACACAGGCGTTGATTGCCCGAGGGGACACGATCGGCGTGTTCTATGTGGAGTCGCCCGCCATGCGGCAGCTACAGGCAAAGACAGGAAAGGGAGATTTTGAACATCTGGTGATCCATTCCTCCATCATTCGACCGGCAGCGAACCGATTCATCAACCTATATGTTCGTCGACTCAAGGGTGAACCATACCAACCCTTGCATCCGGATTTGGATCGGATTCTGGCGGCAACGTACGGGATCCTCTGTTACCAGGAGGACGTTTCCAAGACCGCCGTTGTGCTAGCGGGATTTTCCAATGCCGATGCGGATGGATTACGAAAGATCCTGTCCAAGAAGAACAAGGAGGCCCGCCTAGCTCGGTACAAGGAACAATTCTACGAGGGAGCGTGGAAGCGGGGGGTCCGCCGGGAAACGATCGACGCGGTCTGGGAGATGATCCTTTCCTTTGAGGGGTACTCCTTCTGCAAGGCCCATTCTGCTTCCTACGCGATGGTTTCCTTTCAATCCGCCTATCTGAAGGCCCATCACCCAGCCGAGTTCATGGCAGCCGTTCTCTCCAATCGGGGGGGGTACTATACCCCGGCCGCCTACATCAGTGAAGCGCGTCGGATGGGGCTTGTGATCTTGGGACCGGATGTAAATCAGAGCCTTTACCGATATAGAGGGCGTGGGAAGGAGATCCGGGTAGGGTTTGTAGAGGTGAAAGGCCTCCATCAGGAAACGGTAGAAGCTATCCTCGCGGAACGAGCCAAATTCCCTTTCCAGAGCGTGGAGGATTTTGCCCGACGGGTAGAGTTGGTGGGAGAGGATGGAGAAGCGTTGATCTCGGTAGGGGCTTTGGATTCGTTGGCAGGTGGATTGTCCCGTACGGAACAGCTCTGGGTCCTTCTGAAAGCACAAACTGGCAAGCAACGAGGGAAGGTGGAAGGAATGGTGAAATCACTTTTCGGGGAACAGACAGCTACCCAATCTGGCAGAGCGCTGGATAAATCTTTAAGGGGTCTACGGGAAGGAGGTCCTTCTCTAGATTCAGACTCAATAGAAACCCAAGTCCAAAAACGAGCTCGATGGAAGGCGGAGTACGAGCGTCTTGGATTCCTGTTGGATGGACACGCCCTCAACGTATGGGAACCGATTCCGAAACAATACCGGCACGTTCGGGGAAAAGATCTGACTCACCATGTTGGGAGATGGGTAGAAATGGTGGGTTGGCCTGTGACGAGCAAGGAAATTCTCACCCGCGAGGGAAAACCAATGGAGTTTATCAGCTTCGAAGATGAAACAGCCATCTTTGAGACGGTTCTGTTTCCCAAAGCGTACGAACGGTACGCGAGGCTGTTGGACGAACCCCGCCCCGTGATCATCCGGGGTACTGTGCGGGAAGATCTAGGGGCGGTAGCCATCCATGTGGAAGAACTTAGTCCTCTAATTTCTCGGAAAAATCAGAAGGAACGCTGAGTTTCCGGCTTCCTAAGGCAGCGTCGAACTGGAAGATGCCAGGACCTTCCTCTTTACCAAGTAGCTGGAGTTTCTGGAGGATATCCATCGCGTTCTTTTCTTCCTCTACCTGTTCGGTTACGTACCATTGGAGAAAGATTTCGGTAGCCGGATCATCTTCTTTTTTCGATAGCTCCACGAGGGATTTGATGCTGGCGGTCACGGTTTTCTCGTGTTCTAAAGTCTTCTCGAACATGGCTTTGATGGAGGAGAACTTTTCCTTCGGTGCCTCGATAGCTTGGAGTTTTACCGTTCCTCCCTGATCATGGATGTAGTTGTAAATCTTCATGGCATGGAACATTTCCTCATGGTACTGCACCATGAACCACTTCGCTACCCCATCGAGAACCATCTCGGTGCATTGTGCCGACATGGCCATGTAGAGGTAAGCGGAATACATTTCCTTGTTGATCTGGAGATTTAACGCTTCTTCCATTTTTTTACTGATCATACAGAGCTCCTTTCTGCAAAAGAATAGTGTAGTTTAAGTGTAATATATGATGATTCCAAAGTCAAAATTTAGCGCTTCAAACCTTATGGGTGGGTATTTAGCGTTAAGTAGGGGCACACCCGCAAGACTCTCGAACGATCAAAGGCGCAGGCAAGATCACATGAGGGCTTGCCAAAGGATGTCCTTCGATCAACTGGATCAGCTTCTCCATGGCAAGCGAACCCATTTCAAGGATCGGTTGACGGACAGTGGTAAGGGAGGGGTGAATGTATTGAGAAAAAAAAGTGTCGTCGAAGCCGGCCAAGGCTAGATCGGCGGGGATCTGTATACCCTGAGTACGGCAGTATTGGAGGATCCCTAGCGCCATTCGATCATTGGCGGCAAAGATCGCTTCAGGTTTTCCAGACGATAGAATCTCGGGCATCAGGGAAGATCCACTTTCGATGGAGTAATCCCCCCGGAATATTCGAACTCGATCCGGGTCGAATCCGCATTCTGCTAGTCCTAACCGAAATCCATAGTACCGATCGTTGGAATCAATGTTCGTCTCGGGCCCTGCGAGGAACACGATCTGTTTGAACCCGTGGTGGAAAAAGTGGTGTGCCATGGCCCGGGCGCCACCGACGTTATCGATATGAATGGAAGGGTACTGAGGAAAAGGATTCCCAATGAGAATGAAGGGGATTCCTTGCTGTTCGAGTTTTCGAAAAAGCTTCCTGTGTTCCTCGGGCTCATCCATGTTCCGAATGATAAACCCGTCGGCCCGTTTTTCTTGGAGAATTCGGTGGGCTTCGGAAAGGTAGTTGTAAGATCGAATCAGGAGGTAGTATCCCCTGCGGGCAGACACCTCATCCATACCTTTGAGGAGGGGATTGTAGTAATCTCTCCAGGTGCCCGGCATAAGAACAGCTATGGTTTTCGTGCTGCCGCCGGAAAGGGCCCGGGCGTGAATATTTGGATTGTACCCCAGCTCCTGTATGGCTTTTTCTACCTTGGCGATGGTTGAGGGTCTTACTCGGGGTTCCTTGTTTAATACTCTGGATACCGTGGCCCGGGACACCCCGCAGTGTTTGGCCACCTCTTCGATGGTGATTTGCCTTGTCATGGAAAATCCGGGATTTTATACCACTGATATAGGTTCGGGACAATCACACTGCCGTTGAATTCTCCACTCGCTTCTTCCTCTGCTTCTTCGATTCCCCTTACGTAGGCGGAAACCTCGAAATGACAGAGAAATAAAACTCGGCAACCGCTTTTCTGGGCGGCTTTTCCCGCTTGCTGGGCTGAACTATGGGAGGTGAGGGAGGGAAGACCTTTGTGCGGATAGGTAGCTTCATGGATCAGGACATCCACGTCTCCAGCAGGGCTCGTTACCTCCATCCCATGATGGTAGTCGGATGTGTAAAGGAACCTGAGGGGCCTATCTAAATAAAGCGATTCCAGAGACCCTCTCCGCTTTTCTGTGTTTCCCTCTGCTTCTGGCATTCGATGATACAAGATCTGCACCATCGATGTGGGGACCGCGTGCTTTCCAGGAAGGAGAGATAGGGAAAAGCCATTATGAGTCCTGGTACCGACCCTTGTTGTTTCCCCTGTTCTATTGTAAAAGAAGGTTTCCCCATACTCTAAAGGAAAGGAAAGGGAAGTTGGATCCAAGGGAAAGTGGCGAAGGAGTCTATCCGCCGCTTCCTGAGTATCCTGATTAGCGATGATGGTGAGAGGTTTTTCCCGTTTCATACAATCAAGGGACGAAATGAGGGAAGGGAAGGCTCCCAGATGATCGATATGGGTATGGGTTAGTACCACCGCGTCGAGAGTCTTGGGATCCTCCCCGCATTCTAAAAGAGCCTTGACTGGGTTATCGCCCGTGTCGACAAGGATCCGGTAATGATCGATGGCGATTAGAAAAGAGGTGTACCCGTTTCCAATCGCTGGGATGGCGCTGGATGTGCCGAAAAACATCAATTTCATTCCCCACTCCTATCCAGGTGCCTTCGGATTCCAATTATCCTCATTCCGCTGGAACGATGGGCAACCGGTCAGGGTCGATTCGTACAGTAACCTTTTCACCGGGCTTTAGGATTTTTTTGGTGTCCCCTCGGACCCGGATGTAGGAACCACCCAACCGGAAATGGTAATCTATTACTTCTCCGGTGAAGTAGGAACTATCCACTTCGGCTTCGAAAGAGTTCTCTGTTTGGGCTTGTCCGGACACAGCCGCCACGGGAGAATAAAAAATTTCTACCGCTTCGGGCCGTACGGCAGCGGAAGCTCTGCTTCCTAATGTAACCCCTCCACAGGTGATGCCTCGTAGTTCCCAACCCTCCGAGGTCTTTAGCACGCACGAATCCCCTTGAGTGGACTTGACGGTTCCTTCGAGGAACGTCGTGGTACCCATGAAACCAGCCACGAAACGATTCTTCGGTCTGAGGTAGATCTCTTCTGGCCGACCATCCTGCATGACCTTTCCGTCCTTCATGATCACGATCCGGTCCGAGATGACCATCGCTTCCGTTTGGTCGTGGGTGACGTAGAGGGTAGTGATACCCAGTCGTTTATGAATCTGAGCAATTTCGAACCTCATCTGTTCCCGGAGGAGAGCATCGAGGTTGGAAAGGGGCTCATCGAGTAGAAGAATGTCGGGCTCGAGGATAATGGCTCGGGCCAAAGCTACCCGTTGCTGCTGGCCCCCTGAGAGTTGTCGGGGATACCGATCCTCGTACCCTTCCAGTTTCACCACGGAAAGAACCGAACGGACCCGTTTCTTGATTTCCTCCAACGGTACCTTTCGTAGTTCTAGACCAAACGCAAGGTTCTGGAAGACGGTCATATGGGGCCACAACGCGTAGTTCTGAAACACTAACCCGATCCCCCGCTTTTCGGGTGGGATGTCAGTGATATTTCGATTTCCGATGTATATTTCCCCTTCATCGGGTTTCAAGAAACCCGATACAGAGCGGAGAGTGGTGGTTTTGCCGCATCCCGAAGGACCCAAGAGGGTTACCAATTCTCCGTCTTTTATGGTAAGGTTCAGCCTGTCCAATGCCGTCACTTTCCCGTACCGGGCTACCAGATTTTCCATTCGTAACTCTGACATGATTTTCTACTCCTTGATTTTTAGGTGTACAGCTATCCCATTCCTCCCACGTATTCCGCCTTCAGTACTCTCTGGATGAGAAACATGAACAGGATGCTCGGGACAAGTAGGATAAGAGCGATCACCGAAGCAAACTGCATGTTGTACCCGCTGGAGGAATACAGGGTAAGAGGGAGGGTTTGGACGAACGGAAGCCCCACGAAGAAAGTTCCCGTAAACTCGTCCAACGATGTAATAAAGACGAACACGGAACTAGCCAGTAGACCAGGCGCTGCCAGAGGGAGGGTGATTCGGAAGAACGCTACAGATGCGGTAGCTCCTACGCTTCGAGCCGCTTCCTCCATACTGGGTGGGATGGATCGGAAGGTAGCGCTGGTAATCCAAACTCCAAATACCAACCCTACGAGAATGTGGACGATGATTACTCCCGGCACGGTCCCGGCTAACCCCAAACGGGTGAACATCTGGAGGACGTTCACGAAGATCGGTTGTTGGGGAAACGCGTTAGGCATGAGGAAGAGGAACATCACGAAGGTACCGAAAGGAATTTTGTACTTAGCCAGCGCGTATCCCGCGGGGATCGCCAAAGCCATTGCGATGATCACTGTGACAATGGCGATTCCCAGGCTGAGGAAAAAGGCAGGAATAATACTCACCGCGCCGATGGCAAGACTCTTTTCTATCCCTAGAGCCTGTTTCCAATAAGCAAAACTGATCTCCTGGGGGAGCGGGTGGGGCCAGTACCATTTCTGAGCTACGGACCAGAGCAACAGGCTCGTCATGGGTCCAAAAATGATGAGGAAGGAAAGAATCAACAGCACTAGTTCGAAGGTCTTTGTGAGAATGGGACGATAGTTCAGTTTCATTTGGTTTCTCCCAGTTTCGTTTTCAAGTAATACCAAGCAGTGAGAAGGACCAATAGGTATGAGAATACTCCTAGTGCATTGGCTACCCCGAAGTCCCGGAAGTAGTTGACCCGATGGGCAATATCCACCGTAATGGTGGTGGGGATTTTCCCCCCGATCAACATGTAAGGTAGAGTGAAGGTCCCCACGATTTGCGAGTAGACCAACACGAGGGATACGAGGATGCTGGACTTGTTCATGGGAATCAGCACCCGGGTGATCACTTTACCCATTCCAGCTCCCGCGCTTCTAGCCGCCTCGATGTAACTATTATCGATCATCTGGAATCCCCCATGCATAATGAGCACCGCGAAAGGTACCTGTTTCCAGAGGAACCCAAAGGAAAGACCCGCGAAATTGAACAGTTGGAGAGGTTGTTTTAAATCGATTAGACCTAGTTGCGCGAGGGCCACATTCAATAGACCATGGGGAGCAAGGAAGCTATTCATCATCTGGGCTACCACCACGAAGGGGATGAACAAGGGTAGTTTATACATGGCAGACAGAATCTTTGTGATACGGTTCTGTCGAATCCGAAAGTATACGGCCAAAAGAATAGACAACACTGCCGTACATACGGTATTGAAGAGGGTAACAGAAAAGGTGAAGGCTATGTCTTTCGTGTAAAGATCGATCGTTTTAAGGTAATTTTCAAAAGAAAAGGCACCGCTTTTATCAAGGAAACTACGAACGATGGACGCTAAGAAGGGATACGCGTACATGAGGAGCATGAAGGTTACTGCGGGTGCCAGTAAGAATAGGTAGGAAGGGACATTGAGTCCCTTCCTGGATGCAGAGCTAGAAACCAACATTACTTTATCCATTTCTCGTAGGATTCCAGCATGGCATCGAAGTACTGGGCCAGTGGGAAGGATAGGCCTTTCTTCTGAAGATCCTGGGGAGTCACATCCTTGTAAATTTTATTGAAAACTTCGGCGGGAACGGAATCCTTAATGTAACTTCCGTCGATGCCCGGATACCAGTTGAATCGTTGTACGATCTCTTTGGCTTGTACGGCAGGGCTGGTAACATACTCTACGAACTTTTTCGCCATCTCTGCGTTCCCTGCCTTTTTGGGAATCACGAAGAACATTGGTTGTCCGGGCATGCCTGGTTCGGGTAGGAGCAGGCGGGTTTTAGGATCCATCTTCCCTTCGTTCATAAAGGTAAAGAACATATCCACCCATACAGGGCCCATCCAGATTTCCCCTCGGTTTAGGGCGTCCAGGGTTCCTACGTTTCCACCTGTGATGGTTACATACTTATTGAACTCCTTCAGTTCATTGAATACTTTTTCCCACGTGTTGATCTCGTCCTTTTCGAAGGGACCTTCTACCGCGTACTTCTTGTACTTCCCTGTTTCCGCGTATACCCAGCCTACCACGAAGGAAACACCACTCATCCCTCCTTTGATTCCGTTGTAGCCGAACTTACCCGGATTCTTCTTGACCCATTCTTTCAGTTCCGCATAGTTCTTGGGAGGATCCTTCACGAAATTAGGATTGTAGGCTAGGGCAGTCTGGCTGTGGAACATGGGCATTCCATACCCTTCGATCTTTACACCTAGAGAGGTCTTCACGAAGGGGGAGGTCACGTACTTCCAGGTTTCCAACTCCTTCGTGTAGTTGAGAAGGAGATCCTTTTCCATGGCCCATTTCATGAAGATTTCATGCACCATCGCGACATCTACATCCCAGACCTCTTTCTTTGCCTCTGCTTCGGCTAAAATCTTTTCCAGGATTCGCTGGGAACCCGCGTTTCCAGGGCCTGTATGGATGGTGGCTACACTTACATTGGGATACTTCTGCTGGAAACCAGGCCCCAACACGTTCTGCCCCAAGGCTAGCATGTTGGTATCTCCTGCGGTCATGTAGATCAACCGGGTCTTAGCCGACTCCTTAGCCCCTCCCGCAAAACCGCCGAACGCAACCAAAAGGGCTAGGAGGAGCACAAACACTGTTCTTTTCATGTTCTACCTCCAGTTTGATTTTTTTACATAGTGAGAGCGCTCACACTATGTAACATTTTGATTATACCATGGCACTGCCTGGTGTCAAGGAAAAAACTATGAGATATTTGTTAGAAATAAGTGAGGAAAAGGTTTCCATTTCATGAAGTTTTGATATACTGCGGCCATGAATGGTAAGGATAGATCGGAGATACAACTCGTGGTATTGGATGTGGACGGAGTGCTGACGGATGGGGAATCGGCTCCCTTCGATCTGGAACTATTCGGATTGCTGGCCGATTTGAACCGACGAGCTCGGGACGGTGAACAAATGGCTAACAGACGAAGAACGCCCGCCGTTACCGTTTGCACCGGAAGGCCCCAGGCTTATGTGGAAGCAGTTCTACAGGCTCTCCACGCATCAGGGCCCGGTGTGTTCGAAGGGGGCGCGGGTTTATATTTGCCCGAGGGGCGACGAATTTTCCCCCATCCAAATATCACAGACTTGTCTCTCCTAAGAAGTGTGCGGCGTATCTTGGAAGAGGAGGTGGATCGGGGTTCGAATATCTATCTGCAACCAGGTAAAGATTTCACCATGAGCGTGTTTCCCCGAGGGAACACCCCACTGGAGGGTCTGAAAGAACGAGTGGTGAGTCTTCTAGGTGAAAAAGCCGAAGAACTGGAACTACTGTACTCCGCTTCCTGTTTGAATATTCTGCCTAAAGGGATCCATAAAGGGAAGGGGATAGAGTTCCTTTCCACATGGACAGGGATTCCTTTATCGGCCATGTTGGCGGTGGGAGATTCGGAGGTGGACATTCCCATGTTTCAGAAAGCGGGGTACCGTGCTGCTCCGGCCAACGCGACACCCGAGGTGAAGGAATTGTCCGATTACGTGTCTCCTTTCAAAACCACGGAAGGACTACGAGACATACTGAATCGATTTAGTGTATATTAAAAAAGCGCGGTTAGAACCACAGGTAAAGACCGCTAGGGATAAAAAGCGAAAGCGAAAATTGTCTTGTCTTAAGGAAAGGAAGGGGTAAGAAAGAGATGAAACGTATGCGTATCGGTAAATCGGGAATCGAAGCATCTGTAGTAGGATTAGGCGCTTGGGCCATTGGAGGGGATAGTAGCTGGGGCCCCAGCGACGATGCGGAATCCATCCGCACGATCCATCGGGCCTTGGATCTGGGAGTCAACCTAATCGATACGGCACCCGCTTATGGATTGGGCCATGGGGAAGAGGTGGTCGGAAGAGCGTTGAAGGGAAAGCGTGATAAGTATGTTCTTTCTACTAAATGCGGTATTCGGTGGGATATCCAAGAAGGTGCTCTTCTAATGGAACGGGATGGGGTGCGAATCCTTCGGAATACCCGACCTGAAAGATTAAAGGAAGAGATCCACGCAAGTCTCCGCAGATTACAGACCGATTATATAGATATCTATATTGTTCATTGGCAGGAGGTGCCAGAGTTCCCCTGTCCCATTGTGGATACCATGGGCTTCCTTATGGACTTGAAGAAGGAAGGAAAGATCCGGGCCATAGGCGCCAGCAACTTGTCCAGGGAACAATTCTTGGAGTATACGGCAGCCGGTGAACTAGATCTGATCCAGGAACGGTACAGCATGCTGCAGCGAAAGGCGGAGCCTATATTCTTCCCTCTCTGTAAGGAGCATGGGGTAACCTTCCAAGCCTATTCGCCTCTCGAACGAGGCGCTTTAACGGACGCGTTCCTGGAAGGAAGGCTAGAAGTGAAGGGGCTAGCCCGGAGCAAGATTCCCTGGTTTCATGGTGAGGAGGGCACTCGGTTGAAGAAGGTACTGGCTGGCTGGAAGCCCCTATGCGAAAAGTATTCCTGCACCCTCACCCAACTGGTGATCGCTTGGACAGCCGCCCAAGGAACGGGAAACAATGTGAACGTCCTGTGCGGGGCTCGGACGACTGATCAGATCGAGGAAAATGCAAAGGGAGGCGCAATCACCCTCCAAAAGGCCGATGTGGATCGCATGAGACAGGATATCGAAGCTTTATCGCCAGGTTAAAGGCGATAGTTTAACGTGTTTCCTGCATCCGGGCCCGTACGTCCTCTACAGTCCCCGTGAAGATGCCGGGTTTTTCCATTTTAATGCTGGTAAGAGCGGCCGCGTACGACACAGCCTCTTGGATGGGATGGTGGAGCCTCCAGTATAGGTAAGAAGCGAAGCAGGTGTCTCCCCTTCCCGTTCGGCCGGAAAGGTTTCGAGGGGTAAATGGGGCCCGATAAAAAGTCCCATCCTTTAGGACAATTACCTCCGTGTTATGGGTCACCATCACTTCTTCAGGGCCATAGGATGCGAGGATTTTAGCTGCCTCCTCCCGATCCGTTTTTCCGGTCAACACTTCAGCTTCGGCTGCGTCGGTTTTTAAATAGGTGATGTGGGGGAGGATGTCCGTCTTGTTCTCTAAGTCCTGGAACGCCAGGGTTCCCCCTGTGTTACGCCTTAGAAGACCCTGGGCATCTACAGCTACTTTGTATCGGCAAGCGAGGGCTGGAATAAGGGTAACGGGTATTTCACCGTAGAATAAGCCGGCTAGATGGAGAACTGAGGTCTGCAAAGCCGGTATTTCGTCTAAGGTAAAGGGATCCGCTTGGGACAGAAGGGTAACTTTCCTTCGCTCCCGATCTTCGGAGAAGTACTCATTGCGAATCGAAGTACTTTTAGCACTGGGAAGCGCAAGGACTTCCACATTGGGGTGATGCATCACCTCAAGAAGGGGAAGGTCTTCCCTAGCGGCTTTGGTGATCACCAGAACCTTTGCCCCCGATCGAGCCGCTGCAGCAGAAGAGTACA
>Ga0067045_1005159_pt1 | contig 18365 bp, 15 predicted proteins | sample TerdegcTABiofilm_FD_59184 | JGI IMG/M metagenome (GOLD analysis project Ga0067045, IMG submission 59184) | Combined Assembly of (Gp0054472, Gp0054536) Wastewater bioreactor microbial communities from Singapore -Terephthalate degrading... | reverse complement strand
GGGAGATGACATCGGGCGTGTGGTTCGATCTTCTCGCTATGGCTCCGAGTTCTGGCCTGCGCTGATCGTCTCGGCGCTCATCCTGATGGCGGCCGAGACCTATCTCGCGCGCGCCTTTGGACGGCGCACATGAATCCCGTGCTTCGCTCGCTCCTTGGCCTCGGCGAGGGTGCTGACCGCTGGTCTCAGGGACGCGTCACGCTCTCGGGTTGGTCCGTCGGCATGGCAGCGGCGATCCTGGCCGCTTTCGCGCTCTGGACGCTCATGCAGTACTGGCGCGACGGAACAAGCCCGAGCTGGTGGATGAAAGCGCCGCTGGCGACGATGCGCATACTAGCGGCGGCCTGCCTTCTCATCATGCTCCTCGAGCCTCTGGTCACATGGACCAGGACCTCTACGGTGAACCAGACGTTCATCGTGCTGGCCGACAGGTCCCCCAGCATGGAGTTCCTCGATCCCAGATTGCCGGATCGTCTGGCCGACCCGATCCGCAGGGCGACCGGTCGCGATCCTCGAGCGACACGCCGACGCGAGCTGGCGTCAGCAGTCCTGGCGGCAAAGAACGCCGATGTGCTGGCACGCCTCGGACTGCGCTTCGATCTTCGGGGCTACGTCTTCGACGATGATGCGACCGTGGCGGACCTGCGTACGGCGCTGACGGCACAGGGGGCGAGCGGCGCGGCGACGCAGATCGGCACGGCGCTGCGCACAGCCCTTGACGACAACACCGGAGCTCCGGTTGCCGGAATCCTGATCGTGAGCGACGGAGGATCCAATCTGGGTGACGATCCCGTCGTCTGGGCCAGACGTGCCCGAGCGCTCGGCATCCCTGTGCACACGCTGGGGATCGGCGATCCTACCCCCACCCGCGACATCGCCGTCTCAGAGGCGCTAGCCGATCGGGTGGTTCGGAAGGACAGCGAGGTCCGCGTGTTCGTCGGCGTCAGAAACCGCGGCTTCGGCGGTCGAACCGTGACCCTTACGCTGACGCGCAACGGTGCGCCGGTCGCCTCGCGAACTGTGACGCTGGCATCCGACGACGCCAAGCAGACCGTGTCGTTCACGTACACTCCCAAGCAGGTCGGGCAGTTCACCTACTCCGTCGCGGTGACTCGTCTGCCGGACGAGACCACCTATGACAACAACGCGCGCCGCTACTTCCAGCAGGTCGTGGACAAGAAGTTGCGCGTGCTGTATGTCGAGGGCGAGCCGCGCTGGGAGTACCGCTACCTGCGCAATGCCATCCTCCGCGATGATCAGATCGGCTTCGCCTGCTTCCGAACGGACGTCCCCGACAGACCCGTCGCCGAGGGCAATCTTCCCGTCACGGCCTTTCCTTCTGACGAGAGGCAGCTGTTCGCCTACGACATCCTCATCCTTGGCGACGTACCGCGCCAGAGCCTGCAGAACACCCATCTGCGTGCGATCCGGCGGTTCGTCGAGGACCGTGGCGGCAGTCTCATTGTCATCGCGGGCGAGCGTCACATGCCCCACGCCTACGCCGACACGATCATCGAGCCGCTGTTCCCTCTGTCGGTGGGAACGGCGCCCGACCCCGTGATCATGGACGAACCGTTCCAGTGGCAGCGCACTCCGGCGGGGGCTCAGGATCCCGTGCTGAGGATGCATCCGGACCCCGCAGAAGACGAGCGCATCTGGCGGGACCTGCCGGGGATGCTCTGGATGGCAGGGTCGCAGCGCGCCAAGCCGGGGGCGACGGTCCTCGCCGTCAATCCTGCGCGCAGCACCGCGGCCGGCCCTCGACCCGTTGTGGCGGTGCAGCCCTACGGCGCCGGACGATGTCTGATGATCATGACCGACAGCACATGGCGGTGGCGCTGGAAGGTCGGCGACCGGCACTTCTACCGGTTCTGGGGCCAGGTGCTTCGCACCATGACGCCGCTCGACAACCCGGGCGGCAATCGCTTCGCGCAGATCAGCGTGGACCGTGCCGAATACCGCCCGGGCGATCGCGTGCAGGTGACTGCACGGCTTCTCGATCAGTTCTACCGGCCCAGTCGTCTTCCGCAACTCACCGCCACTCTGTCGCGCGTGGGCTCGGAAGTACCGGGGCTGGGCTCGGAGCGCAGGTCCGTCAGCCTGCGCGCCGTGGCCGGGTCTCCCGGACTGTTTACCGCTGACCTGACAGCGCCGAGCGCAGGCGAGTACAGCCTGTCGCTGCGCGCTCCGGAAGGCGGCGACGCTGGAGCGACGACGCGGTTCCTCGTGCAGCAGGTATCGTTGGAAGCCCAGCAGCCTGAGATGCACGAGGCCACGTTGCGGCGCATCGCCGAGGCAGGCGGGGGCAGGTACCTGCGGGCCGAAGACGTCGCGGCATGGGCGGAGGCTCTGCGAGCCAAGCCGCTGACGGTCAAGACGACCGCTGAGACGCCGATCTGGCACGCTCCCATCGTCCTCATCGTTGCGATTACGCTGCTTGCCACGGAGTGGCTGCTCCGGCGGCGTGCCGGACTAACATGACGGCGCCGTCGCAGAACCCGTCAGTTTGACCCTGCGTATAGGCAAGTGTATAATCACCCAACGTACGCCGCCCGAGCATGAGGCGGCACAGAGTGGAGGTCAGCTTGGTCAGGATCATGCGCACATCGGCGCGGATCGGCATATTGGCGTTGTTGGCGGTGGGGTCGGTAGCGATCGGCATCCAGCTCGGCGCCTACACCTTCCGCCAGAGGGATCCCCTCGCAGGCGCCACTGCAGCGAGCGAGGCGGGAAGCGGTCTCGGCTTCTCGAATCTCGATGAGCTTTCGTGGTCGCAGCAACCGTCGCCGCTCCAGACGATGAGTGACGTGCTGGAGATGGTGGAATCGGAGTATGTCGAGAAGGTGGACGCCGACGACAAGTTCGCGGTCGGCGCCGCGCGCACCATGCTGTACACGCTGGATGACCCGCGCACGCGCTACTGGGCTCCCGATCAGACCGCCCTTCTCGAGCAGCAGCTCGACGGCAAGTTCGTCGGCATCGGCGCAGTGCTGGCCGTGGTCAAGGAGAAGCGCGATGAGGTGGAGCAGCGACGCGTATGCGTGATTGCGCCCGTTCCGGGTGGTCCCTGCGACGCTGCAGGCGTGCGCGCGGGCGACTACATCACGGGCATTGACGGTCGCTGGGTGATCGCCTATGATCCCCGTCTCGATCTCAACCGCATGACGCTTCGCACCATGCCCGAACGCGAGTACCGGGAGAAGATCAAGGATGCCACCAAGAAGCTTCAGGACGGCATCTCGTGGCCGCGCGCGCTGGAGCAGCTCACCCAGCCGACCGGCAAGCCCCTGGAGCTTACGATCGAGCGTAAGGGCGCGCCTGCGCCCATCACCGTGAAGGTAACCCGTAACGAAACGCAGGTAGCGCCGGTGGAGTTCCACACCGTCGCGCCGGGCACCGGCTATCTTCGCATCACGCAGTTCACTGCCTCCGCACCCGCACAGGTAACCTCCGCGCTCAAGACGTCAGGCCGTCCGGCGCGTGTGATCCTCGATCTACGCGATAACGCCGGCGGTCCCGATCTGGCCGGTCCCAAGAGCGTGGTTTCCTCGGCGGCGGCTGTCCTCTCGGCGCTCGGTTTCAGCGGGGAGTTCGGCAAGATCGCTCGAGGTTCGTCGCGGCACCCCATCGCGTCGGCAGCTCAGAGCGGATCATCTTCAGGAACGCGGCCGTCTGTGGCCGTACTGATCAACAAGGGAACGGCCAACATCGCGGAGGTCGCCGCCGCCTACCTGCAGGCCAGGGCCGGCGCCAAGCTGATCGGCGCGCCCTCGCAAGGCGACAGCTCCTATCAGAAGCTGATCAAACTGAGCCGGGGAGCCATGACGCTGACCGCAGGATCGTACTTTACCGTTGCCGGAAAGGCGGTGCCGGCGACCGGCTTGAGCCCCGACGTACCGGTCGCAACGGGCGGTCCGAGGTGGGAGAAGGATGCGGCGGTGAACAAGGCCTTGGTGCTGCTGGGGCGAGCTCAGGGAGGGCGATCGTGAGCGATTGGCATACCGCGACGGATCCGGTGCCCACGCACACCGCGAACCGCAGCTTCGTTCGTGTTGCCGCGTTTGTGGCGCTGATAGGCCTCGTCTTCGGTTTCGCAGGCCCCACCCTTGATCAGGCCGCCGCGCGGCGTTTCAAGCGGCAGGGCACGGATCTCCTCAGGAGCAGCCTCGGAGTACCCGCCGCCGACGCTCAGGCGACTGCCGGCCCTGTGGCGCTGACGAGCGAGATACTGACCGTGCTGAAGCGCGACTACTCGCGCGCCACGATTGACGACAAGAAGACCCGGGAGCTGACCTACGCCGCCATCCAGGGCATGTTGGCAACCCTCAACGATCCGTTCACGGGCTTCCTGGACCCCGACGACTGGCTGCAGATGCAGCAGACGACTCAGGGCTCGTTCGAAGGCATCGGCGCCGTGCTCGAACCCTACGGTCGCGATGTTCGCGTCGTGCGCCCCATTCCCGGCAGCCCGGCCTTCCTGGTCGGGCTCAAGGCCGGTGACATCATCCTGAGCGTTGGCACCCACGACCACGACACCGGCAAGCTCATCAAGACGACGCCGACGCTGGGCAAGGGCATCAACGATGTCGTGAAGCTCATCAAGGGCCCGAGGGGCACCAAGGTCACCGTCACGGTCCTACGCCAGAATGCGTCGAAGCCGCTGTCGTTCGTGATCGTGCGGAAGCACATCGAGCCTCCGGTCATCAACGCCTGGATGGAAGACACCGACCGGAAGATCGCGCGCATCGTGCTCAATGAGTTCAACGAGCGCGCGGACGATCAGCTATGGAAAGCGTGGACGGACCTGAAGAAACAGGGCGCCCGCGCGCTGGTTCTCGATCTCCGCTACAATCCGGGCGGTTTGCTGGAGATGGCAGTTCGGATCGGCAGTCGCTTCGTAGATCGTGGCGCCATCGTCATCGTGCAGGAGAAGAACGGCGTCCGGCACACGCTGGAAGCCAATCCCCGGCTGCCCAAAGTCGGCGACATTCCGGTGGCTGTGCTCATCAATGAATCGAGCGCCAGCGCGTCGGAGATCGTCGCGGGGGCCATCAAGGATCACCATCGGGGCAAGCTCATCGGTCAGCACACGTTCGGCAAGGGCCTGGTGCAGACGCTGTTCCCGTTGGGCGACGGATCGGCGTTGCGACTTACCACGGCGAAGTACTTCACGCCGTCGGGACGTGACATCAACAACAAGTACGACGAGGAAAAGCGGCCCATCTTCGGTTCCGGCGGCATCATGCCGGACATAGCGGTGGAGCAGTCGCCCGACTGGGTGGATCAGCAGTTCGAGGACAAGGAACACGACACGCAACTGAAGAAAGCCCTCGAGGTGCTCCGCACCGACCTTCAGGTGGCAGCGCGCCGCTAACAGGCTACGCCGGGCCGTGGCCGGAACACCCCTCCACGGCTCGGCGTCTTATCATGCGCGTCGCGGCCGACGTGCATGGGCCGCAAGGCAACGTCCGGCGGGTAGAATAAGCCGTCGCGGCGTTATCTCTAGCCTGCGCGGTATGTTAGTGTGTCATTGACTTCACAAACCTACGGATACATTGCAGCGGGCCTCTACTGGGTCCTGATCCTCTGCTGGCTTCTGATCCTCGTCTTCTATTGGCGCGAGCATCGGCGGCTCCGCACGCTCGAATCCATCGTCGGCACGATGCTGGTGGTCGTTTTCCTCGATGGCGCGCGCACGCTGCTGGAGAACGTCTACTTCGGAACGGTCTACACCGCCCGCGCCGGGATCCTGCCTTCGGACATCTACGAGCTCCTCTCGGATCCCCAACTAGTCATTGTGCCCAAGCTCATCAACCTTGCTTCGGCGACCGTGATCATCATGGTGCTGGTGCGCCAATGGTTCCCGGCCATGCGCGACGAGCTGGACCGGCAACGGCAGACGGCCGAGCTATATGAGCAGCTCCAGAAGGCCCACGAGTCCATGCAGGCCGCTCATGACGAGCTCACCAAAGCCCACGGCGAGCTTCGCCGCACGCACGAGGAGCTCAGCCATACGCATGCAGAACTGCGAGCGGCGCGCGAAGCCCAGGATGCGCTCACGCACATGATCGTCCACGACATGCGAACGCCGTTGACGAGCATCATTACAGGCCTGCAGACCGTTCAGCAGACGGAATACGATCCCGAGATCACCCCGGAGATGGTCGATCACGCCCTCACGGGCGCCAACCGGCTGCTCCTCATGGTCAATGATCTGCTCGACATCTCCAAGATGGAATCGGGCATGATGACCCTGACGCCGGACATCTTCCCTGTCAAGCAGCCCATTGACGTGGCGGTCACGCTGGTGGGTCCTCTGGCGCGCGAGAAGGGCATTACCATCGAAGTTCGGCACGAGGAACGGGATGAAGTGCAGGCCGATCGCGAGCTTGTGCGACGCATCATGGTCAACCTGCTGGGAAATGCGCTGAAGTACGCCCCGCGAGGCGGGCAGATCAACGTGGCGGTGGAGCGCTCGGGCAGAGCGACCCTGCGCATAAGCGTCAGCGACAACGGACCCGGCATACCTCCCGAGCATCAGTCTCGCATCTTCGATAAGTTCCACCAGGTTGCCAACGGCGAGAACAACGGCGTGCCCTCGACGGGGCTGGGACTGACGTTCTGCAAGATGGCGGTGGAGGTCCTCGGCGGAGACATCGGCGTGCAGAGCGCCCTGGGGGAGGGCAGCACCTTCTACTTCACCTTGCCGGCCGCCGTCACGGACTGACGGGTATGCCGCGCCTCCGCGCTGTTACGCCCGGGGCCGCCTGCGCTCCATGGCCCAACTGTCGTTGCGAATACGGAACGTAGCCTGGCCGGTTCGCACGAATCCGAGACTGGCATAGAGCCGTTCGGCACGCGTGTTGGTCTTGACGACGTTGAGCATCAGCGCGGGCACGCCGCGGCTGTCGGACTCCGCGATCAGACGCTCCATGATCTGCCTGCCATAGCCCTGCCCGATCACGTCATCATGCAGACCGATTCCCAGCATGGGGCGCGGCGTATCCAGCCCCTGTATGAAGCCGTGGCCCAGAATGCGCCCGCTGCTGTCAAACAAACCGAGGCTCAGGCATACCCCGTCGCGTACGAGGGCCAGATGCTCACTAACCGTGTCAGGCGCGACAACGCCCACCGGTAGGAAGTCCCGAGCAACGGCCTCGGACAGCGACCGGTAGAAATCCAGCAGCGCCTCGGCGTCGCCATCGCCAAGCGGTTGTATGGTCAGGGGCGGTTGAGGCAGCATTGCTTGAACTTGCGTCCGCTTCCGCATGGACAGGGATCGTTGCGCCCCGGAGCATGGCGCACAACGGCGGCATTCTGAGACGGTCCGACGACATGGGGAGCTCGGGCGTGGGCATACATGCTCATGATTTCCGCCGGAGCTCGGTTGGCCTGCAAGAGCTGGGTCATCAGGCGCATATCACGATCAATGTGCTTGAAGAAGCGCTTGTAGGAAGGACACAGATAGTTGAGCCCGGGCTCGCCGTCGGGCGTCCGCACGAAGCGGTGCTTCGGGCACTCTCCCCGGCACGCGAACAGCACTTCGCACGAGCGGCAGTAGGCTGGCAACGTATCGCGCTTGGCTTCGCCAAACGCAAGCTGCTGCCTGGAGAGCACCATGTCCTTGATGCCGACTTCCATGACGTTGCCGAGCCGGTGTTCGGGATAGACGTAGTGGTCGCAGGCATAGAGATCGCCGTTATGCTCGATTGCCAGCCCCCGGCCGCAGGTCTCGGCGAACACGCACAGAGAGGCGCCTGCGCCCGCCCAGATGCCCAGAGCCGTGTCGAATATCTGCACAAACACGCGAGCCACGTCGTTGCGCACCCATTCGTCATAGATCGCGCAGAGAAAGACGCCGAACTGCTCGGCCTCGACGCTCCATTCGGTCACGCGTGGCGCTCTCGTGTCGTCGTCAAGGTCCGGCGGGCCTGCCAGCGCATGCCCCGACGGCGCCGGCTCGGCGACTGCCTCCGGCGGCATCCGCTCGACGAGCGGTATGAACTGCAGGAACCGGGAGCCTGCCTGCTTGAGGAACCGGTAGACCTCGAGCGGATGATGCGCGTTCAGCCGGTTCACCACAGTCAGCGTGTTGAACTCGACGCGATGTTTCTGCATGAGATCAAGACCGCGCATCACCCGATCGAAGGACGGTCTGTCTCGCTTGTCGCGCCTGTAAGCGTCATGCAGATCCCGGGGTCCATCGAGGCTCAGTCCCACCAGGAAGTCGTTGTCGTGGAGGAACCGGCACCACTCATCATCGAGGAGCGTGCCGTTGGTCTGAATGGCGTTGCTGATCCGCTTGCCGCGTGCGTGCTTCTTCTGCAGCTCGACAGCCTTGCGGAAGAACCGCACCCCCAGCAGCGTGGGCTCTCCGCCTTGCCATGCGAAGTTGACCTCGGGCACTTCCTGCGCGGCAATGTAGTCCCTGATGTACCGCTCGAGCACTTCGTCCGACATGGCCCAGCGCCGGTTGCCGGGATAGAGATCCTCCTTTTGCAGATAGAAGCAGTAGCGGCAGTCGAGGTTGCAGATCGGCCCGATCGGCTTCGTCATGATGTGGAAAGCCAGCGGTCCGGCAGGCTGATTCATCGCTTCCGAACGGGGAACTCAGCGCTCTCTGTGCGGGCCTCGCGCAGGAACGCCTCCATACGAGCAAGCACCTCAGGATGCTTTGCAGCGACGTTGTCGGCCTCAGCAATATCGTTGTTCAGGGCATACAGCTCCGTGTCGGTTCGCCCTGCTCGGCGCACGGCCTTCCATGCACCCATGCGTGCCGCCTGGCTGAACCCGCCCTCATGGAACTCCCAGTACATGGGCGGCCTGGCAGGCAACCGTCCGCCGAAGAGCGCGGGCACAACGGAGACGCCGTCGGTCTGGCCAGGGAGCGGCCTATCGAGCAGATCGCACACGGTCGGCAGAAAGTCCCAGAAGGCCCACGGCTCATCGCTGACGCTCCCGGGTCGAATCCGATCCTGCCACCGAACGATCATGGGCACTCGAATGCCGCCCTCGTAGAGATCCCGCTTGATGCCCCGCAGAGGCCCGCTGCTGTTGAAGAAGGTCGGGCTATGCCCCCCCTCGCGGTGCGGCCCGTTGTCGCTCGTGAAGAAGACNATGGTNTCNCGGGACAGTCCTAGCGCGCCCAGTCGCTCCACGATGGCGCCGATGTCGCGATCCATGCGCGTGATGGTCGAAGCGAAGAGCTTCTCGACCTCCGGCCAGTCCTTGTCGAGGTACTCGGGCTCGATGCGGGGCGCTTCCATGGTCCGTGCGGTGCTGTTGGCATGGGGTCCCGTGTAGGCCAGGTACAGAAAGAACGGCCTGTCGGCGCTGCGCTCGATGAAATGAAGCGCCTCCCGCGTAAAGAGATCGTTGGAGTACGCGCCTCGCTGGTTGTTCCGGTTCTCCGGGATGGCTTCGCGCGTCTCGTTGCGCCACAGCTCCTGTGGGAAGCTGTTGTGGGCCAGCGCCTGGTTCAGATAGCCGTAGAAGAACTCGAAGCCCTGCCGATTGGGGATGCCTGTCGTGCCCGGCTCGCCCAGGCCCCACTTGCCGATCAGGGCTGTCGCGTAGCCCGCCGACCGGAAGACCCCCGCCACGGAGTTCTCTCCGGGCCGAAGCGGCACAAGGGCATTGCCGCGCACGAACGCATGACCGGTGTGCAGTCCGGTCATGAGGCAGCAGCGCGACGGCGCGCAGACGGTGCTGCCGGCGTAACATTGCATGAACCGGATGCCCCCGGCTGCCAGGCGATCTATGCTGGGCGTCTTGATGCGGTTCTGACCGTAGCATCCGAGATCGCCGTAGCCGAGGTCGTCGGCCAGGATGAAGACGACGTTCGGCGGGCGGCGACCCTCCGTAGGATCCAGCGAGGGTGTCCCTGTGGTGGCGGCAAAGATGGCCGCGATGGGCAGCATGGCGGCTCCTGTGCGAACTCGGCGGCGATGCCGGTAGCGTGACGTGCGTATTATAGCCGGTAACCGTGTGCTACAATGCGAGGTTTGCAGGATGTGGACACGCGTCTATGAGCATGATGCAGATATCTGTCGGTGATCGTGTCCGGTTGCGCAAGGCGCATCCGTGCGGAGGCGATGAGTGGATTGTCTACCGCACAGGCGCCGACGTCGGGCTGACGTGCGCAACGTGCGGCAGGCGGGTGATGCTGGAGCGCGAGGTGTTCGAGCGGCGCGTTCGGATAGCCCGTCCGCCGGCGGCGACAACGCCGCAGGAGGAGTTTTGAGGGTACACCGCACCTATCGAGCGGGCGTAGCCGAGATGGCGTCCGCGCTGTTGGTGACTGTGGCGATCGTCACCGTGGGCCAACAGCTTCTTACCCCAGACGACGGCGAGCCGTCCAACCAGACCGCGCCGGCAGTCTCCGCCACCATCTCGGTGGACTATCAGAAAGCTGCGACAGCGGTGACGGCCGGGTCTCTCAACGACCTCCGCCTTAGCGACAGCCATGCCGACGCGCTTCCGTGGCAAGGTTGGGTCTCGCTTGATGGCAAGCGCGTTGAGGCCACCAGCGATCACGAGGCGGTGCATGTTGCGGCATCGCGCATACCCGACGGCGTGGCGGTTGCTGTGTCGAACCCCGGGGCGGGTCCGGCATTGCTCAGGCTTCACGTGCGCATGCCGGCTGGCCGCTACACCATTGAGCGTCTTGTGTTCGGGCCCGATGGTTCCCGCATCGAGAGGCTTCAGTCCAACGCCCTGAACAGCGCCGGCGCTATTCAGAAACCCGGATATCTGCCCGGCGGCACGGGGGCCGTCTACCGATTCGTGGACTACGCGTCGGCTGCGGCAAGGGCCTACAGACGGGCGCTCCAGCACGCGCGCAGCTACCGTTCGGTCAACTCGCGGCAGAGCGCGATCATGGTAAGCGCTTTGCGCGAGTGTCCATGGATGCTGACGCAAGCTCAGAAGCTGCTGATTCGCGATGATGCCGTCGAGGCGCTCAAGCCCATCCACCGCGCCCTTCTGGGCGTCCGACATGCCCAGGCCGTGTGCGGAAACACCCCCGCATCGGGTCCGGCCGCGCGCCAGATCCTCGACCGCATGAGCGATGAGTTGCTTGCCCTCGAGAACGCCCTCGGCGAGTGCAGTGTTGCCGCTCTTGGCCTTCTGCCGTCTGCTACTTCGGGGACCGCCGAAGGACGTGTCAGCGTTGATGTGCGCGTGCGCAACTCGGGGTCGCATACGGTTTCTGCTGTGAAGCTGTGGGTGACAGGACCGCAAGGGTCCAGCGTCGAACCATCGCTCCAGGCCGTGTTCGATTCGCTTCGCCCGGGCCAGGCTGCCATGGCGGCGTTCACCGCCACGTCGAAGGGCGTTGGGGCAACCGACGGCGAGGGGTCGGCGATCGGTCCGTCCGATCTGCAGGCGCACCTGTCCTACATTCGCGATCAGGCCCCAGCGCATGTGACCATCGCTGTGCGCTAGGACGCGCCAACAAGAGCATAACGCCAGTCGTAACAGGAGACCCACACTATGACGAGCTTCGCGCGCTTCGTGCGTGACTTCGCCGCGCTGTCGTTGATCCTAGCGCTGGTGACAGCAGCCCGTGCAGGAACGGTGACGTTGAGCTTGAGCGAAGGTGAACGAGTGGCCGACACCGTCACGGTTACTGCCCGGGTCACCGGGTTCGAGGACGCCGGCGTTCGCGAAGTCGTCTTCCAGATCGACGGCAAGGAGCGAGCCACGGACAGCAGCATTCCCTACACGCTGAACTGGGACACGCTCGACGACTCGGACGGCCAGCACAGGGTCGCCGCCATAGCCACCGACATGAACGGCGCCACAGCCCGCGCTGAGGTCACCGTGGTGGTGGATAACGAGCTCAGCAAGGGCGCCGAGCATCATGCCCGCATCGCGCTGGAGGCGATGGGCTCGAAGGACATCGAGCGAGCGACGCGCCACGCGCGCCGGGCGATTAAGATAGATGCCTCCAACCTGTCGGCTGCGCGAGCTTTGGCCGCCATCCATCGCGCCGCCAAGCAGTATGACAGCGCCATCGGCCTGCTCGAGCAGGCGGCTATCCCTGACGACGACACCGAGGCGAGGATGGAGCTTGCGGCGCTGTACGTGCTGCGCGGCGACGCAGGCGAGACCATGGACGCTCTGGTCATGGGGGCCCGCTCTGCCATGGACCAGGCGCAGAAGGCGATGCAGGCCCGACTGCGGGCGCTGAAGCCCGATGCCACGGCGCTGGAGAAGGGCGATGCAGCATTCGCGGTTCGCGACTGGGCGGGCGCAGTGCGCGCCTACCAGACTGCGGGCGATCCAGCCACCGCGGAACTAGGGGCCGTCAATCGGCTGCTGCTTGCCTATGCGCGCGCAGGGCGGCGACGCGACTGTGATCTGCTGCTGCGGACTCTGGCCCGAGAGAAGAGGGGCGACGACGTCACGCGCGCGGTTCAGGCCTACTATCTGCTGACGGCTCACAAGCCCAAGGAGGCACGCGCGCTGGTGCAGGCCGGCGCCGACGGTCGAGTCTACCCGTCGCTCCTCATCGCCGCCGTCACCGACCTGATACTCGGCGAGCGCAAGAGAGCAGCGGACGAAATCGCTGCGCTGGCGGAGATACGGCCCGGCGCCGCAGAGGCGCTCATGCTGCAATCGTTCGTCTCACGTGAGCCGCTCGACATCCGAGCACAGATCGTCGGCGCCATGGCGGCAGCTCCAGCCGCTCCCGAAGTGTATGTGCGCAAGGCCTACGACCTCCTGACGAGCAATCGCCCGAAACGGATGGAAGAAGCCGACGTCATGCTGGAGCTCGCTCGCAAGGCCGACGCCGACAACGTGGATGCGTTGATCGTCACCGCCGCGCTGTTTATGGCGCAGAACCGTGCCGAGGAGGCGCAACCGCTGCTGAGCCGTGTGCTTCAGCTCGATCCCGACGCTCCCGATGCGCTCGTCGGCATGGCGCTCAACTGCAGCATGCTCGACAAGACGCGAGAGATCACGGATCTGCTGAACCGCGCCATGAAGATCAGCGATGAACTATGGAACGATGTCTTTGTCCCAAAGCCCCTCGACTACCTGACACGAGTCCTGAAGTACCGCGTCCCTGTCATGATGTCGCCCGATGTGCTCTATCCTGCCGATAGCCGGTAGGCTGCATGGATAGCCGCGTTCAGCCCGAAGTCGTCTGCATCGGCGAAGTGCTCTGGGACGTGTTCCCAGACGACCGCAGACTCGGCGGCGCCCCGTTCAACGTGGCATGTCACCTCAGCGCGCTGGGCGTGCATGCGGCGATGATCAGTCGCATCGGCGACGATGCGGCAGGACGTGACATCCTCCAGCAAGTTCGGGAGCGCGGCCTCGTCGAAGAGCTGGTTCAGGTGGATCCGCACCTTCCCACCGGCGAAGTGCTCGTCACGCTAACGGGTTCGGGGACGCCTCGCTACGTCATATGCGAGCCGGCAGCATGGGATGCCATTCGGGCGACGACGCAGGCGCACGAGGCCACGCGATCGGCGACTGCGGTTGTCTATGGCAGCCTTGCCCAACGCCGCGAACCCGCGCGCAGCGCCATCCGCAGATTGCTGGAGACCTCGGCGGTCAAGGTGTTCGATGTCAACCTGCGCCCGCCGCACGATGATCGGGTCATCGTCGAGCACCTCCTGCATCGCAGCGACATGGTGAAGCTCAACGATGAGGAGATGGAGCGCCTGGCAGCCTGGTATGGTCTCGACGGCGCGGACTCGCGGCAACAATGCGAGCGCACAGCGTCGCGCTTCGGACTGCAGACTGTGTGCCTGACGCGTGGGGCCGCAGGCGCTGCGCTCTGGCACCGCGGCTCATGGAGCGAAGTTGCGGGTCACAGCGTCTCGGTCGCTGACACTGTGGGCGCTGGCGACGCATTCCTGGCAGGGCTGCTCTTCCGTATGCTGCGCGGCGATGATCCCGACCGGGCGCTGGCCTTCGCGAACGCCCTTGGCGCCTACGTGGCGTCACAGCCGGGGGCCATACCAACGCTGGACATGACCCGCATCCACGCCATGATCGAGAGTGAGGAGCCCGCATGATCGTCTGGATCTGCACCGACATGGAGGGCCTGACCGGCATCTCCTCGTGGGACCAATGCTATGACCCTGACGACAACTCGCCCGTCTACACCTATGGCCGCGAGCAACTGACCGCCGACGCCAACGCGGCCATCGCCGGATGCTTCGACGGCGGCGCCACCGAGGTTCGCATCCTCGACGGCCACGGGCGCAACCAGAACCGCGGCTTTCTGCTGGACCGCCTCGACCCGCGCGCCAGGAAGACGTGGATCGCTCAGCGCAACCCGCTCCGTTGGGAGGGTCTCGATGATGAGGTGGATGCTCTGGCGATCATAGGCCAGCATGCGCGCGCCGGCACCATCGGCGCTTTCCTTGACCACACGCAGTCGGCCAAGGTCATCTGCCGCTACCGCATCAACGGCTGCGAGCATGGCGAGATCGGCCAGATGGCGTTGTATGCCGGAGCGCACGGCGTGCCGCTCGTGTACGTGTCCGGAGATGAGGCCGCCTGCGCCGAAGCGCAGAGCCTGTTCCCGGGAGTCGTGACGACTCCCACCAAGCGCGGCCTGGCATGGGATCGGTGCGAGCTCTACGACCCCGACCGTGTCCGGGAGACCATGCGCCGCGATATGGCGGCGGCCATCGGCCGTCTGAACCAGCTCAAGCCGTGGCGGCCTGCCCTGCCCATCGAGATAAGCGTCGAATGGTCATGGACGGGCGCTGCCGACGGCATGGCAGCCGTGCCGGGCGTGAGGCGGCACGATGCCCGCACNGTCTCGTGGCGCATNGCAGACCCCCGCGACGTCCANACCTGGCCGTGCGCCGATTGGCNCCCGATCACATAGACCGGGCCGACGAGGCGTGACGCCGGCAATCGCCCCCCNGGGAGCCCGGCACGACGCCTGTTCCCCGAACATGGGTTTACGGCTACGCAGGACAGGATGAGTCGATCCTCGAACTTACATGCCGTCACCTCAGTCCATTCCCGCGCAGCAATGCGCAAGACCCTACGGAGGCATACGTGAAACTCGGAGCTAACTCGGTGCTGTTCGGCGGCTACGACATGGAGACCGCCTTTAAGTACACGGCGATGTCCGGCTACGACGGCATCGAGCTGTCCGCCATAGGCGGCATGAGCGAGCATCTCGTGCTCGAGCGCTGGAAGGAAGTGGCGCCGGAGATCAAGCGGCTGTCGGCTGAATACGGTCTCGAACTCCTCGCCATGGAGCAGCCGTCGCAGGATCCGGCCATCATGGAGACGGCGTTTCAGGCCGCAGTCGAGATCGGCATCCCGATCGTGAACTGCGGTCCCGGAGGCAAGCAGGGCGACGAGGACTCGCTGCAGCAATCCATCGACTCCCTCGGCAAGCTCTCCGACATGGCGCAACGCTACGGCGTGACGCTGTGCGTCAAAGCCCACGTCGGCGCCGCCATCTGGAACACGGAAACCACGCTCAAGGCTATGGCCGCCATATCATCGCCGGCGTTCGGCATCGACATGGACCCGTCGCATATCTACAGGGGCGGCGAGAATCCTGTCGAGGCCATCGCAGCCGTTATCAGCCGCGTCAAGCATGTGCACATCCGCGACTGCAAGGGTCGGCAGCAGAACCCCGGGAAGCCGGAGATGCAGGCCAACGGGCGAGGCGACATAGACCTTGTCGGCTACATCCGCGTCCTCCACGAGAACGGCTATGCCGGCCCGCTCGATCTGGAAATCATCGGCGCCAAGGACTACCCGCTCGAGCAGTGCATCGTCATAGCCGCCGAGTCCCGTGGCCACATGCAGGCCTGTCTGCAGGCCTGCGGAGCCCGCTAGCCGCCGTCGCTTAGCTGCGACACGGGGAGGTCGCGCATGGATGACCCGCTGAAGATCGGCATTGTCGGTTGCGCGGAGGGCACGCACGGCAAGGTCTGGGCCGAACTGCTTGCGTCGGAGGCCGGCGCCCGATTCGGCATGAAACCGGCGGCGGTCTGGGATCGATCGTCGGAGTCAGCCCGCGCTCTGGCTCAGGCGATCGGCGCAAGGGCGGCGCCCTCGGCCAATGAGGCGGGAGAGGGCGTGGACGGCGTGATGATCACGGAACTCCTGCCGGATCGGTATCTCGAACTCGTCACGCCGTTCTTGCAGCGGGGCATGCGTGTCTTTCTGAACCGGCCATTCGCGGGCAGCGTAGCAGATGCCCATGCCATCGTCCGCCTCGCCGCCAAACACGGGGCCCGGATCTACTCTGCGTCGGCGCTCTACCATACGCGGGCGGCAGCTACCGCCATGGAGCGGCTCGAGAAGATCAAGCCGCTCCGGCTCTTCACAGTGACCGGACCATCCGACCACATCGTGTTCTACCTGCCCCACGCCATCGCCGCCATGGTGAGCGTCCTTGGAACTGGCGTCTCGACGGTTCGCGCCGTGAGCCTGAAACCCATGACCGACGACAGAACGAGGGCAGCAGACCCGGTGGTGGTCTACGTGGAGTACGGCTCGAACGCCTCGGTAGGCCCGGCACGGGGCGTCGTGCAGATGATCGGTCCGGGCGCCACGTGGTACGGGTTCACCATAAGCATGTTCGGCGCGGGCGGCGAGGCTGAGCCCGTTCACTTCGAGGTGACCTACGATCATCTGCTGGAAACCATGGCGGCTTTCTTCCGGACCGGCGACGAGCCGATCCCGCCCAGCGTCATCATCGAGAAGACCTGCATCTACCACGCCGCTGTGGCGTCGGCACGCAAGGACTGCTCGCCGGTTGACGTGGCGCGCCTGGTGCGCGGCGGAAGCCGGTAGCCATGGCCAAGGGTTACCGCACGAACGAGCGGATCGAGTGGACCGATGCGCGTACGGGCGCTCGAATCATCCAGTTGACGAGCTATCCGACGCCCGCCATGTGTCTGTTCTACGCCTCCGTCAACTTCACGCCCGATAGCGCGACTCTCATCCTGACGTGTCAGCGCTCGGCATGCCGCACGGCGCCCTGGGATCTGTGGAGCGTCAACGCCGACGGATCCGACCTCCGGCAGATGACCGACAGCGACGGCTGCGGCGGCTTCGCGCTGGCCCCCGACGGCAAGGCGGCGTATTTCCATCGGGACGGAGCCGTCTGGCGCGTGGACATGGGCGACCTGAGCGAAGAGCGCGTAGCGGTTCTCGGAGAGGGCGCATCGGGCGGGCACGGGTTCATGTCGCCGGACGGCAGATACTACTTCACGGCGTCCCAGACCCCGGGCAACAGCGGTCTGATACGTGAGCGGCTTCCCAGGGTCTATCGCGTTCGCACCGATGGCTCGGAGGTCGTTACCCGCACGCCGAGCGCCGACGATCCCTGGACGCTCCATTCGGCTTCGCCGGGAGGCCACGGTCTGCTGGCCATCGCGACCTCCAAGCGCGGCAAGGAGTACCGCCTGCTCGACTACGATTGCCAGGTGGTCGGCGTCTACACACGCTCCCACGACTTTGCGCACTCCACCTTCCTGGGGCGCACGCCGGAGGTCCAGGGCTGCGCTCTACCGCCCGACCGAGCCCTGGAGCGGATCGGCATCGGCGAAGAGACCCCGCGTGTCATCGCATCCGGCCCGTACTTCTGGCATTCCGGCTCCTCGCTCGACGGGGACTGGATCATCGCTGACACCAACTGGCCCGATGATGGGCTGCAGCTCGTGCACGTGCCGACCGGCCGGTTCGGCGCTCTTTGCCATTCCCGTTCCAGCGAAGGCCATCCTCAGTGGAGCCACCCGCACCCGCAGTTCAGCCCCGACGGACGGTGCGTCCTGTTCAACTCCGACGCGACGGGCATCCCGCAGGCCTATCTCGCTCGCGTCTCGGACGAGATCAGGGAACGGATCATGTCGGGGAGCCTGAGCGTCACCCAACGGCTGAGGCCGTAGGGAACAGAGGAGCAACGAGATGCGACCCTGGTGTGTTGTCGTGGCGGCGATGAGCCTGCTCCGGGGGGCGCCACAGGCCGACTGGCAGCGGTGGATGGGGCCGCTCGGCAACGGGCATGTGCCTTCCAACGTGCCCGTCCCGAAGACGCTGCCCGCTGAACCGCGCGTGCTCTGGACCGCTCCCCTCGGTTACGGCAACGGCTCGCCTGCGGTGAGCGCTCAGAAGGTGTTCGTCCTGGACAATCGCGACGGCAAGGAGGTTGCAGCGGCGTTCGGCCTGGCGGATGGCCGCGAGATCTGGCGGGTTCCTCTCGACGACCTCTGGGCCGATAGCGGATCTCCGGCAGGACCGCGAGGTACGCCGACCGTGGACGGCGACCGGGTGTACGTGCAATCGTGCCGCGGCGAGCTGCGATGTCTGCGGACAGCGGACGGCGGCCAGCTATGGCGCGTCAGCTTCGTCCGCGATTTCGG
>Ga0067045_1029798_pt1 | contig 18376 bp, 18 predicted proteins | sample TerdegcTABiofilm_FD_59184 | JGI IMG/M metagenome (GOLD analysis project Ga0067045, IMG submission 59184) | Combined Assembly of (Gp0054472, Gp0054536) Wastewater bioreactor microbial communities from Singapore -Terephthalate degrading... | reverse complement strand
TTATTAGTGAAGTGACCGCTGGGATGCCTGAACCTATTGAAGACACCGATGAAATGATCCTGGCGCGAGCTGTAGAAGGCGACGCAGAAGCATTCAGTATGCTCTACGAGCGTTATGTAGGGCGTATTTACAACTATATCTATTACCGGACTGGAACGGCGGTTGACGCGGAGGATCTGACTGCGAAGGTCTTCTATCGGGCACTGGGAAGGATTTCTTTTTACCGTGATCAGGGGGTGCCTTTTTCGGCGTGGCTTTACCGAATTGCCCATAATTTGGTGGCAAACTGGTACCGCGATAACAGCCGAAAACAAGAAGTTTCGTTAGAAGACCATGTGTTTTTGCATCCTCACGCCGATTATCCTGAGCAGGTTCTGGTTGAAGATCAGGAAAAAGAGTGGTTGTTGAAAACGATCCGAAAGCTGCCGCAAGAACGACAGGAGTTGTTAATCTTGAAATTTGTTGACCGCCTTTCGAATTCGGAAATTGCATTGATCATGGGGCGAAGTGAGGGAGCTATTAAAAGTCTCTACCACCGTACTTTATTGGCCTTGCGAGATGAGCTGGAGAAGAAAGAATAAGGCGTACCAAGATCTGGAATGAGGGAGGTTGGAAAATGCTCAAAATTGTGACCGATGGTTCGATCGACATGCCACCAGAGTGGGCCAGCGATTATGAAATTGATGTGTTGCCGCTTTATGTTCGGTTTGGCGAAACCACTTATGTGCCAGGGGTTAATTTAGATGGAGCACGGTTTTATGAACTGGTGCGGCAAAATAGTGTCGTCCCCAAAACCTCACTGCCATCTCCTGATCAGGTTATGACCTTCTACCGAAGGATTGTCCAACAAGGGGATGAGATCTTATCAATTCACCTGGCAAGCAAAATGTCAGGTACATTCTCAACGGTTCAAATGGCCGCTAGAGAACTAGTGAATGAGATTGAAATCTATACGTTTGATTCTGGTGCGGGTTCTGCGGCGTTGGCTTTTATGTGCAGAGAAGCACGGCTGCTTCATCGTTCTGGTGTTTCGGTTGCGGATATCCTTCGCCGCCTGGAAGAAATACGACAGAAGTTAACCGTTGTTTTTACGGTGGATAGTCTGGAATTTGCTCGACTGAGCGGGCGCGTGAACACGCTTCAAAGCGCACTTACCTCAATGCTGCACATAAAACCAATCATTGTTTTAAGGGATGGTTTGCTTCAAATGGCGGAGAAGGTGCGCACCCGGCAACGATCTCTTGAGAGAGTTGTGACGTTTGTCGGTGAGCGGGTAGGAAATCGTCTGGTCAATGTTGCCGTCGTTCATGCAGCAGACCCGCAAACCGCAGACTGGCTGGCAAAACGCATTCGGCAGATTGTGAATATAAAAGAATTGATCCTAACAGAATTATCCATCCCTGTAGCTGCTAATCTGGGGCCTGGAACTGTAGGGATCGTAGCTTATCCTGTTAATCTGGTGGAATGAATTATGACATCTGGTGTGTATACAAAAGTTGATGAGAACCCTTTGGGGGTTATCGAACAGCGGTTGAGTAATTTTCTCAATCCGATCAAGCCTGATCCAGATTTTGTGGGCCGCCTCCAAAAGAGACTGGTGACCCCTCCACTTGTTACGGTTGAAACCCACTCTAGACCGTTCTGGCTGATGTTCATTCTTTCAGCCGGCCTGGTTTGCGGTGTTTTGTTGTACTGGTTGTTCGGCCGCAGTAAAAAAACACACTAGCTTTCCAGCTTTTTTGCCAGCTGGCTGTAGGAGGGTTCTACAAGAATGCTACCATCTGGAAAGATGATAGTTGGAACGCTTCGGAAGCCGTGATTCGTTTCTTCGACAAATTTTCTGGCTTGCAGATCGGTATCAATATCAATCCATGTGTAAGCGATGCCGCGCTCATCAAAAAAACGGCGAGCGCGGTTGCAATCGCCGCACCAACTTGTTCCATAGACTGTGATCGTCGGTTGGGGTTGTTTTTCCATAGAGAGAATTTTCCTAACCTTGTTCATGATTATGATTAGAAGGTGAAAGGTTTTCAAGCTCTTTTACCAGCTGGCGTACCTCGGCAATCAAATCGATTTCGGGGGGCAGCTCGTAAGATTCATTCACCCTCATTATAAGATGGGAGGCGATCTGGCGCAGGCGTGGAGAAATCGCGGGCTGGTTTGAGAACAATACGATGCGCTCGTGAACGTCTCCTGGAACGGTCAGTCCCTGTTTTTCCAGGAAAGGCGATACAGCCAGTCCCGCAGCGCGACGGGCGCAGACCCTGGCACGCCCTTCCAAACCCTGCCGTCGGGCTTTTTCGGCAGCGGCGAGTTCCAGTTCAATTTTTGCAACATCAGGTCTTGAAACCATAGGATTGATTTTACCGCATCTTGACAATCCTGGTACAGGGCATATAATTAGCTCTGCTAAGTATTTAGAGGTAGAACAGGTGATGGATCGTAAAGCGGTAGCAAAGCAGATTATTGAGGCATCCCTTTTTTCTTGGAAAGGCTGGCTCTGGGATTCGCTGCTGCGGCTCAGGGATCATGCCGGCGCTTTTTCATCTTCTGACATTACTCTTGGCCGGTTCTTACCGGTTGGGTGACCTGGCGGCGCGTCAATCGGTCAGCATGGCAACGATGTCGAACTCGATCGATACCCTGATTCAACGGGGATGGGTTTATAAAGCCAGGACGGCCCACGACCGGCGCGGCGTTCAAGTTGCGATTACCCATGAAGGTATACGGATACTGGTGAATATCTATCGCCAGCTTGAGGTAGATTTTGAACATCTCCTCAGAAATTTGTCTGAAGAGGAACTCAATCGATTGAGAATCGGAAGGAAAGTTTTAAGAAAGCTGGTGGCAGAGCGCGAATTGTCACTATCTTCTGCAAAAAGTAGCGAACATTTAAGTTGAATGACCTCCTTGGAGAAAGAATGAAAGAAATTCAAAGAACTTTTCATTATGCACGAAAATATTGGTTGACTGCGTTGGGGGCGCTTTTAAGCATGCTGATTGTGAATGCGGCCAATCTCTATTCTCCTCAATTGCTACGCCAGTTGATTGACGATGGTATCTCTGCATTTGACATGGAACGTATCTGGATTGTGGCGGGACTGTTGGTGGCAGTCGCCGTGCTGCGCGGGTTGTTCAACTTCTTACAAGGATATTTATCAGAGAAGACATCGCAGGGGATTGCTTATGAGTTGCGCAATTTGATCTTTGAAAAACTTCAGAGACTTAGTTTTTCGTACCACGATCAGGCCCAAACTGGGAAACTGATGAGCCGAATGACCTCCGATGTAGAATTGGTGCGTACCTTCACCGGAAATGGCCTCATTCAACTATTATCGGCGGTTTTGCTACTTGTTGGCACTCTCAGCGTTCTATTTTCGATGAATGCTTTATTAACCGTCATTTTCCTGTTGATGATTCCACCAATTGCAATTGTATTCGTGCTTTTTGTCAAAAGGGTTATGCCGCTCTCGCGGACGGTGCAGCAAAAGCTGGATGCTTTAAATACTATTTTGCAGGAGAACCTAGCTGGCATTCGAATTGTGAAAGCATTTGCACGGGAGTCCTATGAGGAAGATCGCTTTTCGAAACGAAACCAGGATTTCTGTACCAGTAATGTTGACCTTTTGAAGATATTTTCCACATTCTTTCCTTTGATCTTCTTCTTCGCAAACCTGGGCGTGGTGGGGGTGGTGTGGGTTGGCGGGCTTACTGTCATCTCTCAGAAGATGACGCTGGGAGAACTGGTAGCCTTTATCGGATACCAGGGATTCTTCTTGATGCCTATCTTTATGCTGGGGTTCATCGGATCTGCGCTGTCGCGAGCAGAAGCATCGGCTCAAAGAATTTTTGAGGTCGCAGATGCCGTGTCTGAGGTGCGCGATAAGCCCGATGCCAAAGAGCTTCCCGCTCTTCAGGGACGGGTGGAATTCAAGCAGGTTTCCTTCCGGTATTCAGGAGGAGAAAACTATGTCATTCAGGATGTATCGTTTGAAGTAAAACCGAATCAAACGGTGGCTATCCTTGGAAAAACCGGTTCGGGGAAGTCTTCGATTATCAATTTAATCCCGCGATTTTATGACGTCAGTTCTGGATCTGTTCAAGTTGATGGTTATGATGTACGGGATGTAAAGCTGGACTCGCTACGTTCCCAAATTGGGATTGTGCTGCAAGAAGCCACCCTGTTTTCCGGAACAATCCGGGAGAATATTGCCTATGGACGACCGGATGCGAGCCTGGAAGAAGTGACGCGAGCTGCCAGGATTGCACAGGCAGAGGAGTTCATTCGAGTATTGCCGGAAGGCTATGATACCGTTGTGGGTGAACGCGGGGTTGGATTATCAGGAGGGCAAAAACAACGCATAGCCATAGCGAGGGCATTATTGATGAATCCCAAGATCCTGATCATGGATGACAGCACATCTTCCGTGGACACTGAAACGGAATACCGCATTCAAGTTGCCCTGCAGGAACTCCGGCAAAACAGGACAACCTTTATCATCGCACAGCGAATCAGCACTGTGCGCACAGCGGACTTAATCTTGTTGCTGGACCAGGGAAGATTGGTGGCTCAGGGGACGCACCAGGAATTGCTGGATTGTTGTGAAATTTATGCCGAAATACTTGCTACTCAGCTTGGCGGCCAGGCTGAGCTGGAGTCCGCAATTGAGGAGTCGTTGTTATGATGCGTGGACCGATGCGCCATCTTGAAAGCATGCCTGAGGAGCGGGCTCGCAATCGCAGCCGAGTCCTGTTCAGACTACTTCGTTTTCTTAAACCCTACCGCTGGGCGATTGCGGTGGCGATGATCCTGGTCCTTGTTTCGGCTGCAACGCAAGGGATTGCCCCAATGCTGATCGGCCAGGCGACCGATCTGTACATTTCCAGGGGGGAAGCCTCCGGCCTGGCCTTGATCATGGTCTTGCTGGCTGGTGTTTACCTTGCCGGGATGCTGGCAACCCGTTTTCAGATATTCCTGATGGCTTCGGCAGGGCAAAAATTATTGGCCGATTTACGACAGCAGGTGTTTCACAAAATTCAAGGGCTTTCTCTTCAGTTCTTAGAAAGTAAGCAAGCCGGAGATTTGATGAGTCGCCTGATCAATGATATTGACCAGTTGAACTCATTTTTTAGTCAGGGTCTTGTGCAAATGATCGGCTCTTTATTCGCTTTGGTGGGAATTGGCGTGGCGATGGTCCTACTGAACTGGCAACTGGGCATGGCCGTGCTTGTTATGGCGCCGTTATTAATTCTGACCACGCGATTGTTTTCCAAAATGGCGCGGCGGGCGTTCCGCAAGACCAGAGAGACGTTGGGAGATGTTTCGGCTGACCTGCAAGAAGAAATCGGTGGGATCAAGGTAGCACAGGCTTTCAATCGAACCGATGAAAATGTCCGCCGATTTGCTGAACGGAATGCGGCTAACCGGGACGCGAACGTGAACGCAACGATGGTAACTTCCGCTTTTGCGCCGGCGATGGATGTCTTAAGCGCGCTGGATATGGCGCTGGTAGCGGCCATGGGCGGGATTCTGGCTATCCGGGGAGCGATCACCGTTGGCGTGGTGGTTGCATTTTTACAATATGTGCAGAACTTCTTCAGGCCGATCCAAACTGTGGCGCAGCTTTGGACGATGGCGCAATCGGCGCTGGCAGCTGCTGAGCGGGCTTTTGAATTGCTGGATACACCAGAAACCATCCGGGACGCCCCAAACGCCAGGGTTGTTGAAGCGATTGAAGGCTCTGTGGCGTTCGAACATATCCGGTTTGAATATGAGGATGGCCAGCCTGTGCTTGATGATGTTTCGTTTTCTGCCAGGGCTGGACAGACTATTGCAATTGTAGGGCCGACCGGCGCAGGAAAGACGACACTGGTCAGTCTGATCGCCCGATTTTACGATCCTGTAGCTGGCGTTGTGCGTATTGATGGCGTTGATATCCGGGAACTGGCGCAACATAGCCTGCGATCAAAAATAGGGATTGTCACACAGGAACCTTTCCTTTTCTCCGGTTCCCTGATGGAAAACATTCGTTATGGTCGGCTGCAAGCCAGTGATGAGGAGGTGATGCAGGCGGCAAAACTGGCGAATGCTCACGATTTTATTATGCTGCTACCGGATGGTTATGATACCAGTGTGGGCGAGCGAGGAAAGTTGTTAAGCCAGGGACAGCGTCAGCTTGTTTCGATTGCGAGAGCAATTCTGGCTGATCCAAGGATTTTAATTTTGGATGAGGCGACTGCAAGCATAGATACACGAACGGAAGTCCTGATCCAAAAGGCGCTTAGTACTTTGATGCGAGGGCGTACCAGTTTTGTGATTGCCCACCGGCTTTCCACCATTCGAAATGCGGATGTGGTACTGGTACTCGATGATGGGAAAATTGTAGAGCAGGGCGCACACTCGGATTTGATTGCAAAAAATGGCCTTTATGCCGAACTGTACCGGAGGCAGTTCAAGGCCATTTTGCCCGATGGGACCATTCCGGTTGGCGCGCCTGCGAATCAGTAAAATTGGATGAGGATGAAAATGGCCAACGGACAGAGTGTGGTTCCCGGAATGATCTTATTGATCGGTTCTGGGGAGAGTACAGGAAGCAGTGGGCGCGCCTTTGAAGCGCTTGTCAAGCGGTTAGGAATAGCTCCTCGTATTTCTGTCTTAGAAACTCCCGCCGGTTTTGAGCTTAATTCTGAGCGGGTTGCTGGGCGCGTCGCCGAATATCTTGAAAAGAGACTGCAAAATTATAAGCCTAAAGTCGTGACTATTCCTGCAAGGCACCGGAATTTCCCGTACAGCACGGAGGATGAGAAACTGGCAAAAAAAGTTGCGGAAAGCAACATTCTATTTCTCGGTCCGGGAAGCCCGTCATATGCTGTTCGCCATTTAAAAAACAGCCTGGTTTGGCGTACGCTTCAGGCGCGGCATCGAAGCGGAGCATACCTTGCTTTTGCCAGTGCGGCAGCTTTGGCAGTGGGGCGTTGTGCGATCCCTGTGTATGAAATTTTTAAGGCGGGCGACGACCCCCACTGGATTCCCGGATTGGATCTGTTGGGCCCGTATGGTCTTTCCCTAACAATTATTCCCCATTGGAACAATGCAGAGGGGGGAAGCGGGTTGGATACCAGCCGGTGCTTTATTGGCAAGCCTCGTTTTGATTTTCTCTTTTCGCAGCTTCAAGAAGACACGACGGTGATCGGGTTAGAAGAGCATACTTCGATGATCATGGACTTTAAACGTGCTTGTTCTAAGGTGTTTGGCAAGGGAGCGGTCCATGTTCTCACAAAAGTGGGCGGCGAACACATCTTTAGAAGCGGCGAAACCTTCCCTTTTTCAATGTTAGGAAGGTTTTTTTTGCCCGAAGACCTTAATTTTGGGATAGCTGAGGATATCTTCAGATTATTGCAGGAGGATCAAGATGAAACGGTATCCAGTCCAGATGAGGGAGCTCCAGACCTTGTTCGCCAGTTGGTAGAAAAGCGTAATCGGGCGCGGGCAGAAAAGGATTGGGCAGCAGCCGACTACCTGCGAGTGGAAATTACTCGATTGGGTTGGCAGGTTGTGGATACTGCCCATGGCTCCGAGGTAAAACCCCTTAAGGCTGACTAACCTGTCAGGGTGCTGCGAACCCAGTCGCCAATCAACCAATAGCGGAAATCCTGGCCCTGATTCGTTTGGATTGCGGCTACGATCCCATAGACAATTGCAGCCAAGGGGATGGCGCTGATCACGATAGCGAATGGAATCAGACAAAGGCCGACCAGGACGGCGGAAAGGATGCCGGTGATTGTCCAGGCAATCCCGGCGAGAATACCACCACCAACCCATGCAATCAGCTGGAGAAGGAGCGCCTGGAGGGATTGGTATGCGACATAACGGGAACGGTCTCTGAAGACCAGGTAGATGATCAAGGCCGCCACCGGTCCCAGAACACCGGAAACCAGATTAATCAAGATGCTCAGGTGGGCTAACATAGACCAGGTACGCTCTTCTGAAGGAGAGAGAGGTAGGGGAGATAGAGGCTGCGCGGGTTGTTGATTTGTCATCGTTACTCCTTATGGAAGCAAAAGATTAATTCCATTAAAGATTACGAAAATTGGATCGAAAGGTTTCAAATAAAAACAGCCCGCCAAAAGCGGGCTGTTTTGGGTCACCTGTTAAGATTTATCCCCAACCCTGATTGCGGACAAAATTGGAGATAACTGGGATATCAAAGACTTCGCCCTTGTTGGCGCGTATACCCAGATAAATGTTCAGGATCAGGGTGATGATGGAGGTTACACATCCAATCACAATGAAACTCAAGAGGAAGTTAATGACCCATTCCACGACTCCCAGCACCAACGCTTGCATGTTGTGAGCTTTGAGAAATGGCCGGTTCTTTTTGTCTTCTATCAATAAAATGACGATCGGGATGAGGGGTGTAAAAATGTAGGCCAGTAAGGCCCACAAACGGTCATCGCTGGTTGATTCTGGTGCAGATTGGACCTGGTCAGACATAACGTTCCTCCTTCGAAAAATAGATTGTTTATGTACAGATTTTACACTATTTTCCAAAAACAACAAATCAAAACTTCAACCCTTTTATAGGACATTCAACACCAAGAGGTGGTCAAAAGATATGTTAAAATCACAGTCATGAATCCCCGGTTTGTTTTTATGGGCTCACCCGCTTTTGCTACGCCAGCGCTTCAGAGACTTGCAGAGCGTTATGATGTTGTCGGCGTGGTGACTCAGCCGGACCGTCCCGCAGGGCGTGGGAGAGAGATGACGCCTCCGCCGGTCAAGGACCTCGCTGGCCGATTGGGCATCCCTGTTTTCCAGCCGGAGAGCCTGCGAACGCCCGAAGCGTTTGAAAGAATTAGAGATTGGGCCCCCGATGTGATTGTTGTGACGGCGTTTGGTCAGATTTTGCGAAAAAACATTCTGGATTTGCCACGCCAAGGCTGTATCAATATTCACGGGTCTATCTTGCCGCGCTGGCGTGGCGCTTCGCCCGTGCAGGCTGCAATTCTGGCAGGGGATACGGAGACTGGCGTAACGATTATGAAAATGGATACTGGCGTGGATACTGGCGCGATCCTGGCAACTCGTCGTGTGGCAATTCTTGCGACGGATACTGCGGATACGCTCGGTAAACGACTGGCAGAAACCGGGGCTGACTTGCTGATTGAAACGCTGCCAGGTTATCTGGCCGGAAAACTGTCAGGTCAGCCCCAAGATGAATCGCTTGCCACTTATGCTGGTTTGATCAGGAAAGAGGAAGGGTTGCTGGATTTCAGTCAACCGGCTGAGACGCTGGAACGCCGTATCCGAGCTTTTAACCCCTGGCCATCGACCTGGTTTTTCTGGCGCGGCCAATCCATTAAAGTACACGCTGCTCACGTGTTGTCAGATAATGAAGCTGTTCCAGGAAAGCGGAAGATCATCTCCGGCGCGCCGGCCATTGGCACATCCACCGGGTGGCTGGTGCTCGATGAGATCCAGCCGGCAGGGAAAAAGCGGATGAGCGGCGAGACGTTTTTACACGGAGTGCGTGGTTGGGAAAGTGAAGATGCACATGCCATGTAAACCATATCCTGGCGGACAATTTGGGTGGAAGGTCTCCGCATGAGGTATCTCTGTTTTGGGCTGGGCGCTATTGGAACCTACCTGGGGGGTAGCCTTGCGAGAGCAGAAAACAAGGTGGTGTTCATTGACCGCGATGACGTCGGGGCTGCCGTGGCCCAACAGGGCTTGCGACTTGAAACGCCTTCGGGTGTACATATTGTCTCGAATCCGGTGGTGGTTTCTTCGCTGGAACAGGCGCTGGCGCAAGGTCCCTTCGATGCGGCGCTTCTGGCGATCAAATCATTTGATACACCGGCCTTCTTGGCGGGTATTCAATCCCATCTAAAAGAGATTCCCCCTATCATTTGTTTCCAAAATGGGGTCGAAAATGAAGGTCTGTTAGAAGAGGCGATGGGGCCAGGCAGGATTATCCCCGCCACCGTGACATCTGCCGTAGGAAAACGGGGACCAGGTGATATTATTTTGGAGCGTTTAAGAGGGGTTGGAATCTATAGTCGTCACACCCTCAGCGAGCGGCTCATCCAGGAATTCAATTCCGCTGGCTTGAATGCACAGCCATTTTCAGATGCCGGGGCGATGAAATGGTCGAAATTATTGACCAATCTTTTGGGTAACGCGACTTCGGCGATCCTAGATCTCACACCGAAAGAAGTGCTGGAGGACCCCCTCGGTTACCAACTAGAGATTGCTCAGTTGCGGGAGGCGTTGGCTGTGATGGATGCTTTGAAAATCCGGGTTGTCACCCTACCGCGAACACCGGTTAAAGGCCTGGCTTTTCTGGTCAGGGCGCTGCCTCCAGCGATTGGCCGCCCGTTGTTAGTGCGGGTTGCCGCAAAAGGCAGAGGCAATAAAATGCCTTCATTTCATATTGATTTGCATGCTGGCCGAAGAAATATCGAAGTGGATTATTTAAACGGCGCGGTTGTACGTTTTGGACAACGACTGGGCATCCGCACACCTGCAAATTCCTTGTTGAATGCGGTCTTGATGGGTATGGCAGAAGGGATGATCGAATTCTCCCAATTTTCCAGGAACCCACAAAAACTGTGGGATGCATATCTTCAAGCCCAGTCGAACTAACTGGTTCTCAAACGCTTTGTATTCTGAAATTACCTGGCCTCTATTGCTGGGGCGAGATTAATATGCGTCTTCCCAGCCGGTTTCTTCGGCGGCGATGAAAATATCGGTTGTTGAAATGATTCCTACCAGGTTGTTGTATTTGTCTACGACAGGAAGATGGTTGATGTGGTTTTCTTGCATGACCGAAGAACACTTGACCAGCGACCAGTCCGCTTGGGCGGTGATGACCGGATAGCTCATAATCTCCCGGATGCTGGTTTCGGTCGGTTTACGTTGTTTTGCAATGATCTTGTTGCGGATGTCTGTAATGGTCACGATTCCGTATTTACCTTCTTCGTCAGGCAGGTTGACCACGACACTGTGGATGTTTCTGCGCCGCATTAATGTCAGGGCGAACGAAACGGTTGTATCTGGATCCACTACAATCACCGGACTGCTCATCCAATCGCCCACTTTATGCGCCATCATTCCTCCCTTTGATCAACAAGTTCATCCGTTTTGGCTGCCATGATGAAATCGTTTTGGTGTAAACCGTGGATGATGTGTGTCCACCAGTAGATGGTTACTTTTCCCCATTCTGTCAGTATTGCGGGGTGATGCCCTTCGTTTTCAGCGAGAGCGCCAATTTTATTTGTAAAGGCCAGCGCTTGTGTGAAATTCTTGAACGTAAACTGTTTTTTCAAGCGGAGAATGCCATCTTCTTCGACCTTTTCCCAGGCTCTCACTTCGGCGAGCATGGCATCAATTTCGTCTGGATTCATTGGAGGTGTATTTCTTGAACAAGGGACACAATGTTCTAACCTGAGACCGCCCATTTTAGACTCCAGATGGTTTCTTGATTATAATAAAGATCGTTAGATTATTTAATTATTATATCAAATTAGTCCAATTAGAAATGTCCTTTTTCAAGAAATTATTTCTCACCTGCTTAAGTATTTTGTTTGCAATTTTTTCTATCCCTGCACTTTTTCTCTTGCCGGCAGAAAACATCCTGTTTCGCGCCAGCGCCTATCAAAAGGCGCTGATTGCGCAGAAGTTTTACGAGAAAGTACCTGCGTGGGCTACTCAACTTATTTTGGAGCAGTCGGGGCTGGCGGGGCAGATCCAGGGTAATCCTGTGTTTTTTGGCTTGAACCATGAAAACCTGGAAGAGATTTTCCGTCAGCTTTTTCCACCAGAGATTCTGGAGGTGCAAGGGGATTTGATCATCCAACAGGTTGGGAGTTACCTCAATTTTCAGTCGGACGAGCTGATTATCCTGCTGGACTTGCGGCTGTTTAAAGAGCGCTTTAATGGCCCAGGGGGCGAAATGATCGTCCGAGAAATTTTGCGTACCTGGCCTGAATGCTCAGCGGAGCAGTTGGTCGCTATCGCGGGCAGCGCCCTGACGGGAAACCTGGCCAACGCGCCGATTTGCCGTCCGCCGGACGAATTCATGCCATTGTTCGAGAACCTTGCCTCGCAAATGCTAGGGCAATTTCTCAGTGGGTTTCCTGACCAAGTATATATCCTGTCTTCTGATCAAGCGAGCCAGCTTATGAGCTCCGAAGTAGCATCGCGCTGGCAGGGGATATGGACATTGTACCGGACTACCCGTTTTTTTCTGAGAGTGACGCCGCTGGCTGTTCTGTTTATTTTGATCCTAATCCTGTTGTTCAATGTTCGATCCTTGAAAGACAGTTTATCCTGGTTGGGATGGCCTATCCTGGCAAGCGGGGTGTTGGTTGTGGTGTTTGCTGGGGGGATACTTTTTTCGGGCAATCTGGCAGGCCGATATTTGGCTGGGCAGCTTTTCTCCGGCGCGCCAGAGCAAGTTCTGAATGCTCTGGTGGGCGCTTTTGTCTTTGTTTTTGCGCGGTTTTCGATATGGAGTATCCTGGCAGGCGTTTCTGCCATGTTGGTTGGGGGGATATTGTTGATCCTGTCGCGTCGCGTTTCTTGGGAGGGCTTGGGTTCATCGAGCGATTAGAGACGGCAAATTATGAATCCGTTTCTGAGAACTTCCGCTTCCATTCATAGAGCTTGTTCAAAGCCTCAATGGGAGAGAGGGTGTTAATATCCAGTGATTTTAATTCATTGAGCAGCGGGTTGGTTTCTGGAAATAAAACCATTTGCTGCGGGATGCCCGGATTCAAGGTTACTGCCTTCCCAGAAGAAATTTCCAGCTGATTGAGGATTTCTGAAGCGCGCTGGATGACGGGACGGGGCAGGCCAGCCAGTTGAGCGACGTGGATACCATAAGAACGGTCTGCTCCACCCGGGACAATTTTATGAAGAAAAATGACCTTGCCTTCCGATTCCGTTACTGCGACGTTGTAGTTGCGAACTCCCGGCAGCAGGTCGCTGAGTTGCGTTAATTCATGGTAATGGGTGGCAAATAAAGTGCGAGCGCGGAGGTGGGGGTGATTGTGAATGTATTCAACCGCCGCCCAGGCGATGGAGACGCCGTCATAGGTGCTGGTGCCGCGCCCAATTTCGTCCAGGATGAGCAGGCTGTGGCCGGTAGCATGGTTGAGGATATTGGCTGTTTCGATCATTTCCACCATGAAGGTGGACTGGCCAGCGTGAATTTCATCCTGCGCGCCAATGCGAGTGAAAATTCGATCCACAAGGCCAATGCGGGCAGAATTAGCCGGTATAAAGCTGCCCATCTGAGCAAGCAGAACTATGAGTGCGACCTGTCTTAGAAAGGTACTCTTGCCGCTCATGTTGGGCCCTGTGATCAGGCGGACAATCTCGCCTGGTTCGAAAATGGCGTCGTTAGGAACGAAGCGTTCACCGCTTAATAACCGCTCGACGACCGGATGCCGGCCATCCCGAATTTGTAACACGTTTTCCTGAACTACTTCGGGCCGGATATATCCATTGATAGCTGCGACCTCAGCAAGGGCTGCCAGGGTATCCAGTTCAGCCAGGCGGCGTGCGCTCTCCAGCAGGCTGCGGCCGTGAGACGCAAGCTGACTGCACACTTCGCGAAAGAGGCGTACTTCGATTTCTCGGATGCGGTCTTCGGCGTTGAGGACCAGTGCCTCGTACTCTTTCAAATCAGGTGTGATATAGCGTTCAGCATTGACGAGGGTTTGTTTGCGGATGTAGTCTGCGGGCACCAGGGCAGTGTTGCTGTTTGTGATTTCGATGTAATATCCAAAGATCTTATTAAAACCCACCTTGAGCGATTTTATGCCGGTGCGCTCTCGCTCGATATTTTCCAGGTTAGCAATCCACTCTCTGGCATGTTGCGTGGAAGAGATAATTTGATCCAGTTCCGATGAATAGCCAGGCCGGATGACACCGGAATTTTGGAGGGTGGCTGGAGGGTCATCACTGATGGCTGTTTCTAGGAGGAAAAGCTCATCGGCATGCGAGGGAAGAGAAGCAAGCTCGTTCAGCGGGCTGTCTTTTTCCTGGAAGATAGCTGTAATAGCAGGTAATTTTTGCAGCATAGAGCGTATAGCCACCAAATCTCTGGGCAAAGCGTGGCCGGAAACGACTCGAGTAGTGAGACGTTCCAGATCGACCAGCGGGCGAAGCGCAGCGCGCAGCTCGGCCCGGATGAGGCCGTTTTCAACCAGGTAAGCAATCCGATCCTGCCGCAGGTGGATCGCGTTAAGGTCCAAAAGAGGGTTGCTGACCCACTGGCGGATGAGCCGCTTTCCCATTGGCGTTACGGTGAGATCAAGAACGCCCAGCAGAGAACCTTTGACGTCGCCAGAGCGGATCGTCTCGGTCAGTTCAAGATTGCGCCGGGTGGCTGCATCCAGCGTCATAAAATCGTCGAGCGTATAGGTTGACAGATTTTCTAGCAATTTGAGGGCGGCTGGCTGAGTCTCCTGGATATACTGGAGCAAGGCGCCAGCGGCTCGGATTGCCAGGGACAGGCCACGCAAGCCAAAGCCATCCAACGTTGCTACGCTAAAATGGCGCAGTAAGACTTCTTTACAGCGGGCTGATTCAAAACGCCAGACAGGCCAGCGGCTTGGAAAACCCGGGAGGTCGTTTGGAAGGTTGAGTCCCTCTGGAATTAAAATTTCGGCTGGTTTTAGTCGCATCAGTTCGGCTCGCAACAGGGTAAGGATATCTTCGCCTGCAGGTTCTGCAACAGAAAATTCCCCAGTGGTGATATCAGCATATGCGATCCCAAGCCGATTATCTTGAATATCTATGGCAACTAAATAATTGTTTTTGTCACCTGGAAGCAGGCCAGGCTCGACCACCGTGCCGGGAGTGATTACCCGAACAACCTGCCGGGGAAACAATCCTTTGACCGGCTGATCTCCGACCTGTTCACAAATTGCGACATGGTATCCTTTCTCGATAAGGCGCGCCAGGTAGTTTTCTACGGCATGATAAGGTATACCAGCCATCGGTACGCGGACGCCTTTGGCAACGCTACGAGAGGTCAAAACGATGTCAAGTTCTCTCGAAGTGATTTCAGCATCCTGGTCGAAGGTTTCATAGAAGTCTCCCAATCGAAAAAAGAGAATTTCGCCAGGATGTTGTCGTTTTATTTCAAGATATTGTTGCCGGATAGGGGTAACGTCTTCGATCATAGAGAAATTCTATTCTTATGCGGTTGTTTAGGCAAGGGATGGGTCGTATAATTTCAAGTTGGAAGGTAAGTGCCTCTGCCTGGCATGGTACAATGAAGCCAGGAAAGCATGGAATTTATAACGAAGGAAACGAAATTGCAGCAGAAAATTCTCGCCCTGATCCCCGCTTATAATGAGAGCGGGCATATTCATGATGTTGTAAAGCGCACGAGGGAATTTTTACCAGTTCTAGTTGTGGACGACGGCTCTACCGATCAAACTGCGGTTCAGGCAGAAGAAGCCGGGGCTACAGTAATCCGGCAGAGACCAAACCAGGGAAAAGGAGCGGCGCTAATCCAGGGATTTCAATACGCCGTTGCCCAAGGATATGACGCAGTGGTTATGCTGGACGCCGATGGACAACATGATCCTAACGAGATTCCGGCACTGGTTAAATCCTTTATCCACACCGGGGCGGATCTTGTAGTTGGCAAACGTGATTTTTCCAAGATGCCGATCATCAGGCGATGTTCCAATACGATTGGTCGGTTTATGTTATCCTGGGCGATGGGGAACGAGATACCCGATAACCAGTCCGGTTATCGACTGTTAAGCTCTCGCCTGGTTCAAGAAATGATAAAAAGTCGGGAACGAGGATTTGAATTTGAAGTTGAAATGATCGTTGTGTGCCTAAAACAAGGCTGGAAACTGGCTTGGGTACCGATCCAGACCATATATGCTGATGAAAAGAGCCATATCCGGCCGCTGCACCATGTTATTCATTATTTCAGAATTGTTTGGAAAGCGCGCCGGACGATGCGGGAATAAAACGGGGCGCCGGACGGTGAAAACAACGAAACTTGACAAAGCTATTTGTGGGCAATAGAATTTACACTGCGATTGGGTCATTGTTCTTGAGAAGCGATTTAAACGCGAGCTTAAGGTTTGACGCATTCAGCATTTCATAAGGAGGAGAAAGATGCGAAAAACTTATTTGTTGCTTTCACTTACCCTGATCATGGCGGTGCTGCTTGCGGCCTGCCAGCCTGCCGCGACCCCAACTCAGTCCCCAGCCGCGATGGCCACCGAAGCTTCCACCCAGCCCAAAATGACGGAAGCTACCTCTGAAGAACCTGTCGCAGAGACAAAACTGGTGGTTTGGGACCAGTTCTACAGGGGCGTTGAGAGCGAAGTGATTGATCAACTGAACAAGGAATTTGAGGAATCCCATTCTGGCGTAACCATTGAACGAGTTTCTAAAGTTCAAGATGACCTGAAGACAACTGTGAAATTAGCGCTGAGCCAGGAAGATGGACCAGATGTTGCTCAAGTGAACCAGGGTCGCAGTGACATGGGAGCGCTGGTTCAGGCCGACTTGCTCTTATCATTGAATGATTATGCAGCCAAATATCAATGGGGCGAGCGGTTTTCCACCTCCGTTTCCAGTAGGAACAGCTTTACTGCAGACGGCAAGGCATTTGGCGAAGGAAACCTGTATGGAGTAAGCCCAACTGCGGAAGTTGTGGGCATTTATTATAACAAGGACATTTTTGAGGAAAACGGCTGGAAAATCCCGAACACTTTTACCGATTTTGAAAAATTGCTCGCAGATATCAAAGCCAAAGGGATCACGCCAATTGTTTTTGGAAATTTGGATGGCTGGCCGGGGATTCATGAGTTCAGCTCCGTTCAGCATGTCCTGGTAGATGGAAAATACATTAACGATTTCACCTATGGGGTGAATAACGCCAGTTTTGATATCGAACAAAATCGTGAAGCGGCAAAGATCATGCAGGATTGGGTGGATAAAGGGTATTTTAGCGATGGTTTTATGGGGATCGGCTACGACGACTCTGCCCAGTTGTTTAAAGCTGGTCAAGGGGCGATGATGATCACCGGTTCCTGGTTAGCTGGGGAATTGACCACAGATGCCGATCAACAATTCGGTTTCTTCTTGATGCCCCAGCAAAGCACAGATAAGCCTCAACTTGCGATTGGCGGCGTTGGAATTCCGTACTCAATTCGGAAAACAACGAAAAATCCCGATCTGGCGGCTGAGTACCTGGATTGGATGGTCAGTCCACGCGCAGCCCAGCTTTGGGCAGAAGCCAGATTTGTGCCTGCTATGCCACTGCCGGCCGATTTCAAAATTGAAGAGGGTTCCTTGTTTGCCGACACGGTTAACGCCTGGAACGTTATCAACCGGGATAATGGCGTGGGGCACTATATTGACTGGGCCACACCGACCTTTTATGATACGATCTCTGCTGAACTGCAAAAGCTATTTGGCAAGGAGATCGATCCGGCCACGTTTACCGCCAATGTTGAAAAAGATTACAGCGCATTTCTAGCGAGCCAAAAGTAATTTTGGGCTTGTTCGGTCTAGCTCTTCTCCCCCGGCAGTTTTAGCGGGGGAGAAGAGAATTATGGTTCCTCAAAGCAAAAGGCAGGCGCATGGTCGGCAGAACACTATGGCCAGGGGAGTCGCGGTTAAAGGGATGGGTGTACTTATTTCCCGGCCTTGCAATTTACCTGGTTTTTGTGTTCTATCCTATTCTTGAAACTTTTCATGCCAGTTTTTACAAATGGGATGGTTTTAGTTCCAATCGGACTTTCATCGGGATAGAGAATTATCGCAATCTGTTGGGTGACGGCCAGTTTTTTAAGGCTTTATCTCATAACCTTATTTTCCTGATTTTTTACTGCATATTTCCTATTTTGATCGGCCTGGTTTTAGCAAGCCTGCTTGGGCGCAGACCGCTGCCAGGAATGTCTTTTTTTCGAGCGGGGTTGTTTTTGCCGCAGGTGTTGAGTATGGTTGTTGTAGGTGTGATGTGGCGCTGGATTTATAACCCGGCTTTTGGTCCTTTAAACCTGTTTCTCAAGTCTGTGGGATTGGGGGCGTTAAACCGTTCATGGCTTGGAGATTTCGATCTGGCCTTACCTGCGGTTGGGGTGATTGGAAGCTGGGTGCAGTATGGTTTCTGCATGGTCTTATTCATCGCTGGGATGCAGAGGATCCCCAAGGAGCTTTATGAGGCTTCAGAACTGGACGGAGCTGGCAGTTTGCGACAAATGATTTATATCACCTTACCGGGACTACGGGCAGAGTTTGGTGTAGCGTTAATCACCACGATTGTGGCAGCGTTGCGAGTCTTTGATTTAGTGTTCGTGACGACGCGTGGCGGACCAGGCGATGAGA
>Ga0067045_1029796_pt1 | contig 18376 bp, 17 predicted proteins | sample TerdegcTABiofilm_FD_59184 | JGI IMG/M metagenome (GOLD analysis project Ga0067045, IMG submission 59184) | Combined Assembly of (Gp0054472, Gp0054536) Wastewater bioreactor microbial communities from Singapore -Terephthalate degrading... | reverse complement strand
CCGCTCGATCTCGTAGATGATCCGGGGGTCGGTCTTATCGATTCGAAGGTCGAAGGTGTCGCCGTCGACGACGTTGGTAACTATCCCGCTCGCCTCGTCTGGAGCCGCTAATGCGAGGATCGGCAAAAGATAGGCCAGCAACAGCAAAGCCAAAATCGGTTTCGGTCTCGTTTTAATCTCCCTCCTCTGGCGTGGTGGACTGTCATGATCACCGAAAAATGTTACGGTGTTAGTTATGTGACCTTAAAGCAATATATGTTATATTATGGTCACATAACCAGAAGAGGGATCAGAGCCCTAGCGCCTCCGCCTTCAGCTTCCGCGCCTTCACCGTGGCCGCCTCTCGGGTCATCTTCCGAGGAGAGCCGATGTACTTGTTAACGACCTTATCCCCCATCTTCCAGGACGCGAAATAGTACTCATAGGTCTTCGGTCCCTTCGCGGTGATCTTCTCCACCGGGCCGAGATAGACCGTCAACGCCTCCAGCCGCGCCGCATCCCATAGCTCGCCCGCCCTCTCCTCCAGCCTGGCCGCCTCCGCCTCCCTCTCCCTCGCCCCCGCTTCCATCCCCCGGACTCCCCGGAGCTTCGCCGCCTCGTCTCGCAGCTTCCGGGCCTCCTCTCTCAAGGCCGTGATCTCCTCCCAGCTCTCGGTTTCGTAGATGATCTTCGGCGTTGCCATGTATATTAGTTATGTGACCCTCTTATATATAGATGGTGGTTAGGGTCACATAACTAGACGGGCGCGTTAGATTTGGAACTCGGCAAAAAGATTATTTAGATAGAATCACAAAGCAGTAGCCGCATGTAACCACACTAGAATGAGGTGATAGTAAAATGGAATTTGAAGACCAACCCCTAGCGGAGGCCAGAGGCCGGTCCACGACCATGGATAAAATGGTCCTTCTGGCGGATAAGCTTTTCGATGAGGACCCGCAGATTAAGCATCTTTTAGCCGAGGTCCTCCAACAACTGCAGCAACAGGAAGACGAGATCCACCGGCTCCAATGCGTCTCCCAGCAACGACAGAGAGACATTCAGCGCCAGGAAGACGAGATCCACAAGCTCAGGGGGGAGCTGGCCGCCTTCCGGGAAGAGGTCGCCCTCGAAAGAGCATACGACCGTCAGAGGCTCGCCAGGCTCGAAGCCCCGACGCCGCCCCTTCGAGAGGAGACCGCCGCCGCCCATCTTGACCTTCTAGCCTCTGAAATGAGAAGGCTAGGTCATAAGCAAGTGACCACGAAAGATGCCGCCCGCCTTATTGGAGTCGGTAAACGGCATGTCAACCGCCTGGAACCGCTATTAGCCGCCGATCATCGCTTCCAGATCATCAAAGATCCCAACCATAAGCAACGCCATCTTATCAGATTTGTTTAGAGATTGAAACCAAGACATGTCTCGGTCTCAGTTCTGAGAAAGAAACGCTAGCTGCTAAAAATCAAATCTTCAGATGTGATAGTCATCTGATAAAATATAGTATGGTTTAGTCGGAGATATAGATATAAATACAGAAATAATATATAGAAAAAATAGAAAATCGATATCCCGTCCTGGTTTTCACCAAACCGAGACCGAGACATGTCTCGGTTTTGTTTTGGCCTTCCTTCCTCAAAATTTGCGGACTTCGGTTGCGGCACGGTTAGTTCTGTGATATATTTAATACAGACAGGAGTAATATCATAGAACAACCACACTCACGCCTTCGAATCGCCTTTCGCGATCAGCTCTTCGATCTTCGGCTTCAGGTCGAGGGTGTAGTACCTGGCCGTCACTCCTCCTCGAGTCGTGTTCTTTGCTTGGACCCCTGTTGCCTTCATCAGTCGGCCTAGTGGCCTCTTATCCATCCCTGCCTCCTGGGCGACCTCGTTGGCGGTGGGTTCCTCGCCTTGGTCGTGGTGGGCTTTGATAATTTTGAGGACTTCGATCACATCCGGCTCTGCGGTGCTCTGCGGTGCTACGAGGGTGCTCTTAGGGGTGCTCAAAGGTGCTTTAGAGGTGCTCTTAAGAGGTGCTCCCAGGTGCTCATAAGGTGCTCTAGGAGGTGCCTCAAGTGTTCGCGAAGGTGCTCTTTCCTTCTCTGCTGAGGTGCTCTGAGGTGCTCTAGGAGTGCTTTTAGAGGTGCTCTCCTCTAGGACCTCCCCAACAATCCGCCTTATCAGAGTCTCGATAGAGGTCTCTCCTTCGCGTATTCGATAGTAATCGCAGAGCACCCGTCGGATAATCTCGGCTTCAGTGGTGCCTGTCTTTTCGGCTTCGTCCTGGAGAAGACGGTCCAGATCCTCGGGGAGTCTGATTGTTCGCGGCTTCATGAGCACCTCACCAACTACAAAAGTGTTTGCTAAGGTTAAAGGCTTGATGGTATGCCCATCCAATTCTAAGGGCCTTAAAACTTAAAATAACGATTCCTTATAAAAATACTGGTACCTATGGAGCGCCCCCTACGTCTTCCCTGGGCGAACGCTCTCTTGACCATAGGCTCCACAGTCTTCTCCATTGTCCTTTGAAACTTCGAGGCCAGAATGTCCATGTCAACCTCGGAGCTTACACGACCATATGGGAACCGTACTTTGCAAAAAAGGTTTAGACCAATACCCGACTTCCGAATATGGCTAATATCGGAAGTCACGTATAGAATGAAGTGCTACATATCGATCATGGCTGTCACGAAACTGATCAGTGTCGACGATTTTATGAAGTTGGTGAGTGAGGTCGAATCCAAACGGGACCGAATCGTCATCATGCTCCTCTTCGGTACAGGATGCAGGGTCGAGGAATTGGTCGGCACCAAACTTGAAGATGTTGATACAGTTAAAGGTGAGATCCACATCCATGCCAGCCGGACGAAGACCCGCCAATATCGAGACGTCATCATACCTCAGTCGATGATCCCAGACCTGGATGGGTGGATTAGGAACCTGCCCGAAGGTTCCATCTGGTTGTTCCCAGGCCGTGATTCTTCGAAGCACATCTCCCAGCGGTGGATACGAATGGTGATCGACAAGGCGGCGAGACAAGCGGGAGTGCAAAGAGCTTATGCCACATCCAAAGCGGGCAAGACACTGAACATCGTCTCGCCGCACTCGATGAGACACCTGCACGCAGTTCATGCGCTCGATAGTGGTGTCCCCCTGAACGACTTGCAGCAGCAGCTTGGTCATCAGTCTGTTCGTTCAACGAGCATTTACCTGACGGCAGACATCAATCATAGAAAGAAGAGTTACGAAGAATTCGACTTCTGAAATAGATATGAAGGGTCCCGCAACGGATCTCATCTCACTTGTACGAAATTGGTACTCCCCTTCCTTAGCTGTCCTTCCAGGATTCAAAATATAATTTTTTTGTTAATTTCTAGCCACAAATCACACATACAGTAACAATGAATTTTAGAGTCTGTCTTTAGTCTTGTAAAGAGGAGGAAAATAATGCAAATCAAAAAGAATTTGATCGGTTTGTGGATTAGTGCCGATACAAAAAGGCGTTTAGCCTTAATCTGCTTTGGACTTTTAATTACCAGTCTATTCATCGTATCACCATCGCTCTGTAAAACCTATGAAGTAACTGTTAGAAATATTGATGGATATAGTATGCCGTCATGCGGTGGGACCATTGAAGCTGTTGTATACGATCGCGGTTACTATCCATACTCATGGAAAGGAAAAAGCAGTTTTAGTGGAGGTGAACGATCCATAAATGTCAAAATCGACGTGCCAGACCGTTCCGATCCAGATCAATTTCATATTTACCAAACACCAAAATGCAGCCTGAAAAGCAAAGAATTTTGGGGCGGAAATTCGGCCTGGGAAACCGATTTCACGCGAGAGAGGCCTTACATCCGAGGGTTCACTGCTAACGGGATAGATGCTAGTAGAGAAATTTCCGGAACTGTAAATTCGCCAGTAAGTTTTCGAATCAACATCAAGAGCAACATGAATACTTGGATTCAAACCAATCCGACGCTCATTGTTAAAAAAGGCAGTAGGGGTACTAATCAATATATTTATGGTGACGCCAGAAATCTATATGGCTCCGATACGTGGCTTTTAACCTACACACCAACAGAGAGAGGCACATATTATTTCAACGCATGTGTTTATGCAGGCGGTGATTTGAGCGATCAATGGGACTGGGTAAAAATGCAGATAAATTAACTTGCGTGCTAACCTATTGGATTGCTCTCATGGGGATGTTGCCACATATCCATCTACTGCGGTTCTGATCCGCCGATGATGGGGGTTCAACGGCTAGATCTCCTTTCCGTTTTTATTGTGATTTGGTATTTTAATTTCTGGGGGCGATTCTCCTTTCTCTGTGGGAGCGAACCACCTTATCTACTCTGGCAGTTCTCTGATATTTTATAGCCTTGGACATGGGATATCACGCAACTATGTTAGGACTTACGCACTTGAGAATCAAAACCAAGCACATGAGGGCCTGTCAAGAAGATTGTGTTTTAGACAGTTTGGTGCTTCATGCTACTGGTTTTTTGTTCAACTGCGTAAGTCCTATATGTGTAAGCGTAACCTTTCAACTTCCGAATAATGCAGATATCGGAACTTTGAATGGTGCAGTTGAGGTTAGGTCGGGATAGTATTTTGTATTAGTACCAACCACATATTCAATAGATGGCTCTTACAGAGGTTAGCAAAGAGGGCGCCCGCTTGCATGCTTCCGACTCCTATGGCGAATTCAGCGAGGAGTTCATAGCGGAGGTGCTGGAGGCCGAGCGAGAGTGTGAGATGGGGCGGTGCAAGCGATTTGATAACATAGACGACGCGCTGGCTTTTCTCGATGAATGAAGAAGCTTGGAGATGTCTATAAGCCCGAATTTGCCGAGACCTTCATAGAAACATCTCAAAGCCTTACAAAAAAAGACAAAGTTTTAGCTGCCCGGATAAAACGTAAGATACGGGATGTATGCGAGTATCCCGAGCGCGGAGAGCCACTATCGGCAAATTTGGCCGGCAAATGGAGTATTCACGTTGCTGCTCATTACGTTATACTATATGAAATAAAGAATAAAGAAAAAGTTGTAAGATTTTTAAGTGTCAAGCACCACGATTATGCATATGGCAAAAAGCTATAATGGGCACTCATTGGTCATCGGTTAAGAGAAGAATCGCGATGAGGCAGCGATCTTGGTAGCAAGTTCGGTGAAATTGACTTGGTCAAAGAGGCTACAGCAAGTCAATCTTGAAATCGGATCGAATCTAGGTAAAGCATAATTCGTGTGAGAAATGACAAGATTATGTAGCGGGATATACCGGGACAAATTTGATCCGATACATAAGCGGGAGCCTGGGACCGCTAAAATCCGATATTTTCCCAGTATATCCCGGTCGACAGACCGACACCGCGCCAGATGTCGATGCACAATTGTTCAAAAACTATTCATTTTGTGCAAAAATTGTGCAAAAATTGTTCAGAATTTACTGGTAAAATTGCTAGAATCGAGCCGCAAGATGTCGATTCACAATTGCTCAAAAACTGCTAATTCTGCACAGGTCGCCTCCCCAGGTGTCGACGACCTCCACTTCCACCTCGTCGTCCTCTCCCCGCAAACTCTCTCAGCTATCGACTATCCCGTCTTTTGTTCCGGCTCGGAGTCTCCGCAAAGCCAAAGCTCGCCGCTTGCTCAGGGTTGCATCGAAGAAGCTCGGGGTGCTCCTCCTGGAGGATGACGTTGGCCCTTTTGCTCAGCGCCAGCAGCTCGGCATAGGCCTTGTCGTAGTCGCCCTTCGCCAATCGGACGCCTTTCCATGCCTGGGGTTCGGGCCTCAAAGCGCTCTTGACTTCGTCGTGGATCCGATGGTGCTGGCGGTCTAACTCCAAGAGGAGTTGATGGCCACGATTCAGTAGTTCAGGGAGAGACTCGGATTTAGAAGCCGCTGGGTCCACTTTGGGTCTGCCCTTGCGCAAGTGCGAATCTTCTGGCGGTCTGATGGCCATTGTTCTCCTCCTTTGTAGAACTCGATTATTCCCCAATTTCTAACCAGAAATTCACCAGTTTTTCAGATTTATACCGATTTAAGGGCTATTCCATCTTGGTGAAATCAGGAGAGGGGTATTTATCATTTATGAAGGAGGCGGGGGTAAAAAATCTTCCTGAAGGAGGAGATGAAGAAATGGGGGAAGGAGGGGGAGGGGCGAGCCTCCTCAACCTTCAGATCTCGCCGTCGGGGCCGGCGAAGATCTCGCAGCCGAGGAGGTCGGGCTCGTATCCGATCCTCTGGAAGTCCCAGGCCGGGGGCCGCCAGATCCCGCGGCCTGCAGACTCGCACTCCTCGGGGGAGCCGACCTGGACGACCGAGGCGACGTGGAGCGGCTCGGCGGTTCCGGGGCCGTCGACGGACCGGGGCTCCACCTCGACGACGTTGGTGAAGCGGCCGAGGCCGGGGGCGAGGGCGGAGAACTCGATCGTCACCTTCTCGCCCGGCCCGACGGCGGGGAGGACCCAGACGACGACGTCCTCCTCGCTGCTCGCGACGGGGAGGGAGGAGTCGAGGAGGGTCATCCCCTGGGGGAGGTAGTCGGTGACGGTCGCCGCCCTGGTCGCATCGGCGGTGTTCTCGACGACGACGGTGTAGAGGACGACCATGGGATCCTCAGGGTCGATCCGGGCGGTCTTGACGACGGTGATCTCCTCCTCGGGGCAGCAGGTGAGCCACCGCCTCTGGAGGGAGGTGTAGTTTGCGGCGCAGACCCAGTCGCCGTAGCCGTAGCCGTAGCCGCCGCAGACCTCGACCCGGTTGGTGAGCTCGTCATCGGTGAAGCCGGTGACATCGAGGCGCAGAGAGATCTCTGTCGCCTCGCCGATTGCAAGGTGGGTGAGGGTCCAGTTGACGCTCCCTTCGGACGACGCCGAAGGGCGGAGGGAGGAGTCGATGAAGGCCGTCCCCGGCGGGAGGAGGTCTGTGACCCGGATGGGTGCGAGGGCCCTGTTCCCGTCGTTCTCGACGGAGATGGTGTAGTTTGCGACCTTCCTCGTCTTCGTCGCGCCGGCGAGGTGGACCTCGTCGCCCCAGGGGTGGGTCTCCTCGGTGATCCCCTGGAGGGTCTTGGTGACGTTGAGGTGGGGGCGGTCGTACCTGGAGGCCCCGGATATCAGGATCCTCCTCGCGATCGAGTAGTCGCCCTCATAGATCTCGTCGAAGTCGAGTTCATAAGTACTGACTTTATCTCCATCAGTGCACACTTCATCGACCAGGTTGCCGCTGGCATCTTTCAAGATGGCACAGTCGCCGTCGTCATCCCAGATCGGTCCGTCCAAGTTCATGTACAGATCCATGTCGGAATCTGTACCCGCGAAGGTGTGGACCTTCTTCGATCTTCCGGGAGAAAGGATGGAATGTGGGGATAACGGGAACGTCCAACCATTTCCTTCGTCGTCTGACAGGTTCCAGCCCGCCATGTTTACAGCTCCGTCTCCGCGATTTGCGATCTCGACCCACTCATCGGCGAGGTTGATGCCGCTGATGAAGATCGGGCCTCCTCCTGACCAGCTGCAGCTTGTTGCTATCGTCCTGTACCTCGCCCGCCCCGAGAAGTTCGCCTCGGTCTCGATCTCGTTTAAGCCCCGGAGGACGGTCTCCTTATCCAGCCTGACCAGGTCGGTGTACTCCTCGGAGAGGAGGCTTTTTTCTGCGACCCTGGAGCCGGTCCCCTCCTTCCATTTGAGGTCGGAGCCTCCGGCGGGGGCGCTGGCGAGGGAGATGTCTTTGGCGATATAGTTCGTATAGGTCTCGATCAGCTCCTCGGAGTCGTAGCTGCCGGTGCCGTGCTCGTAGCTCCTCTGGACCGTTCCCACCCTCTTATCGGAGGCGACGAGCCCTGCCCCCGAGGCCGACTTCTCGGAGCGGACGGCCGAGCCGTACTCGTCGATCTTCTCGACGACCCTGAAGCTTCCGGTGTAGTCCTCCCGCCCCTCGAAGAGGGGGGCGTTGTGGACTGTGGAACTGTTCTTGGCCATCCTGATGAAGCCGATGGTGGCCTCGCCGTCGAAGACCGCCTCGAAGTCGACGGACGACTCGTTTTTGTCGAGGCGGAAGCTCGACTCCCGGTCGATCGCATCGGCACGGCGGTAGGACTCGGTCATAGAGGCGCCGGTGACCCGGTTTTTGCCCACCGCCGAAGACGACCAGGCCGAGGAGTAAGTGACAGTCCTCCCCCGGTAGAGGCCCAACGTCGTCGAGGAAGAGGTGGCGGAGAGGTCTTTGTCCAGGGAGATCTCCCTGTCCTTGGTCTTGACGGAGACGACCTCGCTGGAGTCGTAGCTCCCCGAGCCGTGCTCCCTCGTCGACAAGCTCGTCCCTGGGGCGGAGAGGACGGCGACGTCGACGCAGGAGGCGACCTTATCGTGGAGGTTCGTGGTGCCGTTGATGTAGTCGACGTAGACGCAGTTACGGAGGTCGAAGGAGTCGCGGCTCGTCGAGTAGTCGCCCCGGAGGTTGACGAAGCCGGTCCCGGAGACTTTCCCCACCGAGTTGAAGAGGAACTCCTGCTCTTCGGGGACCCGGACGGTGAGGAAGATCTGGATACTGTTTTTGGGCGGAAGGGCGCCGAAGCGCCATTTCCCGTCGGAGTCGGGTGTCGGGGATGTTGAGATGATCTCCACGGGTCGGTTGAAGATGTCCTCGACCACGAGGTTCTTCGGCGTCACACTACTTCCGGGTTCAGCGCAGTTGGTGATGGTGATGGTGTAGTTGACGGTCTCGCCCCGTTCAACGACCTTTTTGTCGGCGACTTTGACGACAGAGAGGTGGTTTTCGAAGAAGGGAAGGGAGATGTTGGCGGAGGCGGAGATGGTCTTTTTCGACGACGATCCCGATGAGGTGATATTGACGATAGCGTTGACGGTGGCGTTGTTCACCAGGGGACCGGGCATATCGGCGATGGTGACCTCCCTGTTCAGAAAGAGGCCGGTGGCGGTCTCACCGGGTCTGAGGGAGTCGCGGCCGAGGGTGATCGGCCCCAGGTCGTCGTCGACGAGGACGAGGCCGCTGAGGTTGGCGAAGCCTGAGTTTTTGACGGTGTAGACGTAGGAGACGACGGAGCCGACTGAGACCCCCGTCACGTTGGCGTCGATGGAGAGCTCGATGGAGGCGTAGGGCTCCATCGAGTAGTTGAGGGAGTACTTTCGCTCCTCGGCCACGGGGCCGGGGGCGCTCGTCCAGACCAGCTTGCCGCCGGTCTCCTCAGCCGCCTTCCCAGCGGCGAGGTCGGCCTGGTAGCGGACCCTAGCCGGGGAGGCGGCGGTCCAGGAGAGGTTGAGGGAGTCGAAGGAGAGGACGACAGACCCCGCGCCTTCGGCAGCCCCCCCAGCGGGGCCGCTGACCACCTCGACGGAGGCAGGAGAGACGGCGGCGCCCTCGGGGACGAGGTCGGTGAGGACCAGGTCGTAAGCCGGGGATGATGAGGAAGAAGTGTGGAAGACTGCCACCTCGTAGAGGTACCCGGAGCCATTAGCGGCGGGGCCGACGACCTGCTTATTGACGGCCAGATCCGGCTCGACGATATTGACGCCGGGGATCGGGCCGGAGAAGCGGCTCACGCCCCCCAGACCGTCGTCGAAGGAGAGGGTGACGAGAAGGTCAGACAAGACCCTGCCGTCGACGTTCTCGGGGATGTTGGCGACGACGGCGACGAACTCGACGAGAAGATCGAGATCGAGGGAATTGTTCACCGTCCCGAAGGAGAGGAAAAGCGAGAGGTTGCAGGTTCCGTCGAGGGGGCCTGTCGCCGAGACTGAGGCTGCGGAGAGGTCGGCGGCCCCTGAGGCGGAGAGGCTTGTGGGCTGGTAGGCCAGGCCCGCCGGGACCTCCACGGCGAGGGTGAGGTTATCGACGACGGAGGCGGGGAGGTCGCAGGCGATGGAGTAGACGTCCGTCTCGGAGCTGTTCCCCTCTTCCGCCTCGTCAGCCGAGGCGACCCCGAAAGCCAGGGCAGCCAGGATCAACAGCAGCGCCAGGGGCCTCCACCCTCCGGCCCCAGCCCGATCTCTTCTCCTCCTCCTCCTCATGACCCGTCCGATTATGGTTTCTTGTTGCCCGAACCGTTAGATTTTATATTACGAAATAAATTATTATCCGACCGCCCATGGAGAGCGGCCGGTCCTATCGCTCACACCTCTATAGTCGTCTCAGCAGTGTCCAGGACAGTACCGTCCTCTTTGATCACCGAAACCTCAAAGGTGTAGGTACCTGAGGCGAGGTCCTCCCCCTCATCGAACTGGATCGGGAAGAGGCGCGTGTAGGTGGGGATGATCGAGTTCTCAGATAACGGCGCCGTCGCCTCGGCAGCGACGTTCCCCTCTCCATCCTTCAAGACGGCCTCAACGCTAGCTCTGTAGTGATGGTTTCCGGTATTCTCGAACATCACATCCATGAGCAACCCTTCATCTTCTTCGGAGGCCTTGACATCGGTGATATCTCCGGTCTCGACGATCTCGGATCCATTTATGGTCAGGAATACCGGAACCTCGACGGCAGAAGAAAACCCGACTACTTCGCTGCCCTTCGGAACTGTGGCGATGTTGACGAGGGCGTACCTACCGCCATCCCCGACATCCTGAGGTACTGTGCCTTGGAGGATGATCGTCGTCTTGGCTCCGGGTTCTACCGTCACCCTCTCGGGGTCGAGCTTCAGGAACCCCCTCGCAGAGTAGGGGCCGGTGTCTTCTTCAGCCGGAAGCTGGACTCTGGAGCCGTCGAGGGCCATGCCGCAGCCGTAAAGCTGGGCTACGACGTCCACAGCCTCGCTTGACTCTCCGATATCTACCGTCATCAGGTGTAATATGTCTTCTCCAGGAGATACGTCGGTGACGAGAATTACCCCGCTTACCCTGATTCCAGATGCAGGAGCGATCGCCAACAGGGCAAATAGCAGGCAGATCGTAAACGCCGATAATCTGGATTTCATAGTCTTTTTCACCTCGAATTTCAGATATCGTTTGATTACCTTTAACGATTGTGGCCTAATTTCTAAGGGTGTTTCGTCTGATCTGATAGGGCCTTCAAGCTGTGGCGGTAGCCGTGAAGGTCACAGTTATGGCGTAGTCGGTAGCTGCTGGGTCAGAGTATCTGGTGACCTGCCCGAAGTCGAGGTAGACGGTAACAGTCCCTGGCGGATTCTCGAAGGTGTATATGGTCTGCAGCTCATCGCTGAGATCGACCATGGAATCCGGGTTATCCTTCTCGCCGACCCAGAGGGGATAATACAAGCTCTTCGATTCCTCAGTGCTGTGCATGTGGCCTGCCACTCCACCAGTTGGGGTGTTTTTGTCGTGGACCTTCAGATAAACGTCGTTGGAATAATCGGTCACGGTGATGGAGGCGATCTTGGTCGTCTCGTTATTTTTCCCGCCCCCGAGGATCCAGGTGAAGCCCTCCGGAGCGGTGACCGATATGGTCGGCGTATCGGAACCCTCCCCTACATTCAAGATCCCTGTTCCAGGCTCACCGGGGGCTTTACCAGCTGAAGCGAGAAAAAGGCCCAGATATACGAAGAGTAGAACTGTGGGAACGACACGGCATAAAATCCGTCCGGAAGAACTCCATGCTTGTTTCATCATACCTCCTAAAAACGGAAGGGAGACCGCAGATGGTCTCCAATCTACCACGGCCTTCAGGCTCGACTTAAGTAGCTACCGTGCCAGTGAAGGTCACAGTCATGTAATAACTGCCTTCAACGTCGCTGAGTCCGACGTTCTGGCTGAACCCTATATCGACATTAGCGCTGCTGGGAGCTGCCAGCGTGTAGATAGTATTCGCTGTGTCGCCGAGGGTTACCTGGGTACCGCTGCTGGCCGGATTCGCCTGAACCTTCATGGCGGCTGTCAGCTCCGCTGTTGCAGCAGCTGGGTCTGCATTATTTGTCATGTGACCCGCATGCGTGACGTTTGGATCTGTACCAGGAGTACGCGCGTCGTGGACCTTCAGATAGACTGAGCCATCGGCCATGTTTGATGCGATCGTAGCCTGAGGATAGATGTCACCAGGTTTATATTCGTTGTCTCCAAGGCCCAAGCCCCACGTCAAGATCTCATCAGGAGCCGTTACATTTATCCAAGATCCCACCTGCGCAGTTATATCAGTGGAGTCGGTGTCATCTTCCTGCCCCATCCCCGTCCCCACCAGCAGCGCGGCCATGAGGACGGCTATTCCAAAGCTCTTCAATATCTTGCTCATACTCTTCTTCCCTCCTATATTTGATAGACTTACCTGAGTTTGGATCAAGTCCATATTAAATTTTTTGATCATAGATTTTTATATATGTAGATCTTATGTAACTGTTCTCCGAGATATTTTTCAATTATATTCTACGACCCCGTCGGTATCTTGCATCGAATGCCCCATCAGATCAAGGTAGACAGCCGAACTAAAGTTGCCAATCTGTCGGTTCGAACCCCGGCACAAGACCCCCCGAAGGGACGAGACCTGCCCTCCGTTGCTCTGCCGCTACAAATCGGAGCGCGGCCCGCAGCTGCTGGATACTATGTCTGAAATCAGTGATCCTGCCCTCCTCAACGACCCGAGACGGTCCTTTTGTCTTCGGCTCGATCTCCACGTCGACGAAGCCATAAGTTCCATCGCCGCTATGGACCCCCAACGGATCGAAGATCTCTGTAGTAGCCTTTATGCTATCATCATAGTTCTTGATCACAAAGTGGTCCTGAATCCACCGATCGCCATCATAACGGTATCTAGCTTCAAGGGAGACCAAGCCACCATCCTCAAGCCGCAAGACCTCTGCGATCTCTCTCGGTATCGCCAACGTGTAGCAGGTATCGCCGGTGTTCGTGATCTTCTTACACAATTTGCGCGTGAACCGGATCAACGGACCACCTCGAATGAGACGACATAGACCAATTGATCGGGATCCCATACGCCGTTTATACTAGTCCAAACTTCGGCATACTCATCAAGAGTCTGATAGCCTTCCGCCCAAACATCTGCAACTGATATATCCCCAAGACGTTCCTGATGCACGTCTACGATCCTGATCAAGCAGTGGTAGTTTGGGCTTAATAGCTCGGTCTTGACCTTATGAACAGATCCGATCTTTGCCCTGGGTCTTTTCCAGACCCGACGGGTTTGGGTCTTTGCACCCGCCTTGATCATATCGACGTGGTGCGGTTTGAATAGTATCATTTTAGTCCTCTTTAAGTGCAGTTATTGTGACAATAACGGCGTTTTTAGGCGCATATTTTACACATATCGAGACAAGACCGCCGTCCCTAAGATCCAAAGCTTCTGCGACCTGTGGAGGTATGCTTAGCTGATAAAAATCGCGCCCTTGCTTTGTTATCCTGTGCTGTAGCGTTCTCACAAATCGGACCATGCACTACTGTAGTAATCCCGTATATTTAAGGTATACCATTAAATTTTGGCGATTTTGGCACGTTCTTGATGATTAAGACAGTGTTGTAAATCCGGCTTTTGGTTCCGCACCACCATATGTTACAGGTTGCGTACTTAGATCTAGAGATCATTACTCAATATGTCTGGTGACTATGATTATTCTTGATGTTCTGCTGACAGGTTGTCCTGGTTTGGTCCTATTTCGGCATCGGTGCTTTGTGTGTTCTTTTTTTAATGCCGAATATACGGACCCGAGGCGAAATTATTGCCCTGCACCCGATTAGTTATGTGACCGTAACCGGTATTTCACACAAAAGAGTCACATAACCAGCAGCGCAGGAGTTTGGCCCAGCTGCCGCCTGCTACTGCTTTCTCGGATAGTATATAAGCTACAGAGGATCAATCGGACAGAGTATATAAACTCTGTCCGATTCCAGGAGTTCTGCCCAGTTTCGCGGAGACTCTTGATCTTGTGATGGTACTGATCAGTTCCAAAAACCAGTACCAAAAAAAACGATAACAGGCGACCACCTTGGTACTGATCGGTTTTTGATCAGTATCAACAAAAACGATAACAGGCGGCCACTTGATACTGATGATACTGATATTTGGGATAATAAAAGGGCGAAAGGTTACGCTCCAGCATAGCCCCGAATTTCTTATGTAACTCATCCACCCACGAAGCCCCCATCGGTTACATAAGATGGTGATGAACAGGGCTAGCTGGAGAAGATCGCCCCCACCGCCAGGAAGGGGCCCACCACCGCTTCGCCTGGCGAGGGCCACCAGGCCCGGAGATAGTCCGGACCCCCAGAGAGATACCCTCCAGAAGCCACGTAGAGCGTTTTAAATCGAGGTAGAATAAAAATAGGCGGTGGCGGGTTTATTCCGCCACCTCGGGCCCCAGCCGCGCCAGATCTTCGGGGAGGTCATTCAACAGTAGCCATGCCAACGACTCTGAGACTACCGAGGACGACGTCATAGTCAGACGCGAAAAGGGTGAAGTGGTGGGGATGATTTTCCTCAATGCGTCTAAGAGGGATGGTATCGAGTTCGATCAAGGTTCGTAGGCGTCTAAAGCAGTAGCCCACTTATAAGCCTTAACAAGAGAAGAATCACAACAGCATATGCAACATAACCAACCAGTCTTACGTTCTTACTACTGCTGTTCAATAGCGGCAATTTCTCTTTCAATTCCATGTACTCTACCTTCTGTGCATTGATACAGTGATAACCCACGAAAAGGATTGCGGTCGTCACCTCCTTCACCACGATCTTCTCTGAATCCAGCTTCGAGTTCCCGGCCCCCTGGAGAAAGGGATAGAGCATACTGCAAGGGGAACCCCAGAGAGCTTTCGGGGCGAAGCTGGAAAGATGCAAGGTACATCCCCTCTTGATCGCATCCCATCTATGCCTGTTGGCCGCTGAAGGCGGGAAGGCTTCGAGGATTCGATCAGAGCTTTAAATATCAAGATAAAGGGTAAGTACAGCATCACCGTTACCGAACATGGAGGTAGGGAGAAATTGGCGGCACCTCAGGCGATAGTAGAGTTGGTTGAACGATTCGACCGCAACATCGAATCTTACAGGTCCGGCCAGTACAACGAAACTCAGCTCCGACGAGAGTTCATTGACCCCCTTTTCAAAGCCCTCGGATGGGATGTGGACAACGAAAAAGGCTATGCTGAAGCCTACAAAGATGTGGTCCATGAAGACGCCATAAAAGTAGGCGCTTCGACCAAAGCCCCTGACTATTGTTTCCGGATCGGTGGAACCCGCAAGTTTTTCGTCGAAGCCAAAAAACCCTCCGTCAACCTCAAAGACGACATCAGCCCCGCCTTCCAGCTCCGCCGTTATTCGTGGTCTGCTAAGCTCCCCCTGGGGATTCTGACCGACTTCGAGGAGCTGGCCGTCTATGATGGCCGGGTCCAGCCAGTTAAAAACGATAAAGCCTCCAAAGCCCGTGTCAAGTACTTCACCTACAAAGAGTACGTCGACCGATGGGATGAGATCGCCACGATCTTCTCCAGGGAGGAGGTCCTCAGAGGCTCCTTCGACAAATACGTCGAATCTTCCAAGGCTAAAAGAGGCACCGCGGAAGTAGACACCGCCTTCCTCAAAGAGATCGAAGCCTGGCGGGATATGCTGGCCCGAAACATCGCCCTACGAAACCCCGATCTCACAACTCGAGAGTTGAACTTCGCAGTTCAACGGACCATCGACCGGATAGTCTTCCTTCGGATATGCGAGGATAGGGGCATTGAAAAATATGGCTGGCTCCAGTCCCTCCTCGACGGCCAGAGGGTCTATCCGAGGCTCTGCGAGTTCTTCCGCCGGGCCGACGAGCGTTACAACTCAGGCCTATTCCACTTCTCGGAAGACTCCGCCCGCCAGGAGCCCCCCGACGAGCTAACCCTCAGCCTGGAGATCGACGATAAGATCCTCAAAGATATCATCCGAGACCTCTACTATCCAGACAGCCCGTATGAGTTCTCGGTTCTTCCCCCCGAGATCTTAGGCCAGGTCTACGAACAATTCCTGGGGAAGGTGATCTCCCTCTCCCCCGGCCACAGGGCCAAAGTCGAATACAAGCCAGAGGTTCGGAAGGCTGGGGGCGTCTATTACACCCCGTCTTACATCGTCAAGTACATCGTCGAGAACACCGTCGGAAAGCTCCTCGAAGGCCAGACCCCCACCACCGCCTCGGAGCTGAGGGTTCTTGACCCAGCCTGTGGTTCGGGCTCGTTTTTGATCGGCGCCTATCAGAGGCTCCTCGACTGGCATCGAGACTGGTATGTCGATAAGCTCGTCCCCCTCATGGAGGCAGGCCAAAACGCCGCCTCGAAAGAGGTCCAAGCCCTCCTCCCCGAAGGGTACACCGCCCCGAAGAGGGGAGGGAAGAAGAGGAACCAGTCGAACGGCAACCATTTTCCCATCTTCCAGGCTCAGGGTGGAGAGTGGAAGCTCACCACAGAGGAGAGGAAGCGGATCCTCCTCAATAACATCTACGGGGTGGATATCGACCCCCAGGCTGTGGAGGTGACAAAGCTATCCCTCCACCTCAAGGTCCTGGAGGGCGAGAGCGAGGAGACTCTTTCCAAGCAGCTGAAGCTCTTCCAGGAGCGGGCGTTGCCTGACTTGGGCGAGAATATCAAGTGCGGAAACTCTCTGATCGGCTGGGATATTCTGGAGGGGCGTCCCGATTTGTCCGAGGAGGAGATCGAGAGGGTCAACCCCTTTGACTGGGATGGGGAGTTTCCTGATATCATGAGCCGTGGCGGGTTTGACGCGGTGATCGGTAACCCGCCTTATGTGCGACCGCATAACCTTGAGCCAGAAATTAAAGATTATTTTTGGAAACATTATAATACATTTATAAGAAAATCCGACCTATATTGCTGTTTTATCGAGAGACCGCTCGCTTTACTCAAGAATAATGGTGTTTTTGGATACATTGTTTCGAATGGTTGGTTAAGGCTAGACAGTTTTGAGGAATTGCGGAAGCTATTACTTTACCGAACTTCAGTTCAGAAAATCATAGACTTTACAGGGCATGTTTTTCAAGATGCGAACGTGAAAGCCTCAATTCTTATATTTTCTAAAATATTGCCGTCAGAACAAATAATTGATGCGGTGACAATTGAACCTAACACAAGCCTAAATACGATCGATTTCAAAGGTATTCCTCAAAACTCATTCGAAAGCTCTTATAAAAATATATTCGATTTATCTCTTGATATAAATCAAGAACGTATTAAACAGAAGATGAGATACGGTAGATCCAGCCTCGGAGATTTATTCAATATTTCGTTTGGAGTAAAAACGGGTGACGATTCTAAGTTCCTCACGTATTCACCAAATGGCCCAGACCATAAGCCTCTTCTCCGGGGAGAGGATGTACACCGATATTCTTCAAAGTTCAAAGGTGAATACGTTTGGTATGTCCCAGGTAAAATGAGAGAACACAGAAAAACAGCACGACCTGGTGTTTCTGAGCGTTTTGAGCAACCGAAAATATTAATCAGGGACACAGGGGATGGATTGCAAGGGACTTTTGATTGCGAAAACTACTATGTGAAGGACGTTCTCATCGTCTCTAATACTGAAAAAGAGGATAGCATATTAAAATGCCTCATGGGAATTTTGAACTCAAGATTAATGAGATTTTATTATGAAACATCGTTCCCTACACTTCATGTGCAGCGTGATGAATTGGCCTCTCTGCCCATCCGCACCATCGACTTCTCCGACCCCCAGGACGTCGCCCGCCACGATAAGATGGTGAGCCTCGTCGAGCGGATGCTGGACCTGCACAAGAGACTGGCTGAGACTAAGGCAGGCCACGAAAAGACCCTCCTCCAGCGCAAGATTGAAGCCACCGATAAGCAGATCGACCGCCTCGTCTACGAGCTCTACGGCCTGACTGAAGAGGAGATCAAGATCGTCGAAGAGGCGACGGCTTGAGCCTCGAACCTAAGATGAACTCCACCAACCCAGGCGAGACCTCCAGCTCCCCCGCCACCTTCGCCACGATCTCCTCGGGGTCCAACCCCTCTGCCCGGAGTTCCCTCGCCCTCTGGAGGATCACGCCGTCGTCGACGGTGTAATATGCGTACATGTCCGTTCTATGCCCCTGAATCGCGCCCGGAAAGATCTTCACCCCTTGGACCTCCAGAAAGCACAAAGAAGGCTCGGACAGCCTCTCAAATCGTGATGGATGGACCTGGACCGCCTCCAGTTTGGGGCATCTGTTGATCAGCTCTAGAAGGACGAGGGCAGTTGGAGGGGCGACGAGATGAACCACCCTCTCCTTTGGATTCAGTTGGACAATCTCGTCCTTTGAACTCACCACCCGGATCTTCATGGCGGCTTGCATACCCCACAGGGAACGTATCCCGCCGCCCTGGCCTCCTCGGAGCTGGAGAACCAGATCTCATTTTCAGGCAGGATCTTTTTCGCCCACCGGCAACTCGGATAATGGTACTTATCCGACTCCAGAGAGCCCACGAACTGCCCCCCTG
>Ga0067045_1029795_pt1 | contig 18379 bp, 9 predicted proteins | sample TerdegcTABiofilm_FD_59184 | JGI IMG/M metagenome (GOLD analysis project Ga0067045, IMG submission 59184) | Combined Assembly of (Gp0054472, Gp0054536) Wastewater bioreactor microbial communities from Singapore -Terephthalate degrading... | reverse complement strand
GGGGAAGAAAAGGAGAGGGTTTCCATTCAGAATTGTGGGATCGGGGCACGGTTTCTTGCCTTTCCCATTTTTCCAGAGCTTTTCCTTTTCCCTTCCCCTATTCGCACTTCATTCCGCTGAATACTTACCGGAAGTCTTGATTGCGGCTCGGCCGCGCTACGACAGGCTCGGCAGGAGCCTCGCCCTCCCGGGATTGCGCAAGGCCGTTCAGACCAATCCCCAGTGTTTCCTCAAGAACCACTCGGCGCTGAGCAGACCGACGAGCGTGAGGAAGAACGGCCAGGTATCCCATGGGGTTTTCTTGGCTTCCGTCTGGACCTCAAGGCTCTGGGTGTCGAGAGCGAGTTGCTTCAGGAGGGCCGGCAGTTCCTCCGGCACGATAGCCTTCCCGCCGGTCATGGTGGCGAGGTTGTCCATGAGCGTGGCGTCGGCCACGGGGTTGTCGAGTTCCAGATCCTGCTCGAAGACGAGGAATCGGGCCTTGGCGCTGCCTAACTCGCGGCCGTCTTGGGTTCCGGTCACGCGGAGGGTGTAATCGCCCGCCTGTTGCGTCTCGCGGAAGCTGCCGGAGGCACCCTCGTTTCCTCGTGCCACGCTCAAGGGGTTCTTCTGCCCGTCGGGCAACTCGATCTCGACCCGAAACGCGGCGTTCGCGGCGGGCTCGCCCGACGGAGCGTTCGCCCCTACGGTGAACTCGACGCGCTGCCCCGGCGAATAACGCCGCTGCGCGAGCTTGATCCAGACCGTGCCATCCGTGGCCTCGTCCTTTTTGGCGAGCCAGAGGACCACCTGGCGCCAGAACCGTTTGTGGGCGGTCTCGAAGCCGCGGAGCCACCAGTGCCACGTCGAGTCGCCGGCAAAGGCCAGCACGCGTCCGTCGCCGAGGGCGTGTGCCACCAGGAGCGGCTCCTTCCGGTCGCTGGCGGCCAGGACGATGGCGCTCGGCTTCAGGCCCGCAAACTTGTTCGCCCCCTCCGAGAGCGCGGGCAACCGGTCCCAGATCGCGGCGCTCTCGCTGGCCGTCGGGGCCAGGCGGCAGCAGTAGTTCAGTCCTTGGGGTGTGGGCCGGATCCTGAGCGGGCCGGCCAGGTGCAGGTCCTTCGGCGTCGGGGCGTCGGCTGTCTGCCGCTCGAATCGGCCCATGGTGATCGGCAGCACGTCGGCCAACGGCGTTTCGGCATAGCCGCCGGGCCCGAAACTCCGCAGGCCGCCCAGCATGATCAGCCCCGCCCCTTTCGAGACCGTGGCCTTCAGCTCCCCAAGTTCTTCCTTGGTGAACGCTGCGGCGTCGACGTTGCCGAGCATATACACGTCGTACTTGCCGGGCTTGAATCGCTCGCCGAAATTGGGGGGCCGCGTCTCTTCGGCGGCGGGATTCAGGAGCACGCGGTCGACGCTGATGTCGGGCGAAGCAGCCAAGGAGTCGGCGAGAAACCGCCGCTCCACGCGTCCCGGGTATCCCTCCACGTAAAGGACCTTGATCCCGCCCTTGAGCACCTGCACGAACGTGCTCAGCCGGTTGTTCGTGGTGACGGTCTCCCCGTCCTGGGGCTCCAGTTGGAGCGTCAGCTTGTACTCGCCCGGCTCGTTGGGCACGTAGGTGAACTTGAGCGGGATGCGGTCGCCGTCGGCCCTGGCCTTGACATCCTGCCGGGCCACCGTCTGCTTCTTTCCTGCGGCGTCTTCCACGACCAGGGCGACCGGGATCGGGCGGTTCACGTAGCCGTCGATGCGGACCTGGGCGGTCACGGCCAACTCGTTCTTGACGAACACGGTCGGATCGGCCAGCAATTCCGTGACCGCCACGTCCCGGGCCTGTCCCAGCCCGCGCGACTGGCCGAAGCGGACCGCGTAGAGCGGCTGGCCCAGGTGCTTCATGCGCGAGGCGGCCGATTGGGGGAGGACGTCGCGGGGCGGCATCGTCCGCTGCGTGCCGTCGCTCAACAGGAGCACGCCCAGAAGCCGCTTGCCCGACTGTTCGCGGAGCACTTCGTCAAGTACGTAGCCGATCGCGGTCTGCTGGCCGTCGGGCGTGTCGCCCAGTTCGATCCGGCCCTCCGCCGCGCTCACCGGGTGCGGATCGGCGTCGAAGGCGTAGGCCTTCACTTCCACCTCGGCGCCGAGGGCACGCAATATGCTTCGGGCGTTGGCCAGGCTGTCGCGAAGGGCCTCCCACCGCGTGCGTCCGTTCGCCTCGTCACGGACCGACATGCTCCGCGACTGGTCCGCCAGAAGGAGAAGCGTGGCCGACTGTTTCTTCGCCTCCAGGATCACCAGGGTCGGCCGCAACATCGCCAGGAGGATCATCACGATGACCGCCGTCCGGATCCCCAACAGGACCCCGCGGCGCCGCTTCGTCGTCTTCTCCCTCGCCGGTCCGAGACCCAGCAGGAGCAGCAGCGCAATCGCCACCGCCGCTACCACCAGGTAGTTGGCGTCGCCGACGGGATAGAGGAACCAGCGGATCATGGGTGTCAATGTGGAATGATGAATGATGAATGATGAACGGCGGAGCCGCGGCGGTGGTGTTGGAGGTGGTCGGTGTGGCATGCTCTCACGACGCGAAGCGTCGGGTGAGCATGGAAAGCGCGACGGCGGTTTCCATGCCGACCCGCGGCTTCGCCGCGTGACGGCATGCCACCCAACGGACGCGCCGAACGCTCCGACGTCGGACATTCATCATTCATCATTCCGCATTCATCCCTTCTTATAGAACCGATTCGCCAGCACGTGTTCCAGGCCGAGGATCACCGCGGTCAGGAGGATCAGCATGCCGAACAGCTCCCGGCCGACGCGGCCGGTGCTCACGTCGAGTTCGATTTCCCCTTTGTTCCGCGCGATTCGATACGGGAAGGTGCCGAACAGCCGGTCGAGGTCCTTGTCGGCGTGGCGGTCGAGCCGGGTCTCCCGGGCCGAGAGGTTCACACTGAACCCCCGGTCCACGCCGCCGTCGCTTCCGCCGGCCTGCACGCGGTAGTTGCCCGGCTGATCCGTCGAGCCGACCACCAGCCGGTGCAGCTTCAAGTCGGGTGCGATCCGCGCCTCCATTCCGTCCGGCCCGGTGAGCAGATAGACCTGGAACTTGAGTTCCGGGTCGAGCTGGAGCACGGCGGTCTGACCGGGGCTGTAGTTCAACTCCTGGCTTCCGGTGCCCACCAGGTAGGACATCATCCCGTTGACGAGGATCATGAACGGCCATCCTCCATCGGGGCCGATGGGGAGCAGGTTCCATGGCTCCCGGTTCGGATCGTCGGAGACCGGCGTGGTCATCGTGATCGCGCGCCCCTTGCCGAGCGGGCGTTCGAGGACCGCTGGGAGACCGTCGCTGTAAGGCGCGATCTCGTGGACTCCCTCGGTTCCCGGGCTGATCTGCCAATAGCGGTACACCGGGTGGGCGACCCAGGGGACCGCCGCCACTCCGCGAAATGCGGCGAGGACCGGGTGCTCCAGGTTCCGCGGGTCGAGACGGAGACTCTCGTCGGGAGAGCGGGCCTGGCGCAGGAGCCGGCCGGCCAGAAGGTCCTGGGCCGGCTTCTCGTTGAACGAGGCGACCGGATCCGCATTTCGCCCGAGGAACACGGCCAGCCCGTGCCCCTCGGCCACGTAGTCGGCCAGCTTCCGCCAGGTGCCCGCTTCCAGCGGCTTCGGATCGAGCAGGCAGACGGCGGCGTACGCCTTGAGGTCTTTCTGGGGTAATTCCTCCAAAGACAGCACGTCGCAGGCGAACCGCGCCTGGCTGCTGCGGCGGAAGCTCTCCGGCGCCAACGCCTCGCTGAGGTAGACTGCCGAACTTGCGGCCGGCTTCGGCGCGACGAGGAGGATCGGCCACGGGGGCTTCACGTCGATGGTGAAGTACCGCCGGTCGTCGGCCGCCAGGCCGTCCTCGCCGAGGATCCGGACGTAGCCCTGGTGGGTCCCCAGCGACAAACCGCTTACGCGGAACTCGACCGGTTGCGATTGGCCCGGCTCGACGGAGACGACCTGCTGGCCCGCATTCCGGGCCTTGCGCTGGCCGGCCGCTCCCGGGGCAGGCTCCAGCAGGTCCAACTCGACGGTCCGCTGCCCAGCGATGCCGGTCGAGGCCAGTTCCGTCTCGATCCGAAGCGTGCTCCGGTTGGAAACGGTCTGTCCGGAGAGCCGCAGATCGCCCAAGGCCAGGTTGGCAGGTTGAGGGATCCCGACGTCGATCACATAGACCCCGACGTCGGGCGTTTGCCGCAACTGCTCCTGCATCCGGCCGGCGGCCTCGGTGGGCCAGGCGACCCGGGTCAGGTCCGTGAAGACGTAGATCTCCTTGCGTTGGATCTCCTTGCGAGCCGGATCCTCTTCCCCGAGGAGCCGGGCTGCCTCCGCCACCGCGCTGGGGAGCGACTGGGCGTTGGCGGTCGTTTCGAGCCGCTCGATGCGCTGCTTGGCGGCCCCGAGATCGACCTGGAACGCCCCGCCCCCGGGCTGGCTGTCGAGCACCGCGACCCGGCTCTCCGGCGGCAACTGTGCCAGGAGCCACGTCCCCAACTCCTGCGCCGCCTCAACGCGGGTGCGGTTCTCCTGGCGATATTCCATGCGTTTGGAGGTATCGAACACGAGCGCCGCCGCGACCGGCGCCCGCTGGCTCCCCACCACCCCGCCCGAGAATTTCAGACTCGGCCGCGCCAACGCAAGCGCCGCCAGCGCGATCACGGCCATCCTCAGCAGCAGGAGCAGCAAGTGCCGCAGACGCAACTGGCGCTGGTTCGTGTCGTGCCGTCGGCGCACGAATCGCAACGCGGGGAACTCCGCCCGGCGCGGCTTGCGGCGCATCACCAGATGGAGCACGATGGGCACCGCCACCAGCCCCGCGCCGGCCAGGAGAAACGGACTTACAAAGTTCATGGACGGGAGACAATTGCAAATATCAAATTGAAAATATCAAATATCAAATAGAAGACATTGCCGATTCGCGACGCATTCGGACCGCAATGTATCGGGCGCTTCCAATTTGATATTTGATATTTGCAATTTACAATTTGATATCCCTCCTCAATACCGCGCCTTCCTCCCCGCCAAGTAACCTGCCAGGGCCTTGTCGAACTGCATGCTCGTGTCGAGCGGCACGAAGTCGATTCCCGACTGGAAGCACTCGCGCCGATAGGCTTCGCGGAAAGCGGCAAGTTCCTCCAGGTAGTCGCTGCGGAAGTTGTCGGCGTCGAGGGTCAGTCGCTCGTGGGACTCGGGCTCTTCGAGCTCCACCATGCCCTCGAACGGGAAGCGGACTTCCGCCTCGTCGAGCACATGGAACAGGATCACGTCGTGCCCGCGGTGCCGCAGACGGTGCAGGGCCTGGAAGATCGGCTCAGGATCGGTCAGCAGGTCGGAGAAGACCATCACGAGGCTGGCCCGGCGCAGCATGGACGCGATCTGGGAGAGGCTCGCGGCCACGTCGGTCTTGCCCTCGGGCTTCAGGTTCGCCAGCACCGAGAGGACGTTGGCCATGTGCCCGCGCCGCGACTTCGGCGGCAGGCTCCGGCGGATCTTCTCGTCGAACACCAGGAGGCCCACCGGATCCTGCTGCGAGATCATCAGGTAGCAGAGCGCCGCGGCGAGGCAAATCGAGTAGTCGAACTTGCTCAGTTCCTGGCGGTACGTATAGCCCATCGACCGGCTCATATCCATCGCCAGGTAGCCGGTAATGCTCGTCTCCGCCTCGTATTTCTTGATGTAGTACTTGTCGGTTTTGGCGTAGATCAGCCAGTCGATGTCCTTGGGATCGTCGCCGGCCGTGTACTTGCGGTGCTCGCTGAACTCGACCGAAAACCCATGAAACGGGCTGGCGTGCAGCCCATGCAGGAACCCCCGAACGATAAACTGCGCGCGCAAGTCGAGCCGCTTTATTTGGCGGATGACTTCGGGTTTGAGGTACTTCTCGACGGCGGACATGGGGGAGAAGAAAGGGATTGGGGATTGGGGATTAGGAGCACTTTTCTCTAGCCCAGGCGTTCACGCCTGGGACATCCGGGCCACGACATGGATGGCCAGCCCCTTCAGGGGCTTCCCCGGAGCAAGCCCCTGAAGGGGCTAAGATTCGATCTGCTGGCCCCGCGACCCGGGCGTAAACGCCTGGGCTAGGGAAAGGAAGGGAAACCGCGTCCGAATTCCCGCTTCGCACTTTGCACTTTTCATTGTGCATTTTGCACTCCCCGCTCCTTCTCCAATCCCCAATCCCTAATCCCTTCATCCCTTCTCAAACTTCGGAATCACCGGCGGCGGGATTTCTTTGATAAGACGTTGGACAATGTCTTCCGAGGTCATGCCTTCGGCCTGGGCTTGGAAGTTGGCGCTGATGCGGTGGCGGAGGACGGGCACGGCGATCTTCTGGACGTCTTCGATGGCCACGGAGAAGCGGCCGTCCATGGCGGCCAGCGATTTGCCGCCCAGGATCAGGAACTGCCCGGCGCGGGGGCCGGCGCCCCAATCGACCAACTCGCGGACGAACGGCGGCGCGGTCGGGTCCTTGGGCCGCGTGGCCCGCACGAGACGTGAGACGTACTGCACCACGTACTGCGTCACGGCCACCGACCCGACCAGCTTCTGCACGTTCAAGATCGCTTTGCCCGACAGGACCTTGCGGACCTCGACCTTCTCGCTCCGCGTAGTGGCGGCGAGGATCCGCTCCTCTTCGTCGGCCGTGGGATAATCGACCTTGATGTTGAACATGAAGCGGTCCAACTGGGCCTCGGGGAGCGGGTAGGTGCCCTCCTGCTCGATCGGGTTCTGGGTGGCGATGGTGAAGAACGGCTCGGGTAGCGGATAGGTGGTCTGGCCCACCGTGGTCTCCCGCTCCTGCATGGCCTGGAGCAAGGCGGCCTGGGTCTTCGGCGGCGTGCGGTTGATCTCGTCGGCCAGGAGGATATTGGTGAAGATCGGCCCCTCGACGAAACGGAAGTTGCGCCGCCCCTGATCGTCTTCCTCGAGGATGTTCGTGCCCGTGATGTCGGAGGGCATCAGGTCGGGCGTGAACTGGATCCGTTTGAACTGGATATCCAGGAGCCGGGCGAGCGTGCTGACCATGAGGGTCTTGGCGAGGCCCGGCACCCCGACCAGGAGGCAGTGTCCCCGGGTGAAGATCGCCGCGAAGATCTGCTCGATCACTTCGTTCTGCCCGACGATGACTTTCTGCAACTCCTCCTGCATGAGCCGCCGCTGGTTGCTGAACTCTTGGAGGAAATCGCCGAGACTGCGAGGCTTGACGGTAGACAAAGGTCGCTCCTCGATGGGCGTTACACGCAACGTGTCGAAAGACTTTCTTCTGCGATTCCGGGAGGGTGAGGCTCCTGCCGAGCCGGTTCGGCAGGCGGGAAGCCGTCCGTCGCGCATGGCTCGGCAGGAGCGTCACCCTCCCGGGATGTTCCTCTGGGCCGGTTCCGCCCGGGAGTCGGAACCTACTGGCCTAACCTACGAATTGTAATATACTTATGTCGAGCGTCCACCCGTTCCGAAAGAAGGAGGCATCTCGATGCCCCGATTCGTCGCCCGGCTTTTCGTCCTGTGCGTGCTGGTAGGGCTGAGCGTCCGGCCGGCGGCGGCGGAGATTACGGCCGAGGCGGTCCGGAACTCCATCGAACGGGGGGTGAAGTTTCTTAAGAGTCAGCAGCGCGACGACGGCAGTTGGAGGGAGTACACCTCCCAGTACGGTGGTCTGACTGCGCTGTGTACGTTGGCCCTGCTGAACGCCGGGGTGGAGCCGGACGATCGGTGTATTCAGCGGGCCCTCACCTTCCTCCGCAAGATCCCGCCCGAGCGCACCTATGCCGTGTCGCTTCAGACCATGGTCTTCTGCCGGGCCGAGCCGAAACGCGATCTCCTGCTCATCACGCGCAATGTGAAGTGGCTCCAGGAGGCCCAGGTCAGCAAAGATCGGGGAAAAGGGGGCTGGGCCTACGATGTCCGCGGCGGCGAGCCCGACAACTCGAACAGTCAGTTCGCGCTGCTCGGGCTGCACGAGGCGGAGCGGGTGGGGGTGTCGGTCGCCGCGCAGACGTGGCGATTGGCCAAGGCCCACTGGGAAGACTGGCAAAACGCCGACGGCTCGTGGGGTTACAAGAAGGGCGCCTTCGGCACCGGCAGCATGACTTGCGCGGGAATTGCGTGCATGGTGATTGTCTCCGACCGCGTCGACGCGGCCGACGCCCAGGCCGACGGCGACGTCATCACCTGTTGCCGGCAAGGGGAATCGGACGACCATCGGATCCAGCGGGCGATCAAGTGGCTGGGCGACCATTTCGCGGTGAGCCAGAACCCCGGCTCGCCAGCCTGGTTGCTCTACTATCTCTACGGCTTGGAGCGGACCGGCCGGCTCACGGCCCGTCGCTTCATCGGACAGCACGACTGGTACCGCGAAGGGTGCGACCAGCTCCTCAAGATGAAAGGCGCGTTGAGCGACTCCTGGAGCCTCAGCGGAGGGCTGATCAACGTCGAGGCCGATCCGCGGATCGCCACGAGCTTCGCTTTGCTGTTCCTCTCCAAAGGGCGATGGCCGGTGCTCGTTTCCAAGGTGAAGCACGGGCGAGGGGACGACTGGAACCAGCACCGCAGCGACGTCTCGAACCTGACCCGCTTCGTCGAGTCGCGGTGGAAGATGGACCTGGTGTGGCAGGTGACGGAAATCAACAGGGCGACGGTGGACGATCTCGTCCAATCGCCCGTGCTCTTCTTCTGCGGCGCGAATAGTCCCCTGCCCGACGGCGATCAGGCCCAAGCCGAACTGGCCCGCAAGATCCGCGACTATCTCGACCGCGGCGGCTTCCTCTTCGCCGAGGGCTATTGCGGCGGCGCGGCCTTCGACGAAGGGTTCCGCAAGCTGATGGAGCGGGTCTTCCCGGAGCGGGAATACCGCCTGCAAGTCCTGCCGCCGGAGCACTCGATCTGGCGGGCCGAAGAACTCGTCGAGCCGGACCAGGTTCGCCCCCTGTTGGGAATCGAGTTCGGCTGCCGTACCAGCGTGGTCTATGCCCCGCCGCCCGCCGCCGGCGGGAAGGTCCAGCCCTCGCTCTCGTGCCTATGGGAACTCTCGCGGGCCGGGCGGGAGACCAAGCACGCCCCCGGCGTGCAGACGCAGATCAAGGGGGGACTCACGATCGGACTGAACGTCCTGGCCTACGCCACCAACCGCGGCCAGTTGCAGCCCAAGGAAGAGTTCCTTGCCACGACGGCGGGCAACCGGCAGCCCGATTCAAGCGACCGCGGCAGGATCCGCATCGCCAGCCTTCGGCATCCGGGCGGATGCACGGCCGCCCCGCGGGCCCTGGTCACCCTCCTGGAAACCGCTTCCCGCACCCTCAAGCTCCGCTTCCACGCCGAGACCACCGACCTGGCCATCACCGATCAGGCCCTCTTCGATCATCACCTCGTCTTCATGCACGGGCGGAACGCCTTCCGCCTGACCGACGCCGAACGCAAGCAACTCAAGGTGTACGTGGAGCGGGGCGGGCTGGTGTTCGCCAATTCCATCTGCGCGAATAAGGCCTTCGCCGAGTCGTTCCGCCAGGAGATGCGGACCCTCTTCCCGGACTCGCCGCTGCAACCGATCCCCAAGAACGACCCCATGCTCACGCCCGCCTTCGGCGGCTTCGATATCACAACCGTCACGCACCGCGACCCTCAGGGCCGGGCTAAGAACGAGCCCCTCACGGCCCTCCAGCGCAAAGGACCTCCGGAACTGGAGGCCGTCAAGATCGGCAATCGCTACGGCGTGATCTTCTCCCCGTTGGACTTGAGCTGCGCCCTGGAAAAGCAAGACACCCTGGAATGCCGCGGCTACATCCGCGAAGACGCCGCCCGGATCGGACTGAACGTCGTTCTCTATTCCTTGAGCCCGTAGGGGCGGCCGTTGTAGAATGAGGTCTTGGAGTCTCAGGCCATGTTTGATCGGATTTCAGCGGATCCCGGCGTTCTGCGCGGAAAGCCCTGTGTCAAGGGGACACGAATCAGCGTCGAGTTCCTTCTCGAACTCGTCGCCAGCGGGGCCACGCGCGACGACATCCTCCGGGAGTATTCGCACTTGACGGCGGAAGACGTGGAAGAGGCCCTCCGCTACGCCGCACGATTCCTTGAGAATGAAGTGCTAATCTCGGCTGAGGTTGTTCCTTGAGACTGCACGAGTTCCCAATTCTCGCAGATGAGAACGTCCACCGGGACGTCGTCAGGTATTTGCGAGAACGCGGTTGCGATGTCCTCGACGTCCGGGAAACCGGGTGGATCGGCGCCGAGGATGCCGTTCTCCTCGAAGCGGCGTACTCGCAGCACCGCGTTGTCATTACACACGATGCTGATTTCGGATCGCTTGCGATTGCCTCGCTGAAACCGATCGTGGGCGTCGTCTTTCTTCGCCCCGGCCACATGGACCCACTTTTCACTATCGGCACGTTGCGTGTACTGTTCGAGCGCAACCTCGATCTGGCTCCACCCTTCATCGTCGTGGCGAGGCGAACGGATCGAGAGGTTTCGATCCGAGTACGCCCTCTCTAGCGGCCTCGTCGGCGGAGGCGTGAACGGAGAGCCGTCGGCAACGCGAATGCCCGAATGATGGATACCCCGAACGACACCGAATTGCCTCCCGGGCGGCCGATGCCATCGATCAATCCTCGTCCTGCGTGCCCGCCTCAACTTGCGGTGGCAAGTCTGCTCCTCTTCGCGCTGGTCGTCCGTGGTTCGGTCCTTCTCTTCTCGCCCGGCGCCCTCAGGGCCGATCCGGATGGATACCGGGCGTTGGCGGAGAACCTGGTCGAGCACGGCACGCTGGGCAGCCAGGATCATCCGACGGCCTATCGGCCGCCGCTCTATCCGTGCTTGCTGGCGGCGTGCGTTGCGCTCGGGCCGGCGAGCCGTGGGGCGATTGGACTGATGCACCTGGCGCTCGGGTTGGGCACGGTCTGGCTCACCTTCCGGCTCGGGCAGCGGTTCGGCTTGGGGCGTTGGGCGTGGCTGGCCGCGGTGTTCGTGGCCTGCGATCCGATCCTCCTGACGCAATCGACCCAGGTGATGACCGAGACGCCCGCAACGTTCCTCGCCGTCGCGGCGCTGGGGTGTCTGACGGCGACGGCGGAGCGACGCACCGCCGGCAGCGCCCTGGCCGCCGGCTTGATGGCCGGCCTGTGCGCCCTTTGCCGGCCGACGTTCCTGCCGTGGGCCGTGACAGTGCCTTTCGTCTTACTCGTCGTCGCGAAGCAGAAGAGTCCGCTGAGGTCGGGACTGCGTTTGTGGGCTGGTTCCGACGCCGCCTCTTCCCTGGAGAATGAGGAGATTGGACCGCAAGGCTGCGCCCCGTGGCGGCTCGCCGTGGTGTTCGTGGCGGCCCTTGCGGGTACGCTCTGCCCCTGGGCAATCCGCAACCAGGTGCAGCTTGGCCGGCCGATCCTTACCACGACTCACGGAGGCTACACCCTGCTGCTGGCCAACAACCCGTACTTCTACGAATACCTCCGCACCGCCCCCTGGGGAGCCGTTTGGGAGAACAAACAGCTCGATCGGGCCTGGCTCGCCAAGGTCCCGCACGGGCAGACCGACGAACCCGACGCCGACCGTCTCGCGTACGCCGAGGCCCTCAAGAACATCCGAAACGAGCCGGCGACCTTCTGCTACGCATGCCTCGTGCGGCTCGGGCGTCTGTTCGGCGTGATGCCCCACCAGTTGACGCCCGACGAAGGAACGCTTCGGCGTTGGCTCCGCTACGGCGTCGCGTTGTGGTACGGGGTGGAACTGGCGATGGCGGTCTTGGGGATCGGGGTGGTTTGCGTGCTCGCGAGACGAAAGGGGACCCCTCCCAACGGGTGGGGTTTTTCTGTGCTTCTAGTGGCGTATTTCGCCGTCGCGCACTCTCTCTATTGGACTGACATGCGCATGCGCGCCCCCTTGGTGCCGGCAATCGCATTGGCTGCGGGAGTGGGGGTGTGCTGGCTTGTGGATAGGACATTGCGTCGTAACATCTTGTCACACAAGGAATTCGAGTCACCACCGACTTGCTGAACCTGCCTTGATCCGCCGGGTGGGGACTCCTATAATCTCGCCCGCTCTTGGGGACGGATCCCCTGAGGCATCCATCACTTTCGAGTACGCTCATCGCGTGGTCCGGGCCCTCGACTTCTCGCAGGTCCGGAAAGGCAAGGACGCACGTCTGCTGAAACCAGTCTCACCAGACAGGCCTGCCGGCATGCTGCGCGCGGACGAATCGTCGCGCGCCGGGGCTCTCGTTCTGCGCGTCGGGACTGCCCTCCTTGCGGGACTTCTGCTCGGCGTGACGTCTCCTGCGGCAGCGGCCGAAGTGCGACTGCCGCAGCCCAGCCGGAGCGAGCCGATCGTCATCACGGCGCAGTCGGGCACGCGGTGGACCGAGGGGGCCTACGAGGTTTGGGCCCTCCAGGGCGACTGCCGGATCCAGCAGGGAAACGATTCGGCGGCGAGCCAGGAGGCGGTGCTGTGGATCTTGCGTCAGGGCACCGGCCAGCGCAAGCCGAACAGCGTGTTGGCCTACCTCGAGGGCAATGCGACCCTCGATCTTCGTCAGGACGGCGGGCGGACTCGGCTTACCGACCAGGCCTGGTACGGGCGGTTCGCCACGGTGGCGTCGGTCGAGGTCCGGCCTTCCCAGGCGTATCCGCCGCCGCAGAGCCTGCCGCCGATCGTCGCCCGGGCAAAGGCCCGGCGCGACGCGGCGTCGGGATTGGCCGAGCCCACAAGCCGTAGTGCCACGTCCACGCCCGCCCCAACCGATCTTGCGCCCGGCACGCGGCGGATCCGCGTATTCCCCCGAAGCGACGTCCGGGCCCAGATCAACTGGTACCCCGATCGGCAGACCAACCAGTGGGTCGGGGTGATCACGTCGGGCGTGAACCTGCTCGTCGAAGGGCTTGCCGCCCCGGACCGGCCGGGCACGCCCAGCCTCCTCCGTTCCGCCGAATCCGGCACGATCGACGTCTCCACCGACCGCATGGTCCTCTGGACCAACGGCCTCGAAGAACCGGACCTGGGCGGCAACCGGCCCCAGTCGAACAACGTCCCCCTCGAAATCTACATGGAGGGGAACATCGTCTTCCGGCAGGGCGATCGGGTCATCTATGCCGACCAGATGTACTACGACGTGACCAACCAGGTCGGCACCGTGCTCCGCGCCGAACTCCTCACCGACGTTCCCAAGTATGAAGGGAAGCTGCGGCTCCGGGCCGAGGTGATCCGGCAGCTCAATCGGGACGAGTTCTACGCCGAGCACGCCTTCGTCACGTCCAGCCGCATGGGCGCCCCGAGCTACCGGTTGCAGGCCGGCAGCGCCACCCTCACCGACCGCCGCGTGCCCGCGATCGATCCGGCCACCGGCGCCCCGATCCTCAACCCCGAGACCGGGGAGGCGGAAACGGTTCCCGAACGTCTCGCCACCCTGCAAAACAACTTCCTCTTCCTCGACGACGTCCCGATCTTCTTCTGGCCGACTTTCGCCACGGACCTTGAAGACTCGTCGCTCTATGTGCGCCGCGTGCGGTTCCGGCACGACAGCGTGTTCGGCACCCAGGCCATGGTCGATCTCAACCTGTACCAGATCCTCGGGCTGCGCCACCCGCCGCAGGGGACCGAGTGGGATGCGAGCATCGACTACCTCAGCCTCCGCGGCCTGGGACACGGAACGAAGTTCTCGTACAGCCGGGAGGGGTTCCTGGGCATTCCCGGCCCGGCCGCGGGTCTGTGGGACTACTGGGGGATCAAGGACCACGGCGACGACGATCTCGGCCTCGACCGGCGGAGCGTCCCGCCGGAACGGAGCTACCGGTTCCGACTGTTCGGGCAGCACCGCCAGATGCTGCCGGGCGACATCCAGGTCTCCGCCGAGGTCGGCCTGATCAGCGACCGGAACTTCCTGGAGCAGTATTACGAGCGCGAATGGTACGAAATGAAGGACGAAAACACGGGGATCGAGTTCAAGCGGATCCGCGACAACACCTCGTGGAGCATCTCGGCCGATTACCGGGTCAACGACTTCTTCACCCAGACCGATTGGCTTCCCCGCGCCGACCATTTCTGGCTCGGGCAATCGCTGCTCGGGGACCGGCTGACGTGGTACGAGCATACCAGCCTCGCCTATGCGCAGTTCCACACACTCTCAGCGCCCGGCCCGGCGCAGAACCCGGGCGACAAGTTCCGCTACCTGCCCTGGGAAGTCGACAACGCGGGCAACCCGATCACGGCCCGGGGCGAACGGCTCGTCACACGCCAGGAACTCGACCTCCCCTTCCAACTCGGCGTCGTGAAGTTCGTGCCCTACGTGTTGGGCGAGTACGGCCATTGGGGCGAAGACCGCAGCGGCCAGCCGCTCGACCGGCTTTACGGGCAAGCGGGGATTCGGGCCAGCGTTCCCATGTGGCGGGTCGATCCGACCGTGCAGAGCGTCTTGTGGAACCTCAACGGATTGGCCCACAAGGTGGTGTTCGACGCCGAGTTCTCCTTCGCCGAAGCCAACCGCGACCTCACCGACCTGCCCCTCTACGACGCCCTGGACGACGACGATATCGAGGCATTCCGCCGGCGGTTCGTCCCCAACACGTTCCCCGCCCCGCTCGGCAATCTCGCCCCGAACCCCGCCATTCCCGTCAAGTTCGACGAACGGTTCTACGCCCTGCGCACCGGCATGGCGAGTTGGGTCACCTCGCCCTCCAGCGAGATCGCCGACGACCTGATGGCGTTCCGGCTCGGGATGCGGAACCGGTGGCAAACCAAGCGGGGCGCGCCGGGCCAGGAGCGGATCGTCGACTGGATCACCTTCGACACCAACCTCTCCTTCTTTCCCAAGGCGGACCGCGACAACTACGGCCAGACCGTCGGCCTGTTCGACTACGACGCCCGCTGGCAGGTCGGCGACCGGCTCGCCCTGCTGTCGAGCGGGATCTTCGACTTCTTTTCCGGCGGGCAGCGGATCGTCAGCATCGGCACCTTCCTCGAACGCCCGCCGCAAAGCGGCTTCTACCTCGGCCTCATTCTCCTCGACGGGCCCATCAGCAACACCGTCCTCTCCACGTCCTTCAGTTACCGGATGAGCCCGAAGTGGGTCTCCGTGGTGAGCGCCTCGATCGATCTGCGGAGCCAGGGGAACATCGGAGAGAACGTCACGATCACGCGGATCGGCGAATCGTTTCTCATCAGCGGCGGGTTCCACGCCGACGTGAGCCGCGGCAGCTACGGGGCCTCCTTCTCGATCGAGCCCCGCTTCCTCCCCAAGTCTCGCCTCGGACGCGCCGGTGGCGCCCGAATCCCCACCTCCGGTGCGTTTGGGCTGGAGTGAGCATCGGCGTGTGGGTTGGGTGGCGTCGCCCGCCGTACGAGCGGCGAGCCGTGTGCCGCTACAGCCGGGATGGCCGGCCGTTCGGCGCGCGGGTGCCGCTGGCGTGACGGCGATTCAAGTCTCCGAACTCCGGGACGAGGGCATTTCGTGGGTGTTCTTCGTTCTCGCCCTCCTGTCGCACCCGCGCGTGTCCGCATCGGACTGAGCGCCGACGCCAGGGCCCGCGCGTCGCTCCCGGAGGCCCACAAGCAGCATGACCAGGACGAACGCCACGAGGCAGCCGGCCAGCGCGACCGTGGCGCGCGGTCCGGCGGGTGCTTCGGGCTCGGAGAGTCTGTTCAACGTCTCTTCAAGCTGGATGCCCTTCACCTCGGTCAGGGGCTTCGACGATTCCAAGGCGGCGGCCAACCCCGCCTGATAGGAAGCCAGGAGGCCGGCGGCAATCTGACTGCCCGGGGCGTTGAGCTGTCCGCTGACGAACTCCTGGAGCTTCTTGTTCCCGCAGGTCTCGTAGGAACACCCGGCGCCGAATTTAGTAACCAACTCGGCGTGGAGTTGGGCCAGCTTCTGAAGCATCTCGGGCGAGGGCTTCCAGTAGCCCTTGCGTGCCGTTTCGAGCATCACGGAGGCCATGTCCTGGAGAGCGTAGGGGTTCTTCTGCTCGAAGTACTGGCGCATCGCCAGGGCGTGTTTGTCCTCGATGAACACGCGGTAGCTTTCGTCCCACATTTCCTGGCTGATGGTCGATGGCTGCATCACCGTCCAGCCGTACATGTTGCGGACCGTCTCGGTGAGCGACGCCGCGGCCGAAGCCCCTTCGCGCTGGAGGCCGCGGAGAAACTTGGGGTTCCAGATCGTGGTGCGGGCCTCCTCGCGGATCGCGCTTATGGCGGTGGTGAGCTTGGGCCGTCCGCGGGCGCGGAGGTCGCTGAAATAGCCCACCGGGTCGGTGCCCGTCTTGACGCGGACGGCCAGCGTCATGCCGCCCATGAATTCGTACACGTGGTCCAGGCTCAGCGGGCCCCAGGTGTTGGAGGAGCGGGGCTGGACGACGATTTCGGTGCCCTGCATCTGGGCCTCCAGCAGGCCCTTCTTGTATGTGCCCCAGTGGGTGCCGTCGCGATAGATCCCGCCCATGTTCTGCACGTAGCGGTCGGCCACCTGCTTCTCGTCCTTCCAGGTGTCCCCCTTTTCGACCACGCCCATGATGCCGGTCCCGTAGCTGCGGTTTTCGGCGGAACCGAAGATCCGGGCCGTGGCGAACTCGCGGGCCTCCTTGGGCGAATAGCCGAGGCTCTTGAGCTGCATTTCGGTCCCTGCCGAGCCGTCGCGAACGAAATTCGGAAACGGCTCGTCGTCCAACGCGCTGACAATCTGCACCGCCTTGTCCATCAAAGTGATCCGCGAGGCGGCCGCGTCGCGAAACTGCCCGGACGTCTGCACGAGCACGTCGATCCGCGGCCGGCCGAGTTCCTCGGACGGGATGACCTCGACGTCGTTCACGTTGCCTCGCGAGTTCCAGACCGGGCGCACGCCGATCAGGTAGAGGATCTCGGCGATGGTCGTGCCTTTGCCGCGTATGAATTCGCCGCCCCAGAGCGTGAACGCGACCCGGCGCGGATAGTCCCCCGTGTTCGTCTTGTGCTGGGCCAGCAGTTCGTCGGCCAGACGCCGGCCCACTCGCCATGCCTCTTCGGTCGGCGTGTGTTCGGCGCTGATCGAGGTGAGATTGTTGCCCGTGGGCACGGATTCGGGATTGATCAGCGGGTCGCCTCCGGGCGACGGCGGAACGTACCCGCCCCGCAGCGCATTGAGGAAGCGGTCCAATTCCAGCGGCGGTGACTTGCGCAGTCCGTCGCCGTAGCGCGCGATCTGGTCGAGCACGGCGAGGAAGGCCAGCTTCTGCTGCTGATCGCCACGGATTTTCGGGCGCGACGCCGCGTCGTTGCCCCAGTAGCGGGCGGTCGGCGCGGACGTTGGCGAAGCGACTCCGGACGGCGGCGCGTTGGTCCGTTGGACGGCCTCTCCGCTCGGCTTCGCGGGCTGCGACGGCTTCGCCTTCATCGGCGGCTTCTCCGGAGTGCCGGACGCCCCTGGCTTCATCGCCCCCATCGGCTGCTTCGCCTTGCCATCCGCCGGCGGAGTTGCCGCAGCCGATCCCGGACCGCTGCCGGATGCCGTCCTTCGCCGCATTCCCATCTTGCCGCGCTTGGACGCTGCTGCGCCCATCATTCCCTTGGATGGCCCTTTCGACGTCTGCAACGCGCGAAGCTGGGCAAGCTCGGGTTGGGGGAAGAACTGCTCCGGGGTTATCTTGCCGCGGAGCACGCCATCGACGAGTTCCCGGACGACGTCGTGCTGGCTGGTTTCGTGGCTCTTGCGGATGCCGGCGGACGCCAGGACGGTTTCGCGGTCGTCGTCGCTGAGCATCAGGGCGGCCGTGTTGCGAATCTGATCGCCGGTGAAGGGCCGGCCGATGACGTGCAGGCCGTCGGTGATGCTTTCGTCCTTTAACTCGTGAAGGTGTTCGTGAAGACGCTTGATCTCGTCGTCGGTCATGAGCCGCGAGGCGAGGGCGTCCTTGGCGATCTGGATGTCGGGCGCCAGGTCGAGCGACCGGACCATGCCGGTGATGGTCTTGCACGTCTCCAGCTTGAGTTGCGGGTCCGCGGCGGCTTCCCAAGCGTGGATCTTGTCCATCAGCCGGGCCAGATCGCCGTACAGGTCCGACTGGCAGAACGGCGGCGTCAGGTGCGAAACGATCACGGCGTTGGACCGCCGTTTGGCCACCAGGGCCTCGCCGACGTTGTTGATGACGTAGGGGTAGATGTGCGGCACGTCCCCGACGAGCATGTCGGGCCAGCAATCGCGCGACAGGCAGCAGGACTTGCCGTAAGTGAACTCCAGCGAGCCGTGGGTGCCGTAATGTACGATGGCGTCGGCCTTGAAACCGTACCGGGCCCAAAGGTATGCGCCGAGATAGAAATGCGGCGCCGCCTGGTCGGTGCCGTGGATCGCCGAGACTTCGTCCTTGGCCTTGCCGCCCCCTCCGACCGTCGGTTGCGGCATGATCACCACGTT